>Ga0209541_10011216_pt1 | contig 14072 bp, 19 predicted proteins | sample RifCSPlowO2_01_FD_184027 | JGI IMG/M metagenome (GOLD analysis project Ga0209541, IMG submission 184027) | Groundwater microbial communities from Rifle, Colorado - Rifle CSP2_plank lowO2_0.1 (SPAdes) (version 2) | ecosystem: Environmental > Aquatic > Deep subsurface > Groundwater | place... | reverse complement strand
TAAGCCTAGATAGGGAATTGATACTGGAATGTTCTTTTCCTGAAAGGCAACGCCATAAGATGAGTCGGCGGCCGATTAGATTGTTGGTGAGGTAATGGCTCACCAAGTCTATGATCGGTAGGGGGAATGAGAGTTCTAGCCCCGAGAAGGATACTGAGACACTGATCCTAGCCCTAAGGGGTGCAGCAGCCGCGGAACCTTCGCAATGCGCGAAAGCGTGACGAGGGGATCCTAAGTGCCTGTCTTTTGACAGGCTTTTGTCGAATGTAAAAAGTTCAACGAATAAGTGGTGGGCAAGACCGGTGCCAGCAGCCGCGGTAACCCCGGCGCCACAAGTGGCAATCACTTTTACTGGGTCTAAAGCGTCTGTAGCCGGTTTAAAAAGTCCTTTGTGAAATTGTTAGACTTAATTTAACAGCGTGCAAGGGATACTTTTAGACTAGGGGCTGGTAGGAGACAAAGGTATTCCTTGGGGAGCGGTAAAATGCTATAATCCTTGGAAGACCACCAATGGCGAAGGCATTTGTCCAGGACAGACCCGACGGTGAGAGACGAAAGCTAGGGGAGCAAAACGGATTAGATACCCGTGTAGTCCTAGCTGTAAACGCTGCGAGTAAGGTGTTGCACATTCTTTGAGAATGCGCAGTGCCGTAATGAAGATGTTTAACTCGCCACCTGGGGAGTACGGTCGCAAGGCTGAAACTTAAAGAAATTGGCGGGGGAGCACTACAAGGGGTGCGGTGTGCGGTTCAATCTAACTCAACGCAGAGAATCTCACCAGGAGCGACAGCAGGATGAAGGTCAGATTGAAGGTTTTACCTAACACGCTGAGAGGTGGTGCATGGCCGCCGTCAGCTCGTGCTGTGAAGTGTCCAGTCAAGTCTGGCAACGAGCGAGACCTACACTTATAGTTGTCACCGAACCAATTTGGGAATCGAACACACTATAAGGACTGCCTTCGAAAGAAGGAGGAAGGTGTAGGCAACGGTAGGTCTGTATGCCCCGAATCTCCTGGGCTACACGCGCGCAACAATGGTAGGGACAATGGGATGCAACTCTGAAAAGAGAAGCAAATCCTCTAAACCCTATCTTAGTCCAAATCGAGGTTTGCAACTCAACCTCGTGACGCCGGAATCCCTAGTAATCGTAGCTCATCATACTACGGTGAACACGTCCCCGCTCCTTGCACACACCGCCCGTCAAACCACTCGAGCAGTGTCCAAGTGAGTATTGGTTTTTTGACCAATCCGAACTTGGGCTCAGCAAGATGGGTTAAGTCGTCACAAGGTACCCGTAGGGGAACCTGCGGGTGGATCACCTCCTATTTTATTATTTTTAAGAATGGAATCGCTAGAGTTAATACAAAATCTGGAAGAAAAAGTATTAAAGCAGAAAGAGCTAGATCAAGAAATCAGCGAGCAGAGAGAAGAACTAGCAAAAGACATTTTTCAAAAAGCGCAATACATATTATCACATTACCAAAGGGAGAGGTATAGTTACCAACTAAATAAAAAAACTAAAGGTATCTCTATATACTACTCAAATTTCTGGGATAATTTTATTTCTTTAAATTCAATTGGTATTGAATTCTCGGGCAATAGAGTTTTTTTAGCCAAAGGAAATGACGAGAATTTAACTATGCAAAATTTTGATTACTCCAAGGAATGGATTTTAGTTTTAGAGCATTGTTATCACCAAACAAGATTAAAGGAAGTTAAAGAACGGCTGAAAGAAAAATAGTTTTCATAATTAATACTTTATTTTAAAAATGGGACTAACTGAAAGAATAGCAATAATAGAAGAGGAATCAGCTAAAAGGGAAGAGCTAGATAATAAAATTGATGGCATTAAACAAGGATTAAAGGCAGAAATATTTGAACAAGTAAAGTACATCCTAAAACAACAAGGAAAGCCCGATAAATACTGGAAACGTTCTTATACCTTTAAAGACGATAGCGCAAAATTAATGGTGTGTAAGGGCAGTAAATATTACGATTATGGTTGCTATAAAGATATGATCTACATATTTTTTGGAGAAAATCCACCAACAGCAGAATTAAAAGATGTATTCTCAGCAAATTTTGATAGGCGTGGCAATTTTTATGCATCCCTTTCCTATTCTCCGGAATGGATCTTGCTTTTAGAGTCTTGTTACTTTAATACAAAGGCGTTAGAAGCCAAAAAACAATTAGGATAAGATTAACAGATACCTATGAGAAAACAACCATCCAAAAAGAATTCCAAACATAATCTATTCGTAGATAATCCCAAGCATGTTCAAAATTCTGCATATGTCCCATTATCTGAGGTAAGTAAACTTGTTGATGCAATAGTTTCTATCTATGATCTAGAAAAAAGATATTTTCCAAAAGATCTGAATACACCACAAATTGAGCATATAGAACTATTTGACATCAAAAAGATAAAAGGATCTTACTTTACTTTAACGAGCATGAACAAAAAGTATCCGATTGAAGAGCTCTTACTTTTGGAAGAAAAGGCAACAGCAATCTATAAGCTCTTGATTGGAGAGCCAAAAAATAGATAAAGCGTCTAATGAAAAAATTAGTTTTAGCATCTTTCGCAACTGTTTTCTTTTTTAACACAAGTACAAATATTGATTATGTATTTGCAGAATCTAAAGAAGTAAGTGTTAGACAAAAGGCTCAACAGCCAAGAAACTCTATTAATAAAGATAACTCAACTGATTTGGTTAATAAATGTTTTACAACCTTAGAAAAGTATGGAGAAGAAAAAAAGATTGTGGATGACTATGGCAAAAAAGTGATTTTTGAGTATACAGACCATAGAGAATTAGCAATCCAAGGCCATATTAAGCCTAATAAGTTTGATGACGATTATAATAAAAATCATCATTGGATAACACTTTGGGGTTTGTATAGAGATCAAAACAACAATCTCCGAGGAGAGGCTGCACTTAAGTTTATTTTAACAATAAAGGAAGGGAAAATAATCAAATATGAAGAATATCCTTTGGATCCTAGACACTGTATAGGCAGAGATTCTTTGGTCGAAAAGATAGATAATGCATATCAATGTTTAGAGCAAGGAAAATGCCCAATTAAATTTTAAAACTGATTCTATATTTAAGGAATGTTTATAAACAAATATTTTTTATTCTTAAAGAAGGGCTCGTAGCTCAGTCCGGTAGAGCATCCGCTTTGCATGTTTAAAAACTAAAATAGCGGAGGGCCTCGGGTTCAAATCCCGACGAGTCCAAATTTTGCTTCGCAAAATTTGTAACGTGGTGCCGAAGACCATTTTGCGAGTTTACGAGGTAAAATGACATAGTATGCCGAGGTCGCATAATCTGGTATTGCGCAGGTCTGGAAGTCCGCTGAATTGAGGTGAGTCCGCTGAACCCAATCGAGAAGCCCGCAGCTTTGCGAGGAGCTTCGCAGATGGGTGAAGTCGGACATACCACAATGCAGTGAAACGAGGAATTCCGTAACCCAATGAGGTCGGACAAGTTTGAGTTTAGAACAAAAACCAGTTAACCTGTTTCCGAAAGGATGTCTGGGTTCAAATTAAGCGAAGGTTCAAAACCTTCGGTTTTGAAAGTCCCAGCCTCGGCGTGGGCCGATGGTCTAATCTGGTAAGACGCCGCCTCCGCAAGGCGGAGACTTGGGGTTCAAATAAGCGTCAAATTACCCTTGGAAATTGGACGGCATAAAGTTCTTCGAACTTTAGCCCTCTTCCCTTCGGTATTTCCGCCTTTCGGCGGTTCACGAAAACGTGAGGCTTTTGAAAGTCCCCATCGGTCCATTTTAAAAAACTTTAAAAACAGAGAGATACTGATATTTTTACACGTATCAGGTGATTTATGGTACAGAAAGCAAGAATAAAACTGGCGAGTATCGATATAAGCAGTTTAAACCAAATATGTAGTTCTATAAGAGATATAGTTGAAAAAACAAAGATTAAGATGCGTGGGCCTATTGCCCTGCCAACAGAGCATTTAAAATTAACAACGCGCAAAAGTCCTTGTGGCAATGGAAAGGCTTCGTGGGACAAATTTGAAATGCGCATACATAAAAAACTAATCGATCTTGCTGTTGATGAGCGTGCATTACATATGGTTATGCGTGTACCAATACCTGAAGGCGTCCAGATTTCTATAGAGGTGCTGGATTAAGAGCTTATTATGTGTCTAATTTACGAGGAAAGCTAATAAAATAACAAACCCAGAATAAAGTATTGGTGTCATAAAAAATATTATCACATCACCAAAAAGCTTATAAAGATCTAAAACACATTAAAAGATTAGATTAACTAGTTCTTGTGGATAATGAGACTAAAACAGATTAAAACAGGAACAACAACAATTGGTATTGTTTGTAAAGATGGTCTTGTATTAGGTGCAGATAAGAGGGCTAGTGAAGGCTATCTTATAGCTAGTAAAAACGTAGAAAAAATTCATAAAATAACGAATGAAATGGCAGTTACATATGCTGGCTTAGTTTCTGATGCGCAATTACTAACCAAGCTTATAAGGGCCCATTTAAAACTTCTTGAGGTTAGGACAGAGAGAAAGGCAAGTGTTGAAGAGGCTGCGCATCTATTAGCGAGTATGCTATATGAGAATATTAGACGAATGAGTATGGTTCCTAGTATAGTCGAATTTATTCTTGGCGGCTGTGATGAGAATGGATTTGGACTTTATATTCTTGGTATAGACGGGAGCATTATAAAATATGATGACTACACATCTAGTGGTTCTGGAAGTGTTGTAGCTATTGGTGTTTTAGAGTCTTTATACACTAAAGATATAACAGTAAAAGATGGCATAAAATTGGTTATAAAAGCATTAAATGCTGCAATACAAAGAGACATGCCAACTGGCAATGGTATCGACATTGTTACAGTTACAAAAGAAGGGGTTAAGAAAGTTTTTACAAGAGAGATAGACACCACAATAAAGATTTAACAATTCTTGAGTGTCAAAAACCATCATTCTAAGAATGGTGGTATCTTAATGTTCCAGAGAATTGAGGAGATAAATTAAATGCCTGATATCTTAGAAGAAGTACTTAAGTTTCTTCCAGAGAAAAAGATTAGCATATCTTGTTTTGAAGGTGCGAATATTGTACTTTATACAAAGGATAAGGAATTTTTCCTAGATAACAAAGGGGCAATAAAAGAGATTGTAGACTCTATTAAGAAGAGGGTTGAACTAAGAGCTGATCCTAGTATTATTACGGATGTAGAGAAAGCTGAGGCAAAAATAAAAGAGTTAGTAGACAAGGAAGCCGGGCTGTCTAAGGTTACATTTGATCCTCAAAGGGCTATAGTTATTTTAGAGGTCGAGAAACCAGGACTAGCTATCGGAAGAGAGGGCGAGATACTAAAAGAAATTAAAAAAGAGACCTTATGGGTACCGGTTGTTCGAAGAACCCCCCCAATAAGATCAACTGTAATAGAGAGTATTAGACATGTACTATATGAAAACAATGATTACAGAAGAAAATTCTTAAATAAGGTTGGGCAAAGAATCTACGGTGGTTGGATCCGTGAAAAGAAACACGAATGGATTAGATTAACTTTTTTAGGTGCAGGCAGGCAAGTTGGCAGGAGCTGTTTATTTCTGCAAACACCAGAATCCAGAGTACTCCTTGATTGTGGTGTAGACGTAGCAGCTGATGAAGATGAAAGGTACCCATTTTTAGATGCACCTGAATTTGATATAAAAGAGCTTGATGCTGTTATATTAACGCACCCGCATATTGACCATTCTGGGCTAATACCTTTTTTATACAGGATGGGCTATAAAGGGCCCTTGTACTGTACTGCTCCAACGCGAGACATAGCTGCGCTATTAGCTCTAGATTTTATCGGTGTAACATTCAAACAAGCCAGAAAAGCGCTTTTCTCATCTAGCGATATTAAGGAGATGGTCAAACATACGATATGTTTGGATTATGAAGAAGTAACAGATGTAACTCCTGATGTTAGGGTAACACTATACCCCGCAGGTCATACTATTGGAAGCAGTTTAGTACATTTACACATAGGCAATGGGTTGCACAATTTAGTTTATAGTGGTGATTTCAAATTTTTAAGAAGTAGGCTTCTTGAAAAAGCGAGCGCTATGTTCCCAAGGTTAGAGACATTGATTATAGAGAGTACATACGGCGCAAAAGAGGACACATTACCACCAAGAGAAGAATGTGAAAAAGAGATGATCGCTATAATTAATGAAACAATAGAAAGAAATGGTAAGGTTTTACTACCAACACTGGGGGTAGGAAGAGCACAAGAAAACATGTTAATAATCGAACGATGCATGCGTGAAGGACTAATAAAACAAGTGCCAGTATATGTGCAGGGGCTTGTATGGGATATTACTGCTATACATACAGCTTATCCTGATTTCCTGAATCTATTTATAAGAAAGAATATTTTTCATAGAGATGAGAATCCATTTTTGTCCCCGATATTTAAACGGGTTGGGAGCCAAACAGAACAACAAGAGGTAATAAATGGCGGGCCATGCATAGTCATAGCAACATCAGGTATGCTACAAGGCGGTGCATCGCTAGAGTACTTTAAGCATTTTGCCGATAATCCGAAGAACAGTATGATATTCACATCATACCAAGGGAAGGGCTCGTTAGGCCAACGAGTCAAGGGTGGAGAAAAAGAGATTTTAATGGATAGTGAAGTTGTTAAAGTTGCAATGGAAGTTCATGCTATAGATGGCCTAAGTGCTCACGCAGGACGTGGAGAATTATTGAGATACCTATATGAAGTAGAACCAAAACCAAAGAAGGTTATAATCAATCATGGCGAAAGTACTAAATGTTTAGAACTGGCAAGCACTATCCACAAGCTAAATGGTGTTGAAACTGTCGCGCCTAGAAACCTTGAGGCTGTTAGGATAAAATAGCAATATTTAAATATTAGAATATTCTAATGTCTTATTATGAAAGGATTATACAATATTCATGCGGATCTATGCAAGATATTTTCTAATCCAACAAGATTGGAGATTTTGAATCTTCTTAGGGATATGGAACTATCAGTAACAGATTTAATGGAAAAAACAAAATTGAGTCAAGCCAACATCTCTCAGCATTTATCGATTATGAAATCAAAGGGTGTTGTTGTATCAAATAGAAAAGGTAAAAATATCTATTACAAACTTACAACCCCAAAAATCATCAAAGCTTTTGATATAATAAGAGACGTTTTAGTTGATAGGTTAAAGGAGAATGGTAAAATTGTTAAAGAATAGGGGGGTGTAAAAATATGAAAAACATATTATTGACTGTGGGCATAATCTTGTTATTGAGTATAAGCATAGTTTCAGCTCATGAACACGATTTCTCTGAAACAAAACAGCTTATTGATTCTGGGGTTAGTTGTGATAAACTTACTGGTGAACAACTAGAAGCTGTTGGAGAGTATTTTATGGAACAAATGCATTCTGGAGAGGCTCATGAACTGATGGATCAGATGATGGGCGGAGAAGGCTCAGAAAGTTTAAAGCAAATGCACATTCAGATGGCAAAAAGGATTTATTGCAATGAAGATGTTAGTGGAATGATGGGCTCTGGGGGTATGATGGGAATGATGCCAATGATGATGAATATGATGGGCTCAGGAATGATGGGAAATTGGGGATATAGTTTTGGTTATTGGAATTTTATCAATATTCTTTATGTGATATTTTTGATAGGACTAATAATTTTAGTTTATCTTTGGATTATTAAATTATGGAGAAATTCTTATGCCAAGAAAAAATAAAACAGACAATAAGGAGAATACACTTATAATCATAGTAGCTTTAGTCTTACTATTATTCGTTATTTTTGGGGGTGGATTTGGCTCTATGGGTGGAATGATGTTTTTTGGACCAATTTTTATGATACTTGTGTTGGTACTAATAGTATGGTTAGTAGTATCTTTAACTCAAAATAGATGAAATATGATGCAAGAGAACATTGGGAAGGTATTTATCAAACTAAAAATCCTAATGAACTAAGCTGGTATCAAGAAAAACCTCAAATATCACTAAATTTGATAGTTGAAGCAAATCTGGATAAAGATAGTATGATTATTGACATTGGTGCGGGAGATTCAAGGCTAGTGGACAATCTTCTTGATGCGGGGTATAGAAATATAACAGTTTTAGATGTATCATCTGAGGCATTGGAAAAAGCAAAGAAAAGGCTAGAGAATAGAGCAGATACTATTAAATGGGTAATATCTGATATAAGAGAATTTGAAACAAGTGATAGATACGACCTCTGGCATGACCGAGCTTTGCTTCATTTCTTAACAAAAGAGGGAGACATTAATAAATATGTAGATTCTGTTAACCGGTTTTTGAAACTACCCGGGTACTTAATTATTTCAACGTTTTCTGTTAAAGGCCCAAAAAAATGCAGTGGACTAGATGTAAGGCAATATTCAGAAGATTCTATGGAAAGGTTATTTAGCAATTTTGAGCGCATTAAGAGTTTTGAGGAAGAACATGTAACTCCTTGGGGTACAGGCCAGATTTTTATATATAATCTATTCAGAAGAAAATGAGATAAAAAATGGATGTTGATGATTTTGCATATATTGTTGAAACCAAAAAAAGTTTTAACGACGTGGTTGTTTCAGTACTGAAAGCTGTAGAACAAAAAGGCTGGGCTTTATTTCAAGTTTATGATATAAGGGAGAGGTTAGCCGCAAAAGGATTTGAACAAAAACCGCTAAAAATTATTGAGATTTGTTCAGGCAAGTACGCAAATCAATTCTTGAATAAGAACAGATTGATTTCATTGTGTATGCCTTGTAAGATTAATGTGCTAGAAGAAGATGGAAAAGTAAAGATAGTTGGAATGAAGCCGACAATGATTTCTCAATTCTTCCCAGAAGTGGATAAAAAGGAAACGGAACAAGTTGAGAAAGATATAATTGAGATGGTAAATAGTGCAAAACTATGAAGATAGGTATAATCTTAAACACAAATGACACTGAAACTGTATGGAATACTTTTAGATTTGGGGTTGAAGCTCTCAAAAATAATCATTCTGTAAAGGTGTTCCTGCTTGGGAAAGGTGTCGAATGTGAAAACTTACAAAATAAAAGATTTGATGTTCAGAGGATGATTGCTCTCTTCAAAAAGAAAAAAGGACTAGTATTAGCATGCGGGACTTGTTTGAAGGTAAGAAGAAAAGAGAAAAGCAAGATTTGTCCAGTCTCTACAATGGAAGAAATGCTCGAGATTGTTAAAGAGTCAGATAAGGTTTTGGTATTTGGGTAATTCAAATGCTAAACTCCTTCTTCACCCAATAAAATACAAATTTATTTTAGGAATTAGGCGACATAAAATCCTTTGGATTTTAGTCCCCTCTAAATGCTAAACTCCTTTTTAACCCAATCGTTTTTGCTGTAGAAATAAACTGCTATAGTGTATTTACCGCCGTTGGTTTTACTAAATGATATTGTTTTCTTCTCAAAGCCAACATAATTTTGGTAGCCTAAATTAATAATCTCAACTAATTTGTTATTTTGGTATAGTAAAGCAAATTTATCAACGCCTGAGCTGTCTGGCTCTATTTCAATTTCTGTTCTAAGGTCTTTTTCAATAATAGATATTCCGGCTCCACTGACTCTTGTTGTTTTAAGATTAGATTTTTGGGTTAGAAATAACAATAATAAGAATAAGATTAATAGTATTATCGCTAATTCTCTTTTGGTATTCTTACTCTTCTTCATTGACAAACCTTCATTTTGATTGGGATTGTGTTACTTTGGCATACGGTAACTATATCTTTTATTTTTATTTTTGGAATCATAACTGCCTCTTCTATCTCCCCAGTAATTATTGGGTCATAAACTGCTGATATTGTTTTTGCTTCATAAGGTCCAAGTGCTCCTGCTAGCGATGGGCGAACAGCTACACTGTTTTTACCAACTAACCGAATAAGAAAACTATCAATCTTGTAGTTTCTCTTATTTTCAATGACAATATCAACTTTGTTATCCTTGTAACAAGCGGACCTTACATCTACCTCTACATTTTCTATACAGTCTATTCTTGCTTGTGCTGACTCTGCCCCAAGAATTTGTTTTTCTAACAAACTACGGCCCCATGTCATTAGCATAGCGGCTATTGTAATTGTAAAAGCAACTAAGAGAATTGTGGCTATAAGTGGCGAAACCCCTTTTTTTTGCATTAATTAAAGTTGATTTAGCAATTTAAAATTATTTCTATCAGCTAAAATTTGAGAAGTAGTTTAGGTCTTTTTATAATCAAGCAAACTTGCAACTAACAGTGGAAAAGCCAAAGTGACGTCACAAACAATATTCGTTGACAGTGCGTCTGGAGCTAATTTTTTCCAGCTCTTTGCTTCATCAAGATGCATCCCTGAAACACCGCCATGTTCTGGGCGATCTAAGGTTATTTGTATTGCGTAATTTAACGACTTACCGCTAACCTGCATCATTCCGGCCAAGAAATGCTTGCCAACACCACCGCCAAGGATTACTAATCCAAAGCGATTTTTTTTCCATACTATATCCATAATATCTCTTATATCCAATTGCGGATTCATTTTTAATGCACTTGTTTGGGAATACATCCATATCTGGAAGCCAAGCATAGAGTCTGTAATTGATGGTGCAAATATTTTTGTGTTTGTATCTGTACAAGCCCTTATTATTGAATTTTCATCTTTTATGTGTTTCCCGAGCTCAAATAAAAGCTCTGACGGCGAGAGTTCTTTTTGAGGTAGTTTTGGAAGAATCTTCTGTATTTCTTCTTCGTGAACTAAAAAGCCTTGTTTTGGCAAGAAGACATCATAGATGCGCATTGTTCCTTCTTTTGCTAATTTGACATCATCAACAATTGCTTTACCTTGATAGTGCTGGACCCCAAAAGACTCAATTAAATCGTGAGTTAATATTGAACCTGTAAGAATTAAAGCATCAATCATTTTTGCATGGATAAGTTTTACAAAAACATTTCTCATACCGCCGGCAATTAACGCTCCACCTGCTCCAAGAACTTTATAGCATTCCTTGTCATCAAGCATCCTTTTGTATATCTCAATAGCCTCTGCTAGCCTCTTAGCGGTAAAGCCAGCGCCTTCTAGCTCTTTAGTGAACTCCTTAAGGCTCATGTTCGGCCAGATTTCCATTCTAATTGGTTTGTGTTCGAAAAGCATCTTATTATAGTTTTAGGTATATTTATAAAACTATTGATATTTGTATAAAATATGAAATTCTTAATTGTTGGTGATCTGCACGGCCAAAAACCAAAGATCTACTTTAGGAACTTTGATGCAATTATTGCACCGGGGGATTTTTGCTCTGATGCGCCTAGAGTTTATATATTCCGGGCATTAAAAGAAAGATTACAAAACCCTAATACACAAATTGAGTGGTATGATATCATTGGAAAAGAAAAAGCTAGTAACATGATTGAAAAATCTCTTATTGATGGTAGAGCGACCTTAGAGTACTTGAACTCCTTTGGTGTTCCAGTTTATATTGTCCCGGGAAATTGGGATTGGACAGCAGAAAAAGATTCTGATTGGGCTTTTCTTAAAAAAGATCATTACAAAAGGTTAGTGCGTGATTTAACTAATGTTATAGATACAAATCACAAAATAATAGATATTGGGGGCTACCAATTAATTGGCTATGGGGTCTCGTCAGGGCCAGAATATCCGCGGTACAAAGAGGAGCTGGAGCGACTAAAACCAAAAGAACTAACTGAGAGAAGAAAAAGATATGAAGAAGATTATAATATGGTGAATTCTCTTTTCGAAAAGGCACCAAAGCCCCAAATTTTCTTATCGCACAACGTGCCTTTTAATACGCCGCTTGACAAGATTACAGATAAGAAATCACCAAGATGCGGCTATCATTATGGCTCTTTGCTTGCGAGAGAAATGATTGAAAAGCATCAACCGCTTGTTTGTATTGGTGGGCACATGCATGAGCATTTTTGCAAGTGCAGAATTGGAAAAACTATATGTATTAATTCTGGGTTTGGCTCTAATGTGAATGTTTGGATGGAACTAGAAAAAGATAAGATTAAAAAGTTGGAATTTTATCATAGGTAAAGAAAGCTCCCCCCACCCAGACTCGAACCGGGAACCTTTCGGTATCAGCTGGCTTTTTTTCATCTACAGCACTCCGTGCCTAATCGAAAAGCATAACTACAGCCGAACGCTCTGCCATTGAGCTATGGGGGGGGTGTTCGCCGAACGTTGCCGAGAAGCTCGCGGGTACCGCCACTTACAGTGGCTCTAGTTCTTGTGAGAGCTTCGTAGGCAGTGAGGTCGAACATACCTTTTTGAATGGTTAGCTTCTTTTATAAATTTTCTTAATGTACACTGGGGTTGCTCGGATTTGAACCGAGGTCACCAGCTCCCGAAGCTGAGATGCTAAACCAAGCTACACTACAACCCCCAACGTTGGCTATACCTTTGAGGATATAAAACTTTTTGATTCCTCTTTTAAGCTTAGAAAATAAGAGAATGCACTTAGAAAAATATCAAAACATCAATCGCTTTCTTGATAACTAAACCCTTCACTAGTCCTTGTTACAATAAGTTTTTTAATAGTTAAATTACCATATCTAATGTATTTATTCTTTATTAATTCCTCAACAGAAACATTTTCTTTAATTACACAATTAACTAAACTGGTAGAAGTATTATCGTTCAAAAGCGTATCACTATCAATCTCGCATACCTCAAAATACTTATTAAAAATATCTTGGTTTAATGTTATCAACTGGTTGTGTGAATATATAAAGGTCTTCTCAAAACAACTATCTGCTTGCCAGTCTGATGTGTCTGCTAAAATTTCTTCAATAGATCGCTCTCTAAAAAGATCTTGTTCTTGATATGCTCTTTGAGGGTAATCGATAGCATTATTTGGATCAGTCCACCATAAGCCACTAAGATTTATTAATTTAGTTTCATCGAGCTCTAGTGGATCAAAATCTTTGTCTATCTCAAAAAAAGTGGTTTGATACAAAAATGTCCATTCTTCTTTGTTTATCACGATTAATCCCCCTAAGATTCTTGTGAATTCAACTATTTTTAAAGATAGCTTAAAATTATTTCTTAAATCTGAAAAATGACAAAAAGGTTTCAAGAAGATTTTTTTCTCGCTCTTCTTCGTAATGCCTGCCGATTAATGCAGCAGCTAATTTCTTGTAAGCAACAGCGGCGTCTGAGCGCGGATAGGTGTCAACAAGCTGTAGTTTATTAACAACAGACATTTTTACACAGGGATCGTCGGGAATTATTGCAATAACCGGATGTTCGATCATTTGTTCGATATTCCTTACACTTAAATCAAGCCTTCCGCTTCTTGTTACTACGATGCCTAGGATGTGTTTTCTCAAATGTTCTGCGAGTCTTGCTGTTTTTAATGCATCAGTGACTGCTGGCAGTTCAGGGTTTGTTACTATCAACACTTCATCTGCTAGTTCCATAGCTGTAACTGCCTCTCTGCCAAGACCCGGTGGAGAATCTAATAAAATGATATCAGCAAAACCATCTAAATCCAGTAAGGCGTGCTTCAATTTTTCAGGCCTTGCTTTATACAAATCGTTTATAAACAGCCCACCAAAGACGACTTTCATGTTCTTATGGACATAAACTGCTTCATGGATTGTGTTTTTTCCACTTAAGACATGGTGCAAAGTTACTGGCACAACAGGACTGCCGAGGTAAATACCCACATTTGGAGCTGTCAGGTTGCAATCAACGAGAACTGCATCTTTGTTGAAAAGCCTAAAAGCTGAGCATAGATTGATAGCAGTCGTTGTTTTTCCAACACCGCCTTTTGAAGAACAAATATTTATAAAACGGGTCATACATATTTAGTAGTATCCAAAATATATAAATATTTAGAATGTTCAAAAAAGAGGCACTGGAAAGCTTATACGATTTTGTAGTCTCTTCAAAGGGGTTTTCCTTAAAGGACAAGGTAAAAATAATCTTGTTCGCGTCACAAGTAAAAAGGGCTAGTTCTGTAGTAATGCGGATTAATTCTCGAGATCTCGAGGAAAAATTCACATTCGAGAAGAAACT
>Ga0209541_10011214_pt1 | contig 14072 bp, 14 predicted proteins | sample RifCSPlowO2_01_FD_184027 | JGI IMG/M metagenome (GOLD analysis project Ga0209541, IMG submission 184027) | Groundwater microbial communities from Rifle, Colorado - Rifle CSP2_plank lowO2_0.1 (SPAdes) (version 2) | ecosystem: Environmental > Aquatic > Deep subsurface > Groundwater | place... | reverse complement strand
TATCTATATGGTAATCACCGACGAACAGCTTAAATCCCTGATTCTAAAAAACAGACTTCTCGACCAGAAAGGGTTGGATAAAATTCTCCAATATGCCAAAAATTCCGAGGTATCCCTGGCAGATGCGCTTCAAGAAAATAATCTTGTTTCCGATGAAAATCTGGGACTTTTGATCGCTGACTCCTTAAAATTGCCGTTTATTATCTTAACCAAAACCTCAATTCCTCCGGAAGTATTCCGTATCATACCGGAAAGAATAGCCAGAAAATACAAAATGATTGCATTTGCAAGGTCAAAGGAAGGTGTTAAAGTCGCCATGGCAGACCCGAGGAATACTGAGTTACTGCAGTTATTGTCTAAAAAAACCGGAGAAAGAACTTTTATCTACTTTGCCACCGAAAGGGACATTAATAATACACTGCAGATTTATAGAAAAGACCTGCAAAAAACCTTCGATGAATTTACCAGAAAAGTTGGATCGGGAAAAACCAACGAAGACGCCCCGATAACAAAAATAGTCGACCTGCTTATTAACTATGCTTATCAGGATAAGTCATCCGATATTCATATAGAACCGCAGGAAAAATCCACGCTATTCCGCTTTAGGATCGACGGAATTCTCCATGATGTTCTTAGTCTTCCTAAAGATCTCCATGACAGGATTGTTTCAAGAATTAAAGTTCTTTCCAGGTTGAGGACCGATGAACATCTGACATCTCAGGACGGAAAAATGAGGATAAAACTTGACCAAGAGACGCTGGACATCAGGGTCTCAATAATTCCGATTGCCGATGGAGAAAAAGTAGTCTTAAGACTTTTATCGTCTCAATCCAGACAGTTTTCCTTAATCGACCTCGGAATGAGACAGGAAGATCTTGACAAAGTAACTAAAGCCTTTAATAAATCTTACGGTATGGTTCTGTCTACAGGCCCAACCGGTTCAGGTAAATCAACTACAATCTATGCCATTCTAAAAATTATCAATACCAGAGATAAAAATATCACCACAATTGAGGATCCGGTTGAATATAAAATAAAAGGAGTAAATCAGATCCAAGCTAATCCCAAGACTAATCTTACATTTGCCGCGGGTCTCCGATCTGTATTAAGACAGGATCCAAATGTAATATTTGTGGGAGAGATCAGGGATATTGAAACAGCCGGAATTGCAGTCAATGCAGCTTTGACCGGTCACTTAGTCTTATCAACACTCCATACTAATGATGCGGCAACTGCTCTGCCCCGTTTAACTGACATGAAGGTTGAACCTTTTTTAGTTGCCTCTACGGTTAATATTATCGTTGCACAACGACTGATAAGAAAGATATGTGATATGTGCAGAACTTCTATTGATATTGTTCAAAGCGATTTACTAAAAAACATTCCTACCGAGATGATCAAAAAACACTTTGGAATAAAAAAAGATCTGGTCATTTATAAAGGCAGCGGCTGCAAAGTCTGTCACTTCACAGGCTATTCAGGCAGAGTTGGACTTTTCGAAGTACTGGAAATAACCAATAAAATAAGAAAGCTTATAACTGAGAAAGCCAACTCCGATGTCATAGCAAAACAGGCGGTTGAAGACGGATTAAACACAATGCTCGATGACGGACTGGTTAAAGTTATAAAAGGTATAACTTCTATAGAAGAAGTATTAAGAGTTACAAAATCAGAAACCTGAATATGGTAAAAACCCCTTCAACTCAAGCTCAAAATAAAATAATGGGAGCTAAAAAGCTGTCTAAACTATCTATCTCAACAGCCGAAAAATTGGCAATAATGTCTAATTTTTCAACCTTGCTTTCGGCCGGAATATCCATACTGGAAACTATAGATTCGCTTCTGGAAGATGCAAAAGGCAATCAGAAAAAAATTCTCGAGAACTTAAGAGAAGATCTTGTACAAGGGAAAAGGGTCTATGAATCATTTGCGCGCTTTCCTAACGTATTTAATCGGGTCACTGTCAGCATCATCAAAGCCGCAGAAGAATCCGGAACCCTGGATACTACTCTAAAGGATCTTAAGGATAATATTAAAAAAGAAACCGAGTTTTTGGACAAAGTCAAATCCGCTCTTACCTATCCGCTCGTCATTATGGTAGTTTTTCTTGGAGTTCTCTTAACTATTCTTATAGTGGTAATCCCAAAAATTTCTACAGTTTTTACCAGACTAAAAGTGGATTTGCCTCTTCCCACCAGGATTATGATTTTTGTCTCCAATATTATGCTCCAATATACCGTACCTTTTTTAATCGGAACTGCATTATTTATCGCTTTCATGATTTTTCTTTACAAAACAAAAACTAAGTTTTTTTTAGGTATAATTTTTTCACTTCCCTTGGTTTCCGATTTGGTAAAACAGATTGACCTTGTCAGATTTACCAGAAGCCTTAACTATCTGCTTTCGTCCGGGATTCCTATAGTCAGCGCACTTGAGCTTTCGGAAGAAGTAGTTCTTCGGAAAGATATTTCAGCCGTTATCCACAACTCAAAAGAAATGATTATTTCCGGAAAAAAATTGTCAGAGGGTTTGAAAAGTGCAAAAGGTAAAATTCCTTCCATCATGATTAAGATTATAGAGGCGGGAGAAAAAAGCGGAACTCTCGATAGATCCCTAAAAGATATATCCGAATACCTTGACTATCAAGTCACTAATACACTTCATACTCTTACTACTCTGCTTGAACCAATCATGTTGGTTTTTGTAGGAATAATGGTAGGAGGAATGATGCTTGCTATTATCGGACCAATTTACAACCTGATAGGTCAAGTTGGCAAACGTTAATAAAAATGAAAAAAAATCTTCGTTCAGGATTCAGTTTACCCGAACTTATGATCGTACTTACCATCATGGGAATATTATTTTCCCTTACCACTATAAATTTACTTAATGCTTACGGTAGTAATACTCTCAACACCACTCTTTCAACTGAACAGGCTGACTTAAAACAACAACAATTAAAAGCAATGGTCGGAGATACAGAGGGTCAAAGTTCTCCCGATTCATATGGCATTTATTTTGAAACCGGTAGATATATCCTATTTAAGGGTATGGCTTACTCTGCTTCAGATCCGCTGAATTTCAGTATTGACTTAAACAGGGATCTGCAATTTTCAAGTATTCAATTACCAAATTCACAAATTGTTTTTACCAAAAACAGCGGCGAAGTATCAAATTACAACGCGAACTTTGATAATGTGACATTGAAAAATATCAATACTAACCAAACAAAAACGATTAGAATTAATCAATATGGTGCGGTTATTGATGTTTATTGATATGAAAAAAGGTCAATCTTTAGTTGAATTATTAGTAGCTATCGGACTAACTTCCATTCTTTTACCGGCTTTGATTACCGGTTTGATTAATTCACGGGAAGGCAAACCTCAGTTGGCTCAAAGAGTAAAGGCTGTTTCACTTATGCGCGAAACTCAGGAAGCCGTTCGCAGTATGAGAAACAGGGATTGGAGTAATATTGCAGTTAACGGCACGTATCATCCGTTAATTTGGAATAATATGTGGGCATCAGAATCAGGCTTGATTACGCTGGATGGCTTTACCCGTTCTTATACTGTCAGCAGTGTAAATCGCAATGCAGCCGGCGCCTTGGTGCCAACGCCTACTGGAACGCTTGACCCTTCAACAAAAAAAATTGACGTAATAATTTCCTGGACTCAGCCTTATACATCATCTATCGATTCAACTATTTATTTAACCCGCTGGCGCGATAATCTACCTTATGAAGAAACAACAGAAGATCAATTCAATGCTGGAACAAAAACAGGAACTGTGGTCAGGTCTAGCGCTCCGCAACCCATTCCGACACCCGGCGACGGGGAAATAATTCTTGGTTCTGGCGGCCATAGCGATTGGTGTAATGCTTCACTTAATGAAAATACTCAGGAACTACCCAAAAACGGCGTAGGGAAAGCTATATCGGCTATTCCGGGAGTATCTGATGGCCTTCCGAACCAAGCTGCAGCCGTAACAGGCGAAAATTCGTCAGGCGTCTCTTTCGCCAATGTCTTAATTGGTGACGATCCGCCAAGTCCATCTATTGAAGCAACTTTTGACGGTTATAAAACAAATGGAGTATTTACTGAACAGGATTATGCCTATATTACAACTGATTCGAATGGAAAACAGGGAGTTATCATAAATTTAAATAGTATTTCTGGAGGAAAATACTTAGCAGCAGGTTACTTAGATTTAGGATCGGCTAGTGCAAATGGAGTCAGCATTTTTGTTTTGAACGACAAGGCTTATTTAACCGGTACCAACGGCAAACTTTATAAATTTACACTGCCTATAGATCGTTCCGGTACATTTTTACCTGATTCCAATGTTGTTTTGCCAGGTGTGGGTAATAAAATTATTGTTAAAGACAACTATGCTTATATAGCAATTAATAACACATCAACTCAAATACAAATAGTTGATATTTCAAGTATGACTTTGAAAGGTACTATAAATGTCGGCAATAGTAGAAACGGTATCGACGTAACTGTTAATGATACCGCAACAAGAGCCTATCTAGCAACAGCCGTAAATATTGATTCAAATCAAAAAGAATTCTTTGCTATAAATATAAGCAATAAGGATAGTTTAACCAGTGTTGGTAACTTTGATACTGGAGCGATGGATCCAAAAGGAACAGCGCTAATTCCAGGAAGTCTGGCGGTTTTAGTAGGACATGGCGGTATTGAATACCAGGTGGTCAGACTTGATAATGATAATTTACAGGCTTGCGGATCCGGAGTCGATGCAAATATAAATATCAACGGCGTTGCCTCGGTTAAAGAAGCGGATAATGATGCTTATTCTTATATCATTTCCGATTCTGATCCGGAATTCCGGATAGTTGAAGGCGGACCCGGAGGCGGATACTCCAACCAGGGAATTTTTGAATCCCAGACCTTTAATCCCGGCTACCAGACGGCTGACAATAGATTCGAGGCAAATTTCAGCCAGCCCTCAGGTTCAACAATCCAATTTCAAGTGGCATTGGCCAACCAGGTTGCCGGAAGCTGTCCCGGCACATACACATTTGTAGGTCAGGACGGAACTTCAAGTACATGGTTTCCCCTGACGCCTACACCTGGACTGACTTCTTATTCTACTCCTTTTCCATTCGGAACATACGGAGCAAACTATTCAAATCCCGGACAATGTTTCCGTTATAAAGTAAATATGTCAACCACCGATACAAACCAAACACCGGTCCTTTATGACTTTACAATTAACTATTCACCATAAACCCATCTGTCATTCCGAGTCGCCGATTAGTCGACGAGGAATTTAGCTACCAAAGGGAGCGTAAAAACTATAAATTACGCTGTGCTGGATTTCTCGCTAATCACTCGAAATGACAAAAGAAAAATATGAAAAAACAAATTAAAGGTTATACACTCGTCGAATTGCTCATTTTTATGGGTATGTTTTCGTTTCTCCTGATAGTTTTAACTCAAATATTCGGATTAATAGTTGATACCAGATTAGAATCTGAGGCTACTTCGACTGTAGCTCAGGATGGAAATTATTTACTCAATAGACTTATATATGACGTCTCAAGAGCTAACACAATAAATATACCAAACGCTGTAGGAGTGACAGATACGAGTTTAGATATAACTATTGATGGCATTAATCATGTTTATGCTTTAAATAACGGAAATATGCAATTAACAGTAAATAGTGTAGTTTTTCAACTCAATAATTTTTATACATCTATCTCTAATTTAACCTTTACAAGAATCGGCAATGATGACGGTAAAGATACTATTCAGCTGGGTTATACCGTAACAAGCGATATTCAGGAAGCCAGCGGTCCGGAGATTAAAAGTTATCAAACAACTGTAGGATTACGCTAATAAATTCCAAGAAACAACTCACAAGATACAAATAATATTCAAATAACAAACAATCAAATATCAAATATCAAAATTTGTTATTTTGAATATTGAGTGTTGAAATTTATTTGGAATACTTGTTTCTTGTAACTTGGTATTTATGAAAAATATGAATTACAAAAAGGGTCAAACACTTTTAATGCTTTTGGTTTTTATGATCATAGCTATTACTGTGACAGGCGCAGCAACGAGTCTTATATTGATTAACTCAAGAAATACCCAAAAGATGGAGGGAGGCGAAGTAGCCTTTCACATCGCTGAGGGTGGCATAGAAAACGGCCTGCTTCGGCTACTCCGGAATCCTAATTACACCGGTGAAAATGATTTGGAGCTCGGAACCGGAATAGTAGATATCACTGTAACCGGAAGCAATCCTTATACTGTTACCGCCACAGGTTCCAGCGGAAATTTTACCCGCACACTGCAGGTAATAGTTAATTATAATGGTAATATGACTATCACTTCCTGGAGGGAGATTTAAAATGACAAAAAACAAAGCAATTATTTTTATCCATAAAGATAAATTTGAATATTACGACGAGTCTCAATCTAAAATATTTCAATTTGTCTTCCAACCCACGGTATTTCAGGATTTGGAACTGGTAGACCGCGAAGAACTTTACACGCAATTAAAAACCTTTATTTCTGCAAATAAATTAACACCTGCGGAAATTTTGTTTGTAATCTCAGGTTCAGTAATTTTTGAAAAAATTTTTACCATTACTCAGGCGTCTGATAAAGATACTGAAATACAAAAATTCCTGGAAAGCATTCCTTTCGAGCATGTCAGTTATAAAGTCGTGGGCACCGATAAAAATTTCAAAGTAATGGCTATCAATAAAGAACTGTATACGTCTTTGCAGTTCTGCTTCGAATCTCAGGGATTTAGATCGCTTGGAATTATACCCCAGGCAGTATTAGGCGGAAATTATAGTACAGCAACTATGCTCAATACTGACATAATAAAATATATTTTGACTAACTTTGATACAGTACAAAAGCAGACCTTCATCCAAGAAGAAGTTAAAGAACCTGCACCCGAAACTACTCAGCAACAGAATTTTAACGATCCGGTTAATCTGGCAAAACCTATAAATAAATTCCGGCTACCGGCTTTAATCTCAGTTTTTGTTCTGCTAATGGGAGTTCTGAGTTTTGTAGTTTATAAGCAATTTACTCCACCTTCAAAGGCAAGCCCGGTTCCGTCAACAATTGTTGTGCCAACTGTTGATTCCCCATCTCCTGCAATTATAGAAACCCCAGTCAGTTCCACCTCCGCCCAACCAACTCAATAACTAATGAAAAATTTATTTCTCAAATTACAACCTTTTTTATTAACGGGTTCGCTGATTTACGGAGGTCTTAGCGGTCAGAATTTTACTTTTATAACCGCAGTACTTATCTGGTTTACCCTGACTTTCTTCATATTAGCATTGACAAAAAAAATCATACGATATCCCCCCGGATTTTATCTTTATATGCTATTTTTAATTTTCTTTGCCTTGAATCTTTTCTGGACTAAAAACTTCTGGTCGACTTTCTGGTATCTGCTTATATTTTCAGCCGGATTTTTTTTCTGGGTAATTGCCTACAATCTTAAAAAAGAATTTAAGCATTTTGACAAACTTATATTAATGATAGGAATTATTTTCGGTGTGCTTGCAACATATAACTATGTAACTAATCCATTACTCATGGATTCGTTTAGCCTACATAAGATGTCTACTAAAGATCATCACCATATTGCAGATCTCTGGGCGGTTATTTTCCCCGTGATAATTATAAATCTGTCTACGAATACGCGTAAAAAAATTATTTGGCTGCTGTTGCTGCTTTCAGGTTTTTATCTCATGTATATTTCCGAGTCCAGAACCTCAATAGTTTCACTTTTGGTTGGATTATTTTATCTATTTTATAACTCAGCTGAATTAAAAAAGTATAAATCTGTTTTTTACTCTTTTATTTTCCTGGGACTATTTTTATTTTTATTTTTTGCCCGTTCAAAACCGACTCTCCCTAATCGGGGATATTACCTGCAGGGAATATCCGGAATTATTCATCATCCTTTGGGTATAGGGGTCGGTAATTTCGGTGAATTTTCTTCCGATCCGGATAATCATATTTTTGGCTATAGCGATTATTCATCTGTCGGTATGAATATTTTTATAGAGATATTTGCCGGTATGGGAGTATTTGGAATAATATTCTTGGTTTGGTTTATAAAAATTTTTAAGTCAGTTTTTAAAAAATCAAATAATACTGATGTAATTTATAAAATAGTTTTTCTTGTCTTAACGACAAACTTCATGTTCGATTTTACCTACCTGATTCCAACCATGCTCTGGCTCTGGTTCATCAGTCTTGGTTTATCACAGAGTGATGCTTGATTTAAGAAATTTTCTTTCCGAATTTTTTTATTTCCCAGATAAGAGGAGAATTTTGCTGTAGTTCTTTTTCACTAAAAATAAACGGATTTATTCTTTCATCTATTGAAAATGCGCTCACACGTAAATCAATCTCCATTTTTAAACGATCTTTTACAACAGGTAAAATAACTGCAACATCAATATCGCTCCAATCTTTATAGTTTCCTTTTGCATAAGATCCAAATAGTATAATTTTACTATCTTTTGAAAGAGAATTTTTAACAAAATCTTTAAACTTTATTAAAATATAATTAATGTCATTTGTCATATTATTTTTTGAAAAGAATTAATAAATTATTCGTTACTTTCAGCCATAATTTAGCATATTCTGACGTTGCTTTTTTATAAAATTCTCTTTTATAATCGTCGTACCTTGCCCTAAGATTGAAAGTGTTAATTTCAGTAAGTTGAGATAAAGTTTCCTGACTAAGTTTAATTTGAAGTTTTTTTACAATATAAACTAAGTCATGAACTGGAGGCGCAAATTTTTTGTTTTGTAAAAGAAATTTAGCTTTGAGACTTTTCTCAATGGTTAAATGACAAAAAAAAAGAGCAAAATGATATTTCTTACTTTTGAAAAGATCCTGGGAAGTATCATAAGCTTCTTGGCTTTCTTTCATGAGATGGTTAATCCATTTTTTTACTTCTTTTTCTGTGAGTACCATGCTGGAATTATACCACGTTTAACCGCTGTCTTACTCTAACAATAAGCGATTTAACAATTTACTTCCTTAATCTTTGACTTGGTGAATATCTTATAAAATTCCCTAAAATTCAGCTTGACTTAGCAAAAATTATCTGCAATTAGCAAAGTATGATAATTCTGACATTCTTGCGCCAATAACTAACCAATCACTTTACCAGTTTGAAGAGCATCGCGAAGAGTTGTTAAATAATATAATTTTTTAGTTTCTTCTGAAGTAAAGCCGAAAGCATTTATATCAACATCCAAATCTTTTCCCAAATCGTATAATTGTGAAAATCTTTTATAGGTGTCAATGTCTTTAAATTTATTAGCAATAACTAAAATATCTACGTCGCTGTAGGCCGTAGACTGACCTTTTGCAAAAGAACCAAATAGAATAACCTTTTCGGGCCTATATTCCTTTTTAATTCGTTTTATAAATATCTTTAATTGTTCTCGAATTTTTTTAGCATCCATGAATATATATTCTCAGCCATAACTATTAATTTTTCAATGTCTTTCTCTTTACGAAAATGCATTTGGCTTAAATCAGAATATCGTACCCATTCATAAGCTTTACTGAGCAAAGTGACATCAGGATTGCCAATCTCGTTTAAATTAAGCTTCGCTTCATTAATAATTTTTTCAATCCTATGTGTTTTCATTGGTATTTTATCTGTATTTTCAGCAATATAAGCTTTTATTATTTTCTCAACTACCTGTTGAGCAAAAAAGACAGATGCACGCCAGCGTCTTTCTTTTTTCATCAACTTCATATCTGTATAGTCTTCATTTGCTAGTTCTAACCACATTTTTGTTTCCTTTTTCATAAGATGCTTAATATTTTAACACAACAATCTCTACAACCTTATTGATTTCCCTTTTCCAATTAAAAGACGATTAACAATTAATGTTTTCTTTATAGACTTTAAAAACTTTATAATTTTATGAACTTATGTTTATCTTATAAAATTCGCGAAAAATGAGCTTGACTTGGATATTGTATCCTGCAACATTATTTACCAGATTTACTTTCATACATGAGTATTCATCTTTTTTTCACTAGACTCTGGTTCTTCAGCTTTGGTCTTTCACAAGAAAAAAGTGAAGCGTTTTAAACTTTTTTATGATAATTCAAAGAGGTAATATTTCTAGTATTATCGAAAGTTATAGAAAATAATTTCCAAAAATCCAACCTTCCCAAGAGTGGATCGATATTGCTCTCTATAAAATAACAGCGAAGCGAAAAATTAATCATTTTAGTTTACTGATGAACTAAACAAGGAAAGTCTATAGACATTTATTGTACCGGATTTTTGTACCGGCCCGACAAAAATAACATTCTTAGGACTTAGATGCTTTTTTTCTAACTTCTCAAATAATTCTGAAAATTTCTTTCCATAAGCAACCACTTCTTTTTCATCCTTATCTAAAGCAACTAGATGCCCCGGAAACCTCTTTTGTAAATAAATATAAGAAATCTTTTTCATAATACCATGTTACCTTAAATTTCTTCTTAATTCAACATTAACTTTATTACGTAACTATTCACACGTCTTGACAAATTTAGAACAGACTATATCAAAACGTCATTCTGGGGAGCGATGAGTTTTGGAGCGGAGCAATCTCATTAATGGGATTGCTTCGTTGTTGTTCCTCCTCCTCGCAATGACATAGTCTGGTATAGTTTTGTCAAGAAGCGTGAACTCTTACTTTAGACCCGTTGCGAAATAAGAAAATACCGCGTGTGTTTACGTCATTCTGGTAAGCCAGGTGCAAGACTGTACCTGGCGCATCCAGAATCGTTGTTAATCAATTTGTAGATTCCGGACAAGTTATAATCCCAAGTTTAGATAATTGAGGGACCAGAATGACATTTCTGTGTCAAGCAGTGTTAACTCTTACTTTGAACAGTGCAAGAAAATCTCTTTATCCTGTAGAAATTTGGGGTTGAATTAGCATTTATTTTTTGCTATCCATAAATTATGGCAGTGTGCATATCAGCTCTGCCGTATTTGTCTGGATTGACAGACCAAAATAATCTGATATAATATATTCATATAGGTTATCCCACTGCGCTGTCATTTCTAGTAAGCACAATGACAGCTACGTTGGGGATAATGCCTAACGAAGCTTTCGAATCGAATATAGATATTCAAAAGCGGAGTGGCATTAGAAGGTTAGACCAGTAAAAAATGAAAATCAACAATCTGGGTAAACCATCGCTTACCGAATTAATAATTCTTTTTACAGAGAATTAGTATTTTCACTACCCTCCGCAAGGAGGGTTTTTAGTAACATGACGGATCCAATACCAAATAAAAATTTACTTTTCAAAACTACCGCGACTCTTGTTGGACTATCACTTATATTGCAGGCTTGTTCCCCATCTAACGCCGTCTCAACAGAATCAAATGGTTTATCTCCAACACTGCCTGGAGAATCTTTACCTAATCCAACTAATGCTACCATTCCCGGATCAATCGATCAATACTATCCTAGCACTATAACAAATGTTGATCAATTAGCGTATGAAGATCTTGTCCAAAATACATTTAGAGAGCAAATCGCAAATACTAATAGAAGTTTTCTCGACTCAATTCAACCGCTACTCCCAGTTGATATTAAACCTGAGGATATACAATCTACTAGCTTAGGAACAAATATTAGTATATTGGATGAACATAATATTAATACTCAACCGAGTAGTATTAATTTCACAAAAAAAGATGGTACAATGTCCTCTGTCGTATTATTTAATATTACTACTAAGGATGGTACTAAGAAATTATATGCCTATCAAAAAAATCTATTACCTGAAAATAGTGAAATAATTGAGCGAGTTGATCCAGTACAGCTGGCTGTTGATGATAAAGATCAAAATGATCTTATAGTCGTTGTCCTGCCAACCGATGATGATAAATTAGGAGCTCTGCTTACAGGTTTTCAAGATGCGATACTCCCTAATAATGAAATAGTAGAGTTAGCAGTACCCTATGGAATTGATGGAATTAATCCTGATTTTTCTCTTATAAAGGCAACTGCTGAGTATAATGATTCATTGATTGGAGTTGCTGTAATAGAAGAAGATAAATTAACCGGAAGTTTAATTATAGATCCTAAATTTCTAGGATCGGATGAATTTCCAGTTCCTCAAGATAGTAATTTTATTCAAGTTTCTCTTTCTGAAGGACTTACACCTGTCTCACCAATTTCAGACAATGAATCCTCCCCCGAACCGGTCACTCCAACACCAATTCCTCCGACTGAAACTCCTCAACCTACTCCAACAATAGAATTATCACTACAAAAGCAATTAGAACAAAAGTATGGCAAATTGGCACCTTGTATACAAGACGAAGATAAAATTCATTATTACACCAGTGGAGAAATTCCCAGTGAGGTTGGGTTTAAATATACTACAGTCTATCCTACTGGTAATGACAAGATAATTCCATTAATTTGGGGCGATTCTGCAGAGCCTCGAGACGTTAGAGTTATTGAGGTTGCTTGCGCAGATAAGACTGGTAATGTAATAGAACCTACTATGTGGCTACCTATCGGTGGTAATAAATTTGGTGGTAAAATAAATGATAGTGATGCAACAGAAAGAGGAACTTTACTCATTTATTATACCACCACAGACAACAGAAACGGTGCCAGTTCTCTAACTGATGAAGAAATCTTAGAAAGAATAAAAGATAAAGCAATCAAAGTAAGTATACCCGTGTCCGTTCCTCTAGATTATGTCCCTCCTAAACAACCTTACTTTGAAGTAGGTAAATTTGCGGTTTTTTCTAATGAATTACCTATTGAAGCTCTTAGAACATATCCACAACATAAAGAACAATTAAACTTACTTATTAATCATCTGAGTGTGACAGTAGAAAACTTCTTGTTATACCCACTAGAGATAAACATAATTGATCCTCCTACGCAATAACTCTATCAAGGCATACCCTTATCTTTTAATACTGAAATTTAGCTTGACTTAATATTTCTAAAGGTTTAAGATGAAAAAATGCATATACCTATTAATAAGAAATGGGTTTTATTAACTATTTTTTTATTTTGTGCCATTCTAATTTGGATTGCCGTATCTATATCCATTCAAAAGAGCAAGCAAAAATTGCTTGAAAAAAAAACCTTTGGGTACACTCAGGGTGTTCCAAATTCAATTTTTAAAAATAACGATCTCCTGATAGTTAAAAACAAAAATGAAGCTGGAGGTTATCCGTTTCTTTCCGAAAAAATAGTCCAAATTCCAAATATTCACTGGCAACTTCGTTATTTTCAGCCTTATTTAAAAGCGATAACTATTAAAAATGGGGCGGTATTTTTGGAGACTGAGTTTAAAGACTTAAATAACAATCCAAAAACTGTTGCTGTTTTTGCGGGTGGAAAACTCAACAATAAAGAAATACCATTTATATATTTTGTCAAGAATGGAAGAGTGGTTCGAATACAAAATCAGGATCAACTAAAAGAATTATTAACCTTAAATCAACGGATAAATATTGAATACCTTCAAACAGCCGAGAATTATCAGGAAGCAATGAATAGTGATATCTGCAAACTTCACAACGATCCGGTTTGTAAAATTGCGGAATTTGTCAACCAGCATCAGAACGAATATTTAAAATTTTTCCAAACAGGCGAATTACCTGATGATTTATTCCTCATGGCATTATCGATTCTTGATAAATTGAATGAAAACTAGCTTAATGAGAATTAAACTATTCTTGGCAATAATTGTATTAAGTTTCGTTATTCTTTTTTTAGGATCCGGCAATGTATTTTCCGGCTGCTCTGCGGGACAAACCTGTAGCGGTGGTACTGCTGGAGGATTATGGAAAGTTGATTCTTGTTCGGCTGCTATATCGTATTGTAAAGAAGAGGTCTCAAAAAATAATTCGATATCTTGTGATAACGCAGATTGTGGAGATAAAAATTATTGTGTCGGCTCTTGTCCTTCACTTAACCATGATGGTACGTGTGGTGCTGCCCTAACCACCACAAACTGCTCATATGTAAGTTGTTGTCAAGATCCAA
>Ga0209541_10011211_pt1 | contig 14075 bp, 15 predicted proteins | sample RifCSPlowO2_01_FD_184027 | JGI IMG/M metagenome (GOLD analysis project Ga0209541, IMG submission 184027) | Groundwater microbial communities from Rifle, Colorado - Rifle CSP2_plank lowO2_0.1 (SPAdes) (version 2) | ecosystem: Environmental > Aquatic > Deep subsurface > Groundwater | place... | reverse complement strand
TAGAAGAACCCATGGCAAATTCATCAAGATTGGTTTTGCCCAAAAATGTCGTCCCTGTTTTCTGGAGCTTTTTTATTACCGTAGCATCGTAGGCAGATATGTAATTTTTTAAAATCTTGGAACCCGCGGTGGCTATGGTTCCTTCAATGAGCAGGTTATCTTTGATTGCGCAGGGAACTCCGAATAAATCTGAATCGGACTTATGTGTTGATGGTTTTTCAAAAATACTTAAATAGGCATTTAGTTTTTTATCTTCTTTCTTGATTTTGTCAGAGTACTTTTTGAATATTTCTTCAGCCGTAAAATGGCCTTTTTGAAGACCGTCTTTAATATCTTTGATTGTGAATCCTGTATCCATATCTTTATTTGTGCGAAAGAACGGCTTTAACTTTTACGAACCTGCCTTCTTTGTGAGGTGCTTGTCCGACAAGCTTCTCGTTCAGATTTTCGTCCATCTTAAACTCGCCTCTCGGCTCATCGGTCCGGAATGAATCAATCAGTCCCGTCGTCTGATACAAAGGCTCAACTTTTTCAGTATCAACTTCATTTAATTTATCTATGTATTCCAAAATTGAAGAGAGGTCTTTTTTCAGACCCTTCTCTTCTTTTTCGTTTATTTTTATTCTCGCCAATCCGGCAATATGTTTTACTTCTTTATCAGTTAGCATAGGTTTATTTTACCATGTTTAGGAATTCTTTTTCGTCTATAACCTTAATTCCCAATTTTTGCGCCTCATCATATTTTGAACCCGGTTCGGAACCGGCTATGACGTAATCGGTGTTTTTTGAGACCGAACTAGAGACATCACCGCCCAGTTCTCTTATTTTATCCTGTGCTTCATCTCTCCCCAATGTTTCAAGCGTGCCAGTAAGGACGAATGTTTTTCCGGCAAGTTTGGCAGATTCTTGGGTGACCCTCTCTTCAACGACATGGACTCCCGCCTTTTTAAATTTTGATAATATATTTTTGTTGTAAGGTTTTTGAAACCAAGAATGTATGCTTTGAGCCACAATTGGTCCAATATCGGGTACGTTTTGCAGTTCCTCTAGATTCGCTTCCCCTATTTTTTCTAATTTCTTAAATTTTTTGGCCAAAACAAACCCTGTTTCTTCGCCGACGTGGTCGATACCCAATGAGTAAATAAATTTATTCAAAGTAACTTTCTTTTTTGATTGGATTGCGTCTACAACATTCTCGGCCGATTTGTCGGCAAATCTTTCCAGATTAAGTAAGTCCTCTTTCTTGAGAGTAAATAAATCGGCCGAATCGCGTATGAGCCCGGCGGACATCAACTGATCTATTATACGAGGACCGACGCCTTCCATATTCAGAGCTTTACGGGAAATAAAATGGTAGATTGCCTCTCTCTTTATTGCCGGACAATCGCGGTTTACGCATCGGTATGCCACTTGCCCTTCTATCTGTTCAATTGGCTCACGGCAAGCAGGGCATTTCTTTGGCATGTGAAATTCTTTTTCTTTTCCTGTTCTCAATTCCTTCAGAACCTTTTTTACGTCCGGAATTACATCGCCGGCTCTGCCCACGATAACAGTATCCCCTATTTTAACTCCAAGGCGTTTTATTTCATCAAGATTATGGAGGGTTGCCCGGGAAACTGTTGTACCGCCTATTTGGACAGGCCGTAAGACCGCTACTGGGGTTAAAACACCGGTTCGGCCTACCTGCACAATGATATCTTCAACCACCGTTTCCGATTCTTTGGGCGAAAATTTATAAGCAATCGCTCCTCGCGGGGCTTTTCCAATCACGCCCAGCCGGCTTAGAGTGTTAGCGTGATTCAAGATAACAACTACGCCGTCTATTTCATAATTTAATTTTTCTCGCTCTTTTTCCCAATGATTCCGGAATTTATTAACTCCTCCCATATCCGCAACTGCTTTGTTGTGGGGATTTATTTTAAAACCAAGGGCTTTTAAAATAAGATGCTCGTCTTCGTGGGTCTTTTGCCCGAAGTCGGTTATTAAAGAGTAGGCATAAGAATCTAAACGGCGGGACGCTGTTACTTTTGGATCAAGCTGTCTTATTGAGCCGGCGGCAAGATTACGAGGGTTGGCATAAATCTTCAGTCCGGATTTTTTCTGTTCTTTATTTATTCTTTCAAAATCATTCTTAGTTATGAATACTTCTCCTCTTACCACTACATCTTTTTTTTCGTTCAAAACAAGCGGTATAGCATCCACTGTTTTGAGGTTTTGGGTGACATCTTCTCCGACAGCCCCATCTCCTCTCGTGGAACCAATATCCAGCAGACCTTTTTTATAGGTAAGTTCTATGGCTAGCCCATCTATCTTCAATTCGCAATAATAACCGTGTTTTGAGGCTCCAGGTTGGACTCTTTCAAATCTTTTCTCCCATTCTGCCATATCGTTTTCATCAAATGCGTCATTGAACGAGAGCATTGGTTCGGGATGATGTACTTTTTTAAATTGTTTGAGCGGTTTGCCAGCTACTCTCTGAGTCGGCGAATCAGAAGTAATTAGTTCGGGGAATGTCTGTTCCAAATCAAAAAGCTCTTTTTTGAGCGTATCCAGAGCTTCATCCGATAGTTCCTGGCGGTCCAGAACATGATAAAGATAGCGATGGTGGTTAATCGTTTTTTTGAGCTTTTCTATTCTTTCTTTGGCCGCACTTTTATTGGCTAACATCTCTAAAAACTATCATAAATTAGCCATTTCACCAAAGCAACTGGCGGAGGGGGTGCCCTTTTATAAAATTAGTAGATTTTAAAAAAGGGCACCCCGAAGCATGCATGGAGGTTGTGTGAGCTATTTTGTCTATTACTCGCTCATATCAAGAGACCTAGTGACCCCTCTATATGTTCCCACTGCCCTATGATTTAGAGGGGTTTCTGCTGATGTGCATGAAGCTAATCCGGCACCGAAGTAAATCACATAGGTTGCACCAATTGACATGGTTGGGGTACTTACCGATGGGAGCCTTGCTCTTTGTTCATGCAGGCACCATTCTAAGGCGCTGTCGGCGGTATAGACCGCAGATACTGAATTGATAGCTTCGGTTGATGTTCTTAACCGAGGTAAAAATATATTACCCAAAGCTAAAGTTATGGTTAAGATAACCCCAAGCATTAAAACTGAAAAAATTAAAATTGAACCTTTTTGCATATGTGACTATGGAAATGAAAATTCATCTATTAAGTCTCTGGAGGTAGTGGTAGTTTGGAGGTCTATCTGCATTATTTCTTTTCCGGTTCGGTTTTGAACCGAAGTAACTATTGATACCCGCGGACTTTGGTTGTCGTTAACTAAAGATCCCAAGATACAAAAATTCATTCTAGTAAAATTAACATCAGAACCACTTACATCAATTAAGTTTCCGCCATTTACGCTTCTTTGAACAGTTCCGGCGCTTACCTGATAAATTACAGTCCCCTTAAGAGGATGAATCAAGGTGATGGTGGTTGCTGTGCAGTTTGGAGATTCCTGGTCAGAAATTCTGCTTACCCTCATGTCTCTGGACATCTCCTCCAATACCAGTAGGGCGTTGTCTTGGATTTTTTGGACAGCAAAACCACGCCTTTCTATATTGATAATCTGTATGAAAATAGCGCTTACGGTCAGAGCTATAATCGAAAAAATCAAAGAAGTTACAAGTACCTCTACAATTGTGAAACCTTTTTCGGTGTTTCGGTATTTTGGCATCTCTATATTTAACATGTTTTATTTCCAATCAAATAAATGCGATTCGGTCTTCACGTCTCGGGTTCTGTTTCCCCTCTCTGTCCAAGTTACATCGCTTATTATCCTTAACTCTTCAGAGTTTATCTTGGTTATCGTTACCGTTCTTTTGAATTTGGTATCGGTCCCGGAAGAATAATTATATAAGCCAGCATTTATTTTAAGAGGAGGATTAGATCCTAAAGAAATAAGAGCATTTGAATTCCACTCAATCCGGTAAATCCCATCGGCTATCCCGGCATCAAAAGATAATCCATTAAACCAATTCGCGTCTCTTAACGCTCGTATGACCTCAACACCTTCTTGGGACAGATTAGCCGCAATTAAATTATTTTGAATAATAGACGCAGTAGAGGAAATATTGCCGGACAGAACTAAAGCCGGCCCTAAAGCCAGGGTTAAAATAACTAAAGCCACCAATGCCTCAATTAAAGTAAAACCTTTATTCAATTTTTCCTGATGTGGATACATTTATAGTTTTGCAATCTTGAGGGCAAATACCCCCCTTTTTACCAATTGTAATGGTTATGGAAGCATCGGCCGAGGAGTTGTTTATATAAGTGTCAGGGTTAGGCGGTTCCCAAAAGATATCACTGAAAACGGCTTTAAATTCAACCCTTTCGTTACTAAAAGTTTTAGTTACAACGGTTGTGTCTCCGCCATCAAGATTTCTATTTAGTGATGAACAGGTATTAGAACTTGCGTCGGGACCCGTATAAATAGAATATGAGGTCGAATTAACATAATGCACTCCATAACCACATCTTATTTTTAGCCCCGAGCCGCTATCGTATTTAGTACTTGCAAGAGCCTTGGACTGGGCGGCCCGCAGATCTGCTATAACGACAGCGCCACCCTCATTTAAATCTACCCGACTTCTTTGGAAATTAAGAATCATAAAGGTACTTATAATCCCAGTTATTGCCGCTACAACCAGAACCTCAATCAAAGTAAAACCTAAGGATTTTTTCATATTTATTTAAACCCTATCTCTATCCTATCTCTATTGTGAACTATCTCTTTGTTAAGATCCTTTGCGGCTACTTTCTTGGAGTTGAGATAGAAAACGAAATATTTATTACTGATTCCGTTGGTGTGGCCGTCTATTTCCATAATATTCACGCTACCAGACTCATCAATGGCATAGTTTAATTTTATCTTTCCCACCGAAACCGCCACGCTCAATGCATCCAACATGGTCATATCCTTGACGACTTCGCCTTCAAAAAACCTTTTTTCCGTTTCGAAATTTATGACCAGTGTAGCCAAGTTGGGAGTATTGTTGCCCGATAAATCAAAAGATAGTTTAAGAAAATAAATAATTCCCACGAGTGCTATCAAAAGTATGATTTGGGCGAAGAAAGGTTTTTTAAAAAAATTGATTAAGTCAGACATTATACGCATTTTATCATTTTAGAGCTTGAAAGAATAGCCGAGTCCGCGAAACGACGACGAAGATATAGATTGTTCTATATTGAGGAGGAGTGACAATGGAATCGGCTATTCTTTCAGCTCCCTCTTAGGGCGGGCTGGTTTTAGACCAAATTCTTTGTTGCGAGTCCTTGAAGTAGAATAACTACATCTTCATCCTCGCAACTGCGAATTTGGCTAAAATCCGCTCCGCTAAACTGATAAAATGCGTATAATGTCTGACACAAATTTTTGTATTTCATGTTGAAAAATAATTATCAGAATTGAGACACCGGCCAGAAAGGAGCCGAAAGGTAAAGCCGTTTTACGGGTCGCTCTTCCGGAGAGCATTAACCCGATTCCCACCAAAGCTGCTATCCAAACAGAAATTATCATTGATAAAAACCCCAAGGGATAACCAAGCACCAACCCGATTAAAAATAACAGCTTGGCATCTCCAAAACCCGCCCATTCTCCCTTAGAAACTAAGTGTATTATAGCAAAAATACCGCCTAGGGTTAAAGCGGATAACAGTAGAGTCACAAATTCAGGCCACCGGAAAAAATAATTGAATAAAATTGCGATAATAATCAGGGGCAAAATTATTTTATCGGGAATTAAAAAATAAAGATAATCAAAGAAAATTAGAGCGACAAAAGAGACAATGATTAGTAGGTAGTAAAAATCGCCTACTCCAAAGACCGGCTTATAGACCAGATAAAACGATAAAAGGCAAAATGCCATAATCAATTCTGTCGAAGGATATATGGGGGAGATTTTACCTTTACAGTTTCGGCACCTTCCTCCTAAAAAGACATAGCTTAAAACAGGAACTAGGTCATACCATATAAGTCGTTTTAAACATTTAGGGCATTCTGACCGGCCCGTTAAAAGCCCACCCTTCTTATCCAGTCGAAATATGACTACGTTTAAAAAGCTGCCAATACTTAAACCTATTAAAAATATAAATAAAGCAATAGTATCCATGGACGAATTATAACAGAGATAAAACAAAACCCGCTACGTGCGGGTCTTGTTTTATTGAGCTAAATCTATTGGTTTTGACCTTGATCGTATTCGCAGTCAATGGCAGCTGTGGTACAGTTGGCGCCGGCGGCGTCAGCTCCGTCGTGTGCTTGCCCGGTCCATCCTGTGGAGTCAATATCTGCATCGCTTTTTAGAGCGGCGGCTGATTGTTCAAGTTCCGCCCACATCATGTATTTCGTCAAACCGGAGTAAGAATAATTATAGGAATAGTCTCCGTTGTTTAAAGGGTCTACGGGGAGTTGGGTCATGTATTTAGGAACAAAGAGGGCACTCAAACCGGCAAAAGTTGCAACTTGGGGATATTGACCAGCATCATCAAAATAGAGTTCTGCGGCAGTTCTTGTCTGGCTTATATCAACAATTCTCTTTGCGTCTCTCGCTCGTTGTCTGGCAACGCCTAATTGAAGCAAGAGTAATGTGGCTAAAATGCCGATAATAGCGATGACGACTAATAATTCGACCAACGTGAAGCCTTTTTGAAGTTTATATTTTTTATTCATATGTTTAATTATATACCAATTGTAAATTAAAGTTATCAACACTAAACGATGTCCCATTAAGTCACATTGACCAAATTGTATATTGGAAGCAAAATAGCAGACACTAATATAGCTACAGCCACACCGAGGACTAAGACCAAAATCGGCTCAATAAGCGTGGCAATATTGTCTATAGTGCTATCCGATTCGGATTTATAAAACTTGGAAATATGACCGAGCATAAAGTCCAATTTTCCGGTCTTCTCCCCTATCGCTACCATAGACGTCATAAGAGGGGGAATTTCTTTGTACTTACCGAAGACATCAGACATATTTCCTCCTCCTCTGACACTCTCTTCAGCGTCAAGAAGAATTTTTTGGTAATTGACATTGCCGACCAAATCGGAAGTGATATGGATGACGTCAAGAATAGATATTCCCGCTTTGATCAAAGTAGATAAGCTTTCCGATATTCTGGCCAGATACAGATTCCTTACCACCGTTCCCAAGGCGGGCATGTTTATCTTAAAATTATCAAACACAGCCTTGCCTTCAGATGTTTTAATATATCGCCATCCCAAGAAAATAGAGCCGAAGAGAAAGGCAAAAAGATAGTAAAGATAAGTATTTACGAAGTTAGTTACCCAAATAAGCATTCTAGTAGTTAGGGGCAAACTCTCAAGACCGACATCTTTAAAGATGCCTAACAATTGAGGTAGAACATAAACCACCATGATACTGGCAACGACAATAAGAGCAAACACCACAAATGCCGGGTAAGCCAAGGCACCCTTTATCTTGGAATTTATCTCCTGGCTTCTTTCAAGGTGGTCGGCCAAGTAGAGCAAGGCCTCATGCAGTTTACCGGATACTTCTCCTGATTGGACGAGCTTAATATAAAATGAAGAAAATAGTTTGGGGTGGGCGGCTAAAGCGTTAGATAAAGCGGAACCCCCTTCAACCGCATCCGATATTTCGGAAATTATTTTTTTTAAAGTAGGTTTTTCGAATTGGCGGGCTAAAGTTCTTAACCCCTCGGCTAAGGGCATGTCGGCGTCGATAAGGGTTGAAAGCTGGCGGGTAAAAATGACTACATCTTTATTGGTTGGTTTTTGAAAATATTTATTAAGATCTATTGAAAAAATATCGCCTTCTAACCTCTCAATTGATAAAATCAAATATCCCTTACCCTGAAGAGTTTCAACCGCTGCATTCTCATCCGGAGCCTCTATTTTTCCCTCAAGTATCTCACCATTTTGGGTTTTTATTTTATATGAAAAATTCATTTTATTACAGCAAGTTTTTTAATTCAACTTGATTAATTGAATAGAATTCCGCTCTTTCCCAGCTGATTTCTTTTCTTCTGACCAGATCCGCCAACGACCTATCCAAACTCATCATTCCTATGTCTTGACTGGTTTCAATTACCATGTCCATCTGTTTGGGACGATTGTCGCGGATTAAAGTTCTGATAGCCGGAGTAGCTATCATTACCTCCACCGCGGGGATAAGGCCGCCTTTTATCCTCGGGATTAATCTTTGTGAAATTATACCTGAAATAGTATTGGCAAGCTGGTTTCTAATCTGTGATTCTTGGTTTGGAGGAAAACTGTCAATTATTCTTTCAATTGTTTGGGAAGCGCTGTTGGTGTGCAAAGAAGTCAAAACAAGATGCCCGGTCTCGGCCGCGGTTACCGCTGCACTCATTGTTTCATAATCACGCAGTTCCCCCACCATAATCACGTTAACATTTTGCCTGAAGGTTGACCTCAATGCTTTGTGAAAAGAAAAAGTATCCTGATAAACCTCTCTTTGGTCGATGACACTCTTATCGGGAGAGAATATATATTCTATCGGGTCTTCAATGGTCACAATTTTTTCAGCGCGTTCTTTGTTTATCATATCTATAATGGCGGCTAAGGTTGTGGATTTACCATGGCCGTTGGGTCCTACCACCAAAACAAAGCCCTGGGATAGTTTTGAGAATATTTTGACTATCTGCGGCAGATTTAGTTCATCAATCGACTTAATTTCATTGGGAATCAATCTTAAAGAAGCAGCCAGGCCGCCTTTGGTCTGATAAGCATCTACCCTAAACCGATTCTTTCCCTCTAACTCATACGAAAAATCCAATTCTTTTTCCGATAGGAACCGAGCTTTACGCTCCTGGCCCAAGAGAGCGAAAACCAATTCTTCTGAGGTTTCTTTATCTAAAATCTTTTGCTGGCTAAGCATTATCAAACGGCTATCTATTCTCAAAGTCGGATAATGTCCGGGAGACAAATGCAAATCAGTCGCTCCTTGCTGAGCTGTTGTTAAAAGCAACTCCTCCAAATATTGTTTTGCGTCTATCATAATTATGCTGAATCGCCTGCCTGAGCAATCTCAAGCAGTTCTTCTAATGATACTACCCCTTTTAATACTTTCAAAATTCCATCTTGGAACATTGTAATCATTCCCTGCCTCTTTGCTTCTTGGCGAAGAGCTGCTTCCGAAATCGCCCCCAGGATTATTTTTTCAAGCTCATCGCTCATTTCCAGCATTTCAAAAATAGCGATTCTCCCCTTAAACGCCTTGCCTCCGCATTTTTTGCACGGGTTTTCAATATTCGGCTTATATATTGTATAGCCGGACTTAGAGAGATACTCTTTTTGATAATCGGCCGGCATATCAAGGATGGCTTCGCTTATCATTTTTTCTTCGGCGGTGTTGGCTTTAACTTCAAGTTTACAGTCCTGGCATAGCCGCCGCAACAATCTTTGAGCCGCGGCAACATTCAAAGTGGATGGAATTAAATATTTCTCGACACCCATATCTATCAAACGGGGCACGACACCCAAAGCATCATTAGTATGCAGCGTTGAAAGAACAATATGACCCGTTAAAGCGGCTTGGGTAGCTAAGCTGGCTGTTTCCCGGTCTCTTATCTCCCCCACCATTATAATATCCGGGTCTTGTCTTAAGATATGGCGCAAACCGCTGGCAAAAGTATATCCTATCTCTTCATGGACTTGTGATTGATTAACTCCGTCAACAAAATATTCAATTGGATCTTCAAGGGTGACGATATTTACATCTTCGCTGTTCATTTCTTTAAGCATGCCGGCCAAGGTTGTTGATTTACCGGAACCCGTAGGACCGGTTATGAGAATACTTCCGAAAGGTTTTCCCATCGCTCTTTTTATTACTTCCGCTGATCTGCCATCCAGTCCCAATTCCGGTAACTCTACTTTGCCGGTCAGCGGGTCTAAAATACGCATTACCACCTTTTCTCCGTTCTTTGTCGGAAAAGTAGAAACACGAAAGTCAACTCTGCGATTGCCAAGTTTTGTGGAAAATCTACCATCCTGAGCCAATCGGGTCTCGTCTATCTTTAAATCGGATAAAATTTTAATGCGGGTCACGACTGCTGACTGGAGAGTTTTGGGCAGGGTCAAGGTTGTTAGAAGAATGCCGTCAATCCTGAAACGGGTTCTGACGCGGTCTTCGAACGGCTCAATATGAATATCTGATGCCCGGGATTCAACGGCGTGTTTTACCAAGACGGCTACTATTTTTGATACCGGCGCTTCGGCGGTGATGTCCTCAATTGATTTAATAGAACCCCCTTCTTCTTCCTTCTCTCCTTTTTCTTCGGTCAAGGATTCCAGGGCCTTGCCTACTTCACCCGATAGGGTTCTGTAATTCCTAATAATTGTTTCAAAATCACGATAGTTTACCAGATATTTATCCAGTACTAATTTTTTGTCTTCTGCTATAAATTTTAACGCTTCAAGGGCGTCAATAGCTTCGGGATTGATTATTGCCACCTTTAGAATATTCCCTGCCTTTTCAAAAGGGGCAATTTTATAAAAATTAACAACGTCTTCGGAAAATTCTTTCAAAACTTCACGATTGAATTCATATCCCTCCAGGTCAACGGTTGGTAAGCGATAAAGTTTGGATTTTATCGCCAGGAGATCGGAATCGGAGACGACGGCCTTCTCTATGAGAATTTGGCCAAAATCTTTATTCTCACTTTGGGCTAAATCTGAAAAGGTGGCGATATCGTCTGTTGAAATTATATTAAGACGAACAAGTTCGTCTGCGAGAGTTTGGGGTATTTTGATGGGCATAAACTAATTAGAGACAAGCGACAAGCGACCAGGCAAGTCCTTGTTTCTTGTCTCTTGGTTGCTTTTCGTACTCTTAAATCGGGGCAAAAATATCTTTTTTCCCCGTAACTCCTGGATTAACCGGTGATTCTCCGAAAATTTCTAGCGCCTTGTATTTATTATTGTCCAATATCGAAAAATCTATTTTCAAATTCTCAAATTTCTTAAGATCATCCTTTCCGGCTACTGGAGGGGGTTCAACAGGAACTCTGGCCGGGACTGCCCATTGAGAATAATAAAAATATCCGGCAGCAAAACCAAGGACTATTATCAGAGCCACTATCAGAACGCTTTGGTTGTTTGATTGTTGTGGAGCCATTATTTTAAATAATACGCGTTTCCCTTTACGACGAAATTCAAAGTAGAGACGGTTCCAAGACCGGCTGCAACGTCAACTGAAGTTATGTCCACAAGCCGCAAATTTCTTTCTAATGCTCTAAGAAAATTGGTCAATCCGGGATAGCTTCCATTTAAGCCCATCTCTAACGACAAAAGATTATAGGGGCTAACATTTGCGTCGGATGTTTTTTGGCCGATTATAGCGGAGCTGGTCAGTTCAATGCCATTTTTGGCAGATACATCATTAACCGCCGATAAGACCTCGGCGATACTCTTTTTTGACGGGACGATAGCCGATAGCTTGGCGATTTCGGGAATTCTTTTTTGATACTCTTTATTTAAATTCTTGATGTTGGCTATGATAGTGTTTCTTGAATTAAGCAAATCCTCTCTCTCTTTGACGGCGACATCCAAATCGGAAATTCCGTTATAGAAAGGAAGAGCTAATGCCCAAAACAAAACTACAGCTATGGCTATCAGTCCTGCTCCAATATAGTTTTTGCTCATTCTTTTAGAAATTTAGTTTTATCGAATTCTATTTTAATACTGAACTCTAATTTGCCGGTAGTCAGAACGTGAACGTTGGTAAGTGCAACATCCTTTATTGAATCGTCGGAAACAAAAGCGGCTATTTGTCTGGCTACTACAGTGTAATTGGTGGCTAATGCCTTAAACTCAAATCTGTTATCAGAAACAGCAGCAGAAAACGATAAAAATTGAACTTGCGGCTGTAGTAAACCCTCAACCTTGCTCAATGCTTTTGACCAGACAATGTGCGAATCCAACAAAGTTGATATTAACGATAATTGTTTGCTTAAGGTCAAAAGATTAGCCTCAACCTTTTTATCCCTTTCTTTCTCGAGGTTTACTATCTGTGTATCTAATCCGGTTTTCCGGTCTTCCAGGGTAATCTTATAAAAATAAAGACCGCCCACCAAAACAAGCATTAAAACAAGAACAGCAATTCCCATGTTAATGAGCCTATTTTCTCCCGGGACTTTAACCTCTATCTTTCTTCTTGTCTCGGGAAGCAGTTGTAACCCATTTTGATCAGGCATTATCTTAAGTATAGCTTAGAAAAACTATATTGTTATCAACATTAGACATCTCTCATCGCCAAACCTGCGGCGATGGAGAAGGTGTTGGCTAATTCCTGAATGACGGGTTTTAACGATTCCGGATATATAATCCTGGCGAAAGCATTGGCGCCGTAAACATCCATGTTCAGTTTCTGTTTGAAGTAGTTTACAAAGCTAGGCATATTGGTAAGACCGCCCACCAGCAGAACCCGCGATATTTTTTGGTTTTTTAAACCCTCATAATTGTTGATGGTTTTTTTGGTTTCAAAAACCATCATGTCTATCAAGGAAACCATGGCTTCATTCACAATATTTTCGTCGGCTTCTTTCATGCCCATTTTTCTTTTTAATTCTTCCGCTTTCTCAATGCTTACATTTAAAGAGCGGGCAATGGACTTGGTTATCTCAAACCCCCCTATTTCATAGTTATGGCTTACTCTCTCGTATCCTTTATTCACGATGACAATCGAAGTACTGCGTCCTCCAATATTCACAATAGCTGTCGGAGAAAGATCGTTCCCCAAAAGAGCTCTGATGAGGGCTGTATTTTCCAGTTCTAATGCTTTGAGATTCAAGCCGGCGCCTTTCATTATTCTCCTGTATTTTTCGGTTTCGTCCTTCGGTACAGCGGCAATGAATACCTGAACAGTAGTTGGTTTTGAAGCCGAACCGGGGGTTCCTGGACCGGCCTGGTTCAAAATATCTATGATAGACCAATCCAAAATAACCTCATTCAAGGGTATGGGAATATATTTTCTGGCTTCAAAAGGCAATGCTTTGGCCAGTTCCTGTTCTGAAAGATAGGGCATCTCAATAATGGTTGTAAAAGTCGAAAACGAGGGAATTGAGGCTATTGCATCAGTGGATTTAATATTGCCCTTTCTTATCAATTCCTTTATGCCCCAGATGATTTCTTGGTCCGGCAATTTTAAAATGCTTTGGCCCATGCCTGGTCCGGATGACTGGACATCCGTGCCTTTTAGTTCAAAAAGGCCATAATTTTTTAAAGCAAAACGTCCGCCTGATTTCTCAAGCTCAACGATTTTGATGGCAGCTGTTCCGATGTCGATGCCTAATTTGCCTTTTTCTCCGAAAAGATTAAACATTGCCATAATTCTTCAAATTAAGTATATCACAGAAATGTTTTCTAATTATCCCCAGCGAGCATATAGCTGGTTTTTGGACCTTATTTTTCCGGTAAGGTGTATTGGTTGCGGCAAATTCGGCGATTATATTTGCCGGAGTTGTCTTGGAACAATATTGCTTAAGAAAAACTTTGAATGTGTCGGGTGCAAAAGAAATACTCCTTTCGGGCAAACCTGTTTTTTGTGTGCAAAGACCAACCTCATAGACCAGCTATTGATTGTGGCCGATTACAAGAATCCTTTGGTTGAAAAAACTCTCAAATTTTTTAAATACAAATTTATAACTGATTTAGAACGGCCGTTATCGGTTTTAATGAAAAAATATCTCAAGTGGCTTACCTTGGATAAAAAGTTTAATATTTTCGGAGCCAATCCCCTTTTGATTTCGGTGCCGCTTCATCCGAGGCGACTTAATTGGCGTGGCTTTAATCAATCCGAATTGTTGGCCAAAGATCTTGCCGACACATTTCAAATGGAAATGGCCGGTGATGTAATTGAGCGAATGGTTAATAACGTTCCGCAGGCGGATATAAAAGAAAGAGAAGAACGGCTCAAAAACCTGAACGGGATTTTTAAAATTCTAAACAAAGAAAAAATTACCGGAAGAGAAGTACTGCTGATTGACGATGTCTGTACGACAGGAGCAACATTAAATGAATGCGCGAGGGTTTTGAAGGCGGGCGGAGCAACAAAAGTTGTCGCTTT
>Ga0209541_10011208_pt1 | contig 14078 bp, 14 predicted proteins | sample RifCSPlowO2_01_FD_184027 | JGI IMG/M metagenome (GOLD analysis project Ga0209541, IMG submission 184027) | Groundwater microbial communities from Rifle, Colorado - Rifle CSP2_plank lowO2_0.1 (SPAdes) (version 2) | ecosystem: Environmental > Aquatic > Deep subsurface > Groundwater | place... | reverse complement strand
CTCTCCCAGGTTCCGAGAAAAAATCATTATATCTTTAATTAAATCCGGGTTCGCTTCCTTTAAAGAAGCAACGTGATCCTTGGGGACAATCAAAAGATGCACCGGTTTCTGCGGATTAACATCTTTAAAAACCAAAAAGTCTGAAGTTTCCAAAACTATTTCGGCTTTAATTTCTTTGCTTATAATTTTACAAAACAGACAATTCATTTAATTCTTTTTTTAATCACTTCTATTATCTTGCACAAAGGAAAAAATTCCTGCACCCCGGAAGACAGGTTTCTTAATATAACATTTCCATCCAGGGCTTCTTTCTGCCCCAAAATCAAAGCATAAGGGATCTTTAACTTTTCGGCAATTGCCAATTGCGATCTCAAACTGTTTTTAGAAAAAGCTTCCGCGACTTTAAACCCTTCTTTTTCCAGATCTAAAAACAATTTCAAGGCCTTCTTTTTGGGAAGATCTCCCAGCTGGGCCAAAAACACATCAATCTTAAAATCCTCTACCCGGGGCTTGATCTTGTTTTGTTTCATTATTTCTATAATCCGCTCTATTCCCATGGACATGCCTACGGCCGGAGCCGACCGGCCGCCCAAGAATTCAATCAGATCATCATATCTGCCGCCCCCCAAAATCGCCCCGGCATTTTTTTCCTGGGTAACGAATTCAAATACCGTTTTGGTATAATAATCCAAGCCCCTAACTAATTTAGGATTTAAGGCATAGGGCAAATCCGATTCATCCAGAAATTCCAAAACCGACCTGAAATGATCGTGGCACTCCGAACACAAGTAGTCAACCTGAATCGGCGAAGACGAAGTTAAACGTTGGCACCTGACTTCCTTGCAATCCAAAATGCGCCAAGGATTTTTCTTGAATCGGTTTTTGCAATCCGCGCAAAGATTTCCAACCTTGGCGCACAAACTATCCGTAAAAAGATTCCGATATTCCCCCCGACATTTAAGACAGCCAACGCTGTTAATCTGAATACTTAAATTCTGAAGTCCCAAATTATCCAAAATCTGCCAAGATAAAGCTATTATTTGAGCGTCACTAACCGGATCGCTGGAGCCGATTATCTCCGCTCCCAGTTGATGAAACTGCCTTCTTCTTCCCAATTGCGGCTTTTCGTAGCGAAACATTGGCCCATAATAAAACAATTTAACCGGCTGCGGCCAAGACGACATGCCGTTTTCAATATAAGCCCGGGCCACACCAGCGGTTCCTTCCGGCCGCAACGCTACTTTATCCCTGCCTTTGGTCACAAAACTAAACATTTCCTTTTCCACGATATCCGTGGAAGCTCCCACTCCCCGCTTAAACAATTCCTCGAATTCCAGAATTGGAGTGTCAATTTTCAAAAAAGAAAACATTTTCAAAGCCGCGATTGCGGTAGTTAAAAAAAATTCCCAAAATTTTTGTTCTGGAGGCAAGATATCATTCATTCCTTTAACGATTTGCAATTCGGCTTCGCTCATGGTTTTTAAAAAAATTTAAAATCATTCAGAGGAAACAGACGAAGAAAAACCGGGCCCACAATATAATCTTTTTTAATCGGACCCCAGGATCGAGAATCCGAAGATTTAGCCCGATTATCTCCCATAACAAAATATTCATCAGCTTTAAGCTGATACTTCAATTCACCGGGAGTTTTACTAAACAAATAATCCTCTTCCGGAAGCAGGGCGTCGTTAATATAAACTTTTCCCGTTTTAATTTCTATGGTTTCTTGGGGCAGAGCGATAATTCGTTTTATATAATAAGTTCTCCAGTCTCCGCCGAATTTAAAAACTATCACTTCGCCCCGGTGATAGGAAGAAAAATTGGGCGAAACCCGGTCAATAATCAAATAATCGCTTTCGTGAAAATTTTCTTCCATGGAAGCTCCCTGCACCCGGAAGGGCATAAAAACCAACCAGCGAACTATTCCGGCTAAAATCAAAGATGTCGCCAACACTTTGACTAAATCTAAAATAAAAGTTTTGGTTTGCGAACTCATTTATGCTAATATTAAAACAAGATGCGGAAATTGACAAGAAAGGAAAAATCCTATCCCCAGCTCTTAAAAGAAATCTATCGACCGCCCTCGCCTTTATACCTGGAAGGAGAACTTCCCGCTGGAGATTATATTGCCGTGGTAGGCGCCAGAAAGGTCTCCAGCTACGGAAAGCAAGCGGCTGAACTGATTGTTTCCGGACTGGCTCAAGCCGGCTTGGTTATCGTTTCGGGTCTGGCTAACGGAGTTGACACCATTGCCCACCAGACTGCCTTAGCCCAAAAAGGAAAAACTTTGGCGGTTCTGGCTGGCGGTTTTGATCATATTTATCCTAGTCAAAACATTAAATTAGCAGAAAAAATTCCCTTGTTGTCCGAGCATCCTCCGGAAGTTAAGCCCTTGCGCCAATATTTCCCTTCCCGAAACCGAATCATCTCCGGGCTATGCTTGGGCGTAGTCATAATAGAAGCTGGCGAAAGATCCGGCACTTCTATCACCGCTAATTTTGCCCTGGAGCAAGGCCGAGAAGTCTTTGCCTTGCCCGGAAGTATCTTCTGGGAAAATTCCCGTGGCTGTCACCGCTTGATTCAAAGAGGAGCCAAATTAATAACCAGCGTTTCTGATATCTTGGAAGAATTAAATTTAAGAAATGTGCAAAAGCTTTTCGCGGAAGAAAAAATCATTGCCGAAAATCAGGAAGAAAGGATAATTTTAAAAACTTTAAGTCGCGAGCCATTGCACATTGACGAGCTCTCCAGAAAATCCCAAATTTCCAGCCGCGAATTAAATTCTTTGTTAACGCTCATGGAGCTTTCCGGAAAGGTTAAGAATTTAGGAAATCAAAATTACGTTATTGGAAAATAAATTAAACATGCTAAACTAATTGGCAATATGAATTTAGTTATTGTTGAGTCCCCCACCAAAGCCAAAACCATATCTCGTTTTTTAAGCCCTAAAGAATATCAAATTTTGTCCTCGTCTGGACATATTAGGGATTTGCCTAAAGCCAAGCTGGGCATAGAGGTTTTAAAAAATTTTAAGCCCCAATACGTTATTCCGGCCAAAGCCCGAGTTAAAATCAAGCCCCTAAAAACCGCGGCGCAAAAAGCCGATGCTTTAATTTTAGCTACTGACGAAGACCGCGAAGGCGAAGCCATTGCTTGGCATTTGCTTCATGTTTTGGGAAAAAAGGATTATCAAAGAATTGCTTTTCACGAAATAACCAAAAAAGCTATTTTAGAAGCTCTAAAAAATCCCCGACAAATTGATATAAATCTGGTTAACGCGCAACAGGCCCGCCGGATTTTAGATCGCCTGGTGGGCTACAAGCTCTCGCCTTTTTTGTGGAAAAAAATCTCGCGCGGGCTCTCGGCCGGAAGAGTGCAGTCAGTGGCAGTTCGCCTGATAGTCCAGCGGGAAAAAGAAATAGAAAAATTTCTTCCTCGGGAATACTGGTCCCTGGAAGCCGAGTTTAAAGAAAAATTTTCTGCTGCTTTAAAATCCGAGCTAAAAAATCAATCTGAAGTTAGCCAGGTCTTAAAAAATCTGGAAGGAGAAGAATATCTAATTAAAAATATAGAAAACCGGGAAAGCAAAAGAAATCCCCTAGCGCCATTCACCACCTCCACCCTGCAACAGGAAGCAGCGCGGAGACTAAAAATGTCAGCCCGGCAAACCATGCTGGAAGCGCAGAAACTTTATGAAAAAGGGTTAATCACTTATCACCGAACCGATGCCGTTAATTTAAGCTCTGACTTCATTGTTCAGGCCGAAAAATTCCTAGAGTCAAATTATTTTGCGGCCAAAAAATTTAAAAACCGGTCTAAAAACGCCCAGGAAGCGCACGAAGCCATCCGACCCACTAAAATAACCCGAATAATTAAAGATAACGGTTTATATAATTTAATTTGGCAGAGGGCCGTGGCTTCACAAATGAAGCCCGCCCTGCTGATTGAACAAACGGTTGATATAAGCGCTGGAAAATACCGCTTCCGAGCCAACGGCCAAAGACTAAAATTTGACGGCTTCTTAAAAATTTATCCGCTTAAAATTTCCGAGAATATTCTGCCGGAATTAAAATCCGGGCAAAAGCTTAATCTCCAAAAATTGCATCCGCAGCAACATTTCACCCAGCCGCCAGCCAGATATTCAGAAGGTTCTTTGGTTAAAACTTTGGAAAAATTAGGCATCGGCCGGCCCTCAACTTACGCTACTATCATCTACACCATTTTAAAACGGGGTTATGTTAGAAAAGATCGCGGTCGTTTTAAACCTCAAGACGTGGGTATCGCGGTTTGCGATCTTCTGGTTAAAAATTTTCCGGACATAGTTGACGACAAGTTCACTGCCCGGATGGAAACTGATCTGGATAAAATTGCCCAGGGCAAAAGAGAATGGCAGCCGGTGATTAAAGAGTTCTATGATCCTTTTATAAAAAATCTGGAAGAAAAATATGATAAAGTTCAAAAAGTGGTGGAAACAACCGATGAAAAATGCGGAAAATGCGGGAAGATGATAATTATAAAATTCGGCCGTTTCGGCAAATTTATGGCTTGCTCCGGATTTCCAGAGTGCAAAAACACCAAAGCAATTATAAATTCTTTGGGGATAAAGTGCCCCCAGTGCGAAAAAGGAGAATTACTGGAAAAACGCGTCAGAAAATCCGGTAAAACTTTTTGGGGCTGTAACCGCTATCCCCAATGCAATTACGCGACCTGGAATGATCCCAGAAAAGAAAAATTGACCGAAAAATGATTCCGACGCATACTTTATTTAGCTCTAGCGCCTAAGTGGCGGAATTGGCATACCTGCCTGCCGGCAGGCAGGCGCGCACGACTCAAAAACAAAACCGGAAAATCTAAAACTACTAATCCGTACAAACCGTTCATACTTATATATAAAGAAGGTGCTCCAAGCAGAATGCTGGCTAGAGAAAAGGAGAAATATTTAAAATCAGGGATCGGAAAAGAATTTTTAAAAAAATTACTAAACGCCTAAGTGGCGGAATTGGCATACGCGCACGACTCAAAATCGTGTCCCTTCGGGGATGAGGGTTCAACTCCCTCCTTAGGCACCAAGACAAAACTCAACGGCTTTTTCAATAGAAATGAATAATAAAAATCTGCTTGCAGTTAAACCTTTCCAGGAAACGCTTCACGGCGGCTATTGCGGGCCGGCAAGTTTGAAAATGGTGTTGGAGTATTGGGGTATTAACAAAAGTGAAGAAGAAGTGGCAATTGCTTGTAATCGCGACCCGGAACTTGGCACCGATGACGCCGCGCTCAAAAAAACGGCTGAATCATACGGCCTTAAAGTTCAAATTGAAAACAACTCTTCGTTTGATTCGATTCAAAGTTGGCTAGACCGCCGCGTGCCGGTTATCGTCAATTGGTTTACCCGCGGCCGTTCAGATTACGGCGACAAGGAAGTTCCCGATGGACACTATTCTCTAGTAGTCGGCCTTGATGGCGAATATATTTATCTCCAAGACCCTGAGATTGGGGGGTTGCGAAAACTAGAACGCGATGACTTTATGCGCGTGTGGTTTGATTTCAAACCGGCCTATATTACTTCTTGGAACGATATGATCACACGTCAACTTATCGCAGTGTATCCGGCGAAGTAATCAAGTTTTCCATTTCTTTATTCGCGTCTGTAAAAATACACAAGCCATTTTCAGCGATTTCCTTTGTGTTTTTATCTTTTACGAATTCAATAGAGGCACCGCTCTTGACAATTCTTTGCCTGTGGATAAAATATAAATAATGAATAATCGCCAACAAAAATCCTGGTTTGTGCTCTTTATTAAAAGCGCATAAAGCGGGAAATTTTGTTGGATGCACATTTCAATAGAACTCCCGCTAACGGGAGTTCTTATGTTAAGGAGAAAGCAGAAGATCTAATGGAGACAAAATCGTGAACGTCAGAGGAGAAGTCGGTAGAGTTAAATTCGACGGCAGGGTGTTAAAAATCGGAACGGGTTATGTGGCTGAAATTAATGGCCAAGCCCGTTGGCGGGGACAAACTAGGGAGTTGGCGCTTTATCACGCCCTAGACGAACTGTTGCCCGAGACGCAAGACAGTATTGTCTGGAAAATCGCCCGGGCGACCATCAGGTCCGCAGAATCTTCATAAGATCTGCCGGACGACAAGCACCAACGCGCAAAATACGAGGGCGGTCAACGGTTAAATCAATAATCGTTGACGGCTCTTTTTTATTGGTGGCGGTATAAATATCCAAAATTAAATCCGGCTGGGGCTCGTGGCCGTAAAACTGGTTTTGCACTTCGTGAATATAAATGCAAGGAGGTTCTCCGGAAATATTGGCTGAAGTTCCGGTGATAGGAAATTCTTGGGCTAATTCCTGCGGCACCGGATGATCGGGAATGCGCAAAGCAATAGTTCCACCGGCTTTAGCTCGTAGCACCACGGTCACAGCTCCGGGCCAAAGCGAATTTAACATGGCTTCCTGCTGGGGTTTAATAAGAGCAATTTTTTTTGCCTGATTCAAATTAGCAACAATAATCGGAACCGGTTTGTCAAGCGGTCGATTTTTAATTCGATATAAATTTCTTAGCGCCGATTCGTTAGTGGCATCAACCCCTAGCCCTAGAACCGTGTCCGTAGGATAAACCACTGCCCCGCCTTTTCTTAATATCTCTTTGGCTTCTTCAATGCTTTGCGAAATAATCATAGTTCTCTTAAACCACCAAATTAATCAGCTTATCTGGGATAAAGATACTTCTTTTTATTTCTAGATTCTTTAATTTAGGCAACTCTTTAATCAACGTCATGATTTCCGCTTCGCTAATTCCGATCTTAATCTTAATTTTGTCTTTTAATTTGCCGTTGATCTGAATAACAAATTCGATTTGGTTGTCCCGGGCCAGATCCTCGTCAAATTCCGGCCAAGATTCTTGAAATATGCTGGAATCGTGTTTTCTGGACCAGAGTTCCTCGGCTAAATGCGGTGCAAAAGGAGCCAGCAATTTTAATAGCACCTCGGAGTCATAGCGGCCGGAGTTCACATATTCCATTAAAGCGGAAATAGCGGTATTGAATTTAAGATTATCCATATCCCCAGTCACCTTTTTTATGGTTTTGTGCGTTATCTGATTATTGGCTTTGCGCGGCTTTAATTTAAAAATCCGCTCCAAAAACCTCCGCATGCCGATTAAACTGGCGGTGTTCCAAGGAATGGCTTCAGCAAACGGCCCCAGGAACATTTCATAAAGCCGCAAACTGTCCGCTCCGTATTTTTCGAGGTAAATATCCGGATTGATAACATTACCGCGAGATTTAGACATTTTCTCACCATCTTCTCCTAGCACCATACCGTGAGAAACCCGTCTTTTATAAGGTTCGCTATGGGGAACCAAACCCAAATCAAACAAAAATTTATGCCAAAACCGAGAATATAATAAATGCAAAGTGGTGTGTTCCATGCCGCCGTTGTAGAGATCTACCGGAAGCCAATATTTTAATTTTTCCGAAGCGGCAAAATTTTTATGGTTTTTAGGGTCAAGGTATCTTAAAAAGTACCAGGAAGAACCCGCCCAGTTGGGCATGGTGTCGGTTTCTCTTTTGGCTATTCCCTGGCATTCGGGGCATTTCACCTGGACCCAAGAATCAATTTTAGAAAGCGGCGATTCGCCGGTATTGGACGGCTGATAATTTTCTACTCGAGGAAGTTCCACCGGCAAATCTTTTTCTGGCACTGGAACCACGCCGCATTTCGCGCAGTGAATTAAGGGAATCGGCTCGCCCCAATAATGCTGACGGGAAAAAATCCAATCGCGCAGTTTATAATTTACCGTTAATTTCCCGCCTAATTTTTTAGTTATTTCTTTAGCATCAACCAGCTGGATTTCTTTAATCTTAAGACTAAATTTTTCGGCAAACTCCCGATCGCGCTGGTCCTGGTCCGGAACCGCCATAATCGCGCCGGTAGCGTAATGAGGCAAAACATAATCCGCCACCCAAATCGGAATCTCTTCTTGGCTGGCTGGATTCACGGCTTTAATTCCCCTTAGTTCCACTCCGGTTTTCTCTTGAGATAAATCGCCGCGCTCCAAATCCGACTTATTTTTTGCCAGCTTGACATATTCCCGAACCTCCGACTGATTTTCATAATGCAATTTATCTATCAGTTCGTGCTCCGGCGAAAGCACCAGATAAGTCGCGCCATAAATAGTATCAGCCCGAGTAGTGAAGATTTCTATTTGATATTGGGAATTTGCTATTGGGAACTTTAAAAGCGAACCTTCGGATCTTCCTATCCAGTTTATCTGCTGAATTTTAATTTTTTCCAGATAATCCACACTGCCCAAATCTTTCAGCAATCTTTCCGCATATTCAGTTATCTTAAGCATCCATTGCTTTTGGTTTTTTTTAATCGTTTCCGCTCCGCATCTTTCGCATTTATTGCCAATCGCCTCTTCATTGGCCAAGCCGATCTTGCAAGCTGGGCACCAATTAATCGGCATTTCCGCCTGATAAGCCAAGCCCTTTTTAAATAAGAGAAGGAAAATCCACTGGGTCCATTTATAATATTGAGGATCGGTAGTGTTGATTTCTCGCTGCCAATCAAAAGAAAGGCCCAAAGATTTAATCTGGCCTTTATAAATTTTAATATTGTCTTTAGTCACTTTCTGCGGTGCTTGCCGAGTTTTTATGGCGTAATTTTCAGTAGGCAAACCAAAAGCGTCCCAGCCCATGGGATATAAAACATTGTAGCCCTGCATTCTCTTTTTTCTCACCACCGCGTCCAGGGCCGAGTAACTTCTAACATGGCCCACATGAAGACCCGCTCCCGAAGGATAGGGAAATTCAACCAAGCAGTAAAATTTGGGCTTTTTACTAAAATCTTCAGCTTCGTGCAAACCTTTTTTCTCCCAGAATTTCTGCCATTTAGGTTCTATTTTTTTATGATCATATTTAGCTTTAGAAAAATCTTTGGGCATTTTTTGGCAATTGCTTTTATCTCATCATAACCAATAGGAACGCGCAAATCAATCATATTCTGGGATAATACCATTCGGTTTCCGGTAGAAAGGGTTCTAAATTAAATTTAATTTGCGCTATTAGATTTTTTAATTCCTTTATTTTTTTCTGATCTTTAGCTTCCCAAAGCCGGTTATCGTCAATAAATTTATTGGCTGACCTGATCTTTTGCCAAATAAATTCCAGGGCTTGGTCTAACTCAAAACTTTCTATATATTTATCAACTTCGGAAAAAAATTTTGGCTGGCTAGAAGAAACATTCTTTAAAATATTCTGGCTTCTATTTATTAAATTCCCCAGGCCATTAGCCAAATCCGCATTATAGCGCTCGGCAAACTTTTTTAGAGAAAAATCGCCGTCTTTAGTGGTGGGAATCTCGCGCAGTAAATAATAACGAACCGCTGAAGCGCCATATTTTTCAGCTAATTCGATGGGGTCAACAACATTGCCCAAAGATTTAGACATTTTTTGTCCCGAGGAAGTTATATAGCCGTGCACCAAGATGGTTTGGGGCAATTTTTCTCCGGCCGACAAAAGCATGGCCGGCCAAATTCCAGCGTGAAATCTTAAAATTCCCTTGCCGATGCAGTGCGCATCTGCCGGCCAGAATCCTTTTTGGTCCCCGGATAAATAATTTATCAAAGCATCGCACCAAACATAAATCACCTGGGAATCGTCATGGGGAACCGGAATTCCCCAAGGCAAAGACTCTCGGGGCCGGGAAAAAGAAACGTCGCCGACACCTTTTTTAAGCAAAGTTAAAATTTCTTTTTTTCTTTCTTCGGGAACAACTCTTAATTCATCCTTTTCTATTAATCCCCTGATTTTTTCAACATACCGGGAAAGCCGAAAAAAATAATTTTCTTCTTCCAGCACCTCTGGCTCTTTATCATGCTCCGGGCATTTTCCTTGAGTCAAATCTTTTTTGGCAACAAAGGCCTCGCAACCCATGCAATAAAGCCCGCGATATTTTCCTTTATAAATATCGCCGCTTTCCTGCAAACGATTCCAAATGGCAATGGCCACTGGCCAATGATTTTTTTTATCTCCAGTCTCAATAAAATTATCATTGGAAATATTTAAAACTTGAGTCAAGTTTTTAAAAGCCAGGGTATTTTCTCTAACCAAATCTTCAATTTTTCTTCCCTGTTCTTTGGCAGTTCTCACGATTTTGGAGCCGTGCTGATCCGCGCCGGTTAAAAAAAAAGTGGTATCTCCTTTTTGCCGATGCCAACGGGCTAAGACATCAGCCTGAACAATTTCTAAAGCAAAGCCAATATGGGGCTTGGCATTAACATAAGGAATGGCAGTCGTCACATAAAATTTTTTCCGGTTTTTATGATTTTTATTAGCCATGTTTTCATTCTAGCACTTTTTCATTTTCTAACCACCACCACAAACTCTCCTTTAACTTTAATTTTATTAATGATATCTTTAATTTCCCCCCGATAAATAGTTTCGTGAAGCTTAGTTAATTCCCGACAAACACATACCTCCAAATCAGCTGGCAGTTGCTTTAAGGTCTTAATTATCCGATGCGGCGATTCATAAAATACCACGGTCTCTTTGCGGTTTATTATTTCTTCCAGATATTTATTTCTTTTTTTCTTATGGGGAATAAAGCCTAAAAACTTAAAACAACTGGCGGGAAAACCAGAAATAGAAAGCGCAGTTATAACTGCCGAAGGCCCGGGAATGGGAATAATTTCCGCCTGGTCTTTTAAATTATTTATAATTTCCGAACCCGGATCAGAGATGCCAGGAGTTCCGGCATCAGAAACTAAAGCAATATCATTTTTAGTTATAAACTTTTCTATTTCCGAAAGCGGTTTTATCGGAGTTTTAATATCATAACGCCCCAAAAGGCGCAAAGTGTAGCGAGGATTTTCGCAGGCGATAAAATCAACTGCTTTTAATATCTCCAAGGCTCGCTGACTTAAATCTTCTAAATTACCTATGGGAGTAGCGACGACAAAAAGCTTCATCCTTTCCGATGCTCTAAAAAGTCAGAAACAAAGACCGAAATTGCGGCGGCCAAAGGTATGGCAATAACCGCGCCCAAAATTCCGGCTAATTTGGCGCCGATCAAAAAGGCCAGAATAACCAAAACCGGATTTAACCCCACCGCCCGCTTCATTATCTGGGGAGTTATGATATTACCTTCTATCTGCTGAATCACCACATAAAGAACCACCACCATAATTCCGATTAATTGCGATTCCACGAATCCCAAAATTGCCGCGGGAATAAAAGCCAAAAATGGACCATAAGGAATAAGCTCTAAAATTCCTACGGCCAAAGCCAGCAAGGTGGCATAAGGAACTCGCAAAATACTTAAACCAATAAAGGTTAAAATTCCCACCGCTAAAGAAGCGACAATCTGGCCCAAAAACCAACGACCCATTTTGATTTCTATCCGGCGCCACAAATCCAGAGCATAGGGCTGGTGGCGAAAAGGAGTCACTACTTTGATAAATCCCCGCACCTCGCTTTTGGAAGAAAGCAGATAAAAACTCATAAACACCACTGCCAGAGCTGAAACCACTCCAGTGAAAACACCCTTAGTAGTGTCGTAAAGTTTAAAACTGATATCTGACAGTTTCTCTTCAAAGCTGGAAAGCAAATCGGAAAAAGAGGAGATCTCCAAACCAAAAGGCAGAACCCTAACTATTTCCGGAAGAGACAAGGCTAATATTCTAATTTCTTTAATCAAAGGCGGAATAATGAGATAAAAGACCCCGGCGACTAGCAAAAGCAAAAACCCATAAAGCAAAATAACCGCAATAATCCTGGGAAGGCCTAATTTTTGCAAAAGCTTGATCACTGGCAAAAGCGCCGAAACTATAACTAAAGAAATAAAAAACAAAAGCAGAATATCTTTAATTAAAAACAAAAAAATAAACAGCGCGAAGGTGAAAACTATTTTAAAGACAGCGGAGATAGATAACTCGATTTTTTGGGCGTTATGAGACATAAATTTAAATTTTTATTTTGAAAAGTTTCCTGCGCCACCCGCTCAATATCTGAAGAACTAATTTTATTTATTTTAGCAATAATCTGGCTAGGAGTCAAAATCTTCTGGCGCAACAACTCCTGGCCAGCGGCAAAATTAGCCACCTCTTCCGAAGCTTCCAGGTTGATTAATAACTTACCTTTAAGGTTTTCTTTGGCTTTGGTTAATTCTGGCAAGGAAATTTTATGAGCGTTAGCGTATTCTTTTAATATGGCGTTTAGGGCTGGCTTAATTTTGTTATGCGCCACGCCAGCTTGAGTTACTATATAACCAGTGTCGGAATTTTTTTCGTAATGGGTTTTAACATAATAAGCCAATCCCTGGCGTTCGCGAACTGAAAGCCAGATGCGAGACGACATCATGCCACCCAAAACATTGGCTAAAACCATCAAAGCGTAACGATCTTTATGCCGAGCGTTTTTCGCTCTAAAGCCCAAACACAAGTGGGTCTGGTCGGTTTTTTTTAAAAAAACCATTTCTTGGGGCCGATCCTGATTTTCAGTCACCCCGGGCTTGTCTTTAATTATTCCGGGCTTAAAACTCCCAAAAAATTTATTTATATTTAGATCAGCTGACGCAAAATTTCCCGCAATAGCAATTATTATGTTACTGGATTTATATTGGGAGGCCAAATAATCAACAAAATTCTTTCGGGTAAAACTTTTAATATTTTTAGGATATCCAATAACCGGCCGGCCGGCGGGCTGATTTTCGTAGAGCAATTTTTCAAACAATTCTCCCACATATTCCTGGGGTATATCCTGATACATTTTTATCTCTTCTAAAATCACTCCTCGCTCCCGATCTATTTCCAAATTTTCTAGTTTAGAACTAGACAACATGTCCGAAATAACATCCAGAGCCAAATTTAGATGGGCTTTTTCGCTTTTAACCCAATAACCGGTCGCTTCGTTTCCGGTAAAGGCATTGAACATACCGCCCACTGAATCCAATTCTTCGCTGATGATTTTGGTGGAAGGCCGCTTTTTAGTTCCTTTAAACATCAGGTGTTCCAGAAAATGAGAGATTCCGGCTTGCTCTTCGAGCTCGTGCTTGGATCCGGTTCCCACCAAAACCAAAACCGTGACCGTTTCGGTCCCGGCCAGAGGTATGGTTAAGAGCCGAAGCTGATTTTCTAAAATTGATTTATTGATTTGCATAGCTTATCAATCTCCACCCGCTTTTGCTTCATGGAATCTCTTTCGCGAACGGTCACAGTATTGTTCTTTAAAGTTTCAAAGTCAATGGTCAAGCAATGCGGAGTGCCGATTTCGTCTTGCCTTCGGTAGCGCTTGCCGATATTACCGTTATCATCAAATTCCTTAGAAACTTTAAGCCGGGTAAAAACTTCCCGGGCTTTTTTAACTAATTCTTTTTGGTTGCGCAAGAGCGGAAAAACCGCAACTTTAATTGGCGCGATTTCCGGTTTTAGTTTTAAAACTATCCGATCTTTTTCCTCTTTATAGGCCTCGCAGATTATTGCCAAGAAAGTGCGATCCACGCCAAAGGTCGGCTCAATCACATGCGGCGCATCCGGGCTAGAACCATGAGCTCTCAAATCATAATTAGTTCTATAAGCCAGGCCGTAAAGCTCTTTTTGGCCAAAAGGATAAATATATTCTATATCTATGGTTTTTTTAGAATAATGAGAAAGCTCATTCTGGTCGTGCTCGCGGATTTTATATTGGGTTAGGCCGATATCCCAACACCATTTTTCCATTTCGCTTTGCCAATTTTTAAACTCTTTTTTCCAATTTTTTTCTTCTATAAAATATTCAATTTCCATTTGCTCAAATTCCAAAACCCGAAAAACAAAATTTCCCGGAGTGATCTCGTTGCGGAAGGCCTTGCCAATCTGGGCGATGCCAAAAGGAAGCTTTTTTCTGGCAGTATCTTTAACATTTTTAAAGTTAACAAACATGCCCTGGGCGGTTTCCGGCCGCAAGTAAACCGCGCTGGCTTCGCTTTCCACCGGGCCGATAAAGGTCTTAAACATTAAATTAAATTTTCTTTCTCCGGTCAGCTCCCCGCCGCATTCCGGACATTTTTGATGCTGATCGCTTCGCCAGC
>Ga0209541_10011204_pt1 | contig 14084 bp, 15 predicted proteins | sample RifCSPlowO2_01_FD_184027 | JGI IMG/M metagenome (GOLD analysis project Ga0209541, IMG submission 184027) | Groundwater microbial communities from Rifle, Colorado - Rifle CSP2_plank lowO2_0.1 (SPAdes) (version 2) | ecosystem: Environmental > Aquatic > Deep subsurface > Groundwater | place... | reverse complement strand
CACAACCCCCTTCACAAATAATTGTGCTCCTGAGCGTGCACCATTGGTTTAATCTTCGGGTAAATTAATGCGCTATCCAAATTGAAGATTAAACCTACGAACGTTAGTGAGTATGATTTGATTTTTATTGATAATTTTTGCGTCTAACCTGCTCGGCTACACGCCTCGCCCTATGCGTTTTTGCAAACTTTTCTGCGTTTTCGGCTCGCATTACTTCATATAGCTCATAAGAAAGAGAAAGGTTTTTAAAATTGGTTAAACCTTATCAAAAAGACCAGATATATAGTGAGGGTAGCGAAGTCTGGTCAAACGCGCAGGACTTAAGACCAGCGCTCCATAATGGAGCACTTACCTTGAAGTAAGATATCCTGTTCCTTAGTGGATCCGGGGGTTCGAAACAATAAAGCGAAAGTCCCCTCCCTCACATTTTATTTTTTCTTAAAGAAAACCATAATTTTTATAAACCATTCTAATAATCCAGTAAACTGCGCCTCTGTGGCTCAGTGGTAGAGCGTGTCCTTGGTATGCCAAACAAAAAGGACAAGGTCGCGAGTTCAATTCTCGCCAGAGGCTCTTTATTCACAAAAACAAAGGCACCAGAACAAGCGTTATTGTGCTTAGCAGCTTAATCAGGACGTGCAGTGATGGCCCCGCTGTATCCTTGAACGGGTCGCCAATGGTGTCGCCCGTCACTGCCGCCTTATGCGCGTCGCTGCCTTTGCCGCCGTGCATGCCTTCTTCGATAAGCTTCTTTGCGTTGTCCCATGCGCCGCCGCCTGTGTTAAGCATTAACGCCATTAATATGCCGCTTATTGTTGATACCATAAGAAATGCTGCGGCAGCCTCGTATTTGAGGACAACTCCGACTATAACCGTAACAATCAAAACAAGGGCTCCTGGAAGTATCATCTCTTTTAATGAAGCCTTAACACATATGTCAACAACCTTTGCATAGTCTGGCTTTTCCTTTCCCTCCATAATCCCTTTTTTATGCCTCCACTGCCTCCTTACCTCATTCACAATTGAATAAGCAGCATCACCTACTGCCCTTATTGCAAATGCGCTGAACATGAATATGAGCATTGCGCCTATCAATGCACCTACAAATACGTCAATCTTTGCTATGTCAACAGCCACAACTTTCAACCCAGTGTATTTTGCGACAGCATCAAGGTAAGCGCTGAATAGCAAGAAAGCCGCCAGCGCCGCGCTGCCTATTGCGTAGCCTTTTGTGAGCGCTTTTGTTGTATTGCCAACAGCATCAAGCTTGTCAGTTCTTCTTCTCACCTGCTCTGGCGCCCTGCTCATTGAAACTATGCCGCCGGCATTGTCAGTTATTGGGCCAAAGTTATCCATCGCGAGTATATATGCGGCAGTTGCCAGCATGCCCATTGTTGCTACAGCTGTTGCATACAAGCCGCCATGCGCTATGCCGCTCATTGTTCCCAGCCTGAATGAAGATAGTAATGCAATTGACAGGACAATAACGGGCAAGACAGTCGCCTCCATAGCAACAGCAAATCCGGAAATAATGTTTGTTGCATGGCCCGTCAATGAAGCTTTTGCAATGCTTCTTACCGGCCTGAATGTTGATTCAGTATAATAAACAGTTATCAGCACTATCAGGATGCTTGTTATAATGCCAACCACGCCCGCAAAGAAAAACCAAAGGTAATTGTCGCCAAGCAGCCATCTTGTTGATATGAACAATGCAATTGCTGCAAGGGCGCTTGTTATATAATAGCCCCTGTTTAGCGCCCTCATTGGATGCTCGCTCTCGCTTTTCAGCTTCACAGTCATGATGCCCATGATGCTTGCAATTAACCCAAAAGCCCTGACAATTAATGGAAACATAACTCCTTTGATTCCAAAAACAGGATAAAGCGCAACGCCAAGAATCATTGCCCCAATATTTTCAGCAGCAGTGCTCTCAAACAAGTCAGCGCCCCTTCCTGCGCAGTCTCCGACATTATCTCCGACTAAGTCTGCTATGACAGCGGGATTCCTTGGGTCATCCTCTGGAATTCCTTTCTCAACCTTGCCAACAAGGTCAGAGCCTACATCAGCAGCTTTTGTATAAATTCCGCCGCCAAGCTGGGCAAATAATGCAACAAATGATGCTCCAAACCCATATCCTACAATAAGGAAAGGAACTTCTTTTGCATCAATTCCAATGCTGAACATATGGTAAATAAGGCTTACGCCGAGCAAAGACATTGCAACTATCACTATTCCTGTTACAGCGCCGCCCCTGAAAGCTGTAAGGAACGCCCTTCTCATGCTTTTTTTTGCAGAGCTTGCTGTCCTAATATTAGCCCTTACTGAAATCCACATTCCGAATATGCCTGCGAATGCAGAGCTTGCTGCTCCAAAAAGGAATGAGACAGATGTGCGCCAGCCTAGCTCATCTTTTCCAAAGAAGGAATAAGCCCCGTATATTATTAAAGCAAGCAAAACAGTCAATATTCCGATTGTTGTGTACTGCCTCTTTACAAATGCCTCTGCCCCTATTTTTATCAGGTTGGCGATATCTCTCATGCCTTCAGTGCCAGTGTCTTCCTTCAGAATCTGCCTTGTAAGGTATGCTGAGAATATTAATGCAAGAATGCTGACAATAATCACCAATAATATCATTGCTATCATTTATCCCGCCCCCCCTGTAAAATAATAATGCACAATACAACAGTCAATAATGCAAAAAAGTTAAGCAGCTTGTTTATAAAAGTTTTGGTTGTTTGCCATCTTTTGCAGGTTACAGAATTAATCTTGTTTTTTTGGCTTATAAAACCAGCTCAGCAGAAATCCTCTCGCATTCGTTCGGCCAGCAGCAGGCTCGGCGTTGGTTTGTTTTTCTTTGTAGCTGACATTTCCTGCAGGGAGCATCTCCTTTGTCAGCTTAAATGTTCAAGGCAAGAAGCCCGCAATAATGCTGCTGGCTGCAGGAGTTTTAATGAGCTGTAAAACAGGACAATGTCGTAAAACCGAAAGTTTTATATACTAGCTAGTCTTAGGAAATATAGCATTTTGGGGATGGATATTAGAGTAAAAGAGGCTTGCGAGATAAACAAGATGCTGGAAACTGAAAGGGGCTTTAGCGACAACTGAGTAAAACACTCATTTTTCTCAGTTTTGATAACCAGAAAACCTATAAGAACAGGGGTGGTAATGTCAAATGGCAAAGAAGAAAAGGAATACTCTGACTAATAATAAAGTATTTAATATTGTGAGCCAGATAGCTGGCGAAAATGCAGTAAGGGTAGTTAACTATCTAAAGGACAAGAGGAACATTTCTGAATTTATAATTGCTGAGAAAACCAAGCTTGATATGCAGACAACAAGAAATATACTTTACAGGCTGAACAATCAAAACATAGCTCTTTATATAAGGAAAAAGGACAGGAAAAAGGGATGGTATATAAGCTACTGGACATTTGACAGGAGAAAGGTCAAGGAGCTTATAAGCAGGATGAGAAACGAGAAGCTTGAAAAACTGCACGAGCAGCTAAAAAGGGAAGAGATAAACATGAACAACTTTTATATATGCACCAAGGCTTGCGCAAGGCTTGATTTTGACCAGGCAACAGAGTTTGAGTTTAAGTGCCCTGAATGCGGCTCTTTGCTGAACCAGCAGGACAACGAGAGAACAATACATAATATAAAAGAGAAGATTAAGGAGATTACCGCATCTTCATAAATTTCTTTTCTTATTTTTGTGGCGTGGTGTAAAATGAACAGCGTAATTGAAAATATAAAGGGCAGGAGAAGCATTCGCAAATATGAGGATAAGAGGATTTCTGAGAGTGTGATAAACCAGATAATAGAAACAGGCAGATACGCACCAAGCTCCCATAATTCGCAGCCATGGAGATTTGTTGTCATAACAAACAGGAATAGGATTAATGAGCTCTCTGATATGATAAAGGAATGGTATAAAAAACTTTTACGATTTAAGTTTCTTCTCGGCTTTAGTAAAGGAATGAAAAAGCTTGCAGAGGCTGTTGAAAAAAGGGCAGCAAGCGACAAAGACCTGTTTTTTTATAATGCTTCATTGGTGGTATTAGTCTGTGCTAAGCCAGGCAGTTTTGCATTGGTTGACTGCTCTTTAGCAGCGCAAAACATGATGCTTGCAGCAAGGTCCTTAAATATTGGCTCATGCTGGATAGGGTTTGCTGACAGGGCATTTGTTTCAAAAAGACTAAGAGCAAAAGCAGGGGTTCCTGATGGTTTGAAAGTGATGGCTAGTCTGGTTTTTGGCTATCCTGCTGGTAAATTTCCAGATGCTTATCCAAGGGATAAAGAAGCTAAGGTTGTGAAGTGGGTTAAATAATGGCCCTTACAATAATTCTTCGAAGAGAAAATTTTTAACCAAAACATTTTTATAATTAGTTTATCAAAGTATCAATTATGACTGAAAGTGATGATATATCTCAAATAACTTTAGGAGAAACTTGGATACACAATCATTGGTATCGTCTTTCTAACATTATCAGGGAGGATATTGCATATATCTGGACTGATGATGCAAAAGAGACAGTTCGAGCCTTGAAATCAGATGCAAGCAAGATAACCTTTGTTTTAAGAAGACTCCACAGACTAATGCGAGATAGACTAGGTCAAGAAGATAAGACAAGATATTCTGATTACGAAAGGGAAAGATATGCTGAACAAATTAAGGCGCTTAAAAGGTTCATTCATGATCTTAATCATCTAAAGGCAAAACAGAAATGGGTACAAAGGATTGGTGAGGACATCAACCAAATTTTGGAAGAGCTTGAAGCTGAAAAAGCTCATTTGAAGGCTATAAAAGAACAAACACCAAAAATAGAAAAAGCCAAAAGATTTGCTACTTCTATGCTCTACCTTAGAAGATTTAGGCAATTACAGAGTTGGGGATTTGATACTACAAGATACCATTCACTAGCTTTATTTTTAGCTAGGCATTGGGATGATATCGGGAGTTTTTATTATAGAGAACATTTTCTTATGTTTAGAAGAGGGCTTCCTGCTATTGCTGATATAATCAATGAGAAAAACTGGCCAGAGCTTGTAAGACTGGCTAAAGGCACAACTGATCGGATTTATAATGCTAAATATGAAATCTTTGCTTACACCCTCCCTTGCCTAAAACCACTTATTCAGGAATTAGGTTTGCATAAGGTGGTTGATGATTTAATCTATTTGTCAAAATTTGTCAATTGCTATAGTGAGGAAGGAAAAAAAGGATTTTTTGCTCTTGGTTTGCCTGCTGTTAAAGATTTGATTAATAAGGACACATGGCCAGGTATCATAGAGATGGCAAAAGTTAGTAGAAGTGATATACTTTTAACTCGTGGCTTACCTGCTATTTGGGATATGATAAATCGAGTAACATGGCCAGGATTGGTTAAACTGGCAAAACAAGCAGAAGATGCCGTGGGAGTACAGCCTTTTATTGTTTTTAATCGGGGTTTACCGTGTGTTAGACATATTACCAATGATAGAACTTGGCCGGATATTGTAAGTGGATTTGAAAAGTTGATAAAACTAAGAGATGATGCTGTTTTCCAATATAGTTTGCCTTCAATAAAACATTTAATAACAGAAGAGAACTGGCTTGCAATTGTTCAAGAATTTTGTGAATTGCATAAAAAAAGCAAAGACGTAAGTGTTTTTCAAAACCACATTCATAGTGCACTTCCATATCTCAAACATATAATGGATAAACAAACATATCCGCTAGTTCTTGATGAGTTATTACAATTATATATAGAATTTGCGAGAAAAGAATGTGGCTTTTTTTGGGGTGAGCAAGAGGTTTTTGGCAGGGGTATAGCAGCTATTGGTCCAATCCTGACTAAAGAAAATTTTCCACTAGTTTTTCAAGAGTTACGAAAAGCAGTAGAAAAATTTGGACGTCCAGCAATACTATTTTTGATGCTTTACGCTATTAGGTATATTCTTACTGAACAAAACTTATCAAAAATTTTAGATGAAATATTCGTGGATGAGGATATGAGGGATTTCCTTTTATTCTTAGTTAATATCCGCCACTTAATTAAAAACAAAACAGATTTGGAAGAGATGATTTCTTATCGTGATAAACACAGAAGGTTGTTTGGATCTGTAGTTATGGGGTATATGGCCTCATTTTTTGGGGATATTAGCTCAAAAAAAGAGCTTTTTGATAACTTAGATAAAGTAGCTTATATGGCAGATGATAAAAGATATTACACTGTTCAAGGACTAAGCTCTATGGGGTTCTTGTGCTGTCATGTGACAAATGCCTTTGCAGGTGGAGCCGCAGGGGGTTACCAAGAGAAAAAAGATCCATTTGCAAATATAGTTAATGATATCAGAAACGCCTTTGACTACAATCCAAGTGCTTCGGTGATTAAGCCAGAAGGAAAATCTTCACTGGTAACAGGGGGAGGATTGGGAGGTGAAATAAGGGGTTCTATCGGTGTAATTTATGATTATGGTTATTTATACAGGTCTTATTTAGGGGATGTTGGCACTTGGGACGTAAAAGGTGAAAAATCCGGAATCTCTTACAGAACATCTATGGTAAAAAATGTACCATCCCCAATTGTTTCAAATTTTTCAACAAGTGAGTACAATGAAGTTCTCCTAAGGAAATGGACTGTTTCTGGAATTTTTTATACAAAAGGATGCGCTCAATGGGCAATAGACAGATTAAAGCAGATTAGTGATGAGATGTCATCTGATAAAGCTAACAAAGAAGGGTATATAAATGGAGAATACTGGTACAGGGCAACTAAATTTGGAGTTCCTAAACGCAAGAAAAAAATCTTCCCTGTTTACGAGGTAGACACTTCAACTAACACATGGAAGGTGGTTTATACACCTCCAGCACCTGAAGGTTATGGAGAAGAGCAGCGGGAAAAGATAGTCCCATTTAGAGCAGAAGAATACAGTGAGAAAGAATACCGCAAAGTTGCTTAAAACTAAATTCTTCCAATATTGCTTATAGGATAAATGCATTTCTCTTATGCGAATAAACCGAATGAAATTGGGCAAAGCACAAGCTAAAACTCTTCCATAAATTAACCACAATTAAGTAGTAAAAACAGAAAGATTTATATAGTAGTAATTCTTAGTAGTTAGTATGGGGATAGATGAGATTGCATGGAAGTCAGATATTGTAAGAATGATAGTTGAACCTGTTTTAACTAGCGAAGAGGTTAGAGCAAAAGGGTATCACAACTTGCCGTTTGAAACATTTGCTACCCTTAGGCTGCATGAGCATGGCGAAGAATTAATGGAAAAAGTTGGTGGGCATAGGGTCTATCAAAAAGATTTATCAAGAATCCCTATAGCGAGAATTACGTACAGAGATGATGGTAATGAGTTTCCAACAAACTACACCGAACCAATTAGAGCAAAAGGCGGAAGAATATCAAAAGAAGTAATTGTAGGCCAGATGGAAGTAGGAAGCATCCAATCTCATGTACCCATTGGTATTGAACATCTTCTTGACGTTTTAGGTGTTGAGGTAATTCCTGTCAGAATAAAAAGAAATGGCCCAGTGATAAAAAGAAATCATGATCCAAGAATGAGCCAGATTGAATATAAGGTCATTAAGGATTTTGCTGCTCATCCAGAATGCGGTTTTATAGATGCATACTGGGTGGATGGAGATGCAATTGGCATTGAAAGAGCTGAAGGGCCTAGTTTAGCTGAAGAAACCTATTTTGACATGTTTGGAACAAGAAAATATGAATTTATGATGAGGTACAGGAAAGTAATTGATGAATTTTTAGCTACTGCTCTTCGATTGAATGCGGATGATTCGCCTTTGGATACAAGTGATAGAAGTTACCTTCTGCAAGATAAATTTCAAAGCATTGCAGAGAAAGCACATGTTTCTGTAGATGAAGCAAGAAGTAATTACCATACCTGCAGATTAGCTTATGGGCTTGGCATTGATGTTCAAGCTTTCAAAGAGATTTTCGCTCCTATACAAAGAATAATGAATGATTATGCTTCACGTCATTCTTTCTGGATAAATGACCATGCACCTAAAAATAAGATGGGTAAGAGTTTTGATGCTAATAAGATTGATTTTGCTCCTTTACAGACTGGATTAACCTTGATAGTAGATTGGGTCCCTGCTTATTTCACAAGAGAAGAACGAGAAGAGCTTATGATGTATGCGGTTGAGAGATGGAAGGCACAATCAAAACAAAAAGGGGAATTTGATGACGATTTTATGGTTGCTTATGACTGTGAAGCAGTTTATCGTGCAGTATGGAACGCAATATGCTCAGTAAGTGACGCAGAGAGAATTTGGCAAGGAGATGAAAAAGGATATCTCGATGGAAAATATTTTGAGTATGCCAGATTTGCCAATGATGCAAGGTTGTATATAGATATTGCACATGAGTGCTTATTAGACTTAGTAAGTCGTGGAGTACTGCCTCAAGAGCAAGCGAGAAAGGTAAGCGAAGCTGTTGTTGGAGCCATTAATAAAGAAGCAGATTTTACTAATCCACGTGATGTAATGATAGATTTAGGGGCATACACGGTTATCGAAGCTGATAAGTATCGTAAGCATTCTAATCCGACAGCCCTAGCAACAGCCCAAGCAAATACAGCCCCTTCTCATTCATAGATAATGCAAAATGCACCAATAGATGGTCATTTACATTGGTTTTTTTTCTTAAAAGAATTATACACTCATTTACGATTTTTTTTCTTTGGTTGTAAAAGGTATAAGCTTTATTAGTATCATATTTAAAGAATATATCTATTACGAGCTTAAGATTATCAAGTACTTTATTTATTATTATCTTTGTTTCCTTGCTTATGTTTACTGGATTTGATTTTGCAAAAAACTTGAAATCATCACCTAATTTTTCTAATACCCAGATGAATGTGTACCTCATATATGATTGCTCCTCTGGCGGCTGCCTATTAAGCGCCCTCATACACGTTTGGTACAATCTATTTATAGCATTCTCAGTCTCTAAAATGTCATTAAGGATATTTTTTTCTTCCTTCTGCAGATAGATCCTTGTTTTGTTGATATTCTCGATAAGCAAAAATACAAATCTGTTAACTATTCTGTCTAATTCTTCTTTATTTATTTCTGAGATTGCTCTGGCTATAATGCAATCTTTCTCTTTTTTGACAATCTCAAACATTGTTAGTTCATGCAGCAATAAATCTTTTATTGGCTCTAGCTCTTTTTCTGCACTGTACAGCACTTTAATCTCGTCGTAACCTCTTTTTGATAGGTTATCAAATTTCCTTGCAGTAAGGTTTCCATAGATTTTTGTGTCTATTTCTGCTTTTTTCTCTGGCTGCCTGAAATCAACTGGTTTTATCTCTAGAATGCCATTTACTTCATCTATATTCACAATATTGCCTTTAGCCAAATTCCACTTCTTAACCCATTTGCTTGGCAAACTTATTCCCATGCTTGTTGCGCTTTGCTGGATTATCTTTCTCTGCATAAACATAAGAGAGATTAGCTTATATATAAACTTTTCTAAAAAATATATGTTACATATATTATCTATGGGAAAAATATATATGCAGAACAATAATCACTAAGGAGAAATAACAATTATAAAATAATGATTGGAGATGATAAAAATGAGAGTAAAAAATTCACTCGCAGAAAAAATAGGAACAGCTTTGATAGTCGGAGCAGGTGCTTTTGGTATTGGTGGCTGTGAAAAAAAACAAGAAGTTACTTTAGCACAGATTGATTCCTGCTATGTTGATGCACTAATTCACACTTCTTTAAATCCTATTACTATTACAGAAGGTGCTAACTATAAAAAAGCTCTTGAGTCAGTAAGGAGAGGAGATAGTCTATCTAGGGTTTATAATTCACAGAATTGCCCAGATTGTCCAGATTACAATCTTAGAGACAACTTTGCTATAATAGCATCATTATCTTGTGTTTATTCAGATTTACTTTACTATCGTGGTGAAGGTAATGATCCTAAAAAAGCAAAAGCAGATTATGAGTATCTTACTCATGTTTTAGATATGCATCCGGAATTAAGCTCTGACCCTCTTCTAATCGGGTTAGAAAGAGACCTAGTAAATTTATCAGTTGAAATGAGGTAAAACAAAGAAAATGGAAACACAAACACAGGATTTAGAAGAAAGAACAAAAGAAACAGCAAAAAAGCAAAGAGTTTCAAAGAGTTCATTAGCTAATCGAATTATAAGAGGAACAGCTTATAGCTTGCTGGTTAGTGTAGGTTTGGCATCTGCATCATGTTCTGGATCTAAAGGAAACCCAAGAACATATACAGGAACAATAATCAGCGAAAAGGTTGAAAGCCATGATTATCAGCATGAAAAGGACTTTTCAGTCTATGTATTAAGAACACCAGATAATAGATACGGAGTATTTCATTCATCCCCAGGACAAGACAGTTTGAATGTAGGAGATAATGTAGAAGTAACATCCCCATGGGGAACAGATTTTTTTCATCCAAGAATGGAGCCATGGGGAACAGATTTTTTTCATCCAAGAATGGAGTATAGTTTTTATCATTTTCCAGAAATTCCAAGAGAGATTCAAAGTTCTCAAATAATTAATCAAACACATTATGGACAGGCATATTCTTCAAATCCTGCTAGAAATAGAATAGCAAGGAGATAAAAATGAACGTGCAAAATTCATTAAAAGATTCAATTGAAAGAATTGCCCAAAAAGAGCCATGCAGTCTGGAAGCATGCACAAACACAATATTTTTAGCCAGGGCTATTGAGTTCTCTCGCAGGTTAAGAATTCCAAACATTTGGTGTGAAGGAGGAGAGTGTGGAGAAGGATATCTAATCTTCAAAGGCAGGAAGTTTGAAGGCTAATCTTTCAGGTGCAAATTTGGGCCCATTGGAGAGATAAAAATGACAGAATTAAAATCAGCATTGGAAGGAATTGTACATAGCGCTTCAAGAAGTATTTCAGGATTAAAAGAGAGACTATTCAGAGAAATAGAGCCAGTAACCCAAGAAGGCGGTGTTTTAACATTGCCTTCAAACAGGCGCGCTAAACAATGGGAACAGTATAGATATTGGAGAAATGGTTTAATAGTTCTTTCCATTGGAGCAGGCCTTGGATATCTTATAAGTAGAATATCTCACCCTGATTATGTGGATTCAAAACTTTTGCTATACGGATTTGATGTCTTTGCATGCGTTGCTGGTTTAGAAGCAGCCGATGCTACTCTCGATATGAATAACTATGGAGGAGACCCCAACCAAATAGTAAGAATTGACAGAACAGCTGGAACTATAGGTATCTCCTGCGATAATTCAACCCAAACAATACCATATGGAAAAATTACTGATGCCCAAGTAATCCAAGATGGTTTTCAAAGAAGGAAAGATATTGGTACAATTGAACTTAAATATCAGCCTGTAACTAGTGATGGCACACTTTCTGAATCCAGCAGAACTGTAATGATACCGTTCCAGAAAAAACCACACGAAGTTACAGAATTAGTTAGAAAGTATGTTGGGCTATAAAACCCATACTCTAATTAAGAATAAAATGAATAATGGTAATTTTGAAGGTGATGAAAAATGACAGAAAATCCAATTAAGGTATTTGTAACCAAAGACGGAGTTGAAAAAGAAATAGATACTGATGTAAATAATCCAGAAGTGCAGAGAAGATTAATGATAAACTTATTAGGAAGGTATCTTTGTGCTACAAGATTAGGTTATGAAGCTGCAATTGTTTTTTACACATCTCAAGAAAATTTTGGTGTTCCAATACAAAATGAACCAGATCTCCCAGAAATGGAACTATTGAAGAGAAAAGGGGTATACTTAACTGGCAGCATGGCAGCCGATTATCTTTGCGGTATCGTAGATGAAAATGTAGTATACAGATTTAGGCATTTAGAAGAATTACACGAAACCATGAGAAGATTAGACGAATTAGGAATACCATATCCTTACAAAGATAAAAGAATCCTTGAAGTGCCCTTTGATGCATATAGGCCATTTTATGACCAAGCTGTTGAAATTCTGAGAAACTTTAGGTTTGAAGGAACTCAAAGGACTGGAAGAGAGGGCTTGGAAGATTTAGCTGATGCTCTTTTAGCAAGGCTAAAAAGATGAGTGCAACTATTACAATCTATAGTAGATGACGTAAATTTTTGAACAATAAATGGTCATCTACTATATCAGGAGGACATAAACTATTTTATATAGACATTTATGTCCTCCGCTATAGAACATTGCAGCAGGAATAAACAACGTCCATCTAATCCCCAACATCAACCACCATATGCTTCTTATCCGGCACAGAAACGTAAACCTCTTCCCCGCCTTTAAGGTTTAGGCTTCTTGCTACATCCCTGTTGATGTACATACCTAATCTATCTTGAGACAATTTTACTATCTTCTGCTTTATTTTCAATGGAGTTTCTCTCAACTCTTGAACAACCTTCTCAGAAGACTTTGGTTCAAATTCAAAGTAATCGCAGTCAGGGCATTGATAGCTAATTGCTTTAGATTTAGCTCCCTGTACTTTAACCTCTACTTTCCTTAAAACTGAATTACATTTTGGGCATTTCATGGATATCACCTTTCAAGATTTTTTAGCATTTATCACGAATAAAATGTTATTTTTGATTTCAAATAATATATAATATCCATCTTTTTCAATCTCAAATTTGTCTCATTTTTTTCTCGGATTTTTGGTGCTAAATATAATTTCTACAACTTTATCCCATGGAACATCTCCCTCATGTTCTTCAAAATAATGCTCTGTTGGTTGGATATCAATAAGATAAACCATATTATCAACTCTACTACATAAGTGTAGTCATATCTACTATATAAATCTTTGCTTTTAGACATCCTTACGATTTCTCATCCAAGGAATCCCCTTATAAGCAATCAATCCTGCAACTATTACAATAATCCAAAAAGCCATAGAAGAAATCTTCTTTAAAACAAATAGAGTCAAAGTAATCACTAGCAATATTATCAAGAAAATAGACAATAGCTTAATCTTCATTTAATCTCCTCTAGATAAGAGTATATCATCAAAATTCTCTTCAGCGCATTCCTTGCAGTAGGTTTCGCTGGAATCTTTGACTCTAAGAGCAGATTCACCATAGCATATGATGCATTTTTTAGGCATGAAAGTGAGGTTATTTGACAAAACAGATAGACCTTTTCTTTATTCTCATAAACAACATGCCGTTTTTTTGCTCAATCTGCTTGTGGGTCAAGAAGTCGTTTTCAACTCTAACTATATCCAGCTTGTTAGAACTACTAATAATACTTACCACCCCCCACTTACAGAGTTTTATGATCTCTTTTATATAAAAAACTTTTGGTATTTTACGAGGAGAAGTGTATACTAATAGTGTTATTGTAGATGGTTTTACGGGAAAATAGAAAAAATGCGGAGAAGAGGATTTGAATTCAGGTATTGCACTATATGTGCATATATCCCCTGTAGGCACTAAGCCACATGGACCTGAACCATGCCCGTATAGCCCTCTTGCGAGTTTGGCCACTCCGGCATCTCCGCATTATAGGGTTAAGAATAAGCTGCTAATATAAAAAATATGCGGAGAGTAGGACTTCCGCCAACTGACTGTAACCCGTTGTTTCGAACCCACGTAGGCACTAAGCCAATAGGTGTCTTGCAATCACAGGCTAACACCTCATTACACCTGCGAAATGACCTAAGCCTATCCCGTATAGCCCTCTTGCGAGTTTGGCCACTCCGGCATCTCCGCATAAGAGTAGAATGTTTTAATGTCCTTTAAAAAATTATCGGTAAAAAAGTAAAAAAATTAGTAAATAAAATCATCATCAATAAAACGAATCATTAATACTTTCTAGCCAGAAATCTCCGCACTCATCAAAAATGCTCTGCATTTTTGACTGTGCTCAAAAATTCTATGAATTTTTGATATGTCAGAAATCGCTACTCGCACACTCTTTGCTTCAGCTCAGAGCAAGATGGCGATTTCTGAGTGTTTAAAATCCTGAAGATTTTCAACACACAAAGAAATGCTATGCATTTCTTGTGCCCAAGAAATTTATTTTGTAAATTTCTTAGGGAACCAGAAATTTGCTTTGCAAATTTCTCA
>Ga0209541_10011202_pt1 | contig 14084 bp, 15 predicted proteins | sample RifCSPlowO2_01_FD_184027 | JGI IMG/M metagenome (GOLD analysis project Ga0209541, IMG submission 184027) | Groundwater microbial communities from Rifle, Colorado - Rifle CSP2_plank lowO2_0.1 (SPAdes) (version 2) | ecosystem: Environmental > Aquatic > Deep subsurface > Groundwater | place... | reverse complement strand
CCCGAGGCTCTTGTCCGTGGCTTTGATGCGGAGCTCTTCAAGTTCTTCGTCAGATGCGAAGGCTTCGTATGCTTCGGAGTCGGGACCTTCTTCATCGGAAATTTTCGTCGCCACCATATCGAGCCACACAACGACATCCTCGTAGCGTTCTGCATCGTAGATGAGCTTCGCGCACACCTTGGAGTTCTTGAGCTGTGCGGAAAGTTTCCAGCCATCCTCGTCATTTTGTGCTTCGTAATATGCCGTGACCAAAGCAAGTGCGTCGGTGTTCTCGGTATCACTCAAGGCATCAATGACATCTTCTTTTGTTACGTCAGAATTTTCCATAATATAAATATAATAGTTATTTACTCCCTCACCTTCATCGACTCCATTCCACCGACGATCTCGGACACTTCTCTCGTGATCGCTGCTTGTCTCACTTTGTTGAACCGCAACTTGAGCGCTTTTGAAATGTCGCGAGCACTATCCGAGGCGTTCTTCATGGCGATCATGCGGGCGGAGTGTTCGGAGGCGTTGGCTTCTCTGATGGAATGATAGATCTGAATATTGAACAACGTCGGTATCAGCTCGGAAAGGATCTCTTCGGGAGAAGGCTCGAACGAGTATTCTTTTACCGGAGCCACCTCAAGATCGCGTCCTACTTCAGAAAACTTCCCGCGTTCAGGAGTGATCCCGCGCACGACCTCCTCGACACCGGAGAAGGTCACCGGGAGGAGTTGTCGGGTATAGACCTCCTGCTTGAGCGTCGACATGAAATTGGTGTACACAATGAAGATCTGATCGTATGACCCTTCGAGATAAAGCGCCTTCACCCGCTCGACGAGCGGACGCACGATAGCAAACGAAACTTCATCGCTCCATTTTTCGTAAAAATCCAAAATATCCCATCCGCGCTTACCAAAATGTTCATGTGCTTTTTTGCCGATGGTAATGAGCGCGGTGTTTTCTTTGGTAAGCCCCCGCTCATCCATGAAACGATAGGCACCCTTCAAAAGTGCCGCACCATAACTCCCCGCAAGACCCTTGTCGGCTGACACAAGCACAACACAGGTCCTTTTGACGGGTCGCACCTTGGTAAGCGGATGATTTGCCGCAGCAAGCGCACCGGAAATACTGCGGAGGATCTTGAACGCAGAGGTGGCATACGGGCGAATACTGATCGCGCCCTGCTGAGATTTGCGCATCTTCACAGCCGAAACCGCCTCCATGGCCTTCGTAACTTGCCTGGTCTTGTCGATACTCTTGATCTTGTTCTTTACACTCTTGAGCGACATGGATTATTTGGTCGAGAAAAATTCGGGATACGTGTTCTTGAATGTGGCTACGGCATCTTTCAACATTTGCTGTGCTTCCTCAGAAAGATCACGCGTCTCGGCGATCATCTTGAGTGCTTCGGGATATTGCGCTTCGAGGAGTGCGAAGTACTTCGCTTCAAGCTCGGCAACGCGTGACTTATCCGCGTCGTTAAACTGGTCTGCGCCTGCGACATAGATCATCGCCACCTGTTTCTCGAACGGAAGCGGCACATGTTTGTCCTGCTTCAAGACTTCCACCATGAGCTTCCCCTTCTCGATGCGCTTCTTCGTATCATCGTCGAGGTCGGAGGAGAACTGCACGAAGGCTTCGAGTTCACGGAACTGCGCGAGTTCAAGACGAAGCTTTCCTGCGACCTTCTTCATGGCCTTTGTCTGTGCTGAGGAACCCACGCGCGAGACAGAGATGCCGACGTTGATCGCAGGACGGATGCCTTTGTTGAAAAGATCGGTCTCAAGATAGATCTGTCCGTCGGTGATCGAAATGACGTTCGTGGGGATGTATGCGGACACGTCACCTTCTTGTGTCTCAATGATCGGAAGCGCAGTGAGCGAACCGCCGCCCATGTTGTCAGAAAGGCGCGCAGCACGCTCGAGCAAACGCGAGTGGAGATAAAAAATATCACCCGGATACGCCTCGCGGCCCGGCGGGCGGCGCATGAGGAGCGACATCTGGCGGTAGGCAATGGCGTGCTTCGACAGATCGTCGTAGATGACCAGTGCATCTTTGCCGTCATCCATGAAATATTCACCGATCGCAGCGCCGGCAAAAGGAGCAAGAAATTGCAGTGCGGCGGAAGAAGACACCGGTGCGGATACGACGATCGTGTAGTCCATCGCACCTTTGTCCTTCAACTGCTGCACAATGCGCGCGACCTTTGAATCCTTCTGCCCGATAGCGACATAGATACAGATCGGGCGACGTTCGATCGGTTCGTTCAATTGGTTCAAGATCGTGTCGATCGCGATGACCGTCTTGCCCGTCTGACGATCGCCGATGATGAGCTCGCGCTGACCGCGGCCGATAGGGATCATACCGTCGATCGCCTTGATACCCGTGTGGAGCGGCGTAGAAACTGATTTGCGCTCAATGACGCCATATGCCTTACGCTCGATCGGGTTACGCTTTTCGCCCTTGATCGGAAGCCCACCATCAACCGCTTCGCCCAAGGGGTCGACCACGCGGCCGATCAGGTCTTTGCCCACGGGAATAGAGAGAATATTCCCCGTCGCTTTGACCGTCATGCCTTCACGGACTTTTTGTGCGTCACCCAACACCACGACTTTCACCGTGTCTTCCTCGAGGTTGAGCGCCATACCCAAGAGTGCCTGTTCGCTGCTCAGCGTTTCACTCAAAGATTTTCCCTCATGCACATCAAATGCAACCATCTCACCCATCATCACATCATCCAGCCCTGCCACTTCTGCGATACCGTCCGCCGCAGAAACAACCACACCGACTTTCTCGGAGCGGACCTGCGGAGTGAACTCTGCGATCTGTCGTTTCAATTTTTCTACGATGTGTTCCATAGGTTAGGGATGAGGGAGTAGTAAGTAGGGAGTAGAATGCAAATTTGAGTATGTATTCTACTCCCTACTGCCTACCTACTACTGACTAATTAATGATTGATAAAGTGTGATAAGTGATGATTTATAGCTCGCATCGATCTTCTGTGCGCCGGTGCGCACCACCGCTCCACCAATAAGCGTCGCGTCTACCTTACGCACCACTTTCTTGTGTGCCGCGGAGAGCGCATGCTTGAACGGCTCTCGCTTGAGTAATTGCGCAACTTTTTCCGGTGAAAGCGCTGTCGCAGAAGTGACCTCAATGGTTGCCTGATCTTCCGTACGTTTCTCGATACGATCGAGCACACGCACGATCTTGGGGAGTAAATGTGCATGACCATTCCCGAGAACGGTCGCTACGAATTGCTTCACGAGCTTTTCACCTTCGATCTTCTCGGTGGCGGCAAGTTCGTGAAATGCTTGTGCGTAGGTAGAAGCGCGCATAATGTTTATGCGGCATGACCGCTACGTAAAATTTTCTCCGACGCAAGGATCGCCATACGTGCGATCTCCTTCTCGCTCTCCCGCATCAGGTGCTCGCTCTCAGCCGCAGCCTTTTGACGTGCTTCTGCAAAGAGTGCGGCACTTTTTTCTTGCGCAGCACGGATGATACTCTGCTCCTCCACTATCGCCTGCTTGCGCAGTGACTCTGAAAGCTTGCCGCCCTCCTCACGTGCCGACGCAAGAATAGCCCCTTTCTCACTTTGTACTTTTTCCATTTCCTGTGCGGCGGTCGCGGCATCCTCAAGACCTTTCGCGATAATGCCCTGTCGCTTGGCGATGATGTCGAAGATCGGCTTGTACGCATAGCGATAGAGCACAAAAAGTGCGATCGCAAAATTCACCATTTGCGCGGTGAGCAGTTTCCAGTGAATTCCGAAGACGTGAAAAATTTCCATAGAGAACGGGGTCGAAAAGGGCGAATAAATGACGAACTAGACGAACTTAATGACGATCGCCATCACGAACGCGAGCAGACCAAGCGCTTCGGCAAATGCTGCACCGAGGAGCATTGTCGAGAAGATCTTTCCGTACGCGTCAGGATTGCGCGAAATACCCTCCGCGGCGCGCCCGACAAGAAGACCGATACCGATACCCGGACCGATCATACCCAATCCGACTGCGAGACCTGCACCAATAAGTTTTGCTGATTCTAATTCCATAGTGTTATGAATTAGTTAATGAATAATCGCTGTAATAAAACCCACTGATCAATGCTCTGCTTTCGTGAGTGCCATCTTCACGAAAAAGAGCGTCAGCAGTGAGAATACCACCCCCTGGAGTAATCCGACAAACATTTCGAACACCATGAAGGGCGCAGGGAGGATATAGGGGACGAAGAAGGTCAAGACACCGATCAGAATTCCGCCCGCGAAAATATTGCCGAAGAGACGGAAAGAGAACGAGACCAAGCGGATGAGTTCGGAGATGAGCTCAATCAATCCGACGAAGAACCCCATCACGGAGTGGAAATTTACAAAGCGGCTGAAATACCGCACGCCGAAACGTCGCACACCGGAGATCTCGATCACAAAGAAGGAAATGAGCGCGAGCGCGATCGTTGTATTAAGGTCGGCATTGAGCGAACGGAAGAGCGGCACAGCATGCTCCCCTTCTCCCACAACGATACTCTCCACGCCGGGGATGAATTCAAGAAAGTTCGCGATGAAAATGAACAGCACGATCGTCATCAAAAGCGGAAAAAATTTGTCCGCAGTTTGTTTGTCGTTGTCGAGATTTTCCTTGATGAAGTCGTAATAACCCCCAAAGACTGTTTCAAGTGCGACTTGGAACTTACCGGGATTCAGCCTGATGCTCACCTGCACCGCAAGCGCAAGCACAAGCACGACAGCAAGCACAACGATGCTCATGAGAAAAGAGTTGGTAATAGGAAACCCCATCCACTCGGTGAGCTGTTCCGCAGCAATAGCAACGTGAATTCCTTCCATAAGTTGTAAAACGTTACCATATTTACGTGAAAAACGAAAGTTTTTGAGGTGAGGAAACCCCGATAAACAGGAGAGGTCCGGCTAGGGTCCCTATTTTCTTGACAAATAAGAGATCGAGGAGCATGGTATTGAGAGCAAAACGTTCTTTTTCAGCAACAACAGCAACAACCAAGAGGTATGAACCATGAGCGGACTGACACTCAGCGATGAAGACCGGCAAGCGATCGAGCTCCTACGGAGGGAGGATGTGGGCGTGCTCTGCGATGTGAGCGCACACCTCATCAATGAATCCAATGGTGCAATGGTGGTCACTTGCTCCGACGGCGACCAATTGAGGGATGTCTTTCGACACCATGAAAAAGTGTGCCGGCACCACCGTGCAAATACACGTATCCACATGTTTTCGCTCAATGGCGGTGCAAAGCTTATCGCCGAAGGTTCGCCGCTCCGCGTACACAACGAAGACCAAGTGCTCCTCGCACACATTACGGCAGCGCGATCCATGAAGCAGATCGAAACGGTCGTCCTCTATGCACATGCGCCATGCGGCGCAGCCTATGAACACAATCTCCCCTTCTATCGCGTGCTTGAACTGCTCTTTGAAGGCAAGGAGCGGGTCAAACGCGAAATACCCGGCATCAAGGTTGCCTGCTTTTGCCATGTCGACTACGGTAACAACAAAAAGCGAACATACTTCGTGAGCCGTGAACGCTGGGTCGACTGGGTACGACAGAAACCCTAGGGAGAGCTCACCTGTTGATCGAGCTCAGACACAAACATCCGCCTCAAGCGGATGTTTTCTTATGCGCGGATTGTAGGGATTGACTCTAGATGTCGCTGCCGGTGTACGACAGATTGAAACTCTTGTTGATGAGCGGAAAGTCGAGGATGAGATTGCCGGGGGCGGCTTGGGGTGGGAGGTGCCAGTTGATGAACGATGGATCACGGACGGAAACTCTCTTGATCTTCCCCGCACTGTCGGTGAGCACCACATACGCGACCTCCCCTCTCCATCCTTCGGCGACAGCAACAACGCAGGAATTTTTCTCAAATGCCGGTGTTCCGACTTTCGCCAAGATCTCGCCTTGAGGCATTTTTTCCAGTGCCTCCTTGATGAGTCCGATCGACGCGCGCACCTCACGCACACGCACCATGAAACGCGCCTCCACGTCACCGGATGTCTCTACTTCAGGTAGCACTGCAAAAGCACCATAGGCCGCATAGGGATGGTCGGTGCGCGCATCAACTGGAAGACCCGATGCGCGCGCAGGGACGCCGACGGCACCGTGATCCTTTGCCGCATCGTGCGCGAGTGTACCGGTACCCGAGACACGATTGTCAAAGACGCTACTTTGCTTGGTGATCGCGATCGTTTCCTCCATATCCTTCTCAAGCTGCTCCAAGTCCAAAAGGAGAGCAGCGGCTTTATGCTTGTCGATATCGCGCGTCACACCGCCCACGACATTGACCCCTCGCAAAAAGCGGCTGCCGGTCAATTCTTCCGCACGCTGCATCACCCGTTCACGAAGCCGCGTCAGCTGCGATCCGCCGAAATTGAACCCTGTATCGAACATGATAAATCCGATATCGCCCAAATGATTCGCGAGGCGCTCAAGCTCGCCAAAAATGACGCGCAGATATTGTGCACGCGACGGCACCGCGACACCTGCAAGCTCCTCAAGCGCGCCGCAAAACGCAGTAGAATGCACAAAAGAGGTATCCCCCGCGATCCGCTCGGAAAGGCGCACCTGATCAGCAAGCGGCAATGTTTCAAATAATTTTTCGCTTCCCTTGTGCATCCAACCGAGCTTTGCTTCGAGGTTGAGGATCTCTTCGCCTGCCATGCTGAAGCGGAAGTGTCCCGGCTCAATGATACCCGCATGCACCGGACCAACAGGAACTTCATAGATCCCCTCTCCTTCAATGGTTGCAAACTGATACTGCATTCCCTCATCACCTTTTTGTTTCTCACCATCCTTCATTGCAAAATCTTTGCGCATAGGATGTATTCCTTGCGGCCAATTCTCGTGGAGGAGTGTCGGCTGTGCAGGGCTCGGACGACCAACAGGCGTCAACCCAAAAAGTTCCTGCATACGCCCTTCATACAGTGTTGCCGCCTGACAGATCCCCGCAAGCGAAGGAAACTCCGTCGTTCCTTTCAGCGTGAGCATGAGCGCGATGAAATAATGCTCCTTGGGCACACCAAAGACGTAGTAAATCTTAAACGAATCGAGGGCGGCACGATCATCCACAGCAAACACCGTCGTCACGGGAAGGTCATGATGGCGAGACAAGAGTAGTACAACCTCCGGAAGCGCCTCCGAGGAAACCGAAGCGATGATAGTCCGCCCGTGCATTGTCGTCTTTGTGTCTTCGGGGAGATACTTTTTGATGATATCGGTATGAGTCATGGTGGATGAATAATTACAAAATGATCACAAACTCAGCGCCGCTGCGGTGATAAGTAGACGCAATGGTGTGAACACGGAGAAAGAGAGCACCAAAAGGAGTGTGAACAGAACCAAGATGGGCGCATAGCTCAATAATTGTTCCTTCATTGGTGTTGTGGATATGTTTTGCTCATGATGCACAACCGCTTCATGTGCCTTCCCATAGAACATCGTACCTGCATGACGAAACATCCCGACAAATGCGAGCGTCAACCCCAGAAAAGCGATGGTGGAAAAATAGGGATGATACGCAAACCCGCCTGCGAAGATCACAAACTCGGTAAAGAAAGTACCGAATGGAGGAATACCGGATAAAGCCAAGATGCCACCCAAAAAGAGCACACCGGAGACTGGAAGCGTCCGCAAGAGTCCTTTTACTTTTATGATCTCGAGTGTGTGATACCGCAGTGCAATATTTCCGGAAGCAAGGAACAACGTTGCTTTCGCGAGTGAGTGATACAGCGCGTGCAAAAGCGCGGCGGCTACGGCAACACCACCCAACCCAAAACCAAAGACGATGATCCCCATATGTTCGATACTCGAATAAGCAAAAAGACGTTTATATTCTTTTTGCAACAGTATGCGAAACGCCGCAAAGAGGATCGATGCCGTACCAAAGAAAAGAAAAAGTGTCCCCACGAAAGATGGTCCAACAGCAACATCGAGAATTCCTTTAAAACGCAGGAGTGCGAGCAGTGCGATGTTGAGCAGTGCACCCGACAACATTGCCGAAATAGGTACCGGTGCCTGACTATGCGCATCGGGAAGCCAGTTGTGGAGCGGTGCCAAGCCGGCTTTCGTTCCATAACCGATCAAGAGGAAGACAAAAGCGAGTTTGATGAGTGCAGGATCAAGAAAAGCGGCGAGGTGTTTCAGTCCCGCCCAATCGAACGGTACAGCAAGCAGCCCCTGCGTGAGTGCAGCATGCTGAGCAACACCAATGAAGAGGTACACACCAAAGAGTCCGAGGAGAAGTGCGACCGTGTTGATGATCATATACTTCCATGCCGCCTCGATTGCCGCCGGTCGGTCAAAGAAATTCACCAGAAACGCAGACGAAAGTGTCGTTGCTTCAACGGCGATCCACAGGAGAAGCACGTGATTGGCACCCGCAGCAACGAACATGGAGAGGAGGAATAATTGATAGAGCACATGGTAGTTGCGCAAACTTTCCGGACGAATAGCGCGCGTCTCCCCTTCCTTTCGGAAATAATAGATCGCATAGATAAGTCCGAGCGAGCCGAGAACTCCGGTAATGAGTACGAAGAAAGCACCAAGTGCATCAAAAGCAAGGTACGGAGCAAAGAGACCATCTTGGGGTCCACCAAAAGCAACGCCGATCGTTGCGATACCCTCGACCAGCGCTGCAGCAACGGCAAGTCGCTCAAGCGTGCGCGTGTGCTTCCCTAAAAGCATCATGAGGAATGCGGCAATGATCGGCGTGAGGATGAGGATGATTGAAGTCATGTGTGTATATGATTACCGCGATGCTATTCGGACAAATGTCGCATACTGGTAACGTCCGTGCTGCCAAAATGTTTTGAAACAACGGAAACAAAGGTCGTGCCGATCAAGAGCCACGCAAAGATGTCGCCCAAGATACCCAACTCAAGCCAGAGTCCGACATGGACATTGAGTGCGAGCGCAAGCGCGACGATGCTATTTTCCATCGACAGAATACCCACGATCTGTGAAAGCGCCTCTTTATGGTTGATGGCCAAAAGAAGCGAAACGAAGAGTGAGGAAAGCAGGAGGAACGACAGATCACCGCTCGTCGTCACGATACCGGCAAACAACGGCGCAATGGATGAATGGATAAAAATGACAATAAAGAGCGTGATGAGGAGAACAACAAATGTCGGCAAGTAAGTCGCTGAAGCAAAGGTCAGTTCGTGCTTCTTGATCAAACGTGAAAGCACCTTCGGAACGAGGAAGCATTTGATCGCGATCGTTGCAAGCAGAAGTAAAAGGAAAACCAACGAGCCTTCTCTGTAATAGACCGCAAGGAGGATCGCCGCAACGAACGCAGATTGGAGTACGTAGGTCGTCACAAGCCCCGAATTATTCTTCATAAAATGAAACAGCAATGCGGCAAGAAAAATTGCGGCTTGGAGCGAGTAGATGGCAGTAAAGACGAAGTGTTCCATAAGTTTATGCAATAAGCGCGACGCCCAGCGCGATGACTCCTAACGCAAATGAAGTGAACAAGAGATCAGGAAGGCGCAAATAGCGCAATTTCGGCGTAGTGGACTCGATCACCGCGATCGCAACCATAATGCAGAGTACTTTCCCAAAGACAAAAAGCAGTGCGAGCAAAGACATTCCCCCACTCACACCGAAAGCGATCGACGGAAAAAAGACGTTCGCACCGATGAGCGCGAAGGCGAGCAATTTCATCGCCGACGCCCACTCAAGGAGCGCGAGACGCTTCCCGGATGCTTCGATGATCATGGCTTCGTGTACCATCGTGAGTTCGAGGTGTGTACTCGGATTGTCGAACGGGTAGCGTGCGTTTTCGGCCAACAGCGCAATGAAGAAGGCAACAAAAGCAATAATGAGGGCGGTATTTTCGAGCGCTGAGAGTACACCAACATCAAAGAACATCGTCGAAAATCGAGTGCTTCCGGCCATGATCGCAGCGGGTAAGAGCGAGAACAAAAGCCCCCCTTCAGTACATGCCGCAAGCGTCATCTCACGACTGCTACCCGTGCCACCGAACGCATTGCCCGCATCAAGCCCAAGTAATGCCGTAAAAAATGTTCCGAGTGCGATCAGATAGATAAGGACGATCAGATCGCTCAATGCCCCGAAAAATTGGAACCCCGAAACAATAGGAACCAAGAGAGCGACCACGAGCATGACCGCAAAGATGATGTATGGGCCGATGAGTGAGATCCACGATGCATCCTCGGATATTACTTCATCTTTTTTCAACAATTTCACAATATCCCGATACGGCTGGAAAATGTCCGCGCCACGGCGATTTTGCATCAGTGCTTTCATCTTCCTGATCACACCGATACAAAGCGGTGCAAGCGTCGGAATGAGTAGAACTTGAATGAGCAGAGTAAGCGTGGTCATAAGATTAAGCATGCAACGTCCAGAATAATACCGCCGTAAAGGTAATAAGAATATACAAGAGATAGGTATTGATACTGCCGTTCTGGATCTTGCTCGTAAGTCCCGCAAGCGCGAAGAATGCGTTCGCAAGAGGATCATAAACGTAAACACGATACAGATCGGCGAGGTGGAGCGACACACTGTGGCGGCGGACAAAATAGCGGAACTCCTCCCCTGTCTCGCTCTTCATGTATTCGATCTCTGTGTGCCGTTCCTGTCGTAAGAAACGGCGGAAGGTCACCATGATCGACTGCGCAAAAGCGGTACCCGTGATCTCCATGCGCGGCGTGAGCGGGAATCCACAGTCCCACGTGCGTGCGCGCACCACGCGACTTTTTCCACTTGAGAGCCGAAGGAAGAGCCACGTGGCAAAAAGTGCCAAGCACAGCAGTCCAAATATGAGCGGCATATTGAGCATGCCAAAATCATTGCGTACACCAAGCGTCCCCAGATAGTTTTCAATACGATAAGAAAACGGGAGCAGAGCAAATTGAGGAAGTGATGCTCCGACACTCATGAAGACGAGTGCGAGCGGTGCGCCGAATATTCCAAACAGGAGCGCCAAGAGTGCGAGCGGCGCCATGGCAAGTCGCATACCCATATCCGCCTCATGTGCATGTTCCGCCTCGGTACTCCGCGGACGAGCAAGGAACGTCACACCAAACGCTTTCACGAAGCATGCGGCGGCGAGTCCTCCGGTGAAAGCGAGTGCCGCCACACCGAGCACAAAAATACTTTTTGTTGCAACACCAAAGGAAGCAAATCCCCCGATAAGCGACTGGAAGGTCAGCCATTCACTCACGAACCCGTTGAAGGGAACGATCCCGGAGATCGCGATCGCACCAACGAGGAAAAAGAATGCCGTCTCGGGCATACGTTTCGCCAATCCGCCATACTCCTCGATATTCCTGGTGTGTGTTGCACCCACCACCGCGCCCGCACTCATAAAGAGAAGCGACTTGAAGATCGCATGATTGACCGTATGAAAGAGTGCCGCGGCGAGCCCAAGGAGCGCGAGTCCATTATGCCCGAGCGAACGGAATGCGAGTGCGGCACCAAGACCAAGTAGGATGATGCCGATATTTTCAATACTATGAAATGCAAGCAAGCGCTTGATATCATGCTCGCCGAGGGCATACAGCACACCCAGCACCGAAGAGATCGCACCGAGCATGAGTACGGTGAGTCCGAGCCAGAGTGGAGTGTTGGTGAAGATGTCGAGATAGAAACGGATCAACATGAAAACACCAAGCTTGATCATGACGCCGGACATCAGTGCCGACACATGAGACGGAGCGGCAGGGTGTGCAGCGGGAAGCCAGATATGAAGCGGAATGATACCTGCCTTCGTACCAAAACCAATGAGCGCAAGCAGGAAGACCGTCCCAGAGAGGAGCGGTGAGAGCATCGATGAGGCAAATCTCCAAACGTCAAAATCAAAAGACCCGGTCGCACGATACAGTAAGAAAAACATACACACCAGTAATGCGGTCGCGATATGAGTGAGGATGATATAGAGATACCCCGCGCGCACATTCTCGCTTGATTCATGCTCAAAGACGACAAGGAAATACGATGCAAGTGACATGATCTCCCACAAGAGGAGGAAAAAAAGTGCATGGTTGGCCATCACAACCAAGAGCATGCTCCCAAGGAAAAAATTGTAGAAACCGTAAAAAGCACCAAGCGCGTACTTGCCCTCAAAGTGCCGCATATATCCCACCCCATAGATCGTTGCCAAGACTCCCACGGTCGCAATGATCATGAGAAAAAGTCCGCTCAACTGGTCGACACGAAACATGAACGCGAAATTACTGAAGGTGATCTGCAATACCTCGTGTGACATCAATTGCTGTGCACCCAGAAAAAGCGCCATGAGTGATCCGGCGATCGCCCAAAAACTTCCCCACCACGATGCAAGTCGATCATGTTTAAGCAAGCAGAAACTCCCCACCCCACCCAAGGTGAATGCCAACACGATAATTGTGAGTACTTGTGCGCTCGTCATTTTTTCTTTGCTGTATTATCCGTCATGGACATGATCTCGAGTAAGGCAGCCAAAATATCTTTCGCCGTGGGCGGATCGCCATGAATATAAAAATTCACTGGGATGACCTTGTCGACACCGCCGACAATAGCATAGGAGTCTTTGAATATTCCCCCGTCGATCGCGCCATCACCCACCGCGACAACGATCTTGGGTTCCGGTGTGGCATCATAGGAGCGGCGTACGGCATCCGCCATATTGCGCGTCACCGGACCGGTCACGATAAGCATATCGGCATGGCGAGGCGAGGCGACAAAATGGATACCGAAACGTTCCGCATCATAATATGCGTTGGTGAGCGCCTTCAATTCCTCTTCTTCGGTATTTGTCGAACCGGCATCAACTTCGCGGATAGCGAGTGAACGCCCAAAGATCTTCCCTGACGGAACAGTTAGTTTTGCACCCACGGTCAAAACGCCGGGGCGACAAACAAGCTCGCTTCTCGGAATAACGGTCTCCGGGGTTGAAAATGCCTTTTTGAATAAGCCGAGCATAAATTTATTCTGATAGAACTTAGGAAAATGGATGCACCACAGCGAGTATTCCCAAATTCCAGTACTCGCAGACTCGATGGAATTTTAGGTCAAATCCAAGACTACAAGACGAGCGTGTCCGCGAGGACGTACTCCTCGTACGTTCTCCGGACCGCTCGTTGAAGTAGGTGAAGGAGTTCGCCAGTTTCGTCAGTTCTATAGAAAGGAAGTATAGGCCTAAGTGCAAAGAGGTCAAGTGTCGAATTGTGTATTACGAAAAAAATAACTGGCTTGCGAACTCAACGGCTTGGGCTTAACATCAAAAAAGACGGGCATACAGAAACCATGAGGTGAGAGAAGTGGACTATAGTGACGATGAAGCGCTGCGTATTGTCGGCGTGGCGGCAATGTTCGAGGGTAATACCTACCGCTTTCGGGTGAACAACAGCGAGGGGCGATTCCTTGTGATGCTTGAGAGTCACGAATTTCCACAAGGATTTTTTGAGCACAATGCTGTGTGCTGCAAATACAACACGGACCCCTGCGCGCATGCATCACGCGATATCAAAGATGCGATCCGCTGCACGATCGCAGAGCACAATGCACGGTTTCATTTTTTGAAGGAAGTGAAGTAACTCCATCCCGCGCATGCGGGATTTTTGTTATCGCTACGGGGAACTTACTCCATACTTACGAAGTTTAAGATCAATTGAAAAAGCATCCGCACAAGGCGGATGCTTTTTCTCTGGTCGGGCTGCCGAGAATCGAACTCGGTTCTTGCGAACCCGAATCGCATATACTACCGGTGTACTACAGCCCGAACTATTTAGTTTTTCAATGCTAACTTATTTTTTAGCCACTGTCGCCCTTGTCCACTTTTGAGCCCTTTTTCACGCACCATTGCTTCTCCGCGAGTTTCAAAACTTTCCGAATACACAAGCTTATAATGATTAGCCCGTTTTGTGTAGCGACCACCGTGTTGATTTTGATGCTCATCAAGTCGTCGCGCCAGATTGTTGGTTTGACCCGTGTATGTTCTTCCGTCTTCGGATTGTATGACGTAAACAAAATACATAGATTTTACCGTTCTTCCGCCTGAGGCGGATATACTACCGGTGTACTACAGCCCGAACTATTTAGTTTTTCAATGCTAACTTATTTTT
>Ga0209541_10011201_pt1 | contig 14085 bp, 10 predicted proteins | sample RifCSPlowO2_01_FD_184027 | JGI IMG/M metagenome (GOLD analysis project Ga0209541, IMG submission 184027) | Groundwater microbial communities from Rifle, Colorado - Rifle CSP2_plank lowO2_0.1 (SPAdes) (version 2) | ecosystem: Environmental > Aquatic > Deep subsurface > Groundwater | place... | reverse complement strand
GGGGGGGTCGAGTCTGCGCATATATTAAATAAAATTCCAAAATATTATTCAAAAGCATGATAACATTTCGATATACTTCAAGCACCTCTTTTTCAGAAAAACGAAGATCTTCGGCCTTCACCACGCCCGATGTTGCCAGATAATATCGCATAGCATCCGCTCCATATTTTTCAAAAATCTCATCCGGTGCAGGATAATTCTTAAGGCGTTTTGACATCTTTCTGCCGTCTTCGGCCAAAACAATGCCGTTTACAACGACATTCTCAAAAGCTATTTCATTGTTTATCGCGCTTGATATAACATGCAAATAATAAAACCACTTAATGGTCTGATCCACTCCCTCGGCAATAAACTCCGCTGGAAATGTTTTTGCAAATTCCTTTTTATTTTCAAAGGGATAATGTTTTTGCGCGTACGGCATTGAGCCGGAATCAAACCACGTATCCAAAACATCCGGAATTCTCTTCATTTGTTTCTTGCACTTCTTACAAGGTATAGTGATTTCATCAACAATATGCTTATGAAGATCCGTCACTTTCTTTCCACTTGCCTCTTCAAGCTCCGCGACTGATCCGAAAACTCTTTTTTCACCGCACTCGCATAACCATAGAGGTATAACTGATCCCCAAAATCTCTGACGAGATATCGCCCAATCGCGCGCGCCCTCAAGCCAGTTGCCAAAACGTCCTTCCTTGATATGCTCGGGTATCCATGTTATCTTCTTGGCGTTCTTGAGCATCTTTGGCTTGATCTTCGTCACCGCGACAAAATATGAAGATGTCGCGTAATTCAAAAGCGGAGATTCGCACCTCCAGCAATGCGGATAGCTATGTTCAAATTTTTCCTTTTTAAATAAAAGATTTTTATGAGCGAGATATTTAATAATTTCAATATCCGTCTTCGTAGGATCATCTTTTGGTTTTACTTCCATACCGGCAAAATCCTTCACCTCTTCTTTGAATCTCCCATCCATAAGAACATGCTGTATAAATGGAAGTTTTTCTTTTTTGGCAAGCTCCATATCTTCCTCGCCAAACGCCGGAGCTTCGTGAGCGATTCCTGTTCCTTCTTGCGAACTCACAAAAGATGCCGGATATATCTTCCATCCATTTTCAAAATTTTCAAGTTTCGTATCTTGATAATAATCAAAAGGCGGCTTATATTTTTTTCCAATAAGTTTTTTACCTTTAAATTTTTCAATTAGTTCATAGTTGCCATATCTTACATATGCTTTAGACTCATTGGGTCTTCTGATAGGGGCCATTTCACCTAAATTAGTCTCGAGTTCTTTAAAAAATTCTTCTGAAACAATGTAATTTTCTTCTTTCCCGAGGGCATCATCATACCTCCTTAATTTTACATAAGTAATTTCGCTCCCCACCGCCAAAGCCACATTGCCCGGAAGCGTCCATGGCGTTGTGGTCCATGCCAAAACAAAGGTATTGGCCTCGTCAATAAGCTCAAACTTAACGATAACGGAAAGATCTTTTACCATTTTATATCCTTCTGCCACCTCGGCTTGCGCGAGCGTTGTCTCGCACCTCGGACAGATGTGCATGGTCTTGTAATCTTCATATATAAGACCCTTGTCCCACAGCTCCTTAAACACCCACCAAATGCTTTCCATATACGGCAAATCCATGGTCTTATAGTCATTATCCATATCCGCCCAACGTCCGAATCTATCAATAATTTTACGCCATTCGGCGCGGTACGTCATCACCTTGCTTCGACAAATTTCATTAAATTTTGCAATTCCAATTTTTATAATATCTTTCTTGCTTTTAAGTCCAAGCTCCTCTTCAACGATGTTTTCAATCGGAAGACCGTGGCAGTCCCAGCCCCAGCGACGCTCCACGTATTTTCCTTTCATGGTTTGGTACCGCGGCACGATATCTTTCATAAGCGACGCGACAAGATGCCCGTAATGCGGCAACCCCGTTGCAAACGGCGGGCCGTCATAAAAAGAAAAAATCGGCGCTCCTTCGCGCTGTTTTAAGCTTTTTTCAAAAATTTTTTTTTCTTTCCAAAACTCGAGTATTTCTTCTTCTTTTTTGGAAAAATTCATTTTTTTCGAGTCCATAAAAATTATTTTCATTATTCAAAATGTATCATTTTTTTTAATATCAGTCAATGAAAAAAGCCCAAGATATGCTCTTGGGCTTTATATTTATCTGTCGGGTACCGCCACAAACTCACCGATAACTTGAGGCGAGAAATATTTTTCATACACCGACATAAGGTATTTTATGTCTTTGCATTCATCAAGAAATGCCCTGATTTGCTTTTCGGAAAATATTACTCCGTACAGCGATAGGCTTTCTTGAGCGTATTCCAAAACATCATTGAGTGTTTGATAACAAAACACCGATTCTGATTTTCTCCTTTCAACTTCATGTGATACGTTCACATCATTTTTGAGCGCGGAAACTATTTTTTCATGGATTTCTTTTCTGACAATATCAACTTCCTCTAAAGAATTGAGAGGAAATTGAATCTCCCAGTCACCGTCAATTTTGTTAAGATTATATTCAAAACAAACCTCGTATATCCATCCTTTTTCTTCACGAAGCCACCGATACAGCACTCCATGCACATTATTCGTCAAGAGTTGTCCAATAAAATTGATGGCGATGCTCGTTCGCACGTCAACAACAGGAAATACTCCACCCATAGAATAGATGTGCCGGCTAATATCCTCACAAGGGTATACATGGAATTCTCTTGAATGCCAGCCGATGTTATGGTATTTGCTCGGAAAAATACGCTGACAAACAGTGACTTTTGCAAGAAGCTCTTGCACACTATTACAATCAAAACTTCCGCCGATAAAAACGTGCATGTCCGAGTTAAGATGCCCTCTGTGCGCGTCTTTAAGCGTTGCTTCTGTTATGAGTGAATGGTCTGAATCCTCTCCAAACATCTGGCGCAAGGTTACTGGAACCGCGTACTTCCACTCCGTCATAATATGCCGGCTTAAGCTGTCTCCTCCCGGAAAGTACGGCTCTTCGCGTCTTCTCTCATTAGCGATAATCCCCCGCTCAAGCGCAATATCCTCTTCTGTCAAAATCGGCTGGAATATATTGTTTAAAAAGCCTTCAAATGATTCTCTATGAATTTCTTGGGGAACGTGCAGTTCAAATTTAGTGTGAAATAAAGATGTCGCCGCGTTAAATGCGCCGCCCTTCAATCCTACAAACCGTCCGAACGAATTTTTCTCAGGATACTTTTTGAACCCATCCATTATCATGTGTTCCAGAAAATGAAATGATCCCGGAACAACACGGCCTATATTATGAACATGTCCCAATGGAATAATAAGGTGTATGGATGCATAGGGGACATCCATCGGATATGAAAACACGGTTATGCCATTACCAAGAACTCGTTTTTCAAAAATCAAACGATCTTTCATATTTCTCCTTATATTTACATTGTAAAGAACAATTTTAAGCCATCTTATAATCTATCACAAAAAACAAAAAAAGTCAATAAAAAGCCCTTACGTAAAGCTAAGGGCAATACGTAAGGGCAAGGGTAGGGTAGGGCGTTGGGATTAAAGAGCAATGATTATATATACCATAACATACATTTTTAGATATTCAAATTACTTCTCGTCAAGCGAAATCGCGTTCACGGGACACGACGAGATGCTTTCTGTAATTGATTTTTCGTGTTTACCGTAATGAGAATCATCTTTTACGCATGCAATATTTTCTTTGTCCATATAAAAAACTTCTGGCGCGAGCGCCGGACAAATTCCGCATCCAATACATGTTTTCCTTTTCACTTTGACTCTCATAAATATAATAATGTATTAACACGCAACTTACATCTGTTCAAGTGGTTCGATTCCCAAAAGGCTAAAGCCCTTGGCAAGAGTTACTTTAACAACGCGAAGAAGGCATAACCTCTCTTTCATAATATTTTTTTCCGCCTTCAGCACCGGTATTTTTTCATAAAACATTGAAAACAGCTGGGCGAGCTCATATAAATATCCCGCAAGAATTGATGGGTCAAAACGTAATGCCGACTTCTCAATAATGTTTGGAAACTTGGAAAGATGAAACACAAGCGTCTTTTCTTCCGGCAAGGTAAGTTGCTCAATTTTTACTTGGGATGAGACCGAAATATTGGATTTTCTTAAAATACTTGAAATTCTCGCGTACATATACTGAAGGTATGGTCCGGTTTTTCCATTGAGCTCCAAAGCTTTTTTCATGTCAAAAACAACCGGCGTATTGTTTCCATGGACTAAAATAGTATATTTCATGGCCGCATAAGCGATATTATAGGAAATTCGCGATACTTTTTTTTCTGACCAATCGGGGTGATGCTTTTTTGTTTCCTGCGCTACTTTGCCATACATTTCATTTTCAAAATCTTCAAAAAGTATAACATTTCCTTTCCTTGAAGACATGGTTCCCTCAGGACGACTTACAGTCTCATAAGGGATATGCTTCATCTCCATTGTAAACCCATACAATTCTAAAGTCTTAAAAAGCTGTTCAAAATTTAAAGACTGCCTGACATCAACAACATAAAAGCTTTTGTCCAATTTGAATTTTTTGAATTTTTTTATTGCCAAGGCAAGGTCTTTTGTGGCATATAGCGCGGTTCCATCGGATTTTAGAATAAGAGAAACGTGCAGATTGTACTCATTTAGATCAACGATAATAGCGCCTTCGCTTTTTTTGGCAATTCCTTTTTTTAAAAGCTCATCAACTATTTTCTTGCCCTCGTCGGTCAAATCGCTGTCAAAAAAATATTCATCAAAATGCACATCGAGTCTTTTATAAATTGCATAAAACTCTTCCATGCTCCATTTTTTTGTCTTTTTCCAAAGAGCGGTAATTTTTTTCTCTCCCGACTCAAGTTTTTTGGCAACTTCCGAAACCTCTTTAAGATATTCGGGATTCTCCTCAATCTTTCGGTTCGCCTCTACATATATTTTCCCCAAAAACTTTCCCTTGTTTTCTGGGAGCGATTCATGTGCATGAAATTTTTGATATGCCCAAAGACACTTTGATACATGAGCTCCAGTGTCATTAATATAGTTTGCGGCAATAACTTTATATCCAAGCGTTTGATAAAAATTTACGATACTTGATCCTATGCAAACATTTCGCAAATGTCCTATATGAAATTCCTTATGGGTATTCGGCTGGGAGTATTCGATCATTATTTTTTGTCCTTTGCCAATATTTGAATTTCCAAAATCTTTTTTTTCTTTTACTATTTGATTAATAACGTTTTTCGCGAAACGCCTGTAATCAACAAAAAAATTAAGGTACGGGCCAAAGCTTTTGGCATCTCGGATAATCCTGCCGTCACGAGTAACTTTTTTTTGTATAGTAAACTGTTCAGCAAGGCTTTTGGTAAATTCATTGGGGCTTACTCCCGCCTTTTTGGCAAGGCCAAAGCACGTAATGGAAAAATCCCCCATGGAAGCCTCGGGCGGATATTCTATAAAAATAAAATTTTCATCAAAATTTTTTCCAAGAGAAAATCTCAAGAAACCAAAAATCTCTTCTCTGCACTTGCTTTCGGCGTTGCTATAATTTTGTATCTTTTCTTCTTTCATGCTTTTATAGTATCTAAATTGTGAAATTTTTGCAACAAAAAATCCAAGGTTTCTTTTGGATTTTTTGAAGGCCGATATGCTATGAGATGGTTACAAAACCCAATTTTCAGGTTCCCCTCCTCATGAGGAGGGGCAGGGGAGGTCTTAGAAATGTTAGATAATTATCAAGGTTACTATGACCCCCTCCAACTCCCCCTCACGAGGGGGAGAGCATAAAGTTAGTTTTGTAACCATCTCTATATATGGTTGCGGATTTAAATTTCTTACTGTGTTCGACAAGCCCATTTTCCGTTGGCGGCTATAACCTGATCAATAGTAACTTTCTTCTTTTCCCCAAAAATAGTGTTTCCTTGCGCCGAAGCATCTTTTGGAATTATATAATGCCACGGCCTTACATACTGGTATGGCACAAGGCCCATGAGATACAAATCAATATCAGGAACAATTTGATTTCTCGAGTCTTCAATTTGCGAGCTTAACGAGGTAAACGTCCCGTCGCCGTTATCTTGCCAGCCAGCGCCGCCAAGCGGAGAGAGAAAATCAGCGTAAAAATTCCAGTGAACAAGATCGGGTTTTCTTAAAAGCGCGTCGCTTCTTTTTCCGTCGTCGCCGATAAAAGTTACGCTCCCGCTCCACTGATGTAAAATTTCGTGCATGAGCACGTTCATCATCTGATTCATATTCTTGTCATCGGTGACAATATAATTATTAATATTGCTCATAAGGGCAAGTCCCTTCAGCTTGCCAAGGCTTCCATATACATGCGCGCCTTCGATTGTCGGCTTTCCTATTCCTTCAACATGATTTGAAGCGGGAATAAAATGTCCTTGTTCGTTTATCGGAAGTGAATCAAAATTAGAAAAAATAATTAAAAAATCAAAGGTATCCGGATTATTCTTAAAAAACTCTGAACCAACCTCTTCTAGGGCAAGCTCGAGTGAATTATTTTTTGATTTTTTTATCAAATAATCGTCATCTTTTAAGACAACGGGGCTGTATGAAAGATCAATGGATGAGAGCCCATTCATCCTGCGTGAATAATATTCCGGAAAATTTTTCTGAATATAGCTAAGCGTATTCACCTCTTCAAACGTGTGTGAATCTTTGGAAACGAGGATAATGGCCGCCTTGATATTTTTATTCTCGCAGTCTTTTACTTTTTTCCTCGGCAATGATATGGGGCTTACGACTGTTTCATCAAGGCCTAGAATCGGCCGGGTGCGGACATAATATCCTCTTTTACTTATAATAACATCTTGGAGAGAATATCCATTTGCCGCAAGAGAAGATTCATTGGCAAACGGTCTCAAAATATCATCATTTTTCCAATACAGCATATTCTCTCCTTCTACCTTGTACACCACGCTGTTTGGAACATTATAGGATTTTTGTATTGGATCAGACACGGTATAATTCTCAAAAAATACCTCCGGAATGTCAATAACTTTTTTCTCCCAACGTTCTCCGTAAAATTCTTCTGCAATAATTTCATCGGCAAGATGCCGTAAAACTCCTCCCGCTTCCACGGCGTATACCCTTGGATCGCTTGGAACTTTTACCAAAAATTTTCCCGGACGCACGGTTATGTTGTCTCCAAGAGGAATTTTTGACAAATATTCCTTAGAAACTGTCGCGATCTTGGAATAATCTCCTCCATACCAGCTCCTGTATGTAATCTCATTGGGAAACACGTGCCGAGACTTCTCGCCATCCAAATAATAAATTGCAGGGCTTTCTTTTGTTTTTACCAGATTGATAGAAGCAAGTGCGGAATATTTTGGAAAAAACACCCCGAGTGCGAAAAATATGAAAAAATATTTTAATAATTTCTTTTCCGACATGGCTATTTTTTGCTTATGAGATATTTCTCTGTTGGCACTATCTTATTTCTTGTATCGTCATCCAAAATAAACAACAGGTTTTGAGAATTTTTAATCATATATCCATCACTCTCTCTCTTTTTTACCTCAATATGAAACACATTACCACTGTTTACTTCAACATCAATGGTCGCGTCAAAATCCTTAAAATCTTCCTCTTCTTTTGGTATAGCGACTGCTGTAATTTTTGATATACGATTGAGAAGATCATCGATTTTATTACTATTGGCTATTTTTCCATTCACCTTCCACTCATCTTTATCTTGAAGAATCACGCTGGTTATATTATTTTCTTTGATGGTTATCTTTTTTATAGTTTCTTTCGGGAAAGAGTCAACCAGCATGCTGACCCATGGGCTATCTAAAATATACGCTGAAAATCCAGAAACGAATAAAACTTTTTTTTGCTTTTCTTTAATAATGTAAACGTTCGAATCTTTAAGCCCTGCCGTAAAACTTCCCAAAATCTTATCTCCTTCACGAAATGTAAACTCCTGTGCGGTTTCTTTCTGAAGCCCAAAATCTTCAAGATTGTTTAGGTCCGAAGAAACGACCGATACAACCGATGCTTCTTGTATGCTCTTAAAGAGCTCTTGTATATGAAGCTCAATAATAGGATATTTGCCAATCTTCCATATTTCGTTGTCTTTATGAAATGAAATAGTTTCTCCATTTCTTTGAATCTCAATAGCGCTTATGGCGCTTGTGTCGTTAAAATTTACTATCTTTTTTTCAAAAAGTATTTTTTGCGCGCGGGATTTTTCTGTAATTTTTTGATACCTAAATATTCCAATAAGCGCGAGAAATAAAAAAAATAAAATATATGTATAGGTCTGCCGTTTCATAAATAAAGATTATGTAGAATAATAAAGTTTTGCTTTTTTGCCACTTTTTTTACGAACAACATACGCGCCAAAACCAACGAGAATAGAGAGGAAGCCGCTTGCTAAAATATTCGCGTACCTTATAAATGCCGCTTTTTTTTCTTCAATGGGTTTAAGCGGTCGGTTGGCAATATCTCGTGAACGGATATCAACAAGCGAGTCGCCAAGCACCATAATATCAAGCGCGTTTGCAAAAAATGAAAAATTATCGGGAGATTGGCGGATGACATCAATGTTTAAAAATTCGCCGGAACCAACAACAAGCAGAATGCCTTGTTGCGTGTCATATGCCACCGTATCTTTTGGCGGTTCCAAAACTTTCTTTACATCCTTGGAGATCTTTTCTTCCGGATTCTTTTTTGGAACTTCTTTCCCTTGAAAAGCGCTTTGTATTTTTCCGCGAATGAGCGCGGCTACGGTTCTCGTCCTCTGGTCGGTTGGCGTAATAGTGTCTAAAAGATTGGGCGAGAGCTGGGCGTTATTTGCCTCAATCGCAAATGATTTATTCGTTGTTTTTACAAGCTCTGTAATTTCTTTTTCGCTATCTTTGCTTGAATCATTAATTGTGATCGAGCTTGAAAAAGGAAAGACAAGCGACTGTAATTTTGACGTTATAACATTTTTTCTGTTAATTCCGTTATTTGTAACTTTCGGATACGGAGGATAATTCAAGTTTATATAAAATATCCCGGATTTAAACTGAAGCGTCTCGCTGGAGAGCGGATCTAAAATAATATTTGCGCCCAAAATAACGCCGTACGACCTAAAAAGATCGCCAAGACCCGTATTGTTTGGCTGAGCAGTAAGCGTGCCAGTATTCACATCGGAGCCGCCCACCAAGGCGATAACTTTTCCTCCGCGCATAATATATTGATCAAGCAAAAATTTTTCACGGTCCGAAAACACACTCTTGGGGCCTGAAATAATCAATCCGCTTATATCTTGAGAAATATAATCGCCGTTTTCAAGCGTTATATCTTTCAATTCATATTGTTTTTGAAGCTCTTTTTTAACTTCCTCGGGCACATTCTCCCCATGTCCGCCCAAAATTCCGATGACAGGAACTTTTTCATTTGACATCTTAAGAATCGCGGACGCAATGTCATATTCCAACGAATCAATGCTCTGAATAAATGGTATGGGAATTGAAGCGTTCTTATAATTCATTGCTATTCCGGCATAGCCTGTCTTTACCTCAAGCGCCTTATTTCCAAATTTATTGAATTGAATCTCCGGAACTCCGAGCGAGGAGGCTTCCTTGGCCACTTTGTCGCTTGTTTTTGGGTTTGCCGCCTCAACAATAATATTTCCCCTTCCATACTTTTCAAACTCCGAAATAAGATCAAGCGTGTCTTGCTTCACGCTTATAAGCTCTTGGGGAAGTTCGTTCGTTTCAGAAAAATACACCTTAAGCGTTGCGGGCGATTTAAGTTGCGAGATAATTTTCTTAGTGGAGGCGGAAAGCGTATATATTTTACCCTGTGTGAGATCAATCCTAAAAACCGCGCGCGATATGACAATATTAATAACAAAAACAATTCCTATGAATAACAAAACGCGCGAGAATGAATGGAAATGTTGGATTGTTTTTTGAGTTTTCATAATAGCTTACTTCCAATGCCTCTGCACCAAAACATAGACATTAAGATATAAAAAAATCACAATATATGAAAAGTAATACACGACATCCCTCAGATCAATCAATCCTTTGCTTAAATTTCCAAAATGGGTCATGGTGGAAGCCTCATATAAAATCCCGCTCAAGGGGCCTGCCTGTATCAAAACAAACGGCAAACCGACAAATATAAAAATCCCCGCAATGGCAATGGTTAATAAAAACGCGACAATCTGATTTCTAGTGAGCGAAGAAATATATTGTCCCAGTGCAAGGTAGGCGCCTCCTAAAAGCCACGCGCCAACATATGATCCTATGATCTGACCCCAATCGGGGCTTCCATAGATAGTAAGCGTTATGGGGATGGAAAAAGAAAAAAGAAGGGTTGCTCCTAAAAAAATAAAGCTCGCCAAAAATTTCGCCGCAACAATCTCCCATTCAGAAATAGGCAGCACAAGAAGCGTTTCGTACGTTCCCTGTCTTTTTTCTTCTGACCATATCCTCATGGAAAGCGCGGGGACCAAAAAAAGAAAAAACCATGGAATGAGGGCGAAAAAACTTCGCATAGATGCTTGGCCTACTAAAAAAAGATTGCTGAAATAAATCCATGTGATTATGGTGAGAAATACTATAATAAATATATAAGAAGATAATGAATAAAAATATCCCTTGAGTTCTTTAAAAAATATTGCGCTTGAATTTTTATATGCGAAATGTATTTTCATATTATGCGTGAGTAAGCTGCCTGAAGACATCTTCAAGGCTCATTGTTTTATATTCCATTCCAAGCAAAACGATTTTTTTCTCCACGCAAAGATCAAATATATCCTTACGCGGGTCAATATGCTCCCCAACTTCAATAGTATACGAAACCTCTTGAGGAAGGCCGACATGCGATACTTTTTCAACACCGGAAATATTTTTTAAGCCATTCTCAAATTCTTCTTTTCTCTCGGAAACAATAATAGATACTTGCGCCTTGCCCCGCGACGAAAGCACAAGCTCTTGAGGGGTGCCGGAGGCGACAATTTTTCCCTTATGAATAATAATCGCTCTGCTACAGGAAGCCTCTACTTCGCTTAAAATATGCGTTGAAAGGATAATTGTTTTTGTTTTTCCAATATTTTTGATGAGGTTTCGTATCTCAACTATCTGGTTGGGATCAAGTCCTGATGTTGGCTCATCCAAAATAATAATTTCCGGATCGCCCAAAAGCGCCTGGGCAAGGCCAACCCTCTGCCTATACCCCTTGGAGAGCTCGCCGATTTCTTGGCTTACTCGGTCAACCAAAGAGCATATTTGAATAACGCGCTTTACTTCTTGCAAGACATTTTGGATGCCCTTTACCCTTGCCATAAATTCAAGATACTCATACACCTTCATTTCAACATACAGAGGATTATTTTCGGGGAGATATCCGATTTTTTTGCGAACCAAAAGAGCGTCATCCAAAATATTGAGACTTGATATGGTGACATCGCCGTTTGTCGGCGCGATATATCCCGTAAGGATTCTCATGGTTGTTGTCTTGCCGGCTCCATTCGGGCCTAAAAAGCCGACGATCTCGCCTCTATCAATGGAAAAAGAGATGTCTTCCAAGACATTGGTTTCGCCGTATTTCTTTGTGAGATTTTTTACGTCAATTTCCATAACAACAATTTCGCCTAAAATATATTATATAATACAATAGCATTTTCATCATCAGTCGACAAGTTTTTTAGTAATTATTTTTTAGTAATTATTTTCGCTCTTCCAAAACTACGGACACGCTCTGTTCTTTTCCTTTGTGATACACCTTTAGATAAATTATATCTCCTGCGCGGCCTTTTGCAACCATGGCGGCAAGCGAATGGTCCCCATCAACTTTTATGCCATCCAACTCCAATATTATATCATTTTCCACAATTCCCGCCTTGTCCGCGGGAGAGCCGAGAATGACGGCCAGATCCCCCGCCCTCTCTCCACGCTGAACCAGCGCTCCATAATTATATGGAAGGCTGTTATTTTTTTGAATTTCTTCATTTATCGGAATATAGCGCACCCCCAAAAATGGGCGAGAAATTTTTCCGGTCTTCTGGACATCTTCAAAAACTTTTTTTACATCGTTTATGGGCAGAGCAAATCCGATATTTTGCGCCTGCGCCATGGCGACATTCATTCCTATGACACGTCCGGAAATATCAAGAAGCGGACCGCCGGAATTCCCCGGATTAATCGCGGCATCGGTCTGAATTATTCCTTCAAGCTGTTCCGTCCTTCCATTAAACGCGCCTCCAGCGGTAATGGAACGCGAAAGGCCGGAAACCACGCCCTTGCTTACGGTATTGTCAAATTCACCAAGGGCGTATCCTATGGCAATGGCAGTCTGGCCTACTTGCAAAGCGTCCGAATCTCCAAACTCAAGATAGGGAAGATCCTTTTTATCTATTTTCAGTATCGCGATATCATTAGAAGGATCTTTTGCCACTACTTTTGCCGTCGCTTTTTCATCTTTTTGTCCCGGAATATTAAAAAATATAGTGTATTCGGCTTCATCGTTTTCCACAACATGCTTATTGGTAAGCACATACCCGTCGCCCGACACAATAAATCCGGAGGCGGCTCCCACACGCTGTTTTTCAGTCCCCTTTTGGCAATATGATGGTATTTTAATATCAAAAAAATCTTGAAAAAATGGATCAACGTTTTCCATATTCTTGTAACATCGCTCCATCTTGGGCACATCGGCCGAGGCGACAATGCTTACGACGGAAGGAATAGACTTTTTTACAACGTCTATGACCTGCGATTCTTCCGATACGATTTTTATAGCTGTATTTTCGCCTGCACGCGTGAGGTCATCGCTTTTATTTTGGAAAAACGGAAAAAAAATATTATTGTTTCCATTATTTTGTGAAAGATACGTTCCAAGGGCAAAACCCAAAAATACCAGCGTGCCGACAAAAATTATTTTTTGTTTGGTTATGGCGCTTTGTTGGATATTCATAGGTAGTAAAATTAATTTCCAGATGTAAGGACGATGGCATAGGGCGACTTGTCGTGAATTTCCACAAGAGAGTGGTCATCCATGGTAACGACATAGACCCTCGTTCCGTCATTTTCCACTCGGGAATAGCGGATTTTTCCATTTTTATACAGTTCTTGTAAAACTTCTTGAGGATGCTCGTAGAATTGGGGAATCTCCGAGGTGTAAGGCGCGAAAAAATTGGAAACTCCTAAAACCGCGAAATGAAAAATAAATGCCAAAAAAACTCCAGATAATAACGAAACAGAAACCAGATGAAATGTCAGGGCGCCGTTCAATCCCAACCGCACCAAAGAGCGCTCCATAAAAGAATGGCTATAAAAACGCGAGTTGAGAAGCGAACGGCGAAGTTTTTGCTCGTGCGAAGAATCAAATAAGCATTCTATCCTATTTTCTTTCAAGAGCCTCTCCAATTCTTCGTTGTCCTTGAGTTTTTCCATAGGGATTTATAAAATCCTTTGAAAATATTTTTTTTAGATGCAGAAGCGCGCGGCGAGTATGAGATTTTACGGTATTTATTTTCATTCCCAAGAGCTCCGAGACCTCCAAAAGGCTTTTATCTTCAAAATATCGCAACGCTATGATGCTTTGTTCAATGCCATTAAGCTGTTGCATACAATGATGCAATTTTTTAAAATCCTCTTTTTTGTCCATTAACTCCATGAGATCAATAGGCGAAGAATTTTTTGCCATTGCTGAGGTCAAAATCTTCGGATACTCCTCCCCTGTCAATTCACAATATTTTGTTTTCTCTCGAAAATACATTGCGATTTGGGTAGACGCTATTTTATACAGCCAGGCCGAAAACGGGCGCCGTATAAAACGGAATCTCCATATATTTTTTAATGCCTGAAAAAATGTTTCCGACGCGAGATCTTTTGCCACGTCATTATTGGCCACACGAGACAGAATGAATCGAAAAATTCTTGCATAATAAAAATCATATAATACCCCAAAGGCTTCGGGGTCTTTTTTTGCCCTTTTTACAAGCCCTGCTTCGTTGAGCAATTTTTCCATACGCATTGCGTTTAGTTACCTGAATATATATTGCAAAAATTTATAAAAAGTTGCAAGCCTTATACTTGCAAAATCGCCCA
>Ga0209541_10011200_pt1 | contig 14085 bp, 15 predicted proteins | sample RifCSPlowO2_01_FD_184027 | JGI IMG/M metagenome (GOLD analysis project Ga0209541, IMG submission 184027) | Groundwater microbial communities from Rifle, Colorado - Rifle CSP2_plank lowO2_0.1 (SPAdes) (version 2) | ecosystem: Environmental > Aquatic > Deep subsurface > Groundwater | place... | reverse complement strand
GGTCGTGCGGCTCATCAATAACAGGCCGAGAAAACGGCTTAACTACCTTACTCCGTATGAGGTATTCAGAAAAAATTGCGTTTTGGAATAGAATTAAAGGGTGGGCGTATAATTTGGGACAATGGCCCGAAGATTACGCACAATCCCCTCCCTTTTGCCCTCTTGGATAGACTCTTGTAAGCGCTCAATCCCTCCTTGAAGCGCGGATTCCTCGACGGGAGCAAGTTTCGCCATAAAGATTTTCTCGTTTTTTGTAGCTTCAGTTCCCTCTTCCGCGGTCAAGATATCTTCAAAAAACTTTTCTCCGGGGCGCGGCCCCACAAACACAATAGGAATATCCTGGTCTGGCTCATATCCTGAAAGCCGGATCATTTCTTTTGCCAAATCTACAATCTTGATTGGTTTCCCCATATCAAGCACAAATACTTCACCCCCCCGCCCTATTGCGCCAGCTTCCAGCACCAAAAGACACGCTTCAGGAGTACTCATAAAATATCTCCTCATGTCGGGATGAGTTACGGTTACCGGCCCGCCCTTTTTAATCTGCTCTCGGAAGATGGGTATAACGCTTCCTCTGCTATCCAGCACATTGCCAAATCGCACGGAAACAAACTTCGTGCGATCTCGCGCGTTCAGCATCTGGCATATCATTTCTCCAACCCGCTTCGTTGCTCCCATCAAAGAAGTTGGATTCACTGCTTTGTCTGTTGAAATAAACACAAATTTTTCTACTCCCTTGTCGCTTGCAAGCTGCGCAATAGTCCTTGTCCCAAAGATATTATTCTTTACTGCTTCGTCTGCGTGAAGTTCCATTAAGGGCACGTGTTTATAAGCAGCTGCATGAAAAATAATGTCGGGCTTGTACTCATCGAACACGGAACTCATTTTCTGCTTGTCACCGATATCCGCAATAACAGAAACTATCCCCAGTCCCAACTGCGCATTTATTGAAACACTTGGCCGAGGGTACTTTTCGTGGAGTTCGCGATCAATATGAAAAATTCCGGTTTCGTCCTGATCCACAAGAATCAATGTGCCGGGAGAAAAACGCATAATCTGCCGACACAATTCAGCCCCAATAGACCCCGCTGCTCCGGTTACCAATACTCGCTTTCGCGCGATAAACTCGCGAATCGCCTGCTCATTCAGCGCAACCTGCTCTCTGCCCATGAGGTCTTCCACCTGCACCTCCCGCAGACTGCGAATAGAAATTTGCCCCCCTAGCAATTCTGAAAGCGGCGGCACAATTTGTATTTTTTCCAAGCCTGCCTTACGCCCCAACTCTACTGCCGTTTTAATTTGTGCCGAATATTGCGCGGGAAGAGCGATAATAATAGCTTCAATTTCATGTTCTCGCACAATTCGCTCTATGGCGTTGATTTCTCCAAGCACTCGTATTCCATGAATAGTGGCGCCCACCCGAGAAGAATTTGTATCCACAAACCCTATTGGAAGATACCTGCTTTTTTGAGACTGCAAAATACTCCGAAGAATTTCTTCCCCTTCGTCGCGTGCCCCCACGATAAGCGTTCGCTCCTTTTCTTTCTTCCCCCTGTGTTCTGTATCCCACTGCAAATACATGCGCTTGGAGAAACGCAGTCCACCCATAAACAAAAACAGCAGAATATAGGTAAGCAAGAATACGGAACGAGGGAACCCAGAGAAAAACTCCGCTGTCCGCAACACAAGAAATGTCAAACCCGCCACCACCGCGCTTACAAACAGAGCCTGGGCTAAAAGCAGAAGATCCCCAATGCTCACATACGCCCAAGTAAAAGAGTATAGCCGAAGCAGCAGAAAAACGGGAATGGTGGCCCCCAGCACAAGCGCAAAACCTGCCCAAAAACCTCCTCCTTCAAAATATTGTTGAGGAATAGTTCCCTCAAAACGCAAGAGAAACGCAAGCGTTACAGCAACCGCAACTGAAACGATATCGACTCCAAGAAAAAACGTAAAACGCTTTCTTCGTGTCCGCTCGAGCGCTTTTTTCTGCAACTCTTTGAAATTCATAATTCAACAGGCTTACTGCGCATAGAAACCCCTCACCTGTTCAATCGCGTACTGCACCTGTTCTCCGGTGAGTTCCGGGTACATAGGCAAAGACAATACCTCTCTACAGATTTTTTCGGTTTCTGGCAATTCCCGCGCATCGCCGCCAGCACTTACTAAACGGGGTATCTCACCCTGCTGAAATACCGGTTCTTTGTACGTTGGTATCCCCCAGGAAATCATAGTTTCCACCCCCTGTTCTTGGAGAAACTTGGCAAGCTCGTCTCTTCGTTCGGCCCGTATAACGTAATTGGTATAAATATCAGAGAAGCGAGGATCGCCGAAACGCGGCACTTGCACTTGAGCCATTCCCTCTAACCCTTGATGGTACAGTTCAGCTATCTCTTTTCTTCTTTGAAGCCACTGCGGGAAGTATCGGAATTTCACCTGCAAAAGCGCGGCCTGCAAGTTATCCATCAAAAAATTGTGGGCATGATAGTAAAAATGCCTGTCTTCGCGGTTCTCGCCGTTGTAGCGCATCAGTTTTGCTTTTTCGGCAATCGCAGGATCATTCGTTGTAATCATTCCGCTGCCGCCAAAACCTCCCAGCGCCTTTGCCCAGTACAAGCTAAAACATCCCGCAACGCCAAAGGACCCGGCTGACTTCGCATTGCCGTCTGCCATTTTCATGCTCGCCCCAAGAGATTGCGCAGCGTCTTCTATAATCATAAGCCCTTTGCGCTTTGCGATATCCATAATCACTTCCATATCGCAGAGCCGACCGTTTAAGTGTACGGGCATAATGGCTTTTGTTTTGGGCGTAATGGCTTTTTCCAAAAGCCTGACGTCCATATTAAAATCTTCTCCCACGTCCACCAGTACCGGTGTCGCCCCCGCAAGATATATAGAAGATATGCTCGCGATAAACGTGTGAGCCACAGTAATTACCTCATCCCCCTGGCCAACGCCGGCCGCCTGCAAAGCCACGTCTAAAGCCGACGTGCCGGAGTTTACGCCAATAGCATACTGCACGCCCACAAACTTGGCAAAATCCTCTTCGAACTTCCAAAGCTCTTCTTTGTTTACAATGGCCCCACGAGAAAGCGTGTCATCAAACGCTTTGATAAATTCTTCCCTATGGTCGGCATATTGCTTTGCCGGATTCGCAAACCGCACCTTGTATTCCATATAGTTTTCATGGTAGCTCAAAAACCCTGCCTCCGCAAGTTTGACATTCAAGTAAAATTATGCCACTATTTTCTCCAGCACCAATCACCATTTTCGGTTCGAAAAGAAAGAGGCAGAATGCCTACCGAAATCCGGTATAGTAGAGGCACTTCGCAATATCCAGAAGATCTCCCGATTTTCTTTCCCGCCGGATCGAAAGAGGGATTGTTCGGGGTTGCGGACGGGGTTTCTGGCCTTTGGTTTGGCCAGCCACCGCTTTTCGGCGGGAAAACCGGCGGCCAGATCGCAAGCAGCGCCCTTGTGGCAGCGTGCGCTGCCGAGCGCTCTGCCGAAACGGCAATCCTCGAGGCGAACCGCCGCCTACGCACCAACGCAAGAAAGACTGGCTTGAATCTTCTCTGGAGCGAAACTCTGCCGGCAGCGGCATTTACGCTTGCCGACATCAAAGACCAGACGCTCTGGCAAGCTGGCGACTGCATGGCGGTGTGGGAAACCGTCAGGGGATCGGTTTCGTTCACACCCAACCCCATGCTGGCGTATGAACGGTGGGTCCTCGGACTGCGCGACGAGCTTGTCGCAAAGGACGGAGACCGAAAACGAGCCATGCAAAAGTTTTTCGGCGAAACGCTCGTGCAAACCAGAAGACAGTGCGTAAACACGAGCGATGCGCTTGGCTATGCTGTCCTGAACGGACAGCCACAGTTTCTCGAGCATGTGCGCCGGTATCTGCTCCCTTCCATAGAAAACCTCCGGCGCATCCTTCTGTTCACGGACGGCCTCGTGACAGTCGAAGATACCGCTCGCCCCGATTTTGGCGAGTGGATTCTCGACCTCTACGACCATGGCGGGTTTGAGGCAATCCTTGCTCGGACTCGTGAAGAGAAGAGTCTCGTAGCCGCCAAAAGCCACGAGTTGCACGCCGAAACCACACTCGTGGTTTGGGAACCAGAAGTCTGAAAACAAAGCACAAAACCCCCGCCGGTCGCATGGCTGCTCCGGGGGTTCCTTTTTTTCAAAACCCTCAAAAACACCCTCCATAATTCTATCGTTTTAAAACTGCGATAGCATAATTAAAACGATGGCTTGAAGTTACGTTTGGACGACTTTAATTTTACCTCCCGGAACACAAATACTAATTTCCCTTCCATAGCCCACCCCGGGAATTTTTCTGCTTAAAAGCTCGACTGTATCATCGTCATGCGACTTTACGCCTGACGGGCATGGATAGTAAATATACCCTTCATACTTTTTCCCCTCATAGTCGATCAATGTTTTTACGAACCAGAATGTCTCTGTAAGTTCTTCAAACCACGTGCAAGTCACCTGATAATCTGGTTCAACTATCTTAAACGTAAGCGGAGATATATCTACATTAATAGTACCACTATACATTTCGAAAATACCCTCCACTCCTGCCTGTTCAAAAAAGGGCTTTTGCAGAGCGATTGTATTATTGAGTTTCATTCCGAGCTTGATGGGCGGATCTAAGTTTAAACCAGACGCTATTCTTAACCCCTGTTTTATTTTTCCTTTTACCACCACTTCTTTCATGGAAGTATTATACGTTAAAATCCTCTTTCCGCAAATTTGACAAGCTATAAAAATTGTGCTACTATCCCCCAAGTATCGGCCACATGAGAGGAGAGTGCGATGGCAATCAAGGGAATTGCCTTTGACCTGGAAGGCACCATCATTGATGTAGAGAGACTCCATTTTGAAGCATTTCTCCTTGTAGCGGCAGGAGTCGGGGTCTTCTTCGACCGCGACCACATGATGGAAGACTTCGCCCTGAAGATTCCCCGGGCGATCGGCGGAGGGGAGGCCCTCATTTCCGAGGGCATCTCGAGATTAGCCGGGGGGCGAGTTTCCGCAGCAGAAATTCGCCGCCGCAAGGTGGCACTCTATCATGAGAAGCTCAGGGAACTCCCTTCGATCGAACCTCGCCCCGGCTTCCTCAAGGTGTTCGAGGAAATTCGCCGCCTTGGCTTAAGAGTGGCGATCGCCTCCCTAACCACTCCGGACCAGGCAGAGATCCTACTCGAGCGTTCGGGGATTGGCAAGCTGTTTCCCAAAAACTGCACCCTGCTTGAGGGTTCTGTGAAGAATCTTAAGCCAGCGCCTGACGTGTATCTCGAGGCGGCGCGTCGGATGGGAGTTCTCCCGCCCAAACAGCTCGTTTTCGAGGATTCGAAGACCGGCCTTATGGCTGCTCGCGCTGCTGGATCGCCGGTAATCGCGATGCCCATCTACACCTTCCCGGAGAACATCAGGGAACTCCGAGAGGCGGGTGCCGTCAAGATCGTTTTCAGCTGGGAAGAGGTGAACATCGTTCAGATCCTCCAGGAGCTGAACAACTAACCAAGCTCAAGCCTCCGACACGGTTGCAACCGTGTCGGAGGCTCTTTCTTTCAAAACAAAACTCAAAAGACCCTCCATAATTCTATCGTTTTAAAACTGCGATAGCATAATTAAAACGACAGTTTGAAATTATGCCTGCATATAACATGTAATACGCTTACTATAAAATTCAGCGGCCGCAAGAATTCATAGTATTCGGGGCGATAATATTGTTTCTGCTATTATCTCTGCTACCTAAAGGTTCTTTATCCAACCAGCAAGGCGGCGGAAGCCTTCTTCGATTTCTTCGGGACTGCAGGCAAAAGAAAAACGGAGGTGGCCTTCACCGTAAGGGCCAAACGCAACTCCCGGAATCGTAACAACCTTGGCTTCCTGCAAAATCTTCACAGCAAGTTCGGCAGATCCCAATTCGAACTTCGAACCTGCCCTGAGCGAAGTCGAAGGGTACTTTGCAAGAATATAGTAAGCGCCTTGCGGTTTTTGATACTCAAAAAATTCAGAAAGTTCGTCTAGCTTTTTGCACATTAACTCACGGTTTTCTGTAAGTTTCTCTACAAACTCCGCGACACTCTTTTGATCTCCGCGCAAAGCCGTAATGACTGCCTTTTGCGAAATGGCAGGCGCGCAAATAGCAAGAGCATCATGCACCTTAAGCATATGCGCCATAATACCCTGCTCTGCAAACGCATACCCTACTCGGTAACCGGTAAGAGCATACTTTTTCGAAAAGCTTCCGCAAAGAATAACACGATCTCGAATGTCGGGAAAAGAAGCCGGGGAAACGTGTTTTTTGCCTTCGTATACAAGAAAGTCATACGTTTCATCGGTTATAAGAACAAGATCATGCTCTTTCGCGAGGTCTGCCAAAATTCGCAGTTCCTCTTTGGAAAACACCGTCCCCGTGGGGTTGGAAGGGTGCGAGAATAAAATCGCTTTCGTTTTTTGGCTCACCTTTTCGAGCAGAGCTTCTTTGTTTAAATGCCACCCGCGATCTTCATCTAAAGGCACAAACACAGGCACTCCACCCAGCTGAAGAATCTGCTCTGAATACGAAGCGAATGAAGGCGAAAGCAACAGTACTTCGTCGCCTTCGTCGACCACCGTAACCAAAGCACACATAACAGCTTCCTGGCAGCCGGAACTTATCATAACTTCGCTAGAGAATTTTACATTCTCAATCCCCTTCCTTGCCATTAAGTCTTTTGCCACAAGCTCGCGCAATTCTGTAATGCCGGGTTCCAGTGTATAGCGAGCAGTATCTCTTTCTTGCAGCGCCGCGCGGATGCCATCTTTAATGTACTCTGGCGTATCGAAATACGGAATCCCCTGCCCAAAAGAAACAATTGTTGCTCCAGTATCCTGGCGTATCTCATCTGCCAGAATCGACATTTCTTTAATAGGCGAGAGAACAATTCTCTGCACGCGCTCTGAAATATTTTTTGTTCGGACCTCGCGACCCAAAGCTCCAAAAGCAGATCGCTGCATATAAAGGTATTGTACTCCAGGCCCTCCCTTTCCCGCAAGTTTGACATATTCTGAAGCTTATATTATACTTATTCCTATCGGAAATTCAGCTCTTTTGAGGAAAGGAGGCCAGAAATGGCACTTCGGAAACCAGCGCTTATTGACGAGAAAGAAGTCTTCCCTGGGGACGGCGGGAAAACGACTTGGGGAAAAACGATGTTGCGACGGAGGTTCCAATATCCCGGCCGACCAAAGCCGGACGACTTCTATCTTTGGGACTCCGCTCGAGTCGCGGCAATCTGTTTGCCGATGACAACAGATAGAAATGTTGTCGTGGTGAGTATCTTTGCCCAAGCCGCCAACGCATTCATCCTCCAACTTCCGGGCGGCCAACCGAGAGCCGGAGAGTCGTTTGGGGACGCGGCAAGACGAGAACTCCAGGAAGAAACAGGCTATAAAGCTGGATGTGTTGTACAGCTGGGGGACAAGGGATACTTTGAGCCCTTTGGCCTCACAACTCCGTTTCACGCCGTCCTCGCAACAGACTGCAGTAAGATCGGCGAGGTGAGAAGAGACCCGACAGAACTTATCCAAGTCGAGATCTATCCGTGGGAGAAGTGGTGGGATATGTGCCTGAATGGCACGATCCAAGATGCCAAAAGCGTCCTCGTGACGGCCAGAGGGCTTCGCCAGGTAGGCCTTATCTAGGGCGCACCAACAGAACGCCGGGCGGAAATTCGTTTTCGTATCAACGACAACGAACCCGCCCGGCGTTTTTCTTTTATGTATTTTTATTCTCTTCCTTTCTTTCACTGTAATAACACCTTGATTACACTCTATCGTCTATTTCATGCTATAGCATAATTAAGTCGATGGATTTATACGACTGTACCTTGCCTACTCCTTCTGCATAAGGCCAGAAACATATTGTACTCCGTGAGGCTATAGCCCCATAACTCGAGCTTTACACCGCAAAGTTTTTGCGCTATAGTTGTTGAGCGTTCGCAACTTAACAATCCAGCAAAGACCGGAGGAAGAGTAAACATGGATACGGTATTCGAGCTTGGGGAACAATTCGGCCCCCTGTTTACCGGCAAAATCCAAAGACTCATGCAAAGGTCGTTCGGGAATCCGGAATTACGGGTTGCAAAGAAGGCACCTCAACAAAGAGTAACTGAGCTCGATCTCGCTGTAGATGGAGAAATCACTCGCTTTTTCCGCTACCACTTCCCTGGAACGACCTTGGTGAGCGAAGAGACTTTTGACGGCGAATTCCCAGCCTCTGACTTTGTTCTCATCGATCCTCTCGATGGAACACATAACCTGCTCATGGGACTCCCTACATTTGGCTCTATGCTTGTCTGGATACAACATGGCAAGCCAATCTGCAGCATAGTCTACCTTCCGGTAAAGCAGCTTCTTTCTGGCAACGGCTTCCATATTGCCTATCGCAGACAAGGTGCGTGGCAGTATGGAAAATCCGGGAAATGGAAAAGGCTTTCTGTTTCTCGGTGTGCAGTGCTGGAAAAGGCAAGGCTGCTCATTGATGGCCCAAGCAATATAGCCAATCAACATCCTTTTATCCAGAGGATGAAATCTCGCGTAGAGCGATGGCGTGCACCTGGTGCATGCTGGTCTGGTACTCTTGTTGCAACTGGAGGAATACTGCCTGAAGGTGCAGATTTCCTCCTTAGTGTGGGCAACAAGCCGTGGGATAACCTTCCTCCTGCGCTTCTTGTTGAAGAAGCCGGGGGTCGCGTGACCGACCCGGAGGGCAATCCATATGATCTAGAAAACTGCACCGAACTCATCTTTTCAAACGGGATTCTGCACGAAGCTATCTTGCACGAAAGGAGAAGCTGATGGCCCGCAAACTTGTTGAACAGAGACCAATCCCCCTGCCACCGCTTCCCGCGGGAAGCGAGTCGTCGCTCGGCGTCATGGATCTTGTCTACGACGACGGCAGCGTGAGACGGTTGTGGACAAAGTATGACGGCGTGCAAGTGCTCGGCCTCACACCCGAAGGAGAAGTAATCGCCATCAGAGAACGCGGCTACACACACCTTGTCGGAGGATTTATGGAACCCGGCGAAAATCCGGAGGCAGCCGCTAGAAGGGAACTACTCGAGGAAACCGGCTATATCGCCGAATCTATCGAGCTCCTGGCTGCCCCTTATCAGGACAGTGGGGGGAGTGAAAGAGTCATCTGGCTCTGTCTCGCAAGCGGCTGCCGGAAGGTCCAAGCGAGCGAAACCGGCATCGGTGTAACACCGATGTCCCCAAACGAATTCTGGCAGCACATTACGAGTTATATCGCCAACCCAAGAGAAAAACGCCGAGGCATCATGTCGCTTGCGGTAGCGGCCCTTGCATTCCAAAAACTTGGGTTACTCACCTTCAACACACCGTAAGGAGGAAAAACATGGGACCGAGGGTCATCGCAATCGCAGGCCTACCCACGACCGGAAAGACCACGCTCGGGAAGGCACTGGCCCAAGCAACCGGCCTCCACTTTGTCGATATTGACGAAGGGCCAGCGAGCTGCGCCCCGCCGCAAGAAGAAAATCCGCTACGTTCCGATGAAGCACGGGCGCGCGAGCGGGCGCGCATGACGGTGGCTTACGACACTCTCCACGCCGCCGTAGAAGCAAACCTCGTACAAGGCTTCTCCCTTATCATAGCAGCCACGTACTCGCGACACAGCAGTCAAGATTTTCTGCAGGCAGCCGTAGCACGTGGGGGAGGAGTCCTCAAGATCATCTGGTGCCAGTATCACGACACTTCAGAGGAGATCGAACGCCGCGTAGCTGATCGCCTCGCTCACGGCGCAGTCGGCGGATGCCGATCAACTTCCCACTATCTTGACGATAAAGGACGGCATGAAGGTATTACGTTACCTCACACCGTTGTTTTGATGGATGGTGGGGAAAAAGGCACTCAAAAAGCTGTGGAGCAAGCGCTCGCCTATATCCACAGCTGAAGACAACACGCAAAAACCCCCACGGTCGCACAGACTGCGGGGGAATTCTATTTTTTACAGCCGAATGTAGGCGGGACCAGGCTCTGCGTATGTTTTTTGGATAATATCCCGAGTTTCTTCCGGATCTTTTGGAATATACGTTTTCATTCCAGGCAGTTTGCTCAAAAAGTCTATCTCCTCATCATCGCGCAAAAGATTGTGCGAAAACCCAAGGAACTTATATTTTTCAGACCCCTTCACTCCGAGAATCTTCACATTCGCTCCATGCATGCAGATGGCGTTCCTCACCATCTCGTGAACTCTGAAGGTAACAAAATTAATCATACTGTACACATAGGGTTTGAACCCCGAAAGAGCCAGCCCTGCCGCGATAATCATAGTGCTTTGTTCTGTTACGCCAAAATTGAAGTATCTGTCTGAAAACCTCTTTTGGAATTTCTCAATATAATTGAAGCCTACATCTGGAACAATCAAAACGACTTTCTCGTCTTTTTCGGCGAGTTCTACAAGCGCGTCGATAAACTCTCTTCTTGAATCTTGTTGTTGAACTATTTCAGCCATTGGATTGAGATAATTCTTTGAGCGCTTCTTCATACTCTCCCTTCGACAGTTCTTTGTAGTGATACAAATTGTTGTCTTCGAATCTTTTCACTCCCTTTCCCTTAATCGTGTCGCACACAATCATGGTGGGGGAATTTGCAGACGTATTCTTTAACGCGTGTTCTATGCGCTCATAGTTGTGGCCATCGATACGGAAAACCTCCCAACCAAAGGAACGGACGCGTTCTTCGATAGGCTCAACATTTAATATATCTTTTGTGCGCCCCATTGCCTGCCAGGAATTATTGTCCACCAGTACCACGAGCTGGGAAAGGTTATGCTGTTTGGCGATTAACAGTGACTCCCACGTTGTTCCTATCTGTAGTTCCCCGTCGGAAAGCAAAACAAACACTTTGCCCTTTTCCTTTTTGAGTTTTTTCGCGAGCGCAAACCCGACTCCAAAGGGCAAGCCATATCCCATGGAACCTCCCGCGGCTTCAATCCCTCGTACGGAGGGTTCCGCCAAGCCAATGTATTTTGAGCCGGGCTGGCAGTACGTTTCCAAATCCTCCTTGGGTATAATGCCCTTCTCGGCCAAAAAATAGTATACCGCAGCTGCAACCCAACCTTTTGAAACAACAACTCTATCTCTATCTTCTTTAAGATCTTTGTCGAGGTTTCTTACCACACCCATATATAAAACCGTAAGAATATCTATGGCAGACAGACAGCTTCCGACGTGTGAAGTCTGCGCCTTGAAAATCATTTCCAGCACTTTTTTCCGCGCCGCAGTTGCTATTGTCTTATATTCGGTGTTTGTCATTTGAAAATCTCTATTCTTTGTTCCATATTCGATTCATCTTCAAAATATGTAATCCAATATTCTCTATTTTTCCTTTTTGGATCTTCTCGCATCATACTCATCTAAAAACCGCGACGAAGAAGGTTTCTATTATGATTTTCATATCTAACCAGAAAGATTTTTTTCTTACATATTCTAAATTCAATCTAATTTTCTCTGGTTTAATTTTTTCGACATAGGTTTTGTGGGGGTCTTTACTGCCTTTCAAAATTTCTCCTTCGTGAGGATTTGCGAGGGTGGCAAGGCTTGTTATGCCCGGTTTAACACTTAGCATAATCTTTCTTGTCTCAAAATCAAGGGATTCAACTTCTGATAGAACTTCCGGCCTTGGCCCCACAATACTCATTTCCCCTTTTAATACATTGATAAGCTGGGGCAGTTCGTCGAGCTGATATTTCTTTAAAAACTTTCCCATGCGGGTTAGCCGAGGATCGTCGCCCGCTGTGGAGGGGCCGCCTATTTTATCGGCGTTCTCCACCATGCTGCGAAACTTAAACATGCGGAATTCTTTTCCGTACTGCCCTACTCTTATCCCTCTGTAAAATACAGGGCCCGGCGAATCCAGTTTAATCGCGAAGGCGATAGCAAAAAAAATAGGGGCTGTCAGTATAAACCCGACCAATGCTGCTATAAAATCAAAGGCTCTTTTTACCATGTTTGCAAACGAATACCACCTTAAATGCGTATTTGCGCAGAAAAGGAATGCGCAAAACCACGGAATCTATCATCTCTGTTAAGCGTAACACAAAATATCCTCCCGGCAAGTTTAAAAAAGGAAATGCGAACAGAGAAACCAAGTGGAAATAAAAGAACTGGCAACCTTCGAAGTGGTTTCGCAGCATCACGAGCTGTACTTGAGTAACAATGTGAGAAGCTGCCCACGCAGTGCGTTTTCCTGTAAGCCGGTTTAGTGCGCGCTTTGCGTTTGCCAAAGGATTGTGCCCAAAAGTTTCGATGCCAATGAGCATTCCGTCGGGGCGTAGCACGCGCGTAATTTCTGCCACTGCTTTGTCAAAATCCAATGAAGAAAACGTGCCCCCATCGAACACCACATCAAAGGAATTATCCGGAAACTCAAGCTTCTCGCAGTCCATGGCAAGAAATTTCGCTTTGTTCTCAACTTTTTCTTTTTCGGCATTTCTCCTGGCGATTGCCAAAGCTCCTTCCGACAGATCAATGCCAACCAGTCCTCTCGCATGCTCTGCAAGGAATTTCGTATGTACGCCGTTCCCACACCCATAATCCAGCACTTTTTTATCCTTTACCAGAGGAGCCGCGATACTGTACAAAAACTTATAACTTCCCAGCACCTGGGGGGCAAAGCCTTCCTCCCCCCGCTGGCGGGCTGCTGCTTCGTCATAATATTTAATTTCCTTTCTCTTCCTTTCATCCATACAATATGTTCAATCTTACCCATTTTCTCTTGCAAAAACAATTCGTGCAAAATAACAGGGGCCACGCTGCACACGTGAGCCCCTTCGCGATATACTTAGCGACCCTCAACAAGGTCGCAGATTGCCGCCGCCCCAACAGCGGGATCGAACGGCATAAGTCGAGCTCTCACTTCTCTCGAACAAGGCTTTAGCAGAGCCAGATCCACAGGGTTGGCCACGAGATCCGCAACACCAAGTATCACCTGCGGCACCTCCAGCAGACCAGACTCTTCCTGGAGAGATTTCTGAACCGCCGGCGTCACAAGAGCAGCTGCAGGAACTCCTGCTTTGGCTGCCGTCGTCAACAACGTGGAAAATCCGGCGAGAACCAAATCCGAAGCAACAACAATGTTATCGGTTGGTGGCCCGTCCACACGAACTACACGATCCCCAAACGGCGCCAGTAAGGCGTTCCACGTTTCCCGGTACGGCTGGTTGCCGTTTTTTGGATCCGGGCGGTCTGCCTCTTTAGGGTGCCAACGAGGGATCAGCTTCCACGGTTTGCTCGTAACCGCCAAGCATTGGGATAGAAGTTCTATCTGCTCGGCAGTTTCCGGACCACCTCCACAGAAGGTAATGATCAACTCGCCTTGAACCCGCAGCTCCAAGACCTCGGCTGCTGGATCAATGCCAAACCGAACCCCAGGATTACCCACCAAAACAATACGTGCTTCGGGAAACCGCATATTGGCAAGCCGGGCAGCATACGCATCCACCACGAGAATCAGATCTGGGGGGCTGGCGAGGACAAGACGCGTATTCGCTCCCCAGAAATCCTCCACCAACACCAGCGGGATATGGCGAGCTTGCGCGGCGCGTGCAAACTCCCCTTCCAAATGATTTGGGAAGCCTTCGCCCACAACCACCACGTTGGGATGGTACTGTTCAAACACCACCCTCACTTCGGGCGAGAAAAGAACTCTCCTATAATCATCGGAACCGCGGAAGACGGGCGGCACCGAGCATATCTGGAGCCAGCGGTAAGCCGCCATCCCTTCTACGACAGGGAACACCTCATATCCCTGGCTGCTTAACACCTGTGCAATGGGTGCAACCACATTAGCCCCACCCATATCTTTGCAAACCGTCAATATCTTCAATTCGCGCCCCCTTTAAACAGCTAACTACAAAAAAGCACAAAAAATCGGGAAAGTCAACTTTCCTAAAGCTGAATTCAACCCCCAAGCGCAACACCCATAGCTTCTAAAGGGGTAAGGTATCCGAGGCGTTTCCTCGGTCTTGTGTTAAGTTCCTTCTCGACAAAGGAGATA
>Ga0209541_10011199_pt1 | contig 14087 bp, 17 predicted proteins | sample RifCSPlowO2_01_FD_184027 | JGI IMG/M metagenome (GOLD analysis project Ga0209541, IMG submission 184027) | Groundwater microbial communities from Rifle, Colorado - Rifle CSP2_plank lowO2_0.1 (SPAdes) (version 2) | ecosystem: Environmental > Aquatic > Deep subsurface > Groundwater | place... | reverse complement strand
CGCCCGCGGCTTCGAGCTCGAAACTGCGGAAGTAACCGGCGATGTTGGGCCGGCCGAATTCGTTATTGAAAGCCGCGCCGCCGATCGGCCCTTCGAGCATGATCGAAAGCGCGCTGGCGATGCGGCCGGGCTTGCCGTAATCCTGTTCCCACGGGCGCAACGCGTCCGGCAGCCGCAGGTTCGACACCGAGAACCCGGTGAGGCCGGCCTTGGGTTTGGCCCCGCGTCCGGTCGCGCCCTCGTCGCGAATCTCGCCGCCCGAGCCGGTGGCCGCGCCCGGGTACGGCGAGATTGCCGTCGGGTGGTTGTGGGTTTCGACCTTCATCAGGATGTGCACCGGCTCCTCGCGATAGCCGTACTCGCGCGTCGCCGGCAGCGGGAAGAAACGCGCCGAGCGCGCGCCCTCGATCACCGAGGCGTTATCGCTGTAGGCGACGAGCGTGCCCTTGGGGTTTTTCGCGTGCGTCTGCCGGATCATGCCGAATAACGAATGCGGCTGGTGCTTGCCGTTGATGACCCAGTCGGCGTTGAACACCTTGTGGCGGCAGTGCTCGGAGTTTGCCTGCGCGAACATCACCAGCTCGACGTCGGTCGGATTGCGCTTCAGGCGCGTGAAATTCTCGAACAGATAATCAATCTCGTCCGGCGACAGCGCCAATCCCCAGTCGCGGTTGGCCGCTTCGAGCGCCGCGCGCCCGCCGCGCACAAGGTCGACCACGCGCAGCGGCACCGGTGTCGCCTCACTGAAAAGCTTGGCCACCTGGCCAAAATCGAATAGCACGTTCTCGACCATGCGGTCGTGAACCAGCGGCACCAGCGCCTCACGCTCGGTGGCGGTCAGCGGCTTTCCATCAGCCCGGATGAAATGCCAGGCGACGCCACGCTCCAGGCGTTTCACCCTGGCAAGCCCGCAATGGCGGGCGATGTCCGTCGCCTTGGTGGACCACGGCGAAATCGTGCCGAGGCGCGGGACCACGAGCATGAGATCACCTACGGGCTTCTCTGCTTCGTGCTCGTCGGATTTCGGGCCGTAGGTGAGCAGGCGTTCGAGCACCTGTTGCTCGGCAGACGTCAGCGCCTCGGTGAGCGCGGCGAAATGCCAGTACGCGGCGTGCACCGAGGCTAGGCCCGGCACCCGCAGGCGCATGTCCGCGAGCAGCTTTTCGCGCCGAAAGACCGAGAGCGCCGCCGAACCGCGGTGCGTGTGCAGTTTCACGGAACGACGATTGGGTTCAGCGGCGGATTCGGGTTGTCGGCTCACGTCGGATTCTCTCGATGCATCAGTCGCGGACGACGTCGCGCCAGGGAAGACCCGCGTTCTGGTCCGCCACCTGTATCCAGTCGGGTACGCAGTCGAGCGCACGCGCGAGCGCAACGCACGCCAGATCGGGGCGGTTGTTCTGTTCGCTCAAATGCGCCGCCACGATGTGCCGCAGCCAGCCGAAATCGAGGCGGCCGAGGAGTTCCGCGGCCTGGTCGTTGGAAAGGTGCCCGTGGGCGCCGGCGATGCGCGCCTTGAGCGACGGTGGATAGGGACCGTCGCGCAGCATGCGCGCGTCGTGATTGCATTCGAGCACCAGCGCGTCGCAATCGCTCAGCATGTCCACGACGTGCGCAGTGATGGAACCGATATCGGTGAGAAAACCGAAGCGCGTGTCGCCATTGGAAAAAGCGAACTGGCAGGGTTCGCGCGCGTCGTGCGGCACCGGAAACGGCTGCACCTCGATGTCGCCGATGGCAAAGCCTTCGTGCGGATTGATCAGGCGGATGTCGGTATCCTCGTCGAACTGGCCCTTGAGAGCGGAGTATGTCCCGGCCGTCATCCACACCGGCACGCCGAGCTGGCGCGCGCAACTGGCCGCGCCGCGGCAATGATCGCCATGTTCGTGGGTAATCAGGATTGCGGAGAGCCGGCCGTGATGCCGGTCGTGCCGCGCCAGGCGCGCGCTGGTTTCGCGCGCGGAAAATCCGCAATCGAGCAGGAGCGCGGTGCGGCCGCACTCGATCAGCGCGGTGTTGCCGCGGCTGCCGCTGCCGAGGATCGCAAAACGCAATCCGGCCCCGTCAGCTCGTGCCCGTTTGCCCGTGTTCTGCAGTCGTAACCCGCCTATTTCAGTTGATCGTAAAGCAGCGTCAGGATGCGTTCGCTGGTCTTGGACTGCTCCGGCGCACCCTCCTTGTTCAGCACGTCCACCCGGGTGAGAGACGCGCTTTCCTTCAGAACAATCTGGTAATCGTTCGTCGGTTCCTTTTCCTTGCCGCTGAACATGCGCCTGAAGAAGCCCTTTTTCTTCTGGGCCGTGTCCGGATCGATGTAGCGCACATAATAGATGCCCTTCGAGCGGTCGCGGTCCTCGACGGTGAAGCTGGTCCGGTCCAGCACCAGCCCCACGCGCCGCCACGCGCGCTCGAAATCCTCGGCCAAGCTGAGAGAGATGCTGTCTTTCTCGCGGTTGAGTTTGGCGCGCTCGGGCGCGGGTGTTTCTACAGCGGAGGCGATCATGCTCCCGGCCTTTTCCTCTTTCACGCCCAGGCTCGCCATCAGCAAGCGCAGCATTTCCGCTTCCAGGTCCGGGTCGGAGGGTCGTGGCTGCCATCGCGTCTCGCCGATACCGGAGGGATCGTTGCCGATAATGGTTTCCACCATGCCGCGATGGCTCAGGTAGATTTCCGTGGTGCCGGGCGCGGCGCCGCGCTCGAGGCGGATACGGTATTTGTCGCGCGTGCCGGTGGAATACAGCGTGCCGAGCGATTTCGCCAATACTTTCTGCAGACCCGTGCCGACACTGGCGCGGTTCTCCGCCCAATCGGTTTCGAGGACGCCGGTTTGCGGGTTTTCCTTGTCGATAATGAGGCCCCGGTCGAGAATGAATTCGCGCACCCGTGGCCACAACTGCTCCGCCGGCAGCTTGACCACCAGCCAGCGAATCTGGCCGGCGCGTTCGAGCTTGATCCCGTCGTATGCCGGGAGTACCTCACCGCCGGCGGGTGCCTTCTTCTGCGCCTCGCCGCTGACGAATTCCGAATAAGTCGCGGCGCCGGGTGTCCCCTGTTCCGGACTCTTGGTGCCCTCGGGCGCGGCCAGATCAGGCGGAATATCGAGCGGCGGCAGGGTGCGCGTGGATTTGTAGTCGATCTTGCGTTTCTCGGCGACGGTCTGGCACGCGCCGACGGCCACGGCCGCCAACAGGCATAGAAAGAGTGTGGCGAATCGTTTCGTCATGGAATTTAGTCCGATCAAAGGAAGCTTCATAATATATTTTTGAAACCGCAGATAAACGCAGATGAACGCCGATGAATAAAAAATTGGTTATAGGAGCATCTAAAAATTGAAAAAATTCCTTTTTCCTGCATAGAAGTGGATTTTTAATCCTTGTTTTATCTACGTTAATCTGCGTTCATCTGCGGTTACACAATTCTTACTTTAAAGAACAACACCCGCGGTGCGCATGGCCTGGCGCACGGTCTCGTGATGCTTGGCGGACAGCGGCGTCAACGGCAGGCGGATGCCCCCTTTGATCAGCCCCATCTCCTTCAGCGCCCACTTCACGGGTATGGGATTGGCCTCGATGAAGAGGTGCTGGTGCAGACCCAGGAGGCGTTCGTTGATGGCGTGTGCCTCCTTTTCCTTACCCTCGATACCGAGCTTGCACATCTGGTGCATCAGCTTCGGCGCGACGTTGGCCGTGACCGAAATATCGCCCTTGGCCCCGAGCAGGATGCAATCGAGCGCGGTGGCGTCGTCACCGGAATAAAGGTCGATCTTGTCGCCGCAACGGCGCAGGATGTCGCGCGCGCGGTCGAGATTGCCGGTGGCTTCCTTGATGCCCACGATATTGGGAATGGCGGCCAGGCGTTCGACGGTTTCCGGCAGCATGTCACAGGCGGTGCGTCCGGGCACATTATATAGTATCTGCGGCACCGGCACGGCCTCGGCGATGGCCTTGTGGTGGAGGTACAAACCTTCCTGGGTCGGCTTGTTGTAGTAAGGCGTGACCAGCAGGCAGGCATCGGCGCCGGATTGCTCGGCGCAGCGGGTGAGTTCAATGGCCTCGGTGGTGGAATTCGCGCCGGTTCCCGCGATCACCGGAACGCGACCCTTGGCGTATTCCACCGTCAGACGGATAACCTCGCAGTGTTCGTCCATGTCGAGTGTCGGCGACTCGCCGGTGGTGCCGACGGCGACGATGGCGTCGGTGCCGTTCTCGATGTGGAAATCCACCAGGCGGCGCAGGGCGGGCTTGTCGAGCGACCCGTCCTCGTTCATGGGCGTGACCAGGGCCACCATACTGCCGTGAAACATAAGGCGCAGACCTGAAAATAGATCGGGGAAAAGCGCATGGTACTTGCGCCCTCCGCCGATGACAAGCCGCTGCCAGCTCCGTGAGCGCCTGGTTTTATGGCCCGATCAGTGCATTTCGTGGCGCCGCTGCCTCGCCTGTTTTAAGCTGCCGGCTCATGAGCGCGCCCATGGAGAAACCCGTCCGCGAAATCCGCATCAACCCGATCGTGCCGAGCGAGTCGGTGCTGGTGGCGACCGCGCGCGGCATGCGCCCGAAAAAGGCCGAGGCCCCGGCGCCGCGCGACACGCGGAGCCATGTCGAGACCTGCCCGTTCTGCACCGGCAACGAGCACATGACGCCGCCCGTCATCGCTTCTTATCCGGCCGAAAAAAACTGGGAAATCCGCATCGTCGAGAATCTCTATCCGGTGCTGGGCGACGATCGCCAGAACCCCAATCTCACTTTCGGGCTGCAACAGACCATCGACGGCTACGGCCGGCACGAGGTCATGATCGACCACAACCGGCACGGCATCGCCATTCACGAGATGGGCGAGCCGCATCTGGCGCTGCTGTTCGGCGCCTATCGCGACCGCATGGAGCAGCTTTACCGGTCCAACTCACGCCTGCGCTACGTGCTGGTGTTCAAGAATTTCGGCCCCGCGGCCGGCGCCTCGATCGCGCATACCCATAGCCAGGTGATCGCCACGCCGGTCATCCCCGACAACGTGCAGGCGGAGGTTTCGAACAGCCGCGCGTTCTATCACAAGAATCATCATTGTGTTTTCTGTTCCCTGATCGACGAGGCGCTGACCTTCGAGGCCACCATCTACGATCGCGAATCCGGCGAGATCCGGCGCAAGATCAACGTCGGTCAATACGTCATCGAGCGCGGAAAAAGATTCATCGCCATCAAGCCGTTCGCCAGCCGCTACGAGTGGGAGGTGCATATCCTGCCGCTCGCGCACCAGAGCGATTTTCTGCGCATCTCGAAGGACGATCTCAACGATCTCGCGCGCGTGATGCGCCGCACCATGGCGCGGCTCGACGCCGTGCTCGGCGGCGCGCAGTACAATTATTTCCTGCATTCCCTGCCGCACGACGTCCAGTTCGAGGGCTGCGAAGCGAGTTACCACTGGCATCTCGAGATCACCCCGCGCACCAGCATCCCCACGGGTTTCGAGCTGGGCTCGGGGCTATTCGTGAATACCGTCGCGCCGGAGATGGCGGCGGAAAAACTGCGGGCGGTAGTGCTGGACTGACTGAACTTAAACAAAAAGAAAAATTAGACAGGATTTACAGGATTAAAAACAGGATTAACAGGATTTCTTAAATTCTAAAAATCCTTAATCCTGTAAATCCTGAAAAATCCTGTTAATCCTGTCTATTTCTTTATTTCGAGCCACGGTTATTTCTGCGGATCATCCTGCATTGCGTCAATAACGGCCTCCAGGTCGAGCGAGCGTAATGCGCTGACCGCGCACTCCCACCGCCCTTCCTCGCACAGGCCGCTGACACCGGCGTTTTCGTAGGCCTCCTGCGCGGCCTTCCGGCAGGCGTCGCGCACCGCCTCGGCCAGGCGCCGTTGTGATTCCCGCTGGTTCATGCCAGTTATCTCCCGCAAGTATTTTCGCCCATGACGAAGGCTTTGACCTGCATCAAAGCAGGTGCCGGCAACCCGGAGCATGGTTACGCTATCACAGCAACAACGACAAAGGGGATGCCATCATGGGAACCGCCACCCGAAAAGTCAGCACAAGCCCCCGCCACATACGCCGCGACCGGTACATCAAGGAATACGAGCACGATACCTACAAGACCAAGGGCAAGCTGCGCGAGCCCGCGGTCTGCCCCGAATGCGGCGCGGTGTTTCACAAGGGGCGCTGGCAGTGGCTGGCGCGACCGCGTGACGCGCGCGAAACGCTCTGTCCGGCATGCCATCGCCTGCGGGACAAATATCCGGGAGGCTATCTGACGCTGAGTGGGCCGTTCCAGAAACAGCACCGCGACGAAATCCTGCATCTCGCACGAAACATCGAGAAGCGCGAAAAAAAGGAACATCCCCTGCGGCGCATCATGTCCATCGATAAGCAGGGCGACGACATCCTGATCACGACGACCACGATGGGCATGGCGCGCGCCATTGGCGACGCCGTGCACAACGCCTACAAGGGCGAGCTCTGCTACCAGTACACGGAGGAGGCCAACATTCTGCACGTGGCATGGAAACGCTGAGATATTGAGGCGGCACAAGTCTGCTTGAAGCGATGCCGGGGAGCGTGGAACAGGTGCGGCAACCGGGAAACCTCTTTGTGCCGCCACAATGCGGAGGTGGGACATGCTCGACTGGAATGTGGTGGTAAGCATTCGCGAGGATTGCTACAAGCTGGCGCGCAAGCTGCTCCAGGCCTTCGGCAGGGTGGACCACACGGACTATTACAACGTATTCGCGCTCAAGGTCGAAGACGTTCAGGGTTTTCTCGACGCCCTGCGACAAACGACGGATCAGGATCCCGCGCTGGCCCATTGTCTGGCACGCGTGATCCCGGCGACCCAGTCCTTCGCCTTCCAGTCGGCGGAGGAATTCGAGGCTCGCGCCAAGGAGGCCGCCGCCGGTTTTGTTCCCGACCTTCTCGGCAAGACGTTTTATGTCCGCATGCACCGCCGCGGTTTTCACCAGAAGCTGGCCAGCCAGCGCGAAGAGCAGCTGCTGGACGCCTTTCTGCTGGAACAGCTCGCCCGAACCGACGCGCCGGGGAAAATCCGCTTCGCGGATCCCGATGCGGTGATCGCGGTGGAAACGATCGGTCCGTGGGCCGGTCTGTCGCTGTGGAAACGCGAAGATCGCGCGCGTTACCCTTTTGTGCGTGTGAACTGAGGAGCCGACTATGGAACTGACAACAAAAAACCTGACTGAAGCCGAGGAGACGGTAAGAAACCTCCTTGAGCAATTGGGGCTGACTGCTTACCTCTTCGAAGTGGAACCTCGCGCCGACCGCTGGGAGGTGCGCGTGGAATGCGCCCTCGACAGCGGCTGGCAATCTTCCGTCTTCACCGTGGAGGACACGGCATTGCGCGCCTGCCGCACCGATCGCCTCGTGCGCGATCAAATACTGGGCGAGCTGCACAAGCGCCTCGCCCCGCCGGGCCTCGGCTGAGTATCCATACCGCCCCGACCCGGTTGGGGATGCCGCTCAATGCAAGACTCCGATTGCGTTGAATTCCTGCAATGGGCCCTCCCGCGGCTGCACCGGCGCTGGCAAGGCTTCCGCAAGGTGCGCGCGCAAGTCTGCAAGCGTATCGACCGACGCTGCAAAGCGCTTGACCTCGCCGGACCGCGGGCCTACCGCGACTATCTCGAGCGGCACCCGGCGGAATGGGAGCCACTCGACCGGCTCTGCCCCATCACGATCTCCAGCTTCTATCGCGATAAGGCGGTCTTCGATTTTCTTGGTACCGCGCTATTACCGCAACTGGCACGAGACGCGCACCAACACGCCGCGCGCGATCTGCGCGCGCTAAGCATAGGCTGTGCTTCCGGGGAGGAACCTTACACGCTAAGGCTTGCATGGCATTTTCATGTCGCGCCGGTTCATCGCGAAATATCGTTGCATATCGTCGCCACCGACGTTTTACCGGAGATGCTGGAGCGCGCGCGCCAGGCCTGCTATTCCTCCAGCAGCCTCAAGCTGCTGCCGGAAGCGTGGCGTGCCCAGGCCTTTGAGCCCGTGGCGGGCGGATACTGTCTGCGCGCGGAATACCGTCAGGGGATTGAGTTCATGCGACAGGATGTGCGCACGGCGTTGCCGGATGGGCGTTTTAATCTCATCCTGTGCCGCAATCTGGTGTTCACCTACTTTGATGAATTCCTGCAACGCCAGACCCTGGAACGCATCCTGACCCGCCTGCGGCCCGGCGGGGCCTTGGTCATCGGGCGGCGGGAAACGCTGCCGTCCATGACAAAACTTACGACATGGTCCGAGGATCTCGGGATTTTTCGCAAGCTTCCCTGAAGCAACCGGTTATCGATCTCGGATCAGCAGAACCGGCACGGGCGAGATGCGAACCACGCCTTCGGCAACACTGCCCATCAGCAGATGGTCCACTCCCCGCCGACCATGGGTTCCTGTCACGATCAAATCGGCGGGCCAGGCCTTGGCTTCAGCAGCGATCATGCTGGCGATGCGCGCCCCGGGTGGACTGGTCTCAATCAGCCTGGTCTCCGCCTTGATTCCGGCCTCGCGCGCCACGGCCTCCGCTTTCGCCAGTATTCGCCGTCCGGTCTCGCGTAAAGCCTCTCGAATCTCATTGGTGTTCAGGAATTCGACATCCCACATGGGCACAACGTCTTCGATGACATGAACAATCCGAAACTCGGCCTTCCGGTCACTGGCAAGTTTAATCGCCTCACGCAAGGCGCTATCCGATGTGTTGCTGCCGTCCACCGGCAACAGGATACGCTGGTACATAAATCCCCCCTTCGAGTCCTTTCGAGTCCAAGGTTAGCTTCGCTTACCGGCTCCTGATTTTCTTCATGGTTTCGCGCATGAAGGCGGGCAGGTCCGAAGGCTGGCGGGAAGTCACGAGATTACCATCCACGACCACCTCCACATCCTGGTAATCGATGCCCGCTGCCTTGAGTTCCTCGGCAACAGACTTGTAGCACGTGGCGGTTCGGCCCTGGAGCACGCCCGCGGAGATCAGGATCTGCGGGCCATGGCAGATCGCGGAAACGGGTTTGCCGGCCTTGAAGAAGGCGCGCACCGCGTCGAGCACCTGTTTGTTTTCCCGCAGCGCCGCCGGCGCCTTGCCGCCGGGCAGCACCAGCGCGCTGTATTGTTCCGGTCGCACGTCGGCAATGGCGATGTTGGCCTCGATCTCATAGTCGTGTTTGCCCTTGATGAACCCTTTGGTCAATGACGCAATATCCACCGTGATACCTTCCTCCCTGAGCCGGTAGTAGGGAACCAGCAGTTCGGAATCCTCGAATCGATTGGCGCTGATGATGAGGACTTTCATGGACACCTCCTGCGTGCATTTTCCATTCGCACCGGAGACTAAGGCCGCCCGATCGGGATGAGATAGAGGGCGGTCTCCTCGCCCGGAAGATGCAGCACCCGCTTGACGGCCTCGTCATCGAAGGCGCCGACGGTCACGGCACCGAGGCCCAACGCCGTCGCTTGCAGGCATATATTCTGGCCGGCATGCCCGGTCTCGATATGAACGTAGCGCACCCCGCGTGCGCCATACTTGCGCATGGTACGCCGTTCCACCGCCGTGATCGCCAACACCGCTGCGCTGTGCGCAACGCACTCTTGGTCGAGGGCCGCGGCGGCAAGCTCGCCACGCCTGTCGCCCAAAACGACTGGATCAAGCCGGTGGCCGTCGGACGCATATTTATAGACACCGGCCGCGAGGCGCTCAACGTTTCCGGCCACCAGATAAAGCGCAAGCGGATAAAGCGCGCCGGCGGAAGGCGCCGTGCGCAAACCGTCGCGGCCCGTGATGCCTTGGGCCGACCACAGGAGTTGCGAAACCTCCTCCTGCGTCAGCGCGGTCTTACCGAACTCACGGACGGAGCGACGTTCGCGCAACGCGCGCTCGATGGAGAAATTGCTGTTCCGGAGCGGTGCCGGGAGGGAAATCGTGTCTCCCGATCGCGTCATCACAGAGGTTGAGGCGGGATAGGCTGGAACATTCATCACGAATACCCCCAAGAGACAAACGCCGCTCATCCATCCACGGTCGGCTTGCAAACAGGCAGTGACCATCGTGGCAGGACAGGAGTTGTCCGACGCTATCCGACAACGTGGTGCTTGCCGATAACGTGCACCGTGCTGGCCTGCGGTCCAAGTTCACCCTGCTCCTCGACGAAGCGGACTTCCGTACCGAGATCAAGGTGGTCGAAATCCCCGCCGACCACGCTGTTCTTGTGAAAGTAGACGAGCCGGCCCTCCGGCGTTTCGATCTTGCCGTAGTCCGGATAGAGCTCGGCCACGCGCCCGTGCGGCGGGGTTTCGTGCGCCTTCACCACGCCACGTCGGCGCCTGACATAGTCCTCGAGCCGGCGCCGCACCGCGTTGAACGCATCGCGTATGGCGACATACACATCCTCATGGGCATGGTGCCCGGCCGGTTCGCGGCTTGCCACGATCTCCGCCTCGGGCACCTTCAGGTCCACGCGTACATGGTAGAGATTGCCCTGATGGTGGTGCCGGTGATGCAGCTCGATCACCACGCGACAACTCATGATGTGTTCATAGAACTGGTCGAGCTTGTCTGCCCGTTCACGGACAGCCGCCTCGATCGCCGCGGAAGGCTCCATGTTGCGAAAGATGATCCGTACCGGCAGTTTCATGTGCATACCCTCTTCATCGGCCCAGGCCATACCGAGGTGATGCGCTCCGGAAGCTAATGGCGTGTATCAATGTTATTCACGACTTTGTTCACACCCAGCAGATACCATGCATCCAGCTCCGCCATCTTCTTTTCTTCCTTATTGCCGACCAGGCCGGTCAGCGTGACAATTCTGTTCTTCACACGGATACCGATCTGATCGGCATGGATCAGGGGATCCTTTTCCAGCACCAGACGCAGCGCATCGGCGATCTCATCGTCGTTATCGGCCTCGGGCGGCGTCACCCGCATACCGTTGATGACATCCCGGCAACCGGGCGTCCACCATGCCAGCACGCCGGCGAGTCGCTTGTGCGACAGACTCGGAACGACGCCATTCAGCTGTATGATCCCCTCGTTCACGAATACCTCGATCACATTGTCAGACATCTCCGTGGCCTCGCGCAGGGTTTCCATCGATCCCTTGTTATGGGCGCGGATGGTGCAGAGCAATAGCGCCGGCTCCTGCAGCAACTCCTGAATAAGGGAATCGCGGGTCGCGCCGTCGCCCCGCCGTTCGCTGGGCGCCACGGTCAGGTGGTCCATCACGCCCTGAATGCCTTCCACCTGGCTGGCGATATCGAACGCGCGCTTCTTGGCAATAATGTTTTCGACTTCGCCTTCCAGGATGAGCGCACCCATAATGATGTCGAATTCGAGGCGGATGGGATGGCGGTGCAGGTTGATACCGCGGTCGTGTTCAAACGCCGCCATTACCGCCTTTTCCACTGACGTCATCTCCGGCATCGCTGCCTCCGGCCCGACACTTCACGCCCACGCCCGCCCATGCGCAGGACTAAACGCGCCGGAATTCCAGGTTCCGGCACTTGGGGCAAGGCGGTAAATGCGCCGGGGTTTCAAACACAATGCGCTCACCGCATTGGGTGCATTCCAGCGTCCCGCCCGCGGTCATCTCCCCGGTACGGTAGGTCTGCTGCTTGAACCGGTCGCCGGCTTGCTGCATCCAGTCACCGACGGCACCGGCGGCCTGCGCCAGAAACTGGCCGCCGCGGTCGCGCCAGACCTCGAATAAATCAGCCGACTTCTCGGTAAACGCTTCCCACTTCGGACCCATTTTCTGCGCCGCACTGGCCATGTCTTTGCGCACGGACACGGCGATTGTGTTGATGGTGTCAGCGGTATGTTCGCCGGTCTTTCTGAGTTCCTCGGTAGCCTTGTCGAAGGCCTGCTTCAGGGTATCGGCGTTCACCGTGTCGCGCGCCTCCGCCAGGATCTTCCTGACCGACTTGCGCAACATCCGATAGGCCGCCACTTCCTGTTTCTGCTGCCGCGGTGTCGGAAGGAGGCGGTTTATTTCTCTTTCAGCTATGAGCCAATCATCCAGCGGATTACCGCCGGTAAAACCACGCTCCAGAGCGTGGAAATATGCCGCCTCGGCAATCATGCGCCGGTGTTCCTCGGGCGAAATCAACTGGCTATGTTCGGTGGACGCTGTGGTGCCTTTGCTCGGGTTTTTTCTGGACGATCCTGTCTTGGCCATGACGATCCCTCCGTATAATAACTCTGGAAACAACAATCGGAATGCTTCGCAAACGCGTCAAACATCAATAGACATTATCACAATACACCCGACCCAAATCCCAAGTCTTATATATATAAATATATAATAAATGGTGTCAATGCCTGATCAACCGCGCGCCGGTACTCCATGGCCGGTCATCCCTGCCATGGCATTATGTGGTCCGGTGGTTCTGGTAGTTTTGAGATTGCTTCCAGGCACTCACCGCCACCCCGCCTGATGGCGCTGGTCAGGCCGCTTGCGGCATGCCGTGCAGCATCTCCTTGAAGGCGCTCCAGTTCGTGGCCGCCCAGATTTCCGAATGGGCTCTCCCATAAGTACGGATGAGCGCGGACACCTTGGTGGCCGTTTCGATATCCGGCGCGGTGAAGATATCCAGATAATCGTAGGGACCGAGCAGCGCGTAGCTGTGAACCCACTTCACATCGGGACATTCCGCGCGAATCTGTTCCATGGCCCGCTTTTCAAGTAACTCCAGCGACTGCGGGGAACGCGCGGCATCGGACGATACGCGCGTCACCATGACGAATGTAGTCATGACACCCTCCTTTCCTGACTTGGCATCTGACCGGACCGATCCCGGCCTTCCCGTTCTGGCTGCGACGACCTTCGCCGCCGCGCCAAAATAAACTCTCCGCGGCTTGCCACCGTCATTCTTCTCGGCGCTCTTCTTCCTCCTCCTCTCTTTCTCCTTCCGCCTGCTGTCCCTTCTCCTGCAAGGGCTCCTCCCAGTCTTCCGCGGTCATGTCCGTTTCGGTATAGCCGAGATCGTCACGCTCCACATCATCCACCGGCCCGGTCCAGTCCTCGGGTGGCTCGATGGCTTCGATAGCAAGCTCACGCCAGTCGTCGAAATCCATTTCTTCCACGTCGCCGTCGAAATGCTGGATATCGACAGTGCCTTCCTCTTCGTCGAGCGCGGTCACATAAAACTGCTGGCCCTTGTCCAGATGCCGGTACCATTGGGAAACCACGGGTTTGAGTGTTGTGGGCATGGCGCGCCTCCTTTTTCCGCTGACGCCTCTTATATATGTAATTTATCGACTTTCCGGTGATGCGGTCTTTGACGCGTGTCAAAATAACAGTAAAACGCCCGTAGTAGCCTGTTTTTCAGAGGAGGAATTCACGGTGACAGGACCGATGGACAACGACGCGCCCGTTCTCTTTGCACTTCACGCCAGCCGCCCGTTCGGCGAAGGCGTGGCGCGGCAACTTGGAATCAGTCTGAGCGCATGCGAGGAAAGAGAATTCGAGGACGGTGAACACAAATCCCGCCCGCGGGTCAACGTCCGCAATAAAGACGTCTTTGTCATCCACTCGCTTTACGCAGATGCACAGCAAAGCGTCAATGACAAGCTGCTGCGGTTGCTGTTTTTCATCGGCGCGCTCAAAGATGCTTCCGCGGCGCGTATAACCGCAGTGGTTCCTTATCTCGCCTACGCGCGCAAGGATGCCAAGACCCAGACGCGCGACCCGGTCACGACACGCTACGTCGCGCAGATATTGGAAAGCGTGGGAACCGACCGCGTGGTCACCATGGACGTGCACAATCTCGCGGCCTTTCAGAACGCCTTTCGGATTCGCACTGATCACCTGGAAGCCACCAAACTCTTTGCGGCGCACTTCGCGTCGCTGCTGAAGGAGGCACCCCAAATCACGGTGGTGTCGCCCGACATCGGCGGCATGAAACGGGCCGAACGGTTCCGTCAGGCGCTCGGGCGTGCCTTGAACCGCGAGCCGAATGTGGCCTTCATGGAAAAAGCCCGCGCGAAAGGCGTGATGCGCAGCGGACGGCTGGTCGGCGATGTCGCCGGAGCCGCCATTATCATTGACGATCTCATCAGCACCGGCGGAACGCTGCTGCACGCG
>Ga0209541_10011198_pt1 | contig 14087 bp, 17 predicted proteins | sample RifCSPlowO2_01_FD_184027 | JGI IMG/M metagenome (GOLD analysis project Ga0209541, IMG submission 184027) | Groundwater microbial communities from Rifle, Colorado - Rifle CSP2_plank lowO2_0.1 (SPAdes) (version 2) | ecosystem: Environmental > Aquatic > Deep subsurface > Groundwater | place... | reverse complement strand
CGAAAAATAGTTTATCATTTTTTCCAGAAGGCGTTATCTCAACTTGCCTCCATCCTATTTCAGCGTTTTCAAGCTTGTAAACTTCTGCGCCAAAAACTTCTCCAACAATCTGAGAGCCAAAACAAATTCCAAGCAGCGGCTTTTTTGCCTGAATTATTTGTTCTATCTGCTCTCTTAATTGCCTTGCATATGCGTGCCTTTCAGAGCTTGTATCTGCACCGCTTATTGCAAAAATATCATACTCATCTATACTTGGAAATTCAAACTTGCGCGCCTCAACAATACTCACTTTCAATGTTTTGTCAGCTAGGAGAAAAGCATCCCTAATCTTTTCTGATTCCACAATTTTATTTTTATGGCAGTCGTAAATTAAAACGTTCATTTTGCAAAAGAATTTATAATAACTTTACTCACAGTTTCAACTTCTTTCTCGTTTATTATGAGAGGCGGCAAAAGTCTAATTGTGCTCATCCCAGATGTTTGCGCCAAAACTCCATTTTTCAAAGAAAATCCTAATTGTTCCTTAACAGGAAACCTTGACTCAACAGCGATCATTGCTCCAATTCCACGCACTTCGCGGATTTTTTCATTTCCATTCAACTGCTCAAGATTTTTTCTCAGCTTTTCTCCCATCTTTGCGCCTTTCTGTACTAATTTTTCTTTTTCTAGAACATCTAAACATGCAGTTCCTGCTGCACAAGCAAGTGCATTTCCTCCAAAAGTCGAAGCATGCTCACCAACTTCTAATTTATCAAAAATTTCTGTTCGCGCAGCGCAAAGTCCTATTGGAACTCCGCCTGCCAAACCTTTTGCAACTGTTAAAATATCAGGCTCAATTCCGAAAGTTTGTGCTGCAAAATAATTTCCGGTTCTTCCAAAAGTTTGTATCTCGTCCAGAATCATTAAAACTCCTTTTTCATCGCAAAGTTCGCGAACTTCTTTCAAATAGTTTCTGTCTGCGAGTACTACTCCTGCTTCTCCCTGAACAGCTTCTAAAATTACTCCTGCGGTTCTTTCTGTAATTGCATTTCTTAGCTCATCAATATTGTTAAAGCTAACGTGGGTAAACCCCGGAACTAAAGGCTCAAAAGGCTTTCTATATTTTGGCCGAAATGTTGCGCTCAGCGCTCCGAGTGTGCGGCCATGAAACCCATTTTTCATTGCAATAAAGTCTGTTTTGCCAGTTGCTTTTCTTGCAAGTTTTATTGTGCACTCAACAGCCTCTGTTCCGCTATTTCCAAGAAATATTTTTGAATTTTTAATTGGCAAAATTTTTGTAATCTTTTCAGCAAAGTTTGCCCGCGCCTCTGAATAAAAAATTCCAGGGGTTGTTATAATTTTTTGCGCTTGCTCTGAAACAGCTTTTGCAATATCTTTATTTCCGTGCCCAAGCAGTGCAACCCCATTTCCTGTTACGCAATCGATGTACTCTTTTCCATTTTTATCATAAACAATCGCACCGCTGCCGCGAACAATTTCAACATCCCTCTTTGCGTATGTGTTCGCAATTAAATTATCCTCAATTTCTTTGAAAGATTTCATTGTTCCACTACTGTTCCCTCTCCATCCAGAGCTTTTGCAATTGGATTTTCAACCACTCCACTTGCTATTACAAATCTTTTCACTCCAAATTCCATTGCTTCTTTTGCTGCAAGCAATTTCATTACCATTCCCCCTGAGACTTCTTTCATTTTCTGCTCCAACTGCTGAGCAGGAATGCGCCTTATTACTTTTTTGTTTGAATCATAAACTCCTGGAACATCGCTAAAGTTCAAAACAATTTCAGCCCCAAGCTCTTTTGCAATAAAAGCAGCTGCTCTATCAGCATTTACATTTACAATTTCATTTTGTTCAGTAAGAGCCATCGGCCCTATAACTGGAACAAACTTTCTTTCAATCAAATCAGCAAACCTTTTTTTATCAATGCCTGTAATCTTTCCAGTATAGTCTCCTTCAAGTATCATTTTTCTTCCACTCTCAATTATTTTTATTCTGTCTTTTCTCTGAGCGTAAATTGCATTGCTTAAACCAATCGCAGTAATCCCTTCTTTTTTAAAAGTTGAAACAATTTCATTGTTCAAATCATTTGCAGCTCTGTTAAATATTTCAACAGTTTCTTTGTCAGTATATCTGCTTCTTATTCCCTGAACAGATATGACCCATCTAGGTTCTTTTCCTAATTTTCTTGTCAATTCATCAGCCTGGGGGCCAACTCCATGCACCAAAACGCATGGCTCATTCAAACTCTTTAAATCCCTTGCAATATTTTCAATGCCGTCTGCAATGCTTCCCCCAACTTTAATAACAATAGTCATTTTCAGAAAATTAAATCGGGTGCAACCCAAAAAATTCAAGCCCTTCTGTTTCTTTAAATCCAGAAATTATGTTCATTGCCTGAACTGCTTGTCCAGATGCGCCCTTCATTAAATTATCAAGTGCGCTCATGACAACAAGCCTGTTTGAATTTTCATCGCGCTCAAAACCAACATCGCAATAATTTGTTCCGGTTAATAATTTTGGCTCAGGATATCTATAAATTCCATCTTTCTCTTTTACAATTCTTACAAAAGGCTCTCCTGAGTAATATTTTCTGTAAACTTGCCATATATCTTTTTCAGTTAAATTTTTATTTAAGAAAACATGGCAAGTGCTTAAAATACCTCGGACTAAATCAACAGCATGTGGACTAAAAGAAATTACTGGCCTATTTCCATTAAAGTTTAGCTCCTGCTCCATTTCGCCCGTGTGCCTGTGGAAACTTGGCTTGTAAGCTCGAACAACATTTGCGCGCTCAGCATGCATATCTGCTAGGTCTGCTTTGCTCCCGCTTGCAGAACTTCCAACTTTTGAATCAACAACAATATGTTCTGTTTCAATTAAACCCTCTTTTGCTAATGGATATAGAGCAAGAATTGCACTTGTTGCTAAACATCCTGCTCCTGAAATATAATTTGCCTTTTTCATCTCTTCCCTGTGTAATTCTGGAATTCCATAAACAAATTTTTCAATTAATTCAGGGCATTCGTGCTTGTGTCCATACCACTTCTCATATTCTTTTGGATTTTTTAATCTGAAATCTGCGCTCAAATCAACAAATTTTCTCAGCATGCTTTATGTAAGTTCTCATATTTTTCATTGCAACACCATGCGGAACTGCTGAAAAAATTAAATCGTAATTTCCAAGCTCTGAATTTTTTATGAATTTTAATTCAGTTTTTTTTCTTAGATTTGGATGCACCTTTGAAACAGAATGGCCCGCATTTGAATCAGAAGTTACAGCTTTAATCTCAACTTCTGGATGATTTAATAGTATTCTCAATAACTCGCCGCCAGTATATCCACTTGCCCCGACAATTGCCACTTCAATGCTCATCTTTTTGCTACCCTCAAAACATAATCGATAATTAATTTTGGAAGCTCAGGATTGCTCTTTATAGTATTTCTGAATTCAGGAGTGTGGTTTATTTCATGGACTAAAAATTCCCCTTCCTTTGCATTTTCCATTAAATCAACAGCTAGAACTCCCCCTCCAACAGCTTCTGAGGCTTTTGCACAAATTTCTTTTAACTCATTAGTTATTGGGCATGGCTCTGCTCCCCCTCCTCGAGCTGTATTTGTAATCCAGTGCTTAGAGATTCTGTAAATCGCTGCAACTACTTCATTGTCAATTACAAATGCTCTTATATCGCGGCCCGGTTTTTTTATATACTCCTGTATGTAGAAAACTGAGTGCACAAATTCCCCAAGGCTCTGCTTGTGTTCTAAGAGAGCTTCTGCTGCCTCTCTATCAGACGCTTTTGCAATCAATCTTCCCCAGCTTCCAGAAACCGGCTTTAGCACAACAGGATATCCAAACTCTTCAATTGCTTTTAGTGCGCTTTCTTGAGAAAACGCAATCACTGTTTTTGGAGTTGGTACGCCAGCTTTTTTTAAGAGTAAAGAGGTCCATGCTTTATCTCCACATATAGACGAAACTTTAAAGTTATTCACAGTTGGAACATTGCACTGCTCATAGCATGCGACTGAATACAATCCGCGAATAAAAGAAATACTTCTGTTTAAAACAACATCAAACTGAATATTGCAAACTGCAGGATCAATATCGAAAGAACATTCTCTATCGTCCACCATTGTAACTTTTGCATTTCTTTTTGCCAGTTCCTCAAGTAGCATTTTCTCTTCTTCTCTTATCCTCGAATATAGGAAGCCAACCTTTGTCATAATTTGAATCCTTTGTTTTTCTTTATGTGCGCAATCAAACCGCCATCATTTAGAATTTCAAGCATTACAGGCGGAAGTGCAAACGCTTTTAATTTATTTCCTCTTGTTTGATTATTAATTATCCCATTTTCTAAATAAACTTCTAATTCGTCTCCGTCGTTTATTTGAGAAGTATCAGCTTCTAAAATTGGCAATCCGATATTTATTGCATTTCTATAGAAAATTCTTGCAAAACTTTGTGCTATCACAGCTTTTACTCCTAAATGTTTTAGAACAATTGCAGCATATTCCCTACTAGAGCCTGTTCCAAAACCAATTCCTCCTGCAACGAAATCTCCCTGCTTTACATTTTTTGCAAAATCAGGATTAACATCGATTAAAGTGTATTTAGCAAGCTCATCCAAATTGTTTCTTAAGTGATAAACTCTGCCAGGGCAGAGCAAATCTGTGCTTATATTATCTCCAAATTTCCAAACTCTTCCCATTTTACAAATACTCCCGCGGGTCTGTTATTATTCCCTCAATTATTGTTGCAGCTGCTGTTGCAGGACTGCCAAGATAAACTGAAGCATTTGGATTTCCCATTCTTCCCTTATAATTTCTATTCTGCGTTGAAAGACAAACCTCTCCATCCCCTAAAATTCCTGCATGAATTCCAGGGCAGGCTCCGCATCCTGGCGCTGTAACAACTCCACCTGTTTCCATGAATATATTCACTAAGCCTTCTTTTGCAGCTTGCATGTAAACCTCTGCAGATGCAGGGCAAACAATAAATCTAGTTCCTTTTGCTCTTTGTTCGCCTTTTAAAATTTTTGCAGCTATTCTTAAATCTTCAATTCTTCCGTTTGTGCAAGTCCCAATATAAACTTGATTTACTTTCACTTCTCCAATTTCTGAAATTTTTTTAACATTTGCAACTGAATGCGGAGCCGCAACAACTGGTTCTAACCCACTTGCATTTATTTCAATTACTCTTTCATAATTTGCATTTTCATCAGCTCTAATTTCCCTGAACTGATTTTCACGGTCGTGTGCTTTCAAATAAGTTCTTGCAGTTTTATCTGTTTCAATCAATCCAACTTTTCCTCCTGCCTCAACCGCCATGTTGCTCAGTGTAAATCGAGATTCCATTGAAAGATTTTTAATCGTGCTTCCTCTGTATTCAAGAGATTTGTAATTCGCTCCATCCTCCCCAAGCATTCCAATCAAAGTTAGTATGATATCTTTTGAGTAAACACCTTTTGATAATTTTCCATCAACTTGTACTCTAATTGTTTCTGGAACCCTAAGCCAAGTTTTTCCCAAATGCATTGCAACTGCAACATCTGTACTCCCCATTCCTGTTGCAAAGCAAGAAAGTGCTCCTGCTGTAACTGTGTGTGAATCTCCTCCAATTAAAACAGTTCCAGGCATAGCATAATTCTCAACTAAAACCTGATGGCAAATTCCGCTTCCAGCCTCGTGGAATTTTGACCCTGTTTTTTCTGTGAATTGTCTTAGAACAACCTGAGCATTTGCCAATTCAGCCCGTGCTGCCGGAGCGCTATGGTCAACAAAGAAAATTGTATTTTTCGGGTTTGAGAGATTAAACTGATTGTCCTCTATTCTTTTTATTGCCAAAGGCCCGCTTCCATCATGGGCCATGGTTGTTCTAATTTTAGCTATTACTATGTCTCCTGCTCTCGCATTCTTTTTTGTGAGAGAGTTTGCACTGAGTATTTTTTCAGCTAATGTTTGTTCCATAATCTATAATGAAAATTATTCTCCCCAATCTTCTCCAGCAACTTCTGCAACTCTTAATTCTCCTGATTGCGGATTCACAACTTCAAGCTCCACCCCACATTCTGGGCAATCAATTATTTCACCCTTCATTGCTCCGTTTGGAATATTTATTTGAGCTCCGCATTCAATGCATTCTGTCAACTCAAATCACCTCATCCTTTCTTATTTTTTCAACTAACAAAACTAGTTCTGAATCTCCAATCTCCCCGCTTGTTTCTGCAGCCTCTCTAACACTTTCCGCAAGCATAGATATTTGCTCTTCCTGCAATTTTATCCCTAATTCGTTAAGCTTATGCCTTATTAAGTTTTTGCCACTAAATTTTCCCAATACCAATCTCCTCTTATTTCCAACAGATTCTGGGGGAACTGGCTCATAAGCGTGCGGATTTTTTAGAACAGCTGCTGTGTGAATTCCTGCTGTATGAGTAAAAGCATGTCTTCCAACTATTGGAGATCGGTTGCTTAAAGGAATTCCACTTGCTTCTGCAACATATTCTGAAATTTCCTTTAGCATTTCTGTTTTCACATCTAATTGAACATTGTAAGCATATTTCAAAGCCATCACAGTCTCTGCTAACGGGCATATTCCAACTCTCTCCCCAAGCCCGTTAACTGTACACTGAATCTGGTCAGCGCCTGCCTGCACTCCTGCAATTGCATTTGCAATCGCTAATCCAAAATCATTGTGGCAGTGCAAGTCTATTCCAACTTTTAAGTATTGCAGACTTTCAACCAGTTGTACTATTTTTTGCGGAGTTGCAATTCCAACAGTATCTGTAATGCTTATTCTGTCGGCCCCGGCGTTTACAGCTTTTTCAATTATTCTTCTCCAGACATCGTTTGGTGTTCTTGAAGAATCCTCTGGGGTAAATCTAACTTTCAGGCCCCTGTTTAGTGCATAAGATATTGAGTTAACTAAAATTTCCTCTAGATATTCTCTAGTTACGTTTAATTTGCTCTCAATCTGGATATCGGATGTTGGCATGTTAATTACAACGCGATCGCAGCCAGCTTCTGCAACAGCATCTATATCCTCAGTCTTTGCTCTTGCATATCCAAGTGTCTCAAAATCATATCCCAATTCGCAAATGGCTTTTGAGGCTTCCATAGCACCCTTAGAACTTGATGGAAATCCAACTTCTATTGAATTAACTCCAAACCCTCCAAGCAAGCTTGCAATTTTTATTTTCTGCTCTATGCTGAAAGCTACCCCGGGTGTTTGCTCTCCCTCGCGCAGTGTAGTATCCAATATCATAACCTTCATAGAACTCTAAAATGTGGGCAAAAAGCTATATATAAGTATTGTACAAAATCTATATAAATAAGACAATATTGTTAAAAATTAATATATTTTGTTAAAATGACTGAAAAAAAAAGCATTTCGCGCGCAGTGGAGAAATTTATTCTAGACGAACCACTGCTGGAGGATTTTCTTGCACGTAATTTAATTAACCAGAGTGCTCTTGCTCGAACTTTAATCCCTCGCGTAGAGAAAGAAATTGGGCAGAAAGTAAAGCCACAAGCTGTTATAATGGCAGTCAAAAGATTTGCAGCAGACTCGAAGGAACATATTCAAACTAAAAAAATGCGCGAAGTTCTTGGAAAAAGCACGATTAATTTGAAGAGTGGAATAGCAGATATCGCAGTTGAGAAAACAGATGGGCTTTTTAGTTTGCTTGAGGACTTAACAAGGAAAGTAAAAACACACCGAGGCGAAGTTTTGAGTGTTGTTGAAGGCCAAACAGAAGCAGCAATTATAACTGAAGAAAAATATGTTGACGATATAATCAAAAAATTGCCGAAAAAGTCTGTTCTAAAAGTCGAGCGAAACATTGTGGATTTGCATCTCCTTTGCCCCCCGGACTTTTGGAACGCTCCTGGAATAATTTATTTTGTCACAAAAAGACTTGCGCTTTCAAATATAAACATAATTGATCTGCTCACAACTCCAACTGAATTTTCAATTTTAGTTAGAAAGGAAGATGCTTCAAGAGCATTTGAATCAATTAGTAATTTGATTGAGGAGTGCAAAGCATGAAAATATTGGGTATAGATGAAGCCGGCCGCGGAGCAGTAATTGGACCGCTTGTGATTTGCGGCGCTTTAATTGATGAAAATAAGTTGAGCGAATTAGTTAAGCTCAAAGTCAAGGATTCTAAACTGCTCACAGAAAACCAGCGTGATATATTAGCTCCTCAAATCCGTATAGTTTTGCATGCCTATGAGATAGTTAAGATAAGTCCAAAAGAAATCGATTCGCAAAGAAATAGTGGAATTTCTCTAAACGATATTGAAGCTGAAAAAATGGCGCATCTGATAAATGAGTACAAGCCAGACATTGTTTATGTCGATGCAATAGATTCTGACTTGAAAACTTTTCGCGCGCGCATGAACAAATTTTTGCGTTTCACTCCAAAAAAATCTATTTTTGAGCACAAAGCAGATGTAAAATACCCAATAGTTTCTGCTGCAAGCATTTTAGCGAAAGTTGAAAGAGACGAAGATGTAAAAGCTCTCGAGTTGAATTACGGAACAATTGGCTCAGGGTATCCTTCTGATCCGATCACAGTAAGCTTTTTAAAGGACTGGCTAGAAGAACATGGAAAGCTTCCTGTTGAAATTATAAGAGAAACTTGGAGCACAGCCGAAGCATTTAAAACAAAGGGAAAACAAAAAAGCCTGCAAGATTGGCTTTCAAAATAATGGATATCACACTTGAGCAAAAATCAACCGCAGTTCATGTTGTAATTGGAATTGTAATTGGCTTAGTCTCAGGATTTATGACAAAGGATCCCTATCAAATTGGGAACGGAGGAATTTTGTTGTTTATGCTAGGAATTTTAGCACTTGTTTATTTTGTTTCGCAAAGAATTTTCAACCTGCGCGGCCAGGAAACCACAGATAAAAAATACGGCGCAAAGTGGTATTTATCAAACGGAGTTTATCCATATGCAATTTTTTGGCTGCTCGCGTGGTTAATAATTTATAATATTTGAGAATTATTTCTTTTCTTCATCCTGAGTTCTAATATTTATCAATCCCTCTGGCGGCTTGCTCTCATCAACCGTTTCAACTTTTTTCACAATTGTTGCCGCGGCCAATTTTGGCGGCGGGAAATATTTTTCAACAGCCTCGTTCCTTTCGCCCCACGGATCAAGAATAAAAAATTCAGTTCCAGGTGTTTCGACTTGCAATTTTGCCTTTTGAATTTTTTCCAAATCTTTTCCTGTTATTCCAACTACGCGTGCCTTAAATTTTTCAAAAAGTTTCCTAACATCGTGCTCAAACTTTTCTCCGTACTTCCAGCTGCGTTTTGCGAGAAAACCTTTTTGAGCCTCTTTCTGATATTGCAAAACCTCAGTAAGGCTCATTAACTGCAATCTTATGCCTAATTTTTTTACCTCTCCTGTGAAAGTGTAGCCTGCGTTGAAGATTAAGAGATATTTTTCCATATTGAGCGGCATATAATAAATTGCGGGGTATATTAAGGTTTTGAAAAAGAATTTATATTTATGAATAGTAATATGGTTATTATGAACAAGAGGGCAGAGGGAAAGTTCAATAATTTGTTTGTTTTTTTTCAGCGCGTTTGCTACTTCTGGACTCGCGAATTCGAAATGACACCGGCACATTTAGTGACTGCTGCGGAAAAGGCATTCAGCAAATCTGGAAAAATAAAAGAAGCTTCCGTTCGAATATCAGAATTAGATAGAGCAGTTGGTTTCTACTTACTTGCATCTTTTAAGATAGCTTTCGAGGAAAAGCTAGATATAAAAAAGCTCAAAGAAATTCTTTTGGCCACATTTACAATTGTTAATAATGAGTCAATTCCAACTATTGAAGTTGTGATAAATCAAGTAGCTGGAATAGATATACGCCGCTATACTCCAAAAACCGACGAAGAATTGTTACTTGAGGAGTTAAGAAAAGAAGATGACAAAAAAAGAAATGCAAAAGAACTGCGCGAAGAACTTATTCAATTAGACAACCTAAAAATTGCTCTGAAATTCTTTTTGCGCAATCTGTCTCAATTTGTTGCTCTTGCTAAACAGCGCAGAATAAAAATTCTCCAATCTGGTTATTAGCTAACGAAGTAATTAATAAATACCTTAACTTGTTACTATCCTTCTATGGAACTCGACAATCTAGAGAACTGGCGCAAATCCCACTATGCTAATGAAATTACCCCAAAATCAGACGGAAAAAAAGTTGTTCTAATGGGTTGGATGCGCGAAATTCGTTTGCACGGGAAGCTTGCTTTTATAGTTTTAGCAGACCGAAGCGGAGATTGCCAAATAACTATAAAAGAGGAAGAAAATTCAAAATTTTTTGAAAAAATCCGCTCCCTAAATAGAGAAGATGTTATCGCAGTAAAAGGAACTGTTAAAAAAACAAAGCAAACTGTCCGCGGAGTTGAAGTTTTGCTTTCTGATTTTAAGCTTTTAAACCGTGCGCAAACACCTCTGCCCTTGGATGTTGCTGAAAAAACCCCAGCGCTTTTTGATACTCGTTTAGATAATCGTGTCTTGGATTTAAGAAAGCCAAAAGTTCTTGTGATTTTTAAAATTCGCGGCGAGATTTTGCGCGCAGCACGCGAATATTTTGCAAAAAACAATTTTATGGAAATCGAAACCCCAAAAATTATTGCAACTGCAACCGAGGGAGGCGCAGAACTATTTCCAGTTTCATATTTTGACAAAGCCGCGTTTTTGAGACAAAGCCCGCAATTATACAAAGAATTGATGACAGCCTGTTTTGAAAAAGTTTTTGAAATCGGGCCGATTTTTAGAGCAGAGCCTTCTGAAACCACGCGCCATATAGCAGAAGTAACCCAAATGGATATTGAAATAGGCTTTGCAACAGAAGAAGATACTTGGGAAGTTTTTGATGATTTAATTCCTTATATTTACAGCAGTGTGAAAAAAAATTGCGCAGACGAACTAAAAATTTTGAGCGCTGATTTAAAAGTTCCAAAAGCTCCTTTCAAGCGGGTTTCATATACAGAAGTTTTAGAAGCACTTTCTAAAAAAGGCTTAAAATTAAAATGGGGTGAGGATACTCCACCGCATGGAGAAAAACTAATCACAGAAATTTACAAAGGACCAGTAATTGTTTATGGCTACCCATCCGAGCTTAAGCCGTTTTATATTGCTATCCATGAAAAAGACTCAAAAATCTCGCATGGTTTTGATTTAATTATGGAAGGGCTCGAGATTGCTTCAGGCGGCCGCAGAATTCACGATCCAAAAATTTATGAGTCTCGATTAAAAGCAAAAGGTTTGAATCCAGATAATTTTAAAGAGATCACAAAATTCTATCATTTGGGGATGCCACCGCACTCTGGATGGGCTATTGGGGTTGATAGATTAGTTCAAGTTATTTGCGGATTGCAAAATGTGCGCGAGGCTGTTCTATTTCCAAGGGATGTGAAAAGGTTGACGCCTTAAATTAAAACCCCAAAGCTCTGCTCTGCATTCCCAATCCCAACCCCTAAGTCTTTTTCTGTTATTTTTTTGCCTGTTTTTTTATCAATAAATTCGAATTCTTTAATTGTTGCAGGATACTCATGCCAAGTGAAAGTTGATTTTGCTGGCAATACTCCTTTTATTTTTTTCCTGAACTTCCACCACGAATCTGAATAAGTCTCAACTGTAAAGCTAATTTTTTCAGTTTTATTTTCCCCCGAAACAAGGAAAAAAGGATGATCCTCTCTTTCTATTCTCTTTATTTTTATATCAAAAATTCTATGTATTTTTCCTTTAAAATAAAATTCAATGTCTTTTTTCAAGGGCAGCTCTCCTGTTATCCTCCCCATATGAATTTTAAAATAAGTTAATGCTGCGCTTTTTTTGAAGTGGAAAATTCCCCAATACCATGGTAAAGCTGGCGCATTGAGGAAAACTCTCTGGAAATAAGCAGAGCCTTTTACTCTTTTTCCATGAACAACTCCCGTGAGGTTTAATTTGTTCATTCTCAAAAGCTTGTAATTAAAGCCAAACATTTCCTTGCTATTATGCGTGGGCATTGTAAACTGATTTAATTCCTTTAAGCTAAGTGCAAAATTAATGCCTTTCAACACCTTTACAAAGAGTTTTTTTCCTTTCAGCGAAAGCTCAGTATCGGGATTTTCTGTTTTCAATCCATGTTTGGAAAAGCATAATGGAGTGTGATGCCTTAAAAAATTATGGTGCATTTTTTCTCCATCATAATACCACGCGGCAACTGCACCATCTCTAATTTTTCCTCCACTAGTTCTTTCCAAATCGTGGTTTAAAACAATATTCAGGTCATTGCATTCAATTTCGACGTCTTTTTTTGTGCTCCAGAGTATCATCAATTGCCGCGGTTTTTCAGGATTTTTAGGGTTATTGAACATAAAGAGGAAAAACCACCACCACCAACTACCTTTTCTAGGCGTGGTTTTGCTCATATCAAAAACCTCTTTCTGTATTTCAAAAGCCCTTTTTGAATTAAATCTGTGTTCCATTGTGAGGAGATAGGTAGGATTGTTTTTAATACTTTTGAACAAATTTAAATACCCAAACTCTTAAATACTTTGAATTCTACATTTTCCGAAACATGGTAACAGAATATGATGCGATTATTGTTGGAGCAGGCCCTGCAGGCGCAACAGCAGCCATGTACTTAGGAAGAGCAGGCAAGAATGTTCTTCTTGTTGATATGGCAAAGTTCCCAAGAGACAAAGTATGTGGGGATGCTCAAGGAAGAAGAGCTGCTTCAATAATGAGGGAGCTTGGAATTTACGAGGGCTATACACAGCTCCCTGGAAAAGGAATTTATGGAATGACGTTGAGCTCCCCAAAAGGGTTTGTTGTTCACTTAGATGTTGAAGATCGCAATAACCCGCCACAGGGATATATACACAGGAGAGTTGATTTTGATAACTATCTTTTTGAAAATGCAGTTAGAATGTGCCCCAACTTTAAAATTTTTAAAGTGACTGATCTTATTATTGAGAACAATTTTGTAAAAGGAATTATTGGAGTTAATGAACAAGGGCAAACTGAAGAGATACGATCAAAAGTCGTTCTTGCTGCTGATGGGGCAAACAGTGTTGTTGCTGCAAAGTTTGGCTTGAACAAAAATCCACTTGCCCACTTTATTGTTGCAATTCGTGCTTATTACAAGAACGTCGAAGGAATGTCAGACCGCATTGAGATACATCTTGTCGAGCGAGTCATTCCTGGCTATTTCTGGATTTTCCCAATGCCAAATAAGGAGGCAAATGTTGGAATTGGAATGGTAGTTGAGGATATGAACAAGAAAAAACTTAACTTACAGGAAGCAATGCTCCGCGAAATAAAAGAGAATCCACTCTTCAAGGATAGATTTAAAGACGCATTTATAGAAACCCCTCCTGGAATAAGAGGGTGGAGCTTGCCCGTTGGAAGCCACCACAGGAAATGCTATGGGAATGGATTCATGCTGCTTGGAGATGCGGCTTCTCTGATTGATCCCTTGAGCGGAGAAGGAATTGGAAATGCACTGATTTCTGGAAAAATTTCAGCTCAAATTACAATGGAGGCTCTTGAGAAAAACGACTTCAGCGAGAAATTCCTAAAGAAATACGATACTGAACTCTGGAAGATAGTTGAACCAGAAATGAAATTAAATTACAAGCTACAGAAAATTGCAAAGAGGTTCCCTGGCCTAATAGACAAGCTTTTGGAAAAGGCAAATAAAGATGATAAGTTCAAAAAGAAGCTGGAAAAGCACGTGCCTTACACAAGCAACCGTGATGAGCTTCTAAAGAAAGATTTCTTAAGTGAACTTGGATTAGCTGCGACTTTTCTTGGAATATAAAACTAGGCTCCTTTTAGGCTGAAAAGTTAAATAACTGCAAGCCTTATTCATATTTAAAATGATTAAGAGCATAGAACTTCAGGGCTTCAAAAGTTTTGATAGACGAATCTCAATTCCCTTATCCAAGGGCATAACTGCTATTGTGGGCCCCAACGGCAGTGGAAAATCAAACATAGTTGATGCTTTTTGTTTTGTTCTCGGTCGAACTTCAGCAAAATCTATGCGTGCTGACCGCTTAACTCACCTGATTAACAATGGCG
>Ga0209541_10011197_pt1 | contig 14089 bp, 13 predicted proteins | sample RifCSPlowO2_01_FD_184027 | JGI IMG/M metagenome (GOLD analysis project Ga0209541, IMG submission 184027) | Groundwater microbial communities from Rifle, Colorado - Rifle CSP2_plank lowO2_0.1 (SPAdes) (version 2) | ecosystem: Environmental > Aquatic > Deep subsurface > Groundwater | place... | reverse complement strand
GTCCATTGTGCGAATAAGTTCGCGCTCATCCATGCGTCCGTGGATAATGCCGATTTTGGGGGCGCGCGCCACCTCGTGCGAAAGGAGATCCTCCAATTTTTCCCGCGCGCGTCCGATTGTTTCTATCCGGTTATGCAGGAAATATACTTGTCCGTTGCGCGAGAGTTCGGCGCGAATCGCCCCTGTGATCATTTTTTCCGAATACGGGAGAACGAATGTGTGGATGGGTTTTCGCTCGGGCGGAGGGGTTTCCAAAATTGACATATCGCGTAGGCGCGCAAGCGCAAGCGAAAGCGTTCGGGGAATCGGGGTTGCGGAAAGGGATAAGATATCAAGCTCTGCGCGGAGGTTCTTGAAATGCTCTTTATGTTTTACTCCGAAGCGCTGTTCTTCGTCAATAATCACGAGGCCGAGATTTTTGAATATGACGTCTTTTGAGAGCATGCGGTGTGTTCCGATGACGCAATCAATTGTTCCTTTTTGAATTCCGTCAAGAGTTTTTTTCTGCTCGCGGTTCGAAACAACGCGCGCCAAAAGCCGAATCTCAATTGCGGTCCGACGGAGCCGCTCCTCGAATGTGCGCGCGTGCTGCATGGCAAGAATCGTGGTTGGCGCAAGGAGCGCTGCTTGGCGGCCTGAAGCGACGACGCGAAGCGCGGCGCGAAGCGCGATTTCCGTTTTTCCAAACCCGACGTCGCCCACCAAAATCCTGTCCATGGGCTTTGTGCGCGCGAGATCGCGCGCAATATCGGCTTCTGCTTTTCGCTGGTCCTCGGTTTCATCAAACGGAAATGTCTCGCGAATTTCGTCTTCGAGCGCCGGGTCGCCTTCGTAGGGAGGCCGCGAGGCGATATCCCTTTTTGCGTATATTCGGAGAAGTTCTTGGGCGAACTTTTCCGCCTCTTCCTTTATTTTTCGCTTTGTCGTTTGCCAAAACGATCCTCCAAGGCGATGCACGCGCGGGGTTTCAAATCCAACGTAGGGGGTGAGGCGCTCTTTTTCGCTTGTGGGGACATAGAGCGTATCAGGTGCTGCTCCAGCTCGAGGCGCTGCGTATTCAACAAGGAAATATTCTTTTTCATCATCGAATAACGAATTTGTTGCGAATGTACGAATTCGTATATTCGGATCGGATTCGTTATTCGTTGATATAATCCCTCGGAAGATACCAACTCCGTGATCTACGTGTACGACATACGATCCTTCGGGAAGCGATTCGATCTTTTGCGAACTTACGCGCCGAGGTTTTGTTTTTTCCTCGCGGTCCGGCCGCTCGAATATCGAAGAGACGACGTTTCCGTGAAATTCGACGATAAAGGGTTTTTGGGTGTTTATTGGCCAGAGCTCAATGAATCCTCCGCGTACCGCAAAAACCCCTTTTCCAGTGACATTGCCTCCGCGCTCATACCCGAGGTCTGTGAGGCGCCGCACAAAAAGAATCGGGGACAACACAAGGTCGGTTTCTATAAAGAATGCATTTTCTCTCCACCACGTGTGTGTTTTTACTGCCTTTTTTATGGAGAGGGCGTTTTCCGAAAACCACAATTCACCCCGCTCAAGATTTTGAGGGGTGAGAGAAGCAATCAGAAGTTCATTCGTTTCGGGCGGGGCGGGAGTATTCATATTGTACGGGTGCATTCTATCTCAAATGAGAGAAAAATTCAAAAAGTGTCACGGGGAGCGAATACGCCACCCGGGTGGCGTATTCGGAAAAAAATTCAAAATTCACGAGTTGTATGTATTCATCGCGCGATCCGGGTTTTCCGAAACAGCGATTTCTACTGCCTTAATCGTCCGCTTAATGATTTTTGCGATTGCGCGCTTTTCATCCGGAGTCCATTTTCGGAGGACCATTTTTTCCGCCGGAATATCGCGTTTCCCGCCAATGCCGATCCGGAAGCGCCAGAATTCGCGGGTCTTCAAAGCGCGCATTACCGATTCAACGCCCTTATGTCCGGCCGAGTGTTTTCCAAAGGAGAGTTTTGCCGATCCCGCCAAAATATCCGCGTCGTCGTGTATCGCAAAAAATTCTTTTGGCTTCACTTTGTAGAATCTGATCGCTGCGCCGACCGCGCTACCGGATTTATTCATGAATGTGTCTGGGAGAAGGATTGCTACGTTTCTCTTGCCGATTTTTCCTTCGGAAACCTCCGCGTTCCATTTCTTTTCAAATCGAAAATCGGGAAAATCCCACGCCCTCCTGATTGCCTGGGCGATTTCCCTTCCGCTGTTATGGCGCGTGTGTTCGTATTCTTGGCCCGGGTTTCCGAGGCCCGCGATGATTGTCATTTGCATTAAAAGCTTTTTTCTCATATACTATAGCACATCTATGTCTCAAAATGAACAAAATGAACAAAAAAATAGCTGTTCCGTTTTTGAGCGCCGGCGGACTTCGGCGAGATGTGTGGGAGATTTTTAAAATTCTTCTCATCTCGTTCGTCATCGTTGTTCCGATCCGGTATTTTCTCGTCCAGCCGTTTATTGTCCGCGGCGCCTCGATGGAGCCGAATTTCGAAGATCAGGAGTATTTGATTATTGACGAGATTTCATATTATTTTCGGGCGCCTCTGCGGGGAGAGACCATTGTGTTTCGGTATCCGCGCGATCCGCGTCAGTACTTCATCAAACGGATTATAGGGCTTCCGGGAGAGCGCGTTGAAATCGCGGACGGAAAAATTAAAATTTATAATGTGGAAAAGCCGGACGGATTTCTTATTGAAGAGCCGTACCTTGTCCCCGAGGGCGTCGCGATCGGACCCGCGATCAATGTCCAGCTCGGAAAGGACGAATTTTTCGTATTAGGAGACAATCGGGCGGCGAGCTCCGATTCCCGCATATGGGGACCATTGAAAAAAGAGTTTATCACCGGTCGCGCCATTTTCCGCGCCTGGCCCCTCACTCGATTCGGGAATGTTCCCGACTATACCGAGAGTCCGGGGTTTTAATTTTCTTATACTAAAGATATGCCGAGAGAAAAGCCGCTCCATAAAGGAGGGATGGTAAAAATTGATCGCATGCCCGAGCGAACGCGTCTTCTTCTGCGCATCGCAAAAGCCCTTGAAAACCCTGGGGAGTTTTACCGTTTTGAACGGGTCGTATTCCCCGTGGCGGAGCACCCGCGCGTCTACAGCGCGTTTGCGAAGGCCGGACTTTTTGACGAGCGCGCGCCCGTTCTCGCGCGTCTCTGGTCTGGCGAGGAAGTGCTGCTTCGCATATCGGGGCTTCTCTCAATTCTCCGGGGATACGAGGAGAACAAAATGAACGATTTTCCGCATCCCCTCAAGTTTTATACGGAAGAGCAGGTGTTTTTTGCGCCTGCCCATAGGAAAGAAGATGTTGTTGAACACCGCGAATGGGCGATTATCATGATCGGAGACGAAGGGCCTGTTGCGGAGGCAGAGATTATCCAAATTTTCTGGAAGGCGTTTGAAAAATTGGGCCTCGGCGAGCGGGTGGGGTTACGCATCAATGCGGTCGGATGCGCGGTCTGCCGGAACGGGTTTCGGTCATCCCTCGCGTCCTATCTTCGCAGTCGCGTCCTGCGGCTTTGCAAGAATTGTAGGCGCAAAGCAAAATCGTCAAACGTAAAAGTGCTTCGCTGCAGTGACGACGAATGCAGGCGGATTCTTGAGACTGCACCCCAAGTTCTTGACTTTCTTTGCGAAATATGCAAAAAACATTTACGGGGGATACTTGAGTTTCTCGGGGAATCGGGGATTCCGTATTCCTTGGACCATTCGCTTTTTCTTGAAGGGCTTTGGTACGATACGATTGTTTTTGAATTCGCTTACACGGCGTCTTCGGCCGAAAGCGGCGCTCCCGCATCGGATATTCTTGTGGAGGGAGGAAGGATGATGCGCGCGGGCGAGGCGGCCTACGGCAAGCGGTTGGACGTTGTCGGAGGATCGGTTTTCATGGATCGCGTTGAACAGATTTTGGTCGATAAGGGGAAGCTCGGCGCGGGCGCGAAAAAAATTGACGTGTTTTTTGCGCATCTGTCGGACGCCGCAAAGAAAAAAAGCTTGCCGCTTCTCGAAGAACTTCGCCAGGGCGGGGTCTCGGTCGAGGAATCCCTCGGGAAGGATTCGGTCCGGTCACAGCTGAAAATCGCCGAGCGGGTGGGTGCAAAGATCGCCCTTATCCTCGGTCAGAAAGAGGCGCTCGATTCGACGATCATCGTCAGGGAAATGGAGTCGGGCATTCAGGAGACGATTTCTCAAGAAAAGTTGATTGAGTTTTTGAAGCGCAAGTTAAAACGTTAAAATCGTTCGAATCGTTCAAGTCGTTTAGCGAGCGAAGCGATTGAACGTCTCTAACGATTCTAACAAACAAAGTGATCTAACATTTTTCCATGGACTGTATTTTTTGTAAAATTGCGAACGGGAGCGTTGCATCGGATACGGTCTTCGAGGACGACGTAGTAAAGGCGTTTGGCGATCTTCATCCCAAAGCGCCGGTGCACGTGCTGGTTATTTCAAAAGAGCACGTTGCCTCGATCGCTCATCTTGAAGAAAATCATGCCGCGCTCATTCAGCGGATGATCTATGCCGCAAAAAGGATCGCGAAGGAAAAAGGACTCGGAGGGTATAAGCTTCTCTTCAACGTCGGCCGCGAAGGGGGGCAGGTGATTGATCATCTTCATCTCCATATTCTCGGCGGGTGGAAGAACGAAGTCGAGCTAATCTCGATGGAGCGAGCGAACGATTAACGCATAAATTATATACGCATGCTTGAAGTGCGAAGAAAAGAGAATGAGACCGTTGGCGCGCTTTTGCGCCGTTTTACCCGCCGCGTTCAGCAGTCAGGGGTTTTGATCGGCGCGCGGAAGCTCAAATTTCACGCGGCAAAACCAACGAAGCGGGCCGTGCGTGTGCGTGCGCTCCGGAGGATCATAAAGCAGAAGGAGCGGGTGCGCCTCGAGAAACTCGGGAAGGTGGCAAACGAGCGATAGGATTCGGGCGGTTTTTGGAGTTATGAGCCGCACGGTGTGTGGCTTTTGTAGATTCTCGTGATTGACCGTGAGGGCGTTTTTCTATAAGGTAAAATAAGGAATTTCTATGAATCTGCGAAAGACGATAGCTGAAGATATCACGCGTTCGCTCCGCGCGAAGGACGAGCGGCGGCTCGTGACGCTCCGTATGCTCTCTTCCGCGATCCATAACCGTGAGATTGAAAAACGCGGAACGGGGGAGGCGGGCGAGATTACCGAAGAAGATGTCCTCGGTGTTTTGCGATCTGATGCAAAGAAGCGCCGGGACGCAATCGCGGAATTTGAAAAAGGCGGCCGTCCGGATCTTGTTGAAAAAGAGAAACAAGAACTTGTGATTCTTGAAGCATATCTTCCGGCACAGCTCGATGATGCAGCGATTGCGGCCACTGTCAGAAGCGTTGTCGCAGAGTTCGGTGGCGCAAGCACGAAAGATTTTGGCCGTGTCATGGGAGAAGTAATGAAGCGTCTGAAGGGTCAAGCGTCCGGTGATCGGGTTTCCAGCGCGGTGAGAGAGATCCTCGGATGACTCCCGTGAAGTCATTACAAAGTATTATTTCGTTTTTCCGGCGTCGTTTCCCCAGAGACCTTCGAGTTCGGCTTCCGCGCGAGATTCAGGTGATTTCTGTTTCTTCCGTCCGATCGCTCGTTTTGAACAGGGTATACCGCGGGCGCGCGAAAGCAACAAACGTCCTTTCATTTCGCTACGGAAAGGAGTATGGAGAGATTATTATCTGCCCCGAAGTGATCCGCCGCGAAGCGCGTCGGGCAGGGCGAGATACGCGGTTTCAAACAGCGCGGATGGTTCTTCACGCTATGTTCCATCTTTCCGGTCTCCACCACGAGGAGTCCGAAGGAGCGGACAGAAAAACCACGCGGCTTGAAGCGGCCTTGATGGATGCATTTCATGAATTGTGTCTCACCTCGGCGTCACGACAATCGGCGTACGCCGCCTCAAAGAAAAATAGATAGAGATGGTTACAAGACTCTTCTTCGTACCGAAATTGCGTGGTTTCGCACGAGACAAGGAAGGACGACGAAGGCGTATATGGCGAATATACGCCAAGGAGGACTGACGCAGTCGTAGCCGAAACCACACAAGTGCAGGAGGAGAGAGAGTTTTGTAACCATCTCATAAAGATTACTATGGGAAAAATAATCACAGCGCTTGATATCGGGACGTCGACGATCCATACGATTATCGCGGAGCGGCGCAAGCGCGAGGAAGGACTTCGTATTTTGGGTGTTGGGGTCTCTCCGTCTCTGGGTGTACGTCGGGGAGCGATTGTTGATATTGAAGAGGCATCGGCGGCGATCCGGCGTTCGGTCGACGACGCAAAGAGGTCGAGTGGTATTTCGGTGAGTTCGGTGTGGCTTGCGGTGGGCGGAGCTCAAGTCGTCGTCGCTTCTTCTCGTGGGGTCGTTGCCGTTTCCCGCGCGGACGGAGAAATCTCTCCGGAGGACGTGAAGCGGGCGGTCACTGCCGCGCAATCGTTTCTGCCGCGTCAGCCAAATCGCGAGGTGATTCATATGATTCCCCGCGATTTCAAGGTTGACAACGAATCTGGCGTCAAGGATCCGGTCGGGATGCACGGCGTGCGTCTTGAGGTCGATACCCTCATCATCGAATGCGCATCACCGTTTCTCAAAAATATTTCAAAAACACTCGAGCACGTTGGTCTCTCTGTTGAGGATTTTGTTTTTTCGCCTCTCGCAACAGCGGAGGTTGTTCTCACAAAGCGGCAAAAGGAGCTTGGCGTCATGCGCTTGGACATCGGGGGCGGGACAGCGAGTTTCATTGTTTTTGAAGAAGGCGTTCCCATGCAGGCCGGAGTTTTGCCGGTCGGCGGCGGACACATTACGAACGACATCGCGATCGGATTCCGGACCCACATCGATGTTGCGGAGGCGATAAAACTCGCGTACGGCTCGTGTCTTCCGAGAGAGACGCCGAAGCGAGAAAACATCCGCCTCGCGGATTTTGTCGAAGGGGAGAGCGCGATCTACTCGCGCCGGGAGCTCGCCGAGATCATCGAAGCCCGCATGGGAGATGTTTTTGAACTTCTCCATCGAGAACTCAAAAAAATAAATCGCATCCAGCTTCTGCCCGCGGGGGTTGTCATGGTCGGCGGCTCTTCGCTTCTGCCGGGCCTCGTTGATCTTGCAAAGCGGGAGATGCGTCTTCCGATCGAGCGTGGGGTCCTCCAAGAGTTTAGTGCGGTTGTTGATGATACCTCGTCGCCTTCGTTTGCGCCCGCCTTGGGCGTACTTATGTGGGCGGACAGGACGATGCGCGAAGGGGGTGTGGCGTGGAGTAAGGGCTTTCCGGCGTTTTCGGAAAATCGGTGGATGCGATGGCTTCGTTCGCTTATCCCCTGACATAGGATAGGACAGTTGCACAGTTTTAAAGGACGTGATACGAATGTCGTATGTCCGAGAGAGGAAATACCAACCCCTGCCGTGCTGTCTTATAGATGTAAAGCGCCACCCGTAATTAATATGCCGAGTATGCCACAATTAAAGCCAGACATAGAAACATACGCGAGAATAAAGGTTGTCGGAGTCGGCGGCGGCGGCGGAAAAGCGGTTACCAGAATGGTTGACCACAAAATCAACGGCGTTGATTTTGTGACCATAAACACCGACGCGCAGGATTTGCATTTTACAAAAGCCCGGATGAAAATCCACATCGGAAAGAATTTGACGAAAGGCCTTGGCGCGGGGATGAATCCGGAAGTGGGGCGCCAGGCGGCTGAAGAAAACCGGGATGAAATTCACGAGACACTCAAAGGATCTGATATGGTTTTTTTGACCGCCGGGCTTGGCGGCGGAACAGGATCGGGCGCAGGACCCGTTGTCGCGGAAGCGGCGCGGGACGCCGGAGCGCTCGTGATAGGCGTTGTCACAAAACCGTTTTCATTCGAAGGCGCCGAGCGAAAGCGGATTGCCGAAGAAGCGTGGTTCCAGCTTCGCGACCGGGTTGACGCCCTTGTCACGATTCATAACGACCGGCTTCTCGGCGTTATAAATAAAGAGACCCCGCTTTTAAATGCATTTTTAATTTGCGATGACGTTTTGCGCCAAGCGGTCCAGGGGATTTCCGATCTTATCATTACGCCGGGCATCATCAACGTTGATTTTGCGGACGTGAAGGCCATTATGGCAGACGCCGGAACCGCTCTTATGGGCGTTGGCTACGGTACCGGAGAGGAACGGGCGGTCGCTGCGGCAAAAGCCGCGGTAAATTCTCCGCTTCTTGATGTTTCCATAGACGGCGCTCGCGGGGTTTTGTTTAATGTATCCGGAGGAGCGGATCTTACTATGTGGGAAATAAACGAAGCCGCGCGGGTGATTACGGGTTCTATTGATTCGACCGCAAAAGTTATTTTTGGCGCGGTCCACGATGACCGTTTGAAAAAAGGAGAAATCAAGATTACCGTGATCGCGACCGGGTTTACCGAGGCGCGAGCCGTAAAGACGGTTGAGTCCGATGAGGCGGCTCACGCGGTAAAGCGTTTTGCGCCCCAGGAGGCGCGTTCTTCCCAAGAAGTCCGTGAGCCAGAATCAGAATGGGATGCGGTGCCGGCATTTTTGCGGCGAAAGCTTAAATAACTGCGCATATACCTATATTCTATAAGACAATATCGGAAAATCCGCCTTGAGCGGTTTTTGTTTCATCCCAGTACGTCGAGAAGCCGCGGTTTACTCGATGCGAGTCGAGGCGTGGGCGGGCGGTAACGGGGTTCATGGACATTTTTATATAGCGTAACCTTCGCTAATCTACTGCGATTCTATAGATGGAGGCCTTACCCCATTAGAGATAGAATCTCGAACGAGGCGAGGAAGAATGGCGTATATATAGGATTGGTCTATTAGGGGCTACGGCGTTCTCCCGTTAGAACTATGAGGCCTAACGGGGAAACGTTGTTGTAAGGGAGTTCACCAGGAAATTTCTCTTCTCGGTTGTCAATGAATTTTGGGTTATCCACAGAAATTCTTTGACCGCGTGTGAAGGAGCGTGCGTATAATGGAAGTAGGATTTTGTTCGCGCGGTGCGCGGCAAAACGTTTTTACCACCACTTCTTCTGAAGGGAAGTGACCGAGAATTCTCTTTCGCCCAAGGACGGAAACCGAGGGGGGCGGAAGAGAATTTTTATCTCTTCTTTTCATATTATATATTCGTATACTCATAATTCTTAATTTCTAATCATTGATTTTTTTCTGAATTATCGCCGGCGCACGCGCGCTTGGGTGAGCGAAAAAATCTTTTTCTTATGCCGGGAGCAACGAAACAGAGCGAGATCGAGCGAGCACGCCAAAACCGCAAGCGGGCCTTACCCTTGAAGCGCCGCTTTACAAAAGCGGGCGCGCACCCCTTTGACGAGATTGAATGGCGGATGCACAAGGTTTTGGTGCGCGGGTCAAACGGATCAAAAGAAGAGCGGGAACTTGAATTCCCGGCATTTTGGTCTGATAATGCGGCTTCGATCGCGGGATCGAAATATTTCCGGGGACGGATCGGCTCGCCCGAGCGCGAAACATCGGTGCGGTCTATGATTACACGTGTTGTTTCTGTCATCCGCGCGTGGGGCCGTGACTCCGGATATTTTTCAACCGAGGACGAGGCCACCGTTTTTGCGGACGAGCTCACGCATATACTTTTGCATCAAAAAGCGGCGTTCAATTCTCCCGTGTGGTTTAACGTTGGCGTTGAAGACCCGCCGCAATGCTCGGCGTGTTTCATACTTGCAGTGGATGACAATATGGAATCGATTCTTGACTGGATCTATACCGAGGGAATGATTTTCAAGCGGGGATCCGGGGCGGGCGTAAATCTTTCCCCACTCCGCTCGTCCATGGAAACACTCTCGCGGGGAGGAGTATCATCAGGTCCGGTTTCTTTTATGCGCGGAGCGGATTCTGTCGCGGGCATGATTGCTTCCGGCGGCTCGACCAGGCGCGCGGCAAAGATGGTGGTCTTGAATATTGACCACCCGGACATCATGCGCTTTATCCGCTGCAAGGCCGAAGAGGAGAAAAAAGTCCGCGCGCTCATGGAAACGGGGTATGACATGTATGACCTGAATAACCCCGCATGGAATTCTATTCAGTACCAGAACGCGAACAATTCCGTTCGCGTGACCGACGAGTTCATGGAGGCGGTAGAGCGGGACGAGACGTTTGCAACGCGGTTCGTAACAGGCGGGAAGATCGCCCAGGAATACCGCGCGCGCGATCTTATGCATGCGATTGCCCAGGCCGCATGGGAATCCGGGGACCCGGGAATGCAGTACGATACGATTATAAACAAGTGGCACACCTGCCCCAATACCGGAAGGATAAACGCGTCAAATCCGTGCTCAGAATATATGCATTTGGACAATTCCGCATGCAATCTCGCGTCAATCAACGTCATAAAGTATCTAAATCCCGACGGCTCGTTTAATGTCCGTGATTTTATTCATACCGTAGACGTCGTTATTCTCGCACAGGAGATTTTGGTCGGGGGCTCGAGCTACCCAACGGAAAAAATCGGGGAAAACGCCCGGAACTACCGCGAGCTCGGGCTCGGGTACGCGAATTTGGGCGCGCTTTTAATGACTTGGGGGTTTCCGTATGACTCTGACGAAGCGCGCCACACCGCAGCCGCGATTACGGCGTTGATGACCGGCGAGGCGTACCGCTATTCTGCGGAGATCGCAAAAAAAATGGGTCCGTATGCGGGGTATGCGGTAAACAAAGAACCCCAGCTTCGAGTGATTTCTATGCACCGTGGGGAGCTCGACCGCGTGCGCGAAGATCGCGTGCGGGACGGCGCGATCTACAAAGCCGCACAAAAAGCGTGGGACGATGCGGTCTTTTTGGGGAAAAAATACGGCGTCAGGAATTCGCAGGTGACCGTGATCGCGCCTACGGGAACGATTGCGCTCATGATGGATTGTGCGACAACCGGGGTTGAGCCCGAGTTCGCGCTCGTCAAAACAAAAAATCTTGTTGGCGGCGGAACGATGCGATTCGTAAATACCGCGGTGCCTCAAGCGCTCACAAATCTCGGCTACTCTGATGCGGAGCGGGACCTCATTGTTGCGCATATCGAGTCGCAGGGGACGATCGAGGGCGCGCCTGGCCTCAAGGATGAGCACGCGGCGGTCTTTGACTCTGCAGTAAAGCCCGCAAATGGCGCGCGCTCAATCCAATGGCAGGGGCACGTCAAAATGGTTGCCGCGGTCCAACCGTTTATTTCCGGCGCGATTTCAAAAACATTCAATATGCCAGTGGATACGAGCGTGGATGAAATAATGAAAGCGTACATCATGGGGTGGAAACTCGGCCTAAAAGCGTTTGCGGTGTATCGCGACGGCTCCAAATCGGCACAGCCCTTGGTCACTGCAAGCGGCAAGGGTGGCGCAAAAAAAGGAGAAAAACCGTTTCGCCGCAAGCTTCCCCCGACGCGGCCTTCGGAAACGCACAAATTTTCCATTGCGGGGCACGAAGGGTATCTTACCTACAGCATGTATGAAAATCGCGATCTTGCAGAAATTTTCATCACCATGTCAAAGCAGGGTTCGACCCTGGCGGGGCTTTTGGATGCATTCGCAATTTCGGTTTCAATCGCGCTCCAGCATGGGGTTCCTGTAAAAACCCTTGCGCGAAAGTTCGTCTACGGCAGATTCGAACCAGCCGGATTTACCGAAAACCCCGACATCCAAGTCGCGACCTCGATCACTGACTATATTTTCCGCTATCTCTCGCTTCGGTTTCTATCCACGTCCGATCTTGATGAGATTGGCGTAAAGGGCGCGCCAAAAGAAGTTCCCGCGACCGTAACAAATATTAAAGCCGTTGTCGCGTCAGATTCCCTTGCGCCGTCAGCGCCAATTATAAAAACCGCAGAATCAAAGTTCGTGTTTGCGGATTCGGTATGCCGCGAATGCGGAGGAATGCTCGTGCAGACCGGTTCCTGTAAAACGTGCTTTCAGTGTGGGACGAGTACGGGCGGATGCTGAAAAATCGCCGATGCAATTCGAGACACGACGCGATCACTCCTGCGGTGGTCGCGTCTAAGGGTCGAACAAAATTTTCTCCGCCCGATAGCGGAGAAGCCGAGCAATTTTGTTCTCCCATTGTCTCTCATTGCACCGGCTCTTTTTTGTTGATAATAATGAAAAAGCTGGCGATGGTGGTGTCGCCAGTTTAAGAAGCGGATGGCATGTGCACGTTTTCTAGCAATCTTGGATGCTTTTCGTACAGTATTCTTACGAGTTTTTGGAAAGTGCTGTTTGGAAGATAGTTTTCAAGGAATCGGTATATTTTCATTGCATCTCTCCTACTTTTTTCCTCAAAACCTTCATTTGTCGTAGATCTGCATTTTCTCAATATGAGAACAACTGCATGAGTTCTTACGCTAAAGGCTTTCTGTACAGTAAGGAACCCTATCATGACTGCCTCCTATTGTGATCTATATCTATAGTTATTAAATTAGAGAGCAATGTCAATGCTCTATATTTTCACCCCGTTAAAACTTGCTTTAACGGGGCAAGCCGGAAACATACTTTATGTTGTATATATTCACAGGGAACGGTAAAGGAAAAACAACGTCCGCTCTTGGGCTAGCCCTGCGCGCTGTCGGGGAAGGGAAGCGCGTTTTAATGGTGCAGTTTATCAAGGGGCCGTGGAAATCCGGCGAGGATGGTGTTGAAATAAAAGGAAGGGGTAAGTTTAGGATTGTGAAGATGGGAAAGGGTTTTGTCGGAATTTTGGGAGATACTTTACCGCGCGAGGAACATGAACGCGCGGCCCAAGACGCGCTCGCGTACGCAAAAAAAGAAGTCGAATCCGGCAATTGGGATATTCTTATTCTCGACGAAGTGAATAATGCAATCCAGCTCAATCTCATCTCAAAAGAAAAAATCCTTGAGTTTATCGAATGGTCAAAAGACAAACTCGAGCATCTCATCTTAACGGGAAGAGATGCCGCGCCCGAAGTTATTGATCTCGCGGATCTCGTGACCGAAATGAAAGATATCAAACATCCGTATGAGAAAGGAGTAAAAGGAAAGCGCGGACTCGAATATTGACTGAATATAGTATATATGGTATTCTTTCTTCGGAACAAAAGATGGAGGTCTTAATGTTCGCAACGCTAGGGCGTGAATGGGAATTGTTGGATGGCAAGACTAAGCATTTTGCAAAAGTCGCGCCGGGGCGATACGAACTCGAGAAAATCCCAAATCCTTTTGGACATGAAGCTTCGTGGCTCGTCTTGAAGGGGACAATGGTTGGTATGACTGAAGAAGCTTGGAAACAGTGGAGAAACGGTGAGGTGATTCATGGGAAGCCAGTCGATTGGGGTGAGTTTGAAATCATAATCGAAGAGTAGCCGTATGGTTCGCCCAGCGGTTTTTTTGTTGCACATTCTTTAGGGATTGATAGAGTAGTTACATGACGAAGGCGCGGATTTTTTTCTTTATTCTGTTGTCGTTTGCCGGAGGAATCGCAGGGCGGTCGTTCATTGAAATTCCGTACGCCGTTCTTCTTTTGGTTTTTATCGTGGGGTTTCTTGCGATTCTCGCGGGGATTTTGCGGCAAAAAAGGCAGCTCTGGGCCGCGGGCCTCATGGTGCTTGCGGTTCTTGGCGGGATTGTCCGCTATGATTTTTATGATTATTCCCAGCCGGTGCTTGGTGGACTCTACGGAAAGTCGTTTATTCTTGAAGGATATGTGCTTCGCGAGCCCGCGCAAAGCGACAAGGCGTTGAATTTCTCGTTTCGCGTTGAGTCGCTTGAAGGAACGCGACTCGACCGGCCGTTTCTTGTGCGAGTGACAACGCGGCGATTCCCGGAGTATGCAATCGGAGATGCGCTTTTGATTCGCGGCGTTATCCGGGAGCCGGAAAATTTAAACGGCTTTGATTATGCGGCATACTTGAAAAAAGACAACATATTTGCGGTTGTTTCGTTTCCGGATATTGAGAAAAAAGAAGGGAAAAGGGGAAATCCGATAGTGCTTTTTTTGTCGAGCGTAAAGCGCGCGTTTGAAGAAAAAATTGACGCGGTTCTTCCCGAGCCCCACGGCGCGCTTGCAAAAGGATTGTTATTGGGC
>Ga0209541_10011192_pt1 | contig 14090 bp, 23 predicted proteins | sample RifCSPlowO2_01_FD_184027 | JGI IMG/M metagenome (GOLD analysis project Ga0209541, IMG submission 184027) | Groundwater microbial communities from Rifle, Colorado - Rifle CSP2_plank lowO2_0.1 (SPAdes) (version 2) | ecosystem: Environmental > Aquatic > Deep subsurface > Groundwater | place... | reverse complement strand
TGCTTATGCCGGCTGGAGCCTCAACATCATTGCTCAGTCCCTCCGAGTGGTCCACAAGTAACCTTTTGTTAGCAAAAGTTTAACCAAAATCGTGCGGCTTTGACGCACGAGATGTGCCGCATCTCGTGTGCTGAGGCACACGAAAGGAGCCTAAATTTTTCTTCGTTTCGACTTAGAAAAATTTTACGGCTTCCACCAGCCGAAGAAGCGGACGAAAATTTGCAGGCGTGTGTTTCTGGATCTCGTGCAAGAACTTGTCATACTGGTTTCGCTCTTTGCTGATTTTGAAAATCCTCATCATATCATTTTAACCATATATTCACCTTCCAGTCTGTATCCCAGTTTTCTATAGTATTCCCTCACACCAACCCCGGAAATCACAACAACCTTGTCAAAACCAAATTCCTCTTTTGTTATCCGCTCAGCTTCAGCCATAAGCTTTTTTCCAAATCCCCTGTGCTGGAAAGTGTCTAACCATACGCCTTTTTCCTGCAAACTTTTTTCCACTCCGAATACATGAAGCTCCCTCACTATACTGGAAGTTGGTGTGATCTCTTTTCTGAAAGTCTGCCCTGGAATTCTCAATCTCAGCAATCCAACAACAACATCGTTCTCCTTATCATCAAAACTCAGGAAAATTTCCTTCCCTCCAGAAGCAGTATAATCTACCCTGTTCAAAACAATATTTTTCTCTTCTATTTTCTTTCCTTTCAATAAGGCATAACCAGCTTCCCTGCACCTGATGCATTCGCATTTTAGTCCAAGCCTCTTCAGCTTCTCCTGAGCCGCATCCCTCAAGTGTGAAAATTTTGTCCCGCCAACAATATATTCTGCTGGAAGGTCGCGCATCACTCTTTGTATTCTCGCCCATCTAGGGACCATCGGTTTAATCTTAGCCAAAATATCCACAACCTGTTCAGTTGTGTAAGGTGTGTATTTCCCTTCTTTCATCATCCCTTCAAGCTCAGTGTCCTCTATCACAACACAAGGGTATAATTTGAAACCGTCTGGCCTGAAATCCGGGTTTGACACAAGTTCTTTAAACATCTGCGCATCTTTTTCAGGATTTGATCCCGGAAGGTTGCACATATAATGATAGTAAATTTTGAATCCAGCATCTTTCAGTAATCTTGTTGAATTAATTACATCCTGAACAGTATGGCCTCTTTTAGTCAGTTCATAATTCTCGTCGTCTGGTATCTGCACGCCTAATTCAATCCTTGTAGTCCCAAAACCAAGCATTTCCTGAATCTGGTCAGGCGAGCACCAGTCAGGCCTTGTTTCTATGCACAATCCCACGCATCTATGTTTTGTTGCCTCATTTATTTTTTTAGCTTCTTCAAGAGTTTTCGATTCAATCAGATTCAACCCATCATAAATTCCTTTTACAAAATCAAGTCTGTATTGAGGGGGGGAAGCCATGAAAGTCCCGCCCATCACAATCACCTCGTTCTTCTCTGCAATATGCCCGTTCAGATCGAGAGCCTCTATCCTCCCTTGTATCTGGCCTCTAGAATCATAATTCTTCCTGAGAGCCCTGAGAACAGTCGGCGATTTAGGCATATAACTTTTAGGAGTAGGTATTGGCTTGTCAAACCCGCCCGGACAGTAAACACACTGGCCCGGACACGGCAAAGGCTTTGTCATCACAGAAAGTATAGTTACGCCTGATATTGTCCTCACCCTTTTTCTCGGGTTTTCTTTTGCGCGGGGAATAATCATAACAAAAAATGGATAGAAACTATAAAAATTTTAAAATCTCTTCATCAGAGAAAACAGAAATGGCGCTTTGCTTTTTAAGTTTTGGCTCTCTTGACCAGATGGGGCACCTAAATGCGAGGGCAAGAGCAAAAAGCGGCGCATCCTTTTTATCAGGTGAAATCTTCTCACCTTCTCCAAAAAAATTGTCGTATTTGGGTTTTGGAACCGATTTAACAAAATATTTCAGTGAGATTAGAAGGAACTCAAATTCATCCTCTGATATCCCAGAATACTTCAAAATCTGAGCCTTCAGGTTCATCAGCTCTGAATAAACAAAATCAGGCGCAATCGGGGTGTAGCCGGAATCCCTAAGCTTTCTTATAGTATCAAAAACAGTCGATTTTCTAAAAAACGAGAACAGGACATTTGTATCGACTACCAAGAACATCATAAATCCTGATGCCTTTTAGCTACCCTCTTTTTCAATTCCTCAGCAAGCTCATTTGCCTGAGTCTCTGAAAGCTTTGATTTGGAGGCTATTTTTTCTGCAACCTGCAAAAGGATTTCTTCCCTGACTTCATCCTCTATAGCCCTCCTGAAGGCATTTTTAACAACCCTGTTCCAATCGATGCTTTTAGATATTCTGTCAGCCTCTTCTTCATACCCCTCCGGGATCCCCATCCTTAACTCAAACTGTTTCATATAATTAGAATATAGCTGCCCTCTTTATAAATGGGCCTCTTGGAAATGGAAGACAGAATATAGTCCAAACCCTCTTTCTCGGGTTTTCTTTTGCTCGGGGGATGATAATGGATATAATTCCAGAAGGAGGTTATAAATATCGGCGGCTATGTATTCTTATTATGTCAAAGGAAATAATACAAGAAACTAAGGTATGCCCTAAATGCAAAGGGAAAATGATGAGAGGCGAAGAAGGTTCACACCTCTGGAAAAATACAGCAAAGAAAACATTTATCGGAGCCACAAAATACCATACCTATGCCTGCTCTGAATGCAGGTATATGGAATCTTATCTGGAAAAGAAAAACTGAATACTCTGTTCTTAGCATCAATTGAAAGCCTTTGGGCACTTTTGATTTTTATTGTGCCTGCTGCCCATTTGCGGAAAAGTGCTGATTTTCCATATATTGGAAAAGGCCCGGTTAAGATAATATGTGAAATATGTTGTGTACGTCACTATAGGTGTGTACATATCCTCTGTCAGTAAACAGATAGCATATAAATTTCATGAAGTATGAGGTTTGACAGGATCTGGAACTATTTATAAACAATATGTTTATACTATATTAAGAGGATGCTATGATAAACGAATTCGAATTTATAGTCTCCGGAGAAGTCCAAGGCGTCGGATACAGGCAATATGTTGCAAAAGCGGGGCGAAAGCTGAAGCTTGTCGGCTTTGCTGAAAACCTCAAAGATGGAACAGTTCGTATCCATTGCAAGGGCGATGAAAAGGATATCGGGAAGTTCAGGAAACTAATTAATATACAGAGACCCGAAGCTGCGCCCCTTATAAATGCAGAGCATATAGAAGAAAAACAACCCGCACAAGGAACGGTTAAGCAAACAGGTTTTGAAGAAAAGTATAGTGATTCAACTGCCGAGATGGCACAAGGCTTCTCCGCGGGTATGAACTATATGAATCTTTTCAGGGCAGAGAGCCAGGCAAACTTTAATCGTATGGATGAAAACTTCAAGCACATGGACGCAAAATACGATAAAATTTCAGAGGGGCTCTTTGCGGTTGTCGCCAGCACGGGAAAAAGAATGGAAAAGACAGATAAGAACATAGAATCGCTTCTAAAAGTTCTCGTACAGAAAAAATAACTCCCTCACGTTCTAACCAATGGCTTTCATCTGTTCTGGCGGTCCGAGGAGTTGGGTTTTGCGTCAGCAAAATCTTGCATAATCGCTGTTAAGTGAGGCGAAGCCAGAGCGCAGTGTGGTCGGAATCGACTTTTTATTTATCTAAAAACAACTATTTCTATGACTAGAGTTTTCGAAGTAAAGAACAAAAACGGAAAGTTGATTTATCTCACAAATGAAAGATACGAACACATCAAAAAGCACCCGGAAATGAGAAATCCAGATATTCTTGCTGTCATTGAACAAACTATCAGAAACCCGCATACTGTGAGAGGCTATTCTCTCGATCCCAACATATGGTATTATTACAGTTATCACAAAGATAGAAAGTCTAAAGCCAGGTATTTAAGGATCATTGTCAAATATCTGAATGGCGAAGGCTTTGTAATAACAGCCTACTTCGTGACCAACATATGAAAGGGCAAATGCAAGTCTACTACGATGAGGAAGGCGATTTCCTGGAAATAAATATAGGCGAATTCACAGAGGGATTTTTTAAAGACATAGGCGAGGGAATAGCCGAAAGAATTGATGAAAAAACAGGAAAGGTGACAGGGATAGCAATACTTAGTTTTAAGAAGAGGACAGAACAAGGCAAGGGTTTTAAAATAGATTTGCCTGTGAATTTGCAGATCATCGCTTAAGAATGTTGTTTCTTAAAAGCCGCCGGGGATCGCAATTGAAACTAACGTATGCACTTTTACGAAGTTTTTCCGTTAGGAAAAATTTGGGTGGAAGAGCCTGCAAGGCTCTGGAACCGTAAAAGTGCTGTTAGTTTCTCCGAATGAAATGAGGACGAGATTTTAATGCAATGTTCCTGAAGGGAAAAATCTCGAGTAAGCGGGCGAGCGTCTTTTAGGGTAGGCGTCGTTTATCAATAGTAACTCTCAAGTAGTCAAACAACCGAAAGCTTTATAAAGCTTAGCCTACTACTAAATGTATGGCATACAAAATGACTCTATTAGAAAGACTTGAAAAAGCAAAACCTGGAAGACACCCAGTGTTTACAGCAGTTGAAACATTAAGAGGCCCAACAAAAATGAAACAATTCTATCAAGAATATGTTGGATATCTCAGGCAACATGGAGATTCGGAAAGTGTAAGAGCAGACCCAGAAGCAGTTGCAAACAGCAATATTGGATATATTGTTGGATATTATGACAAAGAAACTGCTGACAGATGGTTTGAAGCTCTTCCCGATGTAAGCCACCCAATTTTTGGAAGGGATATTTTTTCAGTTTCTCCAGAAGATGCTTTCAAAGCAGGACAAATTGCATCACAAGAAGGACAAGAAGGTGCAAGGCGTTATATTGAACAAAAGAGGGGAAAATAAGTTCTTCTTATTAAAGACGCCCCGCATTTTAATATTTTCTCAGATTTCTTCACATTAGTTAGCTCGCCAGCGATTGCATTTAACGTCAGGATTATGAGAAGTTTGGCGTAGCCAAATTTGGGTGGAGAAGTCTGCAAGACTTCGGAACCTCATAATCCTTGTTATACGCTTCCGTTAGGAACGAGCCCGAGTGCAACGTCCCGAAGCCGAAGGCGAAGGAAAAATTCAAAGTAATTTTTTGGGCGTTCCATTGAGCGAACACATTGAGCAATCAAGAACAAGAATCAAGGGGACAATTTCTAAACTAAATATTTTTTTAAGAATTTTAAAACTTCATTGTGAAACATAACTTTAGGTGGATTTTTCTTGTTCCACATCTCAGGCCATCCCCTCTTTTTTACTTCTACAGGATCAACATCTCCATGAAAATTAGAAGGATGAATTAAAATCTTTGTGGGAACTCCTAATTTTTTCAATTTTTTATAGGTCTGTTCAGCATATTGGTATGGCACTGTTAGGTCATTCTTACTTGCTATAAATAAAATTGGTGCGGTTTTCTTGTTTGCCAAATGAAACGGTGAAGCTTCTTTGGCATTTTTTTGAAGATCTTCTATTTTTCCTCCAACTAATTGGTGGACGAGTTTCTCAGCCCATCTTGGACCATCTGGGTTATCAAGATTATACTTTGCATACTTAACCAGATTCATCGGTCCGTGAAAAGAAATTGCTAATCTTATAGGAGGGTTAAAATTGCTTAATAGCATTGCACTCAATGCAGCCAGTGTTCCTCCTGCAGACTTTCCAGCAATTGCAATTCTTTCTGGATTGAGATTATATTTCTTCTGATTTTCATAAATAAACTTCAAGGCTGCTTTGATATCTTCCAATTGCGAAGGAAAACTGTATCTTGGGGCAAGCCGATATTCGATAGCAACTGAAGCAAATCCCTCTTTTGCTAATGATTGGGAAATAGGAATCTGAAAATCTTTGTTTCCTTCTTCCCATCCACCACCAAATAATTGTATGATTACTGGAGATAGGTTATCTGATTCAGGAACATAAATATCACAATGAAGTTTGTTTCTTTTTGAATAGACCACATCTTTGATTATTTTTAATATGACCATATATAAATCAAGTAACTCATTAGGTTAATAAATCTTTAGAAATTGTCCCCATCTCTCTTTTAGCCCACGAAAAAATGGAATTTAACGTCAGGGATATGAGAAGTTCGCCGCAGGCGAATTTGGGTCGAGGCTCTGCAAGAGCCGAGCCTGTTAATCGCTGTTCAACGAGGTTTTCCGAAGGAAAAAGTGCAACGTCCCGACGAGCACAAAGTGCGAGGAGAGTAAATTTTTGGGCGAGGGTGAATTATTGTTATCATTTTAAAAAAGTGAAAGCTTTATAAAGTTTAACTTTATTTTATATTGTATGCAAACAGAAAAACTTTATCAAATACTTCAAGGCTCAACAAGAGTTTATAGAAAAGGCGAAGCTGTAGAAAGAAGGCAAGTAGGAAACGTTGATGTTGTAGAATTATTTGGATATGACCACACAAGTAAAGCACCAACGGCTGATAATTTTGATAACGTTGATATGATTTTTGTTGATGTTGTTGTTGACAGAGCAAGAGCAGAGCAATACAGAGCCGATTTAACAAGAATTCTTCGAGATTATCCACAACCAGAAAGACTTTCTGAAGGTCCAAGTTATATTGAATTAGCACCAAATCTTGAAATGGAACAAGAAAGTGCACTCAGATTGATGGCACTTGGTAAAACATTAGGTATATGGGATGTGGTGAATGCAAAAACACTTGGAATGGATGGTGCTACAGCAAGACAAATGGCTGGCCAAGGATTTCTAATGATTTCAGGATATAAACTGTCTGAATAAAATTTCTTTACGAAGTAAAGACTATCTGTCCGAAGGACTACCCGAGCCCAAAAAATTATTGGACTTAATTAAGGATATGAGAAGTCCAGCTTTGCTGGATTTGGGTGGAGAAGTCTGCAAGACTTCGTAACCTCATAATCCTTGTTATATTCCCCGTAGGGCTGAATTTTAGTGCAACGTTCCGAAGGGAAATTTCAGAGTATTATTTTTGCCCCGTTCATTTAACAAATTCATTCAAATTTAAGAATTCAATTTCTTCTCTTGTGGCTTTCAAATCTTTGAGAGTAAATTCATGCGTTTCGACATCAAAAGCCCGACAACAATCTTTGATAATAGTGATTTTGAAATCCCTATCATAAGCATCTTGAGCTAAACTTCTTACACATAAATTTGTCAAAATACCAGCGATAACAATTTCATCAATCCCCTCAAGATGCTTATCTAAATCGGTTTTAAAGAATGGACTGATTTTATTTTTCTTAATAAGCACATCGTAATCTTGTTTATTAACTTCATCAATTATTTCAACATTTTCAGAATTTTCAGCAAAGGCTTCATCTGAATCTTTTTCGATGTGCGTAGTGAAGATTATTTTGTAGTCATTTTTTCTACAAAAATCTATAAGTTTGTTGGTTCTTCCGATTAAATCAGAAATATCACCAACAAAATAATCTGAACTTTTATCAGTCCATTCTTTTTCAAAATCTACGATTATAAGAGCTTTTGATGTCATAAGTATTAGTTAAATTTGAATGATTATAAATTTATCGTTAAGGGGCAAAAATAATATTGAATATAACACCTATTAAACGCATAGAGTTCACCAAATAACCCACTAACAGGGCGAAAAGCGAACTTTTATGAGGCGTGAGATTATATACTGTCTGATGGGATTTGATGCAAAAACTCTTTCTGCTGATGAGAGGTACAAGCTTGTGGGGAAGCTTATTGAGGAGATAAAGCTGAGAAAGTATTCTTTCCAGACAGGCAAATCATATATTTTTGTTGTGAAAACTTTCCTCAACTCAGGAAAAAGTCCGCGGGAATTCCTTCTGGCTCAGTCAGGGAAGAGCAATTCCACGATGTGATCCGCTTATTTTGCCTTGAAGGTTTTTTATGAAGAAGCCCTGAAAGAAAAATTCATGGAAGATATCCCTCTGGCTAAGAACAGCCTTAAGCTTCCTCTTGTTTTGGGCAAAGAAGAGGTGAAAAATATGATAGAAACCACTGAAAATATCAAGCACAGGCTTCTTCTTATGTTTTTATATTACGCCGGCCTGAGGCTCGATGAGATGATAAATATAGGTTGGAAAGATATGGATTTTGAAAGGAGCCTGATACACCTGAAAATTACAAAAGGCGGGAGGGACAGGGTTGTTTTCCTGCACCCTAAGCTTAAAGAATTTTTGAATATTAGCGGAGTTAAGCAGGATGGCCTTATTTTTGTTTCAAACAGAGGCGGAAAATACATTAAGAGAAACGTTCAGATGATAGTTAAAAATGCGTCAAAAAGGGCCGGGATAAAAAAGAATGTGACTCCTCATACTTTAAGGCATAGCTTTGCAACCCACCTTCTGGAAGGAGGAGCAGATATACGATACATCCAGCAGCTCCTCGGGCACAAAGACCTGAAGACAACACAGATTTACACCCGTGTGGCTAACAGGGACATCAAAGGCTTGCGGATTTGATTTGAAGAGCGATACATTTATATACTATATGATCCAGTAATGTTACATATGATACAAAACTATAGCAAATGGCTTGTACTTAGGGAATTTTTCGATGATCCGGAAGGCGGGTTTACTATAAGGCTGCTTTCAAAAAAGATCGGCCTTGCTGCAACATCAGTCAAATTGCATCTGGATAATCTGCTGAAAGACAGCCTAATTTTGAAGGAAAGCGGGGTTTCGTATCCTGTCTACAAGGCAAACAGGGAAAATGAAATTTTCAGGTTTTACAAGAAAATCGACATGCTTTTCAGGATAAAGGAATGCGGATTAGTGGAAAAACTGGAGGATGCCTATCCTCAGGCAATAATCCTCTTTGGTTCTGCGGCCAGAGGGGAAGACGATGCCCATAGCGATATTGACTTGTTTCTATTATGCAAAGAAAAAAAGACAGATCTCCAGAAGTTTGAAAAGGCGCTAAAGCGGCCTATAAGCCTGCATTTTTCAGAAGACCTGAATAAATTGCCAAAAGAGCTGAGAAACAACATAATAAACGGGATTAAACTAGCTGGTTATATTGAAATTTTCTAATTTATGGATATAATAAAAACAACTCCTGACAGGCAGAAAGCAGCTAGTCTGCTGGACACCGTAGGCCTGAGATTAGATCTGGTAGCTTTAATGAAAAACAGCGATTTACAGGAAATGAAACGGCTCTTATTGATGATCTGAGAAAGCGGAGAAATGGAATAAAATATTACGGGAAGCATGTCGATCAAGCCTACATAACAATGTATGAAAATAGCATAACTCAATTGATCGGAAAACTCATCAAGACTGCCAAGGCGAAGTTGGCCTGATTCTCTACCTGGTATGCCCAAACTCAACGACAGTCAAATCAAGGAAGTTTACAACCAAATAGCAGAAGGTTTCTATAATCTCAGGCAGCATCCGATTACCACGGAAGTGGCCAAAATCGCAGAGAGCTGGAAGCCGGGAAAACTGTTGGAGATAGGGTGTGGAATTGGAAATTCCCTACCTTTGTTTTTGCAAAAAGGTTTTGATTGTATAGGAATTGACATCTCCTCCAAGATGATAAAAAACGCGAGAAAATTTGCGGAAAAAAACCATGTGTATTTTAATCTGGAAGTTGCATCTGCGCTTAATTTGCCTTTCAAGGATAGACAGTTTGACTATGTGATTTCAATAGCTGTCCTCCATCATCTGGATTCAGAGGAAAAAAGGTTGTGTGTTTTGGAAGAAATGAGAAGGATCCTGAAGCCCAAAGGGAGAATTTTCTTTACTGTGTGGAATAAACCAATCACTAAGAAAAAAGATATGTGGATTCCATGGAATAAAAAAAGGAAAAAACATAACAGATACTACCACTTTTTTGGCAAAAAGGAGCTTGAAGCCCTCCTGAAAAAAGCTGGATTCAAGAAATACAAAATTTTCGAGGATGGGAAAAAGAAGAACCTGTGCGTCTTAATCGCCTAAATTCTCTGGTGGATATAGGCAGCGGTCAGGTGGCCTGAAAGAACTATCACTTTTTTGTTTCTCTCCTCTATAGCCAGGCGGATTGTGCTCAGATGGCCTATATACGAGATCTTCAGGTTCTTTGGGAGCATTGCTCGAAGCATCGAATACATTTAATCTTCTAACCATGAAGACAGATTTGATTTTCTTCGCTTAAATACTTTTTAGCCTATCTTCGACAAAAAACTAAATCAGAGGTTCAGCCATCTTCCTGAAATCCTTGTCCTTCACCTGTATATACAAACAATATCCCAGATCCTTCTTCAAAGGCCCGTCCAGACTCTCTCCGGGAATCTCCTCTATTTCGTCCTCTGTGAAAGCAGGTTTCTTGAGGTTTGTCCATTCCTCCTGTCCATATTTTTTTTGTATCAGTTTGTGAGCCTCTGCAAGGACTTTCCCATCGACCTTTCTGCTCTCAAAGTTGTTTTCAGCCACTGTTTTCAAAAGCTCTTCAGCAACCATACTCTTTAGCGCCTCTGTCCTCTGCTCCTGATTGAGATTTTTTCCAACCTTATCCAAAAGTTGCGAGATAGCTGGAATATTCTTGAGCGCCTGATATTCTGTGTAAACCTGATTTCCTATTTTCCTTGAGCCTAGGATCAGCCTTTGATTTATTTTATCCACATTATAAGGGTCTATTATAATCAACCCGTGTAATAAACCTGAATTCACTCCCCAGACAATCGCATGGCTTGCAACAACCTTTCCATCCACATTAATTGTAGAAGCTTTGTTATCTATTCCCAGATTTTGCACACCCAAATTCTCAAGGGCCTTTGCAACTTTTTCTGCATAATATGCCCTCATATCCTCATAATGTGTAAAAGTCCCGTCCCTAGGAACAGTCATTGTGTAGGCAAGAATATTCGGCCCTATTTGTATGTGTGAACCCCCAGAAGCCCGCCTGACAACACTAAAATCCCTGTCAATTTTTTTAATTACGTCAGTTGCCTGAGAGTAACCCAGCACTCCAAAATCCTTGTGGACAGACCAGAGCCTCAGGCAGGCAGCCTTCTCGGCTCTCTTCAAGAAATACTCCTCGAGAGCCATGTTCACGCTCGCAGGATAAAAGTCAGAAACCCAGTACTCGTAATTGAACATAATCTATATTGTAATTATAATCCTAAATAATCAGCTACAGCATCGTAGAATGGGGCCGGCAGGCTTGGGTCAACAGGAAGGCCTATCCCTGTATTTCTCCTTATATAATCAGCCAGCTTCGTCCTATAACCTGTATGTAATTCACTAGGCCTTTTCATTCTCTCCGGCCTTTCACCTTTTATCCTAACTTTTTTTCCGAATCCCCTTCGTCCCAAAAAATCCTGTGCCCGCCTCAAAGGTTCATCCAAATTGTAGCAAGGCCTTGCTAAAACCCTAAGCAGATTTTTTTCAACTTTTCCGTCTATATAGTCAGGACAAAGAGTTTTTAAGAGTTTTCTCCCGGTTTCTAAATTAATATTGTACGGCGGCATACAAAAATATAGGGAATAAGTTTAAAATTCTTTTTATTCCCGCAATCTATCAAATTTTATGGATATCCAGGAACTTAATGCGCTGTATAAAAAGAAAAAGCCAGAAATACAGAAAAGATTGGAAGATTTTAAAAAAATCCAGTTGTCTTCTGATGGGGAAATCTTCAGCGAGCTTTGCTTCTGCACTCTCACTCCACAGTCAAAGGCTTTCAGTTGCTGGGACGCTGTAGTGAGTTTAAAAGAAAAAGGATTATTGGAAAATGGGGACGCTAAAAAAATAAGTAAAGTCCTGCAGAAAAAAGTCAGGTTCCACAACAATAAAGCCAAGTATATTGTAAAAAACAGGGAGCTATTTTTTAGTAAAAGCCTGAAGGAATTTATTCTCCAGCATCCTGATAACAAAGAATTAAGGAAATGGCTGGCTGAAAATATCCATGGTTATGGCTATAAGGAAGCCTCACATTTTCTCAGGAATATTGGGTTCATGAATCTTGCAATTCTTGACAGGCACATACTAAAGAATCTTGTGGTTTTGGGTGTGATAAAAGAAATCCCAAAAAGCCTGACAGAGAAAAAATACCTTGAAATAGAAGGTAAATTTGAGGAATTTTCTAAAAAAATAAATATATCAATGGATGAACTTGATCTCTTATTCTGGTCAGCTGAGGCAGGCGAGGTTTTTAAGTGATTTTGTCTAATCTATAACCTGTAAGGCCCGAAATTATATCTTCTGGCGCGATTATATCTGCCCATATATAAATACGAAAACTTTACTCTATGGCCGCTGTCCCTTATTATAACAAGTTCTGGCGGATCTCCTCCAGATGGTTTGTCGTTTTCACTTGCTATTTCGCCATTCCAGTGGACATGAAAATCTCCTGCATACAGGCCTTTCCTCAGGAGCCCAACAGCGGGTTTTTCATAACGCCTGCTGAGAATTTCCAATACTGTTGTTGAAATTCTTTTCGCATCTTTTAATTCCCTTGTTTCGCGACTTTCAAAAGCTCCCATTTCCTCCAGCAGGCGCTTTACCTCTCCACGGTCTGTATAGTCCGGATCCATGAAAGAGCTCTTCAGTTTAGAGAATTTCCGCTGCTTATAGTTTCCCTTGACAAGGTCTGTTTTGATATACCCAATCAAATACTCAAACCAGCTCGGAATAACCCTGAAGAATAGGCTATCTCTGGATCTACCGCGCAGATAAAGCTCGCCGCCCACTTCAGAGTCTTTCCTATATTGCAGTTCAAGAAGCTTCCGGACCCTTTGCCTTGTTTCTGGAGATTCCAGAAGGCCCTGAAGTTCATCTCTATCCAAATTGACTGCTCCCATCTAGAGAAATAAAACAAAAAACTATTTAACCTTTTAACAAAGCAATATAAACCTTCAAGTCAATTATTGAGATAGTTATGCCAGAGGTTACTGTATATAGTACATCAAGCTGTCCATGGTGCCACAAAACAACGGATTTTCTCAAAGAGCACAAAATCAAGTTTACAGAAGTGAATGTTCAGGAGCATCCAGAACGTGCGAACGAAGTGGTCGAGAAGTCAGGCCAGATGGGAGTCCCTGTAATAGATATAGATAATCAGATAATTATAGGATATAACGAGACTGCGCTTAAAAAATTATTGAAAATAAAATAGTCGGAGCAAAATATGGGTTTATTTGTTGATGATGCCTTAGTCTCAGATATAGCCAGAAATAATAAGAAAGTCACAGAACTGGCAAGAAGATGCGATCTCCAGGAATCTGATTCTACTTTGGATGACTTGTTTTCAAAGGGCGTGAACAAGAACTCTTTCTTCAGGGAGATCTCCAGGTTTTCAGAGGAAAGGGAGAATGACGATCTGGTTTAGTTTTTTAGCTTCTGTTTCTTATTCTATAATATGATATCGCTTTCTGTATCTAAGCCACCCCAAATAAAAGCAAATTTGCTTACATCACAATTACAGATGTCCCTGATGGCAGATGACCTTGATGGAAAACAATTTGCAGTGAAGTGCGAAATAGAAAAGGTTGAAATTTCCCCCAATGGGGTGGATAGCGCTACTTTCAGAACAAACACTTACCCTGTGATAGGGAGCGGGAGGCTTGGATGGCAATCAGCTTCAATAACAATCGATCTTGGGATGAGAAAAGTTTACGTATTTTCTGATAAATCAGAGGACAGGAATTTCGATGATAGCCCAGATGTAAAAACAGCTTTGGCTAAAATAGTAAAGGATGAAGAGCACATAGTTGTCTACGAACTTTCAAAAGAAGGCGCTAAAATCAAATCCATAGAAGGGAAGGATTACCTACTAAACTTTTCAGAGGACGCTGATACAAGTGGCAGCTATCTGGTAAGAGACCGGATTGTAAGGACTTATAGGTTATTTGAAATAACAAGATTATTGGATAGGGATAAAGGCCGAATTTCACATGCATTGAAGAGGGACAAAGTCCTAAAGTACGATCACGGAATTTATGACGCAGATTCTGTAGATGCGTGGATAAAGACAGATCCATTCAAAAAGAAACCAGTTGAGAAAAAGCCAAAAATCGGGAAAGGGCAAAAACTCAAGAAACTGCCTAATTATGCAGCAGAAAAGAAAT
>Ga0209541_10011189_pt1 | contig 14092 bp, 15 predicted proteins | sample RifCSPlowO2_01_FD_184027 | JGI IMG/M metagenome (GOLD analysis project Ga0209541, IMG submission 184027) | Groundwater microbial communities from Rifle, Colorado - Rifle CSP2_plank lowO2_0.1 (SPAdes) (version 2) | ecosystem: Environmental > Aquatic > Deep subsurface > Groundwater | place... | reverse complement strand
TGCCGATTTTGTTTATGTCAGGCAAAAAGAACCTCTTGGCAATGGTCACGCAGTTTTGGTTGCGCGGGATGTTGTTGGCAATGAGCCGTTTCTGGTGATGTGGGGCGACGAGTTTTTCCGGGCAAATCCGCCGGCAGTCAAGCAGCTAATCAAAGCTTATGAAGAGCTGGATGCGCCGGTTATTGCCGGAGTTAGAATTGCTAAAGGAGATCTTTCCAAGTACGGGATTGCCGACGTGACGGCAGTACGTGATAACATTTTCAAAATAGGTGAAATTGTCGAAAAACCAAAGCCGGACGAGGCGCCTAGTGATCTGGCGACTCACGGCAACTATATTTTTACACCGGATATTTTTGACATTTTAGCAAATTTGAAGCCTAGCAGAAGCGGTGAAATCTGGATTGCCGATGCTATTGATGAATTGATTAAGAAGCGCGATGTTTATGCAGTAGAGTTAAAAGACGCCAAATATTACGACTGCGGATCCAAACTTTCGTATCTTAAAGCAGTTGTGGATATTGGTCTTCAACATCCAAAGATTAGTAGCGAATTCCGAGAGTACCTCAAAAGTCTCAAATTATAACTCACAGTTGACCCATTCGGGTTCACTTAGGGTCAACCCTGAGCTTGTCGAAGGGTTGACAGCTGACAGCTGACAGTTGACAATATCGCCAGCATGGCTCGTCACCTAGCGATTCTCACTTCCGATGCCGTTGAAGATATTTTTTCCGGCAAGAAAAAGATTGAGGGCAGGTTTTCAAAAATAAAAATTGCTCCGTTTGGAAAAGTTGCCAGCGGTGACACGGTTCTCATTAAAATGCCCGGTGAAAAAATAGTCGGACAATTTTTAGTAGATCGCGTAATTTCATTTGACCACCCAAATAGCAGTGAAGTTGAGGAAATAAAAAGACGGTACGGGAAAGGTCTTTCTTTACCCAAAACATTTTGGCTGGACCATGAAAAAATACATTATGTGACCTTAATGTTTATTAAAAGTGTAAACAAATTTATTATTGAGCCTAAGATTGCCAAAAAAGATTTAAGGCCGTGGGTGGTTCTTTAGTGATAAGTGATAAGTGAAAAGTCGACTATGAACTATGAACTAATTACTACGAACTCGCTTGCGCGGCTTGTCGATTCCGAGCGATTTGAGTTTGGCAGCTTCTTTGCGGGAGCTAACAAAAATCTCGTCTGCATGGTTTAGGAGAAGACGAGCGAAGAAATTGGGAACCGGCGGGTTTTCAAAATTCTGAATCCACAAAAATTTTTGTCCCAACAGCCTTAGCATTAAAACTGCCAGCATTTGAATTGGTTTTGGTTTCTCAACAAGTAAAAATTCTTTGCGGGATTTTCTAATTTTTTTAAAAGTTTTTTTAAAATTACTGTTTGCTCTTATAATCAGCAAGCTATTATGTGACGTAAAAATGGAGTTTAGAAATTTTACATTAATCACTTATCACAACTCGCAATTTAGCAAAAGGTTTTACTTTTGACAATAGGCAATTTAGGTACGAACAACAACTGACAAATAATAACTAACAATTGACAGTTGACGGATAGGTTAATTTATGATTACAATTCATATTAGAAAGCAGAGAAAACCGCGTAGAAAAAGTCCTCGCAATTTTAATGTATTTCCCAAAAAATTAATGTAAAGAAAGGAGCGTGATTTAATTGGCAACTAAATTATTTGTTGGAAACATTCCATATTCAGTAAATTCAGACGGACTTAGAGACATATTTGCTAAAGTTGGTGAAGTAGCAGAGGCTAATGTTGTAACGGACCGCGAAACCGGCAGATCCAGAGGTTTCGGATTCGTGGAAATGAAGGCAGACGCAGACGCAAAAAAAGCAATAGACACTTTAAACGGTACTGAAGTTGATGGCCGAAAGATATTTGTTTCCGAAGCGCGCGAAAAAGCGCCCCGCGACAATCAACAGCAGTAGTTTTTAGCAGATGTTTGATCATATAAGAAATCGAGACGGCAAAAGAATTTTTGCGGTTATTGATTACCCTCGTGGTAAAGGGCCGTTTTCCTTCGGGTCGAAAGGCCCTTCCCCGAACCATAGGTTCTCAGGAACCGGTGGTCAGGACCGGTGGGGAGCGGTTTTAATCGTTCACGGCTTTAAGGGAAGTTCGGCACAGAGACATATTCAGGGAATTTCTGATGCTTTGGTTGATGCCGGATTCTTAACAATTAGGCCGGATCTCACTAAAAACCCGGGCAGGTCATATATGGAGTTTGCTGACATGACCTACAGAGGGGAACTGGAAGATTGCCAAGAAGTTTTCGATTATCTTTTGAAGATGGACGAGGTTGATAAAAATAAAATAGGGATCGCCGGGCACAGTTTAGCAGGAATGATTGTTTCGGAGATTGCTGCAGAAAGAAATGAAATTTGCGCCCTTGCGATATTGTCGGGAGTTTATAGTTTCAAATTTGTTGCTGAGCATATTTTTAGTAAGCCGTTTCAAAAAGCAAAAAAGGAATTTAATCAAAAAGGGTGGACGAGTGTCTGGAGCCAACATTTAGAAAAAAGGTTGAAAATAAAGCGTGGGTTTTATGAAGATATTGTCCAGCGAACGGCAGGAGATTTTGTAGGTAAGATCAAATGTCCAACACTAGTTGTTTCCAGTGGTGCTGATGAGGCTGTTTCGCAAAATCATGCAGATCTCTGGATGAAAAACTTAGGGACACGTGATAAGCATATGGAGATAATTGAAGGATCAGATCACAACTATAGTGGGGAGGCGTTGGGTAAAGTCAGTCCAATCGTTGCCAATTGGTTTTCTCAAAAACTTGCTTAAAGTCATCCACGAGCTTCCGAGTTACATCGGGGCAGAATCGCTAGCGAGGAGAGACCTTTCTAGAGGCTAATCTAAAAACTCAAACCTTTTTAAGATATTGAAGAAAGTTCCCCGGAATTCCGTTTCGTTGCCGAAGTAATTGTTTTGCTGCAAGCGGATTATGTAATAAACGCCGTTTTTTTTGATATAGGCAGCTTTGGTTTCAGGTTCATTTTCGAAAAATTTGAATTCGCCCTCCAATGTTTTAATTTTTTCAACCTTTTTTGCTTCAACAAAGTTTTTCTGAACAGTCACAGAAAGTTTTATGTCGGAAGAAAGGGCTGCTTCATATAGATCTTCGGCTCCGGCGTAGTCTCTGCTTTTCAGTTTATTCCAGTAGCGCGAATGCGTTATTTTGTAGTTAAACCTTTGATTGGTGAATGTGATCCAGGTGTCAATTGTGCCCATCTGGCGGGAAAGTGAGTATTTGGAAGAAAACGGGTTAAACCGGTCTTGGACACCAGCTTCGACTTCCGCTTGGGCATCCGTAAATGTTTTATTGACGAGGGACTTGACTAGAAAGAAACCGGCTATCGTTAAAACTAAAAGCAAAGGCAAAAAAATGTTACCGGATTTATAGCTCATTATAAAAATAGATCGGCAATCACTTTTTGCTGGAAAAATATAAGGTAGACAAGAATTAGGAAGATTACAAGTATGGCAATTACAATAGCAATAGGCAGTTTTTTATTCATCTGCCTTAATTAAATCTCAATAAACTCAGCCTGTCTACCCAGAATGTTCGCCTTACCCCCTTTTATGACTACTAAGTCCTCGATTCGAACTCCGCCCCAGCCTGCGAAGTAAAGGCCGGGTTCAATTGAAAAGACCATACTTTCTTTAAGTTTTTCTTTACTGTTTTTGCCCAAATGCGGTTTTTCGTGAACTTCCAGGCCAATGCCATGCCCTAAGCTGTGAATAAAATTTTGGTGAAGATTGTGCTTTTTGAATAGATTATTGGCAAGGTGGAAAGTCCTAGACGCTTTTAAATCGTGGGTGATATTTTCTATCACCTTTTTTTGGGCGAGCTTAACATGGGTGTAAATGTTTCTGTATTGATCTGATGCAATGCCAACAAAAACGGTTCGCGAGAGATCAGCTGAGTAATTTTTGTACTTTGCCCCAAAATCAAAAAGCAAAACTTCATTTTTTTTAATTTTTCGCCTGCCGGTTGCGTAATGGGGAAGTGCGCTATTTGGGCCGGAGGCGATAATCGGTTCAAAAGCCAAACCCTGACTGCCTGAGTTTTTAATGATACTGGCTAATTTTTCGGCAATTTCAGCTTCGGTTTGCCCTGGTTTGATTAATTTAATGATTTGGGCAAATGCTTTTTGGGATATTTTTTGGGCTTTTTCAATATTGTTAATTTCGTCGCTGGACTTAATTGACCTTAGGTTTTCAGTAATGTGTTTAGTAGGAATTAATTTTGATTCTTTCAAAACTTTTCTGAACTCATTGAATTCGCCGTAAGTAAGGTTGTGTTCCTCAAATCCTATTTTAGGTATTTTAGGGGTTAAACCCCTGATTGTACTGAACTCGTCTTTTACAAATTTGTTTATTTGATTCCTTTCGTCTACGATTTTGATATTAAGTTGACTGGACTTAAGGAGATTTGCTTCTTTTTGGTAGAGGCGTGCAGTAATTAAGGTGGGGTGGGGGTTGAAGACTAGTATTGCCTCCCGTTCGGCAGGCGAAACACCTTTAAAGCCGGTCAAATAATAAATATTAATCGGGTTAGTGACAATAAAGCCGTCGAGCTTTTTAGATTTAATTAGCTTAGTAAATTTATTAATTCTATCCACAATAGGTAGCAAATTATATAGACTGGAGCGTTTTTAAGCAAGAAATAGCGAGGTTTTGTCTAGCTGTTAGTTTTAGCAGGATTTATCGTAGTAGCTTTTGACAATTTCCGTATCATTTACATCGATATTGCCGTCAGCGTTTAAGTCGTAGCGTCTTTCATTTGTTCCGTTTTTATTAATAATAGCTGCAATATCATTGAATAGGTCTACTTTTCTGTCGTTGTTAATATCCGGAGGCCAAGCATTTGTTCCGCAAGCCAAATTCGGATTAGTACCCATATATACTTCAAGACTATCTTTGAATCCGTCCCCGTCGCTATCAGCGTTTGGATCAGGAATAGGTGAAGGCGCAACGGAAGGAGCCGGACCCGGAATTATATTAAGCGTAGCAGAATAAGAGGAAAGTTCCCAAGTGCCATTCCCATCAATATCAATCAGCGCAAACACATTTCCTGCTCTTGAAACCCTGAATTGGATTTTACATTCGGCTCCGATCGAATTTGCAACTAAAGTACAAGTACCAAGCGGAGAATCGGTTAAGGCTATGGCCTGGTGAAAAACGGCTTTTGTACCAACACATTCCGGTTGAGTAGATTTGACAGTGGCAACATTAATATCCCCAATCCTCGAAGATGTCGAACTCAATGACATGGCCATAGGTTTATAACACCAGCCGGCTGGATCTGAAAAAGCAGAAAGTTTTAAGTTTTTAAAATAAATTGTCCCCTGAATCCCTACTTCGGCAGATGGGGTACTAGATTGAGGAGGACCTGGCGGTGGAAAATTTAAAACAATCAGGTTACTGGTAAATGGACTTCCAATTGTGCTTTTTAAGAAGTCGCCGACCGGACCAGCACCGCCGCCCCACTGGATGAAACCTCCTGGACTCTTACCGTTAAATGTCCAAACTTTATCTACCATCCAGATAGTACCATCTGATCTAAGGTTAAACAAAATATCCATTTCCACTCCGTTTTCCGTCCAGCGTCGTTCCAGTTCTATCCAATTATTTATCTGCGGAATTGATCTAGTTGAACTAAGTTGTGTTACCTTTCCGTTGCCAACAAATCTCTTACCGTTTAGCTCAATATAGAAATCGTCCGCTTCAAGTGAAGCATATGGAGTTTTCCATGAAATCTTGTTGCCACCGGGTTGTGTACAGGCATCAAATGTTGTTATTTGACCGGCTAAATACTGTCGAATTAAGGTGGCGTCAGTGCTGGTTATTTTCCCATCTTTATTAACATCGGCCCTGTCGGGGAAAAACTTACTAGGCTTTATATTGGCAGCGTAATTGAGGATAATCTTTGCGTCCTCATCATTTACCTTTCCACTATCATCAACATCACCGATTGGAGGACACGGACCATTAGGGCTAATTGAAACGGAAGATGAGGCTTTTTGCCTATATTCTTCCGCTTTATCGCAATAACGTTTGTAGCGAACAGGATCCCGATTGCAGATACTCTGATAAATATTGGCTCTGGACAAAAATCTTTCGCTTGAAGTTTTATTACCGGCAAAAATAGCGATGGAGGCAATTGCGAAGAAGCTAAGAAATATAATCGCCATAATTCCCAAGTGGATTATGCCGGATTTGAATTTAGGCAGCATACGAACTGAAACTCTCTATTTTTAGTATGCCATTAATGCAAACAGTTATCAACTAATTAAATGCTTTCCTGAAACTTTCAAAAAGTGAGAATTCAGCCAAAACTACCAGAGAAAATATTCTCCAGAAAATTTTTAATCGGTAGGGGAGGTTCATAGATAGTGAATTCGGTAGCAACTAATGTTGCGGAAACTGTGATTAAGCCCATTGCCAGAAGCAGAAGAATTAGAATCGTTAACTTAAGAGGTGTAATGAATTTTTTGGGTTTTAGCTCTAAGTCTTGTGCAGTATTAGCCAGAGGCTGGGTTGGCAGGGGCGTGTTGGCAACCGGTGGAGTAGCCGGCGGTTCTGTGAACTTTTGCTCTTTGGGCATGGCGCTAAACTGGTCCGAACCGCGCCTGAGCTTTTTGAAAAATGGCTCGTCTGCTTTTTTATCTCTCTTTAGGGGTGGCAGGTCTTTAGCATCGGTTTTCGGGGCAACCGGCGATTTTGCCTCATTTTGAGCTTGTTTTAATCCAGCGGAAATTTCGAATGGTGAATTTGGTGTGGTTTGGTTCTTTTCGTCCATTAACTTAAGAATAAGTGGTTATAAGAAGAAGTGTCAAGAGAAAGCAGGCGCGGAGGGAATCGAACCCCCGTCGTTGGTTTTGGAGACCAAGGTCCTACCATTGAACGACGCGCCTAAAGTCTCGCTAATTATATCAATAATAGCTGTGTGCTTAAAGAACCGGTGATTTTTATTCAAAGGTCGGACCTTAGTTCGTACTATTAGAACAACCCTTATTATTGAAGTCTGTGATAAACTACTTTCATGCCAGCCAAAAACACTGTCAAAATTTACATAGAAGGAGGCTACTATCATTTATACAATAGAGGAGTAGAAAAAAGGAGCATATTTCAAGACGATGATGACTATAAAAAGTTTCAAAACTTGCTCAAGGTTTATCTTTCCACACCCAAAAGGTCTGACCTTATTACGGCCCATTATAATAGGAAAAACTTAAATGGGCAGGTGATACTTTTAGCTTATTGTCTGATGCCAAACCATTTTCATTTGTTAGTAAGACAGAACTCAAAAAATGGAATTGCTGATCTAGTTCGTTGTCTAAACACGAGTTATGTTACCTATTTCAATAAAAAATATGATAGGGTAGGTACTTTGTTCCAAAGTAGATACAAGGCAGCACTAGTGGAAAGTGATTCTTATTTATTGCATCTTTCAAGATACATACATTTAAATCCAGCCGGTCTTAATAAGAAAATTGAAAAATATCCCTATTCGAGTTATCTAAGCTATATTGAAAATATCAAAACAGAATGGCTTAAACCCCAAATGATACTCGGTTATTTCAAGCGGTCAAAAAGGAAAGACATCAATGACTACTTTTCGTATCAAGATTTTGTTGAAGACTACCAAGTTGATTCTGAAAAGTGCATTAAAGAGCTGAAATTAGAATCTCAGTAATAAATCCTATTCTGTTAGGCCGAAACAAGGTCTGACCTTTTTAACGGCTAAAGAGATGGTGATTTTAGGCAGTAGTTGAGTGATGAATTTGCCGGCGGGGTTTCTGGGCATAGAGCATTGGGGTTGATGAGTTCAGGGTCTTTTGTGTTTTCGAGTTTTGCAAACAGTACGAATGATTGTCTATCGTCCGTAACTTGGTAGCAAAAAGTGTTTGCAGAGGTAGTACAGTCACCGGATGTTTGCATAGGGTCTTTTGGCATTTTGCCAGCCATATAAGTACGCAAGCCATTGATCCAGTCGTCTGATGTTCCTGAAGACAGGTATTCGATTGCACATGAAGGCGGAGAACAAACCGGCGGGTATTCTTTGTAATCCCGATAGTAGAGAATTAATGCGGATTTTAATGCCCCCAAATCTTGTTTGCGCCTTGCATCTCGGCTTTTTTGCTGGGCAGTAGTGTATGTTGCCGTGCCGATTGTTGCTAAAATTCCTATAATTGAAATGACGACGATGAGCTCCATGAGAGTGAAACCCAGGTGTCTTTGACACCAGTTCTTAGTTCTTAGTCCATAGTTCATAGATTTCTTACTATGATCTACGATCTCTGGTCTCAGAGCTTTATAGAAGGACATTAATTACAGCTTAGAGTTTTGTAAAAGTAATCGCAAGTATTGTGTTAAAAGCCTATTGCAACAACCTTAAAAGGGTGCGTCCTTGTTATAGGTTTAAAGTAGTCTTTTACAAGAAGTTCTTAAAATGCTAAACTCTGTGAATATAAACTGATCAACTAACATATGGCTAAATCTAAAAGAGTATTTTTTCAACTTGAATGTAGTGTGTGTAAATCCCGCAATTATACAAGTTCAAAAAATCCGGACAACATTGCCTTAAAGTCTAAATCACAAAGTACGAAGCTTTCTTTTAAGAAGTATTGCAAACGCTGCCGCAAAATTACAGAACACAAAGAAGTTAAGCTCTCCTAATCCCTAAGCCTTAAACCCTAAACCCTGATCACTCTACCCTTGACACTTATTTTGTGTACTGGTAGCTGCCTTTTCTTATTACCCAACTTCCGCCGGGGCCGGTTGTAAACTGGGCAGAGGCAAGACCGCTTTGGTAAGCCATGGTGGCGCTATTATCGAGAAAAAGTTTTTTGGCTAAAAGCGAGGCTACTCCGGAGTTGTTGTCCATAGTCGCTCCTCCTTCAAGAGCGTAGAAAATTGCATTTACCCCATTGTTATCAATACAAATCGCATTTGAATTGACATCCGGTACACCGCAATTAACTTGATTGGTATCAGCAGTTGAGGTTGAGATGACAAGTATGTATCCTTTGGGAGTAGAATTGGTAGGATTTATTTCAGCGAGATTATCAACAAAAATTTTTCCGTCGGCAATAATAACAGAACCATTGGAACCGAAACTTGAATCTAAATTCAATTTGGCTTTGTTGTAAAGAATTACATCTCCAGTTACATAGATTGGGCCCTTCATAGAATAAGTAGAACTTGCGGCAAACGTTAGGTTCCCTTGATACTTTTTGGGGCCGACATTACCAGATCCAGACAAAGTGCAGGTTGGGGAGCATTGGGTTGTGCCACCGGTTGCTGCTGCGTCCCGCCATTGTTGGTAATTGACTGTGGGCATGGTTGAGGCTGCTTGGTTTTCATGTCTTGTGCCGGTGACTGTAGGATCTGGTGAAGAAATGGTGCCAACTGCGAATGCACTACCAGTGATTCTTGAACCATTTCCCCCGGAAATACTTACCCCGGTTTTATTTGAATATACATTACCGGTAATGGTGGAATTGTTGTCCATTTGGACACCACCCGTGCCCACCTGGACTGCATAATTAAATGAAATAGTTTCAGTATCGATTACCACTTGGGTTTTGACTGTTGATTTTTGGCGGGGACTAGTAGAATTGGGAACGTAGCCGGTTACAACTACATTTTTGATATTGGCAGATGCATCGGTAGCGGTTGCAAAAAAAGTGCCGGTTGTGCCAACGGCAATTTCGGTTTCTGAATCGTACCAGTTGCCGGCATTTGCATTAAGCTGCCAGATGGCATAATCTACGCCGGCTTCTGCCAGATTTACAGCCTGCTGCTGGATAACTTTGTTGGAGCCCTGACGCACAAAGTTGGCGACTCTGTCAAACTGGCTTGCCGATAAAATAATAATTGCGGTGACAACCAGTATTCCTATAAGCAGGACAAAGCCGGACTTGTGAGTCATTTTAGCTGATAACTGCCCTTTTTTATTTGCCAGCTTAGTAGTTGTAAAGCGGTGGCACCGAAATCTAAGTCAGGACAGCCAGAGTAGTAACTTAGGTTTGAACCTGATTCTAACCGGACAGATTTGCCCAAAATGCAACCACTAATATTGCCGACTCCTGCATCAATTATTTTAGTACGGCCGTTTGGAGTCCAGAGGGCAGCTTGTATTCCACGATCTTTAACTTCAATTGCCGCATCACTTGCTTGCAAAGAATAGAATAGAATGTATTTTTGAACTGGAAGAGAGTGAATACTGGTAAGCCAAATTGCCTGTTCTGCGATGACAACTGTACTGTTAAATCCGGTAAAACTCGAATGAAGGGTTATTTGTCCCGCGCAGTTGAAATGAAACCAGCCTGTAATATAAAGTGTACCAAATACTGTTATATTCGCTGTAGTGTGGGGACCGTTGGGTAGATAAACACAACTAACATTGCCATTAAATAAATGAGGACCCCATGTTCCGCTAATAAGACATGTAGGGTCACACGTAGTTACCTGACCAGAGGTATTGCAGCTGCCACCACTAGTCTCGTCTGTACAAGTGCGAGGTTCTCCGCTAACATTCCCCCCTTGTGCCAGAGTTTTCCAAACACTTGGAGTGGGTCCTGTTGGATCATAAGAGCTATTTACATCTATTGGGTCGCCAGGTGGTCCTACAGTTGGGCAAAGCCCTAATGGTGGGGTGAAATTTCGAAAATAATAAGCATTACCGCTCACAAATGATGAGCAAGGGAAACCCGCTGGGTCAATAATATCCCTATTTGAATAGATAGTACCGCTATCTACCCTTGCAGTACCCACTAATGTTATATCTTCAACTAAAGAGACAGCCGCGTGGCTGAAAGGAACTTCAAGTGCTACACTCTGGGAAATGTTTGCCGAAATAGCCCGCTTAATTTTTTTGGGTGCGGTTTTAGTTGGTATGTAAGCAGTGGATGTAATTGTTTTTTCGGTTGCAGACCCAGTAACGCAAATTTCAATTTGGCCTGTTCCTAAGGTTATTGGACTTGCGCATGATGGAGGGCCCCCATAGCTGGTATTTCCAATATTAATTTGATAGGTTGCATAATCTATTCCGGCTTCGGCAAGGAAAGTTGCTTGTTGAGTATCCGTATTAACTTTGCCGAATCTGACGTAATTGGCGATTTTGCCAAAAAGATATGCTGAAAGAATTAAAATGATGGTTAAAAAGGCCAAAGCAAGGATTAAGATTTGGCCGGGCGCTTTTGGCGCCAAAAGCGCCAGTGATAAGTGATCAGTGATCCTTCGACTCCGCTCAGGACGAGTCAGTGATAAGTCTAATTTTTTAACAACTCGAGGGCAGGTGGGCATATATACTTCTATATTACTAGATTGAGGTTGTCAGGTTCCAGTCAGCAGGTTCTAGGTCAGACCTATAGAAAGGACGCACCCTTAAAGGATTGTTGGAAAAGCCTAACTATCTAACTAGCAATCCATCTATTTACTAAACCCTACACCCTAATCACTAATCCCTAAATTCACTTTGTGAATTTATACGTCCCGCGGACAATTTCTTAGCACTAAAATAGAGAAATTCTGCTATAATTTAAAAGAAATTACATGAGCGAAGCGAATATAATTGCGTTGTAATTACCCGAAGCTTAATTTAGCCATATGAAAACAGATATTAAAGCAATCGAAAAAGTGCTTACCCAAAAGCTGAATTATTTAAAAAAAAACTTTCAAGTTGAAAAAATAGGTGTTTTTGGTTCGTTCTCAAGGGGTGAGAACACTAAAAGTAGCGATATTGATGTTTTAGTTGAATTTTCCAAGCCAATAAGTATGTTTAGATTTATTGAACTTGAGGAGTTTTTAAGTAAGATTTTCGGCAAAAAAGTTGATTTAGTTTCTAAAAAAGCACTTAAGCCTCAGATTAAAGACCAGATTCTTAGAGAAGTTAAGTATGTTTAAAAGAAGCACTGCTCTTTATCTTATCGACATTCTGAACTCCATAAAAAAGATTGAAGAATATACCAAAAAGATGTCTTATGGTAAATTTTCGAAGGACGATAAAACAATTGATGCGGTTGTCAGGAATCTAGAAATTATAGGTGAGGCGACAAGACAACTGCCTGAGAACTTTAAGGATAAACATATAAATATGCCTTGGGGAAGGATAATCAGTATGAGAAACAAGGTGATTCACGAATATTCTGGAGTGGATGTTGAGATTCTGTGGCAGACAATTCACGAAGATTTACCTGCACTTAACGGATTGATCAAAAAGTTGGTTTAACAATCTACTTGACTATCTAACCATCTAACCATCTAACCATCTAACTACCGAACTATCCAACTTTCAAGCTCCCAACTATTTTGTGAATTTGTACGTCCCGCGGACAATCTGCCGGGCGCGAAACCATTTTATGTGTAAGTTGACATATCGTACCATTTGTCTTAATATACTAAGGTGAAATACTTTGATTGGGACGAGGGGAAAAACGAGAGATTAAAAAGGGAAAGGGGCATTGGTTTTGAGGATATTGTTATCGCTATTATTGAAGGAGAGGTTATTGTAACATTAGCTCATCCCAAAAGAGTCAATCAAAACATCTATATTGTTAATATAGATAATTACGCGTACGTGGTGCCATTTGTACAAGATAAAGAAAAGTATTTTCTTAAAACCATTTATCCAAGCAGAACTATGACTAAAAAATACTTAATTAAGGATAAAATATGAAATATTTTGAATTAGACAAAGAAGAAAAGGAATTGTTACAAGAGTTTGAGAGAGGAGAATGGGTTCCTGTTAAAAATCAGGCTAAGGCTCGAAAAGAAGCAATGGAAGCAGCCAGAAATACCCTCAATAAAACCAAAAACATCAACATTCGTTTAACTTTGCGTGACCTATTCAAACTTAAAGCTAAGGCGGTCCAAGAGGGAATTCCTTACCAAACGCTAGTTTCCTCGATTTTGCACCGCTCTATTAGTGAGTAATTTTCTTACTAGCTAACTATCAAACCATCCATCTATTTACTGAACCCTGAACCCTAATCACTAATCCCTAAATTCACTTTGTGAATTTGTACGTCCCGCGGACAAGCTGCCAGCCGCTGCCGATGCTGCTGCAAGCGCCACCGCCATGGCAGTTTATGAATATAACGTCGTTGTTTATTCGGTCAAAATACAAGAGCGCACAACTGGCATCTGCGTGGCAAAAAATATCTAAGTAGCTTCCGGGACCAAGAAAAAAACCTGGTCCAACACCGGCATCGATGACTTCGCTTGTAGATGTAGATGGGGAGCAAAGTTCGCCATCACAGTCAACAAGTTTAATATCGTTATCTTGTGCGTCATAGTAAAAGACTTTACAATCAACAGGATTTGGGCAAAACAAAGATACTTGAGGGGAAGGGGAACCGAATGCACCTGTAGCATCGGTATCGATTTCAGTTGTGGTGCGAGTGTCACAGTCTGGTACGGCGCAATCCACAAAAGTAATATGATCAGTATGCCCACTCCCACCATACTGCGCCCACTTACAATTATCAGTAGCTGGGCAATACAAGGAAAAGGTGTTTAATGCTCTATCATCAAGCTGCTCCTCAGTTTGTGAGGAACAATTCGAGGAGTTAATGCAGTCAACGAACCTAGTTTTGCCAGTCCCACCGCTTAGTAGTGTGTAAATAAATTTACAATCGTTGGTATCTAAGCAGTAAAGCGAACCGATATAGTTGTTAGAGTTTCCAGTCCTGGACCAGCCAGACGTTTTCGAAGAGCACGTTTCATCATTACAATCATAAAATATGTGTCCATCGTTCCCACTAACTCGCTCTCGCAGCAAAACTTTACAATCATTGGAAGCCGGGCAGTGTAGCGATACATCTGAATTTGTAATGGACCCGGCTAATGTGGTTGTCGCGCTTCTTTGCGAACAATTCTCGCTATTACAATCCACAAATCTGGTGCCTTGGCTACTATCAGTTCCAGAGTCATACCAAACAACTTTACAATTGTCAGAAGTTGGGCAAAAAATATCCACATCATTTTTGGTGTTAGGCCCGGCATTAGTATCAATCACCACATCTGACCTGATGGGTGGGGCAGTACATGCGCTGT
>Ga0209541_10011188_pt1 | contig 14092 bp, 16 predicted proteins | sample RifCSPlowO2_01_FD_184027 | JGI IMG/M metagenome (GOLD analysis project Ga0209541, IMG submission 184027) | Groundwater microbial communities from Rifle, Colorado - Rifle CSP2_plank lowO2_0.1 (SPAdes) (version 2) | ecosystem: Environmental > Aquatic > Deep subsurface > Groundwater | place... | reverse complement strand
TCAGGCAGCAGGGACATTTTTGGTAGAGAAATTTGGGGTGCCGCCTGTGTGGAGCGCGGTACTGGGGTACACCGTGGTAGCAGTAGTGGGGGAAATAGTGATAAGTGAGCTGGTTACTTGGATGCTGACCAGGCTTCCGGACAAAATTAGGACTGCCGCAGTTAACCGCTGGTTGGGAGCCGTACTATCTACAGCTAAGGGGCTGGTCATTGTCACACTAGGGCTATTGCTGTTTTTGGTATTGCCTTTAAGAGGAACAATCCGCCAGGATATTAAGGCTTCTTATTTAGGCAACTTGTTGGTTAACCAAGTAGAAAAATATGCCGGAGGAATTAAAAGTTCATTTGATCAAGCAGCTCAACAGTTGGTGAAGTTTATTACAATTGAACCCAAATCTAACCAGCGACTGAACTTGGATGTTTTTCCCCAGGAAAGTAATTTAAAACCCGATCCTGCCGGGGAGCAACAGATGTTTGGGCTAGTTAACCAAGAACGGGTCAAGGCGGGAGCTAAACCCTTAACTTGGGATACTCGGCTGGTGCAGGTTGGTCGGGAACACAGCCAAGACATGTTTGTCCGCCACTATTTTTCTCACATCAGCCCGGAAGGTAAAGATGTCGGTGATCGGTTGACAGCCGCTGGAGTAGATTATCAGGAAGCGGGCGAAAATCTAGCCTATGCTCCGGATGTAGCCACGGCTCATCAAGGCTTAATGAATAGCGAGGGCCACCGCAAAAATATTCTCAACCCCGATTTTCATCGCTTAGGAATTGGAGTCATCAATGCTGGTGTTAATGGGTTAATGATTACGCAAGTGTTTACCAACTGATTTCTTCTTTTTAGTTTCGGCGATGATGACCCCGACGGCAATAATTACAGCGCCGATGATTAGGGGGGTGGTAATATCTTCGTGCAACCAGAAGATTGACAGCGGCAAAGTAATCACCGGATACAGGTAACTAAACAAAGCCGATTCGCCAATCTCAATGGTTTTTTGGCCCATGTTCCACAGGGTATAAGCCACTGTTCCGGATAGTAGCGCCATATACAATACTCCCAAATGGGCTGGCCATGGAGCAGAAGTTATTTGGCTAATGACTGTAGACACTGGATATTGATATAAAACAACGGGAGCCAGAGTTATAAAACCTATGATAAAAGCCAAGTGGGTGAGAGAGGCGGGATTGGTGGGGTGGCGCAGTAGTAGTTTGGTCATGACCGCTCCCCCTACTCCCACCAAAAGCGCAGCTATGATAAGTAGATTACCCAATAATGTAGTGGACGAAGAAGATAGTCCTGTGACTAATGCCGTTCCTAAAAGGGCAATGCCCATGCCCATGTTTTCCCGCCGCGTGATGCGCTCATGTAAAAACAACATTCCTACAATGGCTACCAGGATGGGATAAAGAGCATTTAGGACACTGGCGGTTAGAGCCGATGTTTTCTCATAACCCAGAAATAGCAGTCCCAAAGCTACCGTAGTGGTTAAAAAGCCGTATATAAGAATCCAGAATCTTTGACCAGTGTCTTTCGGCCAGTTGTGATGATGAGTTAAAGACAGGGCGATAATTCCCACCACGGTTGAAATTCCCAGACGGTACAGTAGAAAAATCAAAGGAGCGATATATCCCTCAGTATATTTAATTACCGGCCCGGCCACTCCCCAGATAACGGTGGCCACAAACAGCATGATATATGATTTAGTTCTAGGAGACACTAGCAGCTAGTTTATCAGTTGGCAATTGTTTTTGCTCGCCGATGGACATGTTTTTGAGAGTAACCATATCTTTGGCTACTTCTTCCGGGCCGAGGATGACAACGTAGGGGATTTTTTTCCGCGCGGCGTATTGGAGCTGTTTGTCGAGTTTTATTCGGTCGTCGGGGTACAGTTCTACACCTATTCCTGTCTGGCGAAGTCTTATACTCAATTCTATTGATTTATCTCTCAGCTCTGCGGAAAAGATAGTTACTAAAACTTTGGTAGTTGTAAGTTTAATATCCGGCCAGAGGTTTAATTCGGCAATGACGTCGCAAATGCGATCCAGCCCCAATGTGGTTCCTACAGCGGGTAAATCCGGACCTCCCAAGGTTTTAATTAGGTTGTCGTACCTGCCGCCGCCGGTAATAGAGCCAACCTTAGGTTGGGTAACTACCGTTTCAAATATGGTGCCGGTATAGTAATCTAAACCCCGAACTAAAGTGGGGTCAAACTTTATATTATCTACTCCCAATTTGGCTGCTAGGTTTATTACCTGTTGTAAATCGGTATCAGGGGTAGCTGATTTAATACCAGCAAATATTTTAGAGATTTCATCTGCGACCAATCCCTTATCAACTAGTTCCTGTTTTACTTCAGCTTCTGACTTTTTATCCAACTTATCTAACGACTGCAGCACGGATGTAGAATTAGTGATACCAAAAAGAATTTTTCGGGAATTGATGCGGATGGTAAAATCGATAAAACCTAAAGCTATAAGCGAATCTGAAATAACGGCTAATATTTCGGCATCAGCATACAAAGAAGTCGTTCCTACGGTGTCAATGTCACATTGATAGAATTCCCGGTATCTGCTTTTTTGAGTATTTTCAGCCCGAAACGCGGGTTGAATCTGATATCTTTTAAATGGTTTAGGCAAATCAGGATATTGAGACATGACTCGGGCTAGAGGAACGGTGAGGTCGTATTTAAGACCCACATCGCGGCCTCCTTGGTCTTTGAATAAATACATTAGTTTCTCGGCTTCTGCACCGTACTTACCGGTTAGGACCTCGGCGTATTCCAGGGTGGGGGTTTGGAGCTCGGCAAAGCCATACGACTCAAACACTTGCTTCAAAGTGTTGATGACGCGGTTTCGGATGGCCATAGTCTCGGGTAAAAAATCCCGAAAGCCTTTGAGTGTTTGTGGTGTGGTCATATTTGCTTTTATTATATTACAAATAACTTTGGTAAAAACGGGCGATTTCTGGGATATTTGCAAAACTCGTACTTGTAAGTATCTATCGATCTTTGTCCAGCTAGAAGAACGGGATTCTGGAAATATTTGAAAATAATTGCAGTTTCGGCGGCAAATAACCCAAAGGCTTTTAAGGCAATCTGACGGTCCTGGCGGATAGCGACTTCTTTTTGAAACTTTTCCGGGTCGATGACCGATTTAAGGCTTTTGCGAAAAACTAAACTGTAGGTTTTCTGCAATGACGGAGTTTGATTCAGGATTTGAGTAATTCTGATGACTTTGGTACTTGGATAAATTCTTTGGAAATAAGCTTTTACTTGACTGGAAAACCTTTTGGCTTGGCTGTTGCAATCGCGATTGTAGAATATTTTTGGCAGTTCGTCGGGGATGAGTTTGATATATGAGAACTTTATTTTTAAATTGAGAAGAGTTTTAATGAACGCTTTCTCTTTATCAATATACCGATCGGCTTCTGCAGCGTCAAAGTCGAGGTTGGAAATACTAAACATTTTCCAGCTAAAGAAAGTGACCAACTCGTCATTTCTAATCCACTCTAAAACTGCCTCCAGATTTTTTGCCGGAGCACACTGGAGTTGATTAACTAGTTTGATAAATGAGTTTAACTGATTCATATTAGCCCGGATACGGATACCAGATAGGTAATTGGGGAGCCAACAGACTTTGGATCATCCCGAGCCGGGTGGGATCTGGGTCGGCAATAATTAAACAGTCGTATTCGGTATCAATTATTGGCCCTTGAGCCGCATAAGAGGCAATGATTCGCTTGGCTGTTATTTTACAGATCTCTCGAATTTGGGGCGTATCAGGGAGGTCTACTTTATCGGTGAAGTAGATCAACCTTTTGGTCACACTTTTGCGGATGTAATCTAGCCCCACTAGTTGTTCGCAGTTGGTGTAAGCAGAATTAAAGTCGGTTTGATATTGGCTAAGATATTTAGCCCGCAGTAGCGACCATAACCTTTGCGATTTGATGCGGGATTGGTATGAGAGGATGGCTGGGGTTTGGTCGGTAGAATCTAGCCAGTCACCATAAATTTCTTCGGCGTCGGTATCGGCTAATATGAATTCCCAAGTGAAAGGGAAGCCGGTGGTTGTTAACTGATTAACTAACTCTTGGGTACGACGATTAATGCGGGGAGTTTCTAGGCGATTTTCCCCTTGACCTACATAATATAATGGCGATTCATTGGCCATCAGACACTTCATGTTCAAGCAGGAGAAGCAACCAATTCTGAAGGGTTGATTTTCGGTAGCTCTTTTTTCAATCCTCGCTCTTATTATTTCGGGGTTTTGGGGTGGAAAAAATGACTCACGCAAGATGAAGGAAAAGAGCTTATCTGTGGAGAGAACACCCTCATTTCTTTCAGTGAGTAATTTGGTTAGGGTTGTTAGGACGAAGCTCAACGGAGTCAAGTTGATCTGTTCGGGCTTAATGCCACGTTCGGTAAGGTAATTTTCAAACTCGTCGGGATCTTGCGGGCGCAGAAATGCCATCCTAGTTTTGGGGCTGGAAGGTTGAATGTTGGGCCGAGCCTTAATTATCAATAACTCTCCGCGGCTGCTGGTTGTTTTATTTATGGTGACGAAAGAGCCATCTACAGTTTTTAGAGCCTGACGGGGTATTCGTTTCACTGAAACATTTCTTTTTATGAATCTTTCTCCCACCCTAAACTCCCGGCCTCCAAAGCCGGTTTGAGAAATGACGTAGTATTCATTGTCTCTCATAAACGAAAAACCCCCCGTTCGCTAACTCCCATACACTGTAGTATGGTAGTTAAGGAACGAGAGGCGTCTTTTTGAACTAAAAAGACCGCTTCCCGCGGTCCCATCCTTTGTTCCATATTCAACTTCTTGAACATGGCTCTTAGACCGGCTCTATTCCGCTTGGAATGATTTCGGCTGGCTGATTTTTACACTTTGCCTTGTGTTCCCGATTTTGCGGAACTCCTCCCCAGGCGTGACTTGGGTAACGCCCCATTAATCTTCCCGTTCGCCTTCATGTACTATTCGTACACGGCTTACGGAGCGATTTTAACGGGGCAGGGATTTACAAATTGTAGGCCTATTATATCCTGTAGCAAATTTGTGTCAAGTAGAGTAGAATGCGCCCGTGATGAAAAGATGGCTGACACGCAGGAATTTGATTGTGGTAGCCGTATTGTTGGCGGTCAGCGGCGGCTGGGGGTGGAGATCCCGGCAGCAGGCTAAACAGCCGGTGCAGACCTATACTGTTACCCGCCAGGATGTAAAGCAAGTGATTGTGGCATCGGGAGAAATAACCGCAGAAAAAATGGCAACTTTACGTTTTCCAACCACTGGCAAACTGGCCTACTTGAAAGCGGCAGCTGGTGAGACAGTTAAAAAAGGACAATCATTGGCGGGAATGGATACGGCAGATTTAGCTGCAGCCGAAACGGCAGCTTTTTACCGCTACCAGGCGGCCGACGCCAATGCCAAAGAAGTGGAGGACTCTGTCAAAGATCACTCCAGCGATGAGACTTTTTCTCAGAAAAATGACCGGGTAGCCGCTCAGACTGCCAGAGACATAGCTTATGATAATTGGTTAGCCGCTCGCCGGGACACTCGAGACGCACATTTGATTTCACCATTGGCTGGAGAAATAACCTCAATCTCAACTACAGCTATTGGGTCATCTGTCACGATTACCGATGGAATTACCATAGTCGACCCGGCCAGCCTGTATTTTTCCCTGGAGGTAGACGAATCGGATATTGGCAAGGTCAGTTTGGGTCAGAAGGTGGAGGTAACCTTAGATGCCTTTGAAGATGTAACTTTCACAGGAACCGTAGGGACCATCGCATTTCAATCAATTGTGTCGGATTCTGGAGCTACGGTGTATCCTATTAAAATAACACTTGATACTAGAGGTTTAAACACACTGCGAATAGGTATGAATGGAGACGCGAAAATTATTTTGAAAGAAGTTAGGCAAGTACTGACCCTGCCGCTGGAGGCAGTTGTGGACGGACAAGTTACTTTAACAAAAGGCGAGAAAAAGTCAGTAGAGACCGGAATTGAAGGAGAAGATACTGTGGAAATTAAATCCGGACTAAATGAAGGTGATGTGATATGGCAGTCCCAGTAGTTGAATTTAGAAAAGTATCACGTATTTATGGAACAGTGGGAGAAAAAATTAGGGCTGTAGACGACGTATCGTTTAAAATAATGCCCGGTGAGTTTGTGGCTATTACTGGACCATCGGGATCAGGTAAATCCACTCTATTGCATCTAATCGGTCTTTTAGACAGGCCGACTCAAGGCCAGGTGTTGGTCGATGGGGTAGACGCAAGTCAGATGAGTGATAACCAATTAGCAAAACTGCGCAATTCAAAGATTGGATTTGTGTTTCAACAATTTAACTTACTGCGGCGGACTCCGGCGGTACGCAACGTGGAGTTACCACTGGTATATGGGGGGGTTGCAAAGAGCCAGAGGTGGCAAAGGTCCAAAGAAATGCTGGAAAAAGTGGGGTTGGGAGATAGAATGGAACACCGCCCCAATCAACTTTCTGGTGGCCAGCAACAACGGGTAGCCATTGCCCGGGCTCTGGTTACCCAACCCAGTTTACTGTTGGCTGATGAGCCGACGGGAAATTTGGATAGCAAAAGCGGAGAGGAAATTTTGAAACTATTTACTACCCTGCATAAAGAAGGTGGAACAATTATTTTAGTTACCCATGAGGCAAATGTGGCCAAGCGGGCCGCCCGCCGATTAATAATGCGCGATGGACACCTGGGAACTCTTTAGAACTGCTGCTGTCTCCATCCGGACCAATAAAACTAGGTCGCTTTTAACGGCTCTGGGAATTATCATCGGGGTGGCTTCAGTGATACTGCTAGTATCCATCGGCAGCGGTCTGCAGGCATTTATTACTTCCGAATTCGCCACGCTGGGGTCAAATTTGGTATATGTGACCGCCGGCCGGGTGAGCTTTAGCAGTGGTCCGCCGGGATCAACCACTTCCAAACTTACTTTCGCAGATGTGGAAAATTTAGGCCGGTTGGGAGATTCGATTACTCAGGCTAGCGGGTTAATTAGAAAAGTAGTCTTGGCCAAATATCGTGACCAAACCCTTACCGCCTTTGTGGGGGGTGTGGACGAGGACTATCTGCCGGGCCGGCAGTTGAAATTGGCAGCCGGGGAGTATTTTAAGCAAAGCGCGGTGGAGCGCAGCCAGATGGTGGCTGTTATCGGGTGGAAAGTGAAGACGGAATTGTTTAAATCGGCATCTGCTGTGGATAAAGAGATAAATATATCAGGCAAAAAGGTCAAGGTAATTGGAGTGTTGGTTGAGCGGGGGGGCGGGATTTCCGGGGCTCAGGATGAAAATACAATGGTGTTTGTTCCGGTAACTGCGGCAGTCAAAATCACAGGCATTAAAAATCCGGCCATGGTTATGGTACGCACGGTTGACTCCCAAGGAACGGCCAAGGCCGCTCAAAAAGTTAAAGATTATTTTTACCGCCGGCATTTGACTGATGATGACTTTACGGTGCTGGAGCCCAAGGAATTATTAGCTTCGATTAACTCTTTTCTGGGAGCCATTACTGCTGCCTTATCCGGAATTGCCGCCATCTCCCTTCTGGTAGGGGGAATTGGCATAGCCAATATCATGCTGGTCTCGGTTACGGAAAGAACTAGAGAAATTGGACTTAGAAAAGCGGTGGGGGCTACCAGTCGCGATATCCTGACTCAGTTTCTGGTAGAAGCGTTAGTACTATCGCTGGCAGGCGGAGGCATCGGTATTGGCTTGGGCTGGGGAGGATCACTTCTGGTCAATAGGTTTGTGCAAACTTCAGTGACTTGGCAATCGGTACTATTGGCCTTTGGCGTCTCGGCAATTGTGGGTATTGTCTCGGGCATTCTGCCAGCCATTCGCGCCGCCCGCCTGAATCCCATCGACGCCTTAAGATATGAGTAAACTAGGGGAGAAGCTGAATTAGACCGGCAGTGAGGGTAGTCTGGGAAACAGAACCCACCGCGACAATTTTAGAGCCCACTTTAATATCAGCAGCTTTGGTAGTCCCGGTATATTTGGTTGAGGAAGAAAGTTTAATGTTCCAACTCTCCTTTTTGGTGTTTTCAGCTGTTAAAGCAGTGGTGGTCACTTTAGTGACTGTGACCCAGGTACTGTCCCTCGTATCGGCCGCCGGTTTGGTAATGACTAGTAGACGTCTGGCTGTTAGGCCGCCATTACTATCGACATCACCCATAGCAATGACAAAGTCGTCCACTTTCAAATCAGCCGGAGTACCATCTTTGCCCCCGGTGAGCTTGATGACAGTGTCGGTAGTTACCGTGGCAGTGCGGGTTTGGTTGTTTAAGTTAGTAATAGTCAAAGTTAAATCAGCTTTACTAGCAATTGATCCTACATATGCCTTTTTAGCTACTCCTTGTTTGATATTGGATAACTCCTTGGCTACTTGGTCTTTAACGGCGTCACGGATGGTTCCGGCACTAGTTACAGATGGGGAAGGTGTTTGAGCCGCAACTTGAGCAACGATGAATGCCCCAATGACAACGAATGACAATAAATGACGGATTTTCATATTTTGGCGGTGGTGTAGGTAATTGTAATAGATTGTTCAGTCGTATTACCGGAAAAATCAAAAGCCGCTACCCGGATAGTATTATAACCACCTACCAAACCCATATCGGCGGTGAAGTTACCCTTGTCGTCGGCCGAGACTATCTGTTGGCTGTCTTCAGAAAAGATAACCACGATAGCATTAGCAACAGTTGTACCGGAAACGGTCGTTTTATTAGAGTTGGTTAGACTTTCATCAGCCGGAGAGCTTATCGTTAAAGAGATTGTTTGATTGGAACTTGGTGTGCTGGCCGGAGTTGCGGCGACGGCCTCTGAAGTCGGAGTGGGCTGACTTGCTTTAGGTAGGTTCTTTAAACTTTTATTGGCAGTCCAAATGCCGAAGGTAATTACCAGTCCCAGGGCAAAACCAATGGCAATTGCAAGAATTACTTCCTTCTTCATATTGATTTGGGGTGAGATTAACAATACAATGCGTTATTGTCAAGCCATATGGAAATTACATACCTAGGTCATTCTTGTTTTAAACTCAAAGGCAAAACGGCTAGCGTGGTTACTGATCCCTATTTAACCAAGTGCGATGCGGATGTGGTTACGGTATCTCATGGCCACGACGATCATAATCAAATTAGTAAGGTGGGGGGGACGCCGTTTGTAATCGACGGCTCCGGTGAATACGAAGTCAAAGGTGTCTCGGTAATTGGAGTAGCTAGTTGGCATGATGATCAAGCTGGAGCGAAGCGGGGTCCCAACATAATATATGTTATTGAAATAGACGGATTGCGGGTGTGCCATTTGGGCGATTTAGGCCACAAGCTGTCAGATGCTCAGCTGGAGGAAATCGGCAGTGTGGATATAGTACTGGTACCGGTGGGAGGGGAATATACCCTGGATGCTAAACAAGCTAGTGATGTAGTTAAACAGCTTGATCCCTGGATAACTATTCCCATGCACTATCAACAACCCGGACTGGATTCAGCTCGGTTTGGCAAACTGACAGGAGTAGAGATGTTCTTAAAAGAAATGGGCAAGGAGGTCACCCCCATACCGAAGTTAGTTATCAGTCGCGATAAATTGCCCCAAGAGTCACAAGTTGTAGTCTTGGACAGAAAATGATACATGGCCACTATCAAAATTCCCCCCCATTCAATTGAAGCCGAAGCCTCGGTGTTAGGAGCCTGTCTGTTGGACCGGGAGGCTGTGGTCGAAGTAGTGGAAAAACTGCGCCCGGAGCACTTCTACGATCCCAAGCACGGACAGATTTTTGAGGCGATTATGAATTTATATCAGGCTCGGCAGCCGGTGGACGTGGTAAGTGTGTCTGAAGCACTTAAGAGTTTAAAACAACTGACAGTTATTGGTGGGGCTAAATATCTGACGGAATTGGTTAATCAAGTTCCTACCGCCGGCCACGCCGAACATTATGCCGAACTGGTCAGGGATCATTATACTAAGCGCCAACTCATATCGGCTGCGGCCAAAATATCGGAGATGGCTTTTGATGAAAGTGGAAACGTGCGCCAGATTTTGGACTCGGCTGAAAGTAGTGTCTTTTCTCTGGCTCAGCAGCATCTCAAGCAGGTCTTTGTCCCAGTGAAAGATATTTTGGCTTCCTCGTTTGATCGGCTGGATGAACTGCATAAAAATCAAGGATCGATTCGGGGAGTACCCACTGGATTTACTGATCTGGATGACACTCTGGCTGGGATGCAAAATTCCAATCTGTTGATTTTGGCGGCTAGACCTGGAATTGGAAAAACTAGCTTAGCATTAAATATAGCCCAAAATGTGTCATTTAAATACAAAATGTCGGTGGGCTTCTTCTCTTTGGAAATGAGCCGGGAGGAATTGATGGATAGGTTACTGGTGGGACAGGCAGAGATTGATGCCTGGAAACTCAAAACTGGCCGGTTGGATGAAGATGAATTTACAAAGCTATCCGATGCCATGGGAGAACTGTATGAAACTCCCTTGTTTATTGATGACACCCCGGGTATCTCGATCCTGGAAATGCGCACCAAAGCCCGCAGACTACAGGCCGAGCATGATTTGCGGCTGATTGTGGTGGATTATTTACAGTTGGCCAGACCAGTGAGAAATTTGGATAATCGGGTGCAGGAAGTGTCGGAAATTTCCCAGGGCTTAAAGAATTTAGCCCGGGAGTTAAAGATCCCGGTGCTGGCTCTGTCCCAACTGTCCCGCCAAGTAGAATCCCGGGGAATCAAAAAGCCCCAGTTAGCTGATTTACGGGAATCGGGCGCAATTGAACAGGATGCCGACGTGGTGATGTTTATGTGGCGGGAGAACGACGAAGATTTAGAAAATATGAATTTGGATATCGCCAAACACCGCAACGGGCCGCTGCGTTCCCTTAAACTGCGCTTCAAGCCCCACATGATCAAATTCTTCTCAGTAGACACCAAACGCAAAGTTAGCTAACTACCATACTTCAGTGTATGGTAGTTACTAATTGATGTAAAATGGCTGTCAATATGCCGGAAATTGAACTTTCGTGTCGAGTATGCGATAAAATTTTTTCGGGAAATATTTCTCCAAGTCTTGAGTATTTAAAAGATGAGGCTGAGTAATTTGTGCCGAAGGACGGATTCGAACCGTCACGAGCTTTAAGGCTCACAGGTTTTTGAGACCTGCGTGTCTACCGTTCCACCACTTCGGCATCTATCTGTGCAATTATCTCACGACCAAAGCCGGATTTAAAATATTTTTCTAACTTTCTTGCGTCACTTTTGGTTTGACAAGTTTCAACATGAATTAACTTTATTGGTAATTGAGTCCTAGTTGTTGGAGACTTACCAGATATATGTTCATGAAGTCGTCGTTAATAGGCTTTTTAAAATGTAAACGTAATACATTAGTTATTGAGACCTGCGTGCCTGCTTAGTATGTCTACCGCCTGCCTGCCGGCAGGCAGGTTCCACCACTTCGGCCTGGTATAATTATACTATGATCGGAGTTCAGGATTTAAGAAACGGGACTGCATTTCTCTTAGATGGGCAGCCGTGGATGTGTCTCAAATACGAGCACGTCAAAATGGGCCGGGGGTCGGCCACTATTCGGGTCAAGATCCGCAATTTATTGACCGGCACCACTGTAGAAAAGAGTTTCGTCAATTCCGCCCGGGTGGAAGAAATTAATACTGCCCGGCGGGCTATGCAGTGTTTATATCGTGGAACCGGAACCTATGTATTTATGGATTCGAAATCGTATGAGCAAGTCGAGATTAGTGATTCAGTGGTAGGAGAACAGGGGGGATACTTAAAAGACGGAGTGACAGTAAATGTACTGTTTTGGGATGAGCGGCCATTATGGATTGAACTGCCGCCTAAAATGGAATTTACAGTGGTCGAAACCGACCCCGGAATAAAAGGCAACAGTGCTGCTAATATGTATAAATCGGCCAAGCTGGACAACGGTATGACCGTTAGAGTACCGTTGTTTATTGAAGAAGGAAATAAGGTTTTGATTGATACCCGCGATGGGAGTTATGTGGAGAGAGTTAAATAAGAGTCATTCGGTAGTCATACAATAGGCATGCATGGTCACACAATTATATGACTATAAATGACTATGAATGACAACAGAATGACAAGTATTTGGAATAATATTCCAAATACCGGCCTGACGTTCCACTGGTGGGCGCGTTGGTATTCTATGAGTTTTTTGATAGGGGCAATATTTTTTAAACCTAAAAAGTAGTAAGGGATTTCGGCTACGTCCGGGGCGACGGCCAAGAAACAGGCCAACATGACAATTACAAAATGACCACTTTTAGAAGCGATATATGTGCCAATCATCAGGGCTAATCCGGCATCAAGCATCACAATGACCTTGGATCGTAGTGAAATATGGCCTTGAGTATTAAATTCGGTATTCAGGTGGGGGTTCCAATGGGGAATGTAGTCGGTGAGAAAATGGGAAGCTAGGGCTAAAGGAAGAGCGATGGCGGGGTTAGGAATGGCTGTAGCAATGGCCGCGCCGACAAGAGTGTGGGGCAATTCAAGCATATGATAATATTGTAGCATGTGGCCGGTGCTTCTGGATTTAGGCGCAGTTCGGGTGACCGTGTTTGGTTTGAGTTTGGTGTTGGCCTTTGTCTTAGGTAGTTTTATGTTCTGGCGCCGGTTGCGGGGAGATTATGACGGTGAACAACTGTTGACAATGTGGCTGTGGCTGGTGGTAGCTAGTTGGGCAGGCAGCGGCATCTGGGCCTGCCTGCCGGCAGGCAGGTGTGGCGGAAGCTGGCAGCTCTTTGGAGCAATGGGACTACCGCTTGCAGTACTAATCTGGTGGAGTAGGCGGCATAAATGGGATGGTTGGGAGCTGGTAGACGCCTGGGGAGCGGTAAGTTTGGCGGTAGCAGTTCTGGCAGCTGCTGGTTGGGGGCCGGTCAGTTGGCAAGTGGCACTGACTTCTGCAATTGGTTTAGTGATTGCGAGTTTAGTCCGCCGGTGGTATCGCCGCTGGCGGTGGTACACTAGCGGCCGGATGGGAGTGGCTGGAACCATAGCCATAGCTTGGTGGGGGATAATTATTCTCGTTGTTGCTAATTTTGCCGCCTGGGCAGTATACTCCTTGGAGTGTACAGTCGTCTTAGCAGCGGTAATTATTTACTTGCGGTCAGGCAGGCAAATTAATCGCGATATAGCTTTGATATGGCCAAACAAAAAATAAAATATCCTGCTGAAGTGCTAAAACCGGTTGAGAAACACTTGGGGCAGAAATTAACCGATTTATTGCGGCGTAAAAAAGAATTAGCCAAAGAGGATCCATTTGCCGACACATCCCGCCTAAATGACAACGCAGCTGTGGATACAGATGCGGCGGAACAGTTTGGTCACCTGCGCGTTAATGCTTTGAAAAGGACTATCGACCGGACCATTATTCAAGTACGTAAAGCCATGACCCGGATAAAGATTGGCAAATATGGGATTTGCGAACGCTGCGGTAAATTTATTGATACCGACCGGCTGATGATAATGCCGGAAACTACTTTGTGTGTAGACTGTGAGCGCAAGAAGGAGAAGTAAAGAGGTAGATGCACCGGAGAGTGTAAAATGGAATTATGGAAGAGATGCCGGCGGCGTGGAAGTTGTCAAAACTTATCGGACCGAGCTTTATTATTTTGGGGGTGGGGTTGGGGAGTGGAGAGCTTATATTATGGCCGTATTTGGCCAGTAATTTTGGTTTGGGGATTGCCTGGGCGGCGGTAGTGGGGATTACTTTGCAGTTTTTCTTAAACATGGAGATCGAGAGATATAGTTTGGTGACCGGGGAATCGGTGTTTGCGGGGTGGGCTAGGAAGTGGGGCAAAGCGGCGCCGGTGTGGTTTATGATATCAACCATAGTTCCTTGGATCTGGCCGGGAATAATGGCGGCGGCGGCCACTACCGCGGCTACAGCGGCAGGGAGCGAGTATTCCAAATGGTGGGGGATAGGCATGTTAGTAGTTTTGGGAGGAATTTACAGTCTGGGACGGGTAGTCTACCGAACCCAAGAGACAGTACAAAAGGCCATTATTTTGATTGGGGTG
>Ga0209541_10011186_pt1 | contig 14094 bp, 13 predicted proteins | sample RifCSPlowO2_01_FD_184027 | JGI IMG/M metagenome (GOLD analysis project Ga0209541, IMG submission 184027) | Groundwater microbial communities from Rifle, Colorado - Rifle CSP2_plank lowO2_0.1 (SPAdes) (version 2) | ecosystem: Environmental > Aquatic > Deep subsurface > Groundwater | place... | reverse complement strand
AACATCGAAGCCGCCATTATCTTCAAACACATCCGCAAAGTTCAGTTTCCAAAGGAAAAACGGCTTAGTATTTGACCGCTTGAATTCCTCAAGTTTTTTGAGAGCTGATATTTTATTTTGTTCTTTGAGCGTTGCTTCAATAAGCTCCCATTCCAGCTGTTCAATCTGCTTTTTGACATTATCCTTCTTGCTCTTTTGAGTTGCTTCAAAAAACTCTTTGTGCAAACGCTTTAGATCGTCAGCTTTTTTCTTGGCTTCGCTGTTTACATCAAAAAGACCGACATTTTCTACATCCATTTTTTCCTGATTATTAAGCTTTTTTGCCTGTGTTTGCAATTTTTTGAGCTCGCTATTTAATTCAGCTTGCTTAGTAGGGGTAAGTTTGTTTTGGGAATGAAGCTCAAAATACTCTTTTTGTAAGATGGCCTGTTTTTGTTTGAGTGATTCGAGCAGTTTTTCTTTGCCAGTATCAACTACAGCAATCAATTTTTCGTCAAAGAGTTTGATACCCTCAAATTCCTCAAGTAAGCTATTGCCTTGCATGATTTTGTAATCCAAGTTCGGTAATGGCTTGATCTGCTTGATGTTATCCTCGTCAACCACCAAAGAAAGCCATAAACGAAGCTTGGCGATCTCCACCGCACCCGGGTCAATATCTACACCATAGAGAGAGTTCTGAATGCAGTCACGCTTAAAAGCATATAGCGTCCGGTTTTTGTCTTTCAGATAACTTGATAACACCGTGCGAGCTTTAACAATAGCATTCATCATACCGACAGGAAAAGCTCCGGATCCAATAGCTGGGTCACAGACCTTAATCGTAGCCAACTTGTCGTCAATCTCGTTTACAAACTCTTTTATTGAGTCTGGTAACAGTCTTTTGTAATCACCACCATATTCTGGATCGTCTTCCTTGGATACTGATACCACTTCGTGTTCGACAACATTCTCACCGATTTTTATAAGCTTATCTAAGTCTTCCTTTGCGACTTTGCCTTCAAGCTCGGTGGCCAGATAATTTACCAAACTCTGCTCGCACATATAGTGAACAATCTCTCTAGGTGTATAGTAAGTGCCTTTGGATTTACGGTCTTTGACCTCCAATAAGTTCTCAAAAACTTTACCTAGCATTTCTGGGTCAACGGCCACTTCCTTTTCCAATGGCTCGTCTTCTTTTACGGTAAAGTTATAGCGGTCAAAAATATCCAAAATACCGGTGCCCTTGTCTTTCTCTTTTGTTAAGTATTCATTAGAAAAAAGCTCATTTGGTAATTCAATCGCCGTTTCGTGCCAGTTATATTTATTATCAAATAGTCCACCGTTTAAAAATGGAATTTTACACTGGAAATGATCGTTCCAATGGTCTAGATGGCTCCTTTCCAAAGCAAGCGCGTCATAAAAAAGTGGCTCTAATATTTCATTGTAGAAATTTTTGTATTTCAGGTATTTGCCTGCGAATAAATTTCTTAAAAAATTCTTGTCTCCTTCTCCCCATTTTTTATCTTTAGAAACCCCAAACCATCCTTTTTTCTGAAGAAAGTAGAGAAAAACAATTTGTCCCAAAAGTCGCTTGGAGAAATCGACGGAACTAACGAACTTATCAGAAAAATCATTTTGTATATCAACATTAGAAGTAATAATTTTATCCAGTTCTTCTTTAACATCGGCAAATAATCCACGATATTTTTCAAAAAATTCTTTAGTGACTTTTTCAATATTAAATGCTTCTTCTAATCTTTCCAAAGTAACAACTTCCTCATCTTCAATAATCGGAACCAACTTTGACTGTGCAGTGTGACTATGCTCGTTCGGACCGACTAAAAACGACCAGCGACGAGCAGGGGTAAATTCTTCTTTTACTTTAGTTTTCTTATTTTTATCTTCAACGAATTTATAATCCATCCTAATAAGTGAAAATCGCCAATCGGATTCGTTTGGAGATACAAAGGCAACAAGCGCCGCATCTTTCATTTTCCCGCCACGGCTTCCGTTTAAGTATCGGGCAATAAAATTCCTCTGTGCGGTACGTGCCCGTTCTAACGAACTTTCTTTTTTAAGCTGGACGACGAGGATATCTATCTCGTGTTCGTTTTCTGAATATTTCCCTATTCTTTTTAAGGTGCTGATATACGGCTGAAAAGCTGTGGATATAAATTGTCCGCTATACGAATGCTTATTTTCTTCGTCAAAATGATTTAAAAGATTTCTTAAAAAATATCGTAATTTCTCCTCATTGAAAGGATTTTCAAAAGTTTCTTTGACGAGATTTTGTGCCTGGGCTTTCTGCATATCATAAATTCGTTAAATACTCTGATAGAATGACTTCTCGCTTGCCGAAATGACTGGTAGTGATTTCAGCAAAGTGACCTTCAAGTAGCCGGGCCGAGATATGGCTATGCAGAACAGAGAGAATTTTTAATGGATTAATGCCTTTTTTAATTTCTTCGTTGAGAGCTTGCAAGGTTACCCGCGTGGTTTGTTTTGGTAGGCCACCTTCTTCTAGCTGGGTAATAACCTTTTTGAGATAGAGATCTTGGTCTTCAGTGAACTTGCGGCGATCTTTCATGGTTGCTTTAAGTATTCGCAGGATTTGTGTGGCACTGTCCCGGCCACCTCGCATTTTTACGTCTGGTAATTCCTCTGTGGTGCTGAAGATAAACGCCTTTTTATTCTGTTCGAGTAAGCCATAAAATTTTTTGTCTATTTTTTGCTGTTTGGTATCTTTTGGTGCTTCTAGTATTTTCGCCGCGGTTATAAAGTCCAGCTCCTGAGACTCGGCAGATGAAGTCATAAAGAATTTCTGGATTTTACCACGACGGAAATAGGTTACTAGCTGGTCAGCATGAGTTTTATCAGTTTTAGCTGTTCTAGATTTTTTAGGAAGTTGTTTAATTTTCTCAAAAATGTCCGGCTCCTTGTCTCGGATATCTTTTATCGCGTGAAGATATTTAAGTTCGCTTTCTTCACTTTCATCCTCACCGGTAAGAATTTCTTTGGAGGTCAGGCGACTAAATAATTCATGTGAACCGATTGGTTCGTTTTCAGTAAGTAAATGAGCATCTCCACCAAGTAAAGAAAGGAACGCGCTGATTTTTGCTTCAGCCGCTTCTCGAAGTTTAATCTGATCATTTGCTTGCTTGGTTGGGAAAAAGTTAAAAGTATAGACCTTATCAAATTTAGTATCTACACGGTTAATGCGACCAACTCTTTGCATCATACGAGTTGGATTCCACGGGAGATCGTAATTTATAACTACATTGGAACGGTGTAAATTCACACCTTCCGCCAAAATTTCAGTACAGATGAGGATACGGTAGTCATCTTTAGGAAATCTTGCTTTGGCATCAAAGTTCTCAATAACTTGTTCCCGGACAACCGCGCTAGAACTGCCAGTAAAACAAAGCGTCTCGTCTGGGAATTTGGTAGCAATATTTTTTGCTAGGTACTCTGCCGTTTCTTTTGATTCGGTGAAGACAATAAGTTTGTTCTTTTTTAGGACTGAATTTGTGGAAAGTTTTTCTATAAAAGATAAAAGCTTTGGGTCCCGATTAACGCCGGTCCATATTTGGTTAATCTCTTTTAAAATATCTAAGTCGCTTTGTAAGTCTTTTTTGAATTCGTTTTTGAAATCCTTACTTGGTAAACGATCGGCTTTGCCTTCACTAATTAAGGCCTCAATCGCATCATCATTATCGTCGGCAAGAAGCTCGAAGATTTTGTTAGTATATTTTTTGCTGATATAAACATTACCGTTGTCAAATTCGGCTATAACAGATTCGTAGGAATTAATAAAACGACCAAGAGAATTACGGAATGCATGAAAGCTCGACTCAAGACGTTTTATGAGTAAAATCTTCATAAATTTACCCATATTTCGTTGCGCTAATTCTTCTGGCTGGCTTACATCGCCTTTGTAATAAAGAATCGGGGTATAACGAGCGTATTTGAATTTTTTAGCAATCAGCTCAATGGTTTTGGTAAAAACAATATCTTCCTTGTCATTAAGCTCGTAGAAGACAGCTTCCGGTTTTTCTATGTCCGGGAAGCGTAATTTTTGAGAAGCCAAATCCTTGGCAAAATACTTTGTTATTTCTGTTCGAGTTCGGCGTACCATTAAATACTTGAGAACTCTTTCTCGAATGTCTTGAGCATTTTCCTTTGTAATTTTTAAATATTCAACTTTATCTTTTAGGCGATCTAATTTAACTAGTTTTCTTACCAAGCCATTGAAATATTTTTCAAGATCAGGAAGATTTGGAATCGTGCTTTTGCGAACTTTTTGGAAAAGCTTAATTTGACTCAAAATATCTTTTGGAGAGTTGTTATAGGGAGTCGCGGTAACAAGGATGACTTTCTTGCCACGGCAAATTTCTGCCAGCTTTTCGTAAGTAGCATTATTTTCTGTTCGGAAACGATGAGCTTCATCCACAAACACATGACTGTATTGTTCAACGCCATCTTTGAGGATTTTTTCAAGCTCGCCGATTGACCGGAATGTAGCTGGCACATTAAAGTCTCTAAACACGTTTGGCCATGAGCCAGGATTAGTCTTATCCAAAAGCACCGGCGGAGCAATCACAAGAATCCTACCCTCATTAACGAGTTGCCCGGCGAGCATTGCCGAGATATAGGTCTTTCCAAGACCGACCACATCGGAGATAAAGACACCACCATATTCATCAAGAATCTTTTTTGCGTTAAGAACCGCCTGTTCCTGATATTCAAGTTTTTTAAATTCACTCGGCAAATATTTGAAAAACATCTGATCATGTTGGCTTAAGTCATCCTTGAAATATTCATACAAGAATTTGAGATAAAGCTCGTAGGGAGTGATAGTATCGTTGAGCCAAGTTTTTGTCCGGATCGTCTCAACATATTTCTCACTGACATCAACAGAATCTTTCCAAAGCTCTTTAAACTTAGCCGAGGCAAAATCGTAGTCAGCTCTATTCTTAAGCTCTACATTGAACTCTAAGTTATCCATAAGGCCAGCTTGTGTGAAATTGCTTGACCCTGTTATAACTCGGCCTTTGTCTCTGTCGCCCTCGCCAAAGGTCATAATGTAAACCTTGGCGTGAATTTTCTCTGACGGATAGGCTCTGATTTCCAACTTGCCGGTCTTGACCCAATCAATAAAAGTGTAAATGCCATCTTCTGTTTTTTCGCTGTCTTCAGCATTTTCCATTTCTACCTCAATATCTTCGCCCAACTTTTCTTTTGTTTCGGCACTAGAAAACTGCAAAGCGGACTGTTCGCTAGGCGTTGCTTTTTGCATTAAATCGTAGGTCTGTAGATTGGTGCTAATGCCAATAATAATTCTAATCTTTTTTGTATTCTTTAGAGTTTTATAAATAGCATGGAAACCACTAGCATAAAAATAGCCAACTAAGCAATCAAAAAATTTTGTATCTTTGATCAAGACTCCAAATCTTTCTTTGAGGTTTTGACCTTTCTCGTTTGTAATAAATGTTAAGTCTGAATTCATAATTATTTTTTAGCATATCGGGCCACAATTTCTTTGCCAAACGGACCTTCTACTAGATTAATAAATTCTTGCACTAAATCATCCCACTTCAGTATTCCTTTATTCCAAAGCAACACTACATCGGTTCGATACTTTAAAACTCTAAGGAAAATCTGCCAAGTATAACCCTGACCCTTGAGTTGTTCACCCCATTGCTCCCAAAGATACTTGGGAAGTTGATTTCCATACCAAACATTTACATTATCCCAATTAATCCCCGGGGTCTTTTTTATGTTAGTCTCAACCGTTTTCATCCAATCCTTTACATGTTTTGGCTCTTTTGGTGTAAATAAGTTCATATCCCAAGTATATAGGATATAACTTTTTTGTCAATCACTTCTAGATTAGTGAAACTTTTTGTAAAGAAAAGACAACAATTTGGTGATTGAAGTAATCTTAGGAGGTTCATTGTTACCTTCATGAGAAATGCCTGGTCTTTTTAAGTGATACCACCTGGCTTTTACAAAACCTGCTTTATGTTTTCCGTGATGTAGTGACTGGATGACAATATCTCCAACCGGAGGTAGTATTGAATAAAGTCGATAAATCGAATGATATTTTTTACCGTTTAAACCTTTGTAATTAACTATAAAAAGTGCGGGTCTTTCAGCTTGAATTTCGTCATGTATTCTATTGTCCAAGGTTTCGGGTATGATGCGAAAAAGAAATCGTCGCATTTCTGATGACTCAACCCCTTTTTGAGTTTTGATCCACATCTTTAATTGGTCTTCTTCTGAGGGCTTCAGCGTTCTACTTTCTGTGTAAAATGTATAGGTATATATTTTTTCTCCTTCCTTCGTTATAAACGGCAAGATATTTATGTCATAGGCAGGTCCTTTGCCGATATTTTTAATTCTGATTTTTCCATCCCTACTTGAATTATTCGGTTGGGTCGTTTCTTGAAAACTTAAAATTACACACGGGCTCTCCTGAAGTTCATTTGCTTTTTGAGCCGCTCGAGTATAAATCCAGACAATTATTGCTGTTATAAATAATATTAGATCGCTTGGTGTTAAGGGTGTGAGATTAAAGACGGCTTCCATATAGCTATTATACATAAAAGTTACCAACTAACCCTCCTAGACTCTCAGGCGGGGTTGCGTCATTCCTTAGGTATATGGAAACAATACAAAAGCCAATTGGGGCTATGGCAAGAGAAGTACAAGCCCCCATAAAGGTGAAATACTGCCTGTATGCAAGAAAAAGTACCGAGAGTGAAGAACAGCAGGTCCTATCCATAGACAGCCAAATCAAAGAAATGATCTCTATGGCAGAACGTGATCACCTTGAGATAGTAGAAATCAAAAAAGAATCACATTCCGCTAAAGAGGCCGGGCAACGACCGGTGTTTAACGAAATTGTTGAAGATATTAAGAAAAAGAAATTCAACGGTATCTTAACGTGGAATGCAGATCGTATTTCTCGCAATGCTGGTGATCTAGGAAGAATAGTAGATTTAATGGACGCAGGAATGCTATATGAGATACGTACCTACGGACAGAAATTTAGTAACAGTCCGAATGAGAAGTTTTTACTCATGATTCTTGGAAGTCAGGCAAAACTAGAGAATGATAACAAAGTAGTAAATGTTAAAAGAGGGCTTAGGGCAAGATGTGAAATGGGACTCTGGCCATGTACGGCTCCGACCGGTTACCTTAATAGCAAAAACACGGACAAAAGATGTCATGTAGAAATTGATCCACATAGAGCGCCAGTCATTAAGAAAATGTTTGAGAAAGTAGCGTATGAAAAATGTAGCGGGCGAAGATTGCACGCTTGGCTCAAAGATGAGATGAAATTCAAGACAAAAAACGGCAAGATTTTTAGCATCAGCAATATATACATCACTTTGAGAAATACTTTTTACTATGGAAGCTTTGAATATCCAAAAGGTGGAGGGCAATGGTACACTGGGAAACATATTCCGATAATTTCCAAGGAACTTTTTGATAAAGTACAAGAGCAGATGGTGGAGTACGCTCGTAAAGGTGAACATAAAGAATTCGCCTTTACAAAACTCATGACCTGCGGACTGTGTGGATCGGGCATAACGGCTGATGAGAAATTCAAAAAACAAAACAATGGAAATACGCACAGGTATGTTTACTACGGATGTTGCAGATACCAAGACAAAGATTGCAAATCAGGTTATATGCGAGAAGAAGATTTAATAGAGCAACTAGCAGGACTAATGGATGAAATAGACCTCGATGAGATTGGAATGAAACACAAGATCAAAGGCGAGATTGAGCGACACAAAAGATTCAATGTTGGGATACTTGGACTAAAAGAAACAAAAATAAAAGTTAATGATGTTGATATACGAAACTATGCCAAGCATGTTCTGCGAGGAGGCACTATATTGGAAAAACGAGAATTGTTGTCTTGTCTTAAGAGCAAAATTCTACTAAACAATAAGCAGGTAAGGATAGGCTAAGTTGTCACTCGAAAGTTTTTTAAGTGATATACTGAAATAATGGATTTAATTCAGGAAGATATTCAATACGAGGCTACACGAATGACTTACTGGGTGCGTGTGCATTTGAAGTCTGAGAATAGACAATCCGTGGTTCTGGTGTGTGCTTCCAAGAATTATATCTCTGATTATTTTCATTTAACCGCTCCAATTCAAGAAGCTGATAAAAAAGCTTGGATGAAAAAAGTCCTTGCGGACCTTAAAGAAAAAGGAGAAGTTCTGCTGGAAAAAGATGTGAACTATAAGGTTTATTCTCTTACTAATGAGGGCCTTGTAAATGGTCTTGAATTTTTACAAAAAGAAGTTACCCCCTAATGTCATGATTACGTGCAAAAACTGTAAATCAAAAAATGTGAAGGTTGTGCATATGAATTTTGCCAGCGCAAAACCAGAAGGACAACCCGCGGCAAAACATGAGTATGATAAGTATTCTTTTTTCTGTTTTGATTGTGAGCAACAATGGGAATCAGATGCTCAAGTTCAGAAAGATTACTTGGAATATTTATGGCTTAGAGATAGAACTTCGATACCTGTTAGAGATATGAATCCAAACGGGAACTACGGACCAACCCCTTTTATAGATAGTAGTGAATTAACGAGAAGAAAAGAATTGGCAAAGAAAATTTTTGATTCTTATAAACACACCTTGGATATCAGTCCAAGTGAATGGTACAAGATCGAGCAAGACACGCGATAAGGCTTTTAAGCCTCTCGGTCGGAGTCTAAAAAGTTATTTGATATTCGGTTATAATCTTTTGAAAGATAAATATAGCGTAAAGAATGTATTTGTTGTGGTTATTGTTGGTTTATATCACTGTAATTAAGCCGATTATAGAAAAAAATCTGGTTTTAGGTTAAAATATAGCCATGAAACTAGGCATAATTCTTCAATCAAATAAAACCGAACAAATGTGGAATACCTTTCGTCTTGGAATCACTTCGCTTAAAGCTAATCATCAAGTTGAGATATTTTTGATGAGTGATGGATCAGAGCTTGATACTATTCCAGACAGCAAAGATTTTGATGTTTCGGTAAAAGTGGATGAATTCAAAGAATTGAAAGGCAATATCTATGTCTACGGCACTTGTATAAAACTACGTGGAAAAGAAAGTAGCGTGTGCCCAGTTTCTACCATGTCTGACTTGCTTAAAATGGTTGAGAGTTCAGATAAAGTTTTAGTGTTTGGTTAAAGACAGTTTTGGTTGGGGGATTTTGACTACTTCAAAAAAGCTAGCATTTAAGCCTCTCGGTCGGTCTCACTAACGTGTGCTCCCGGGAAGAATCGAACTTCCATCAAGACCTTAGAAGAGTCTCGTTTTATCCATTAAACTACGGGAGCAAAGTGCGCGGTGTAGGACTCGAACCTACGACCTTTCCGGTGTAAACGGATTGCTCTACCAACTGAGCTAACCGCGCATATGGCTATAAACTATCATTTTTATAATGATGGGTCAACGACAGGAGCGCGAGAATTTATTATTGCGCTGGAGGCCTTTTTTCTCTGTTCGAAAATTTCTAAAATTTTGTCAACTCTTGTTTTGCTTATCTTTGAGAGACGTTGGTCTTCGCTGGGAGGCAGAGAAATATTTTCTTTATTTATTTTCAAAAAAAGATACAATCCGAACGCAAAAGCAAACACGGTAAGAATAAATCCCAAGTAGAAAATTATCATCCAGAAAATATTTGGGTTTGGTAAAATATTATTTTTTTTAAACTTATTTTTTCTTTTTGGAAAATGTATCTTTATCATAAAACTAATCCTTAATGAAGCTGATAAGTCTGATCTTGACGGTGGAATGCCACCCGGACTTTTCTGATTCTTCTTGAAAAATATCAAAGGCTAAGAATTTAAGCTCATAGGGAGAGTTCTCAAGTAAAGTAATAAATTTATAGATGGACTCGAAACTTCCGTCCATCTTTAGTTCTACCACAAGCCCGAGCTTGTCCGATGATAAATTTACAGATGTGGTTTCAATCCTAACTCCAGAACGAGGGCCTAAACCTTCAATCGCGTTCAAAAATGGCACCAAGTCTGAATTTTTCACGAAATGCTCTTCAATTTCCATTTTCTCATTTTTCATGATTTCTAATCTGTGCGCAAGGCTTTTCGCTTCATTTTGACGATTCGCTTCTTCCAACCATTTCAAATTCATTTCTTCGGAAGCGAAATAGTTGCTCTTCAGCCGGCCATGCAAAATATAAAAAATACAGAAAGAAAATATCAGCAGGATGACAGCTATCAGTAATTGAATTTTTCGCGAATTTGCTTTCATAGAACGTTAAAACTTAAATAAAATTGGATGTCGGACCCCTTCACAAAATTGGAAATAGGCAGATCAATTTTTTGGAAAGTGGCATCTTCTTCCAGGGCGCGGCGGAAAAGAAGCAGCTTTTCTCTGCTCTCTGCGGAGCCTCGGACATTTACATTTTTTAATAAGGCTGAATTTTCTTCAAAAAAGATTTTAGTGATTTTTATGCCCGAAATTTTCTTTACTAGAAGCTTGTTTATTATGCGTTCAGAAACAAGAAATTTGTCTTTTTCCGCTTTTTCAATCAGAGACAATTTCGTATCCAACGCATCGACGGCAAGAAATGTTTCCTGATCGGAGAGACTTGTGGGTTCCGCCATTTCGATCTTTAATTTCGCGCTAATCTCATTTTTTTTAACGGAGGAAAAAAGATAAGCGGGAAGAATAGCAACCGAAGCGAAAAATATAACCAAGCTCAAGCTGAAAAAAAATACAGCGACCAGCCTATAATAAAAATCCTTTATCATAAATTTTTTTTCTTCGTTTGGAATCAGATTGATCATAAATTTAATCGCGTTCGAAATCTCCCAAGGCAAGTCCTATGGCCGCCGCGAAGGAAAGCGCCTGCTTAAAATTAATTTCCGGCACTTCGCGTCTGGGATCTAGAATATTTATCCAGACATCTGCCATTTCCACTTTGCTTTTTAAACTAATGGACAGATAATCCGTCAAGCCGATAAGATTGGAATCTCCGCCGCATAAAATTATTTTCTTAATCGGCGGATTGTCATTCCCCTCTTCATCTTTATGCGTATGCCAATACAAAAAATGTTTTACCACCTCATCCCGCAGGATGGAGACACTGTTTAAAAGGACCGCAAATATTTCCTTATTCGCCACATTTCTCTGCAACCCATAATCTTTTTTCATCTGTTCCGCTTCTTGCATGCCTATTTTAAAACTTTTGGCTATCATGCTGGTCAGCATCACTCCACCCACATCAAGAGTGGAGGTAAAGGCCACAACTTTTTTTGAAACTATAAATATACCGGTGCGTTTCTCGCCAAAATCCACAATCATATAAGTATCGAAATCTTTAGCCGCAACTACCGAACGAGAAATAGCCTGAGCCTCAACCTCAAACGATTGCACGGAAAGGCCTGTATTTTTAAAAACCGATAAATAATTTTCTATTACATTTTTTGATATGGCCGCCACTTGCAAATGAAGACTCTCCTCATTTTCCTCTAATTTTTCATAATCAAATATAGTGTCCAACGCCGGTATCGGTATATGCTCTTCGATAGAAAGTTCAATTCCTTCGCGGACACTGATAAGTCCCGCTTTGAGAAGACGCATCCGAAAAAGGTACACCTGCTCTTCCGGCAAAGAAACCCGAACAGACTTTATCCCTTCCTCCCGGCCAAGAGAAGACAAAATTTCTTCCAAACGCTTCTGATCTTTTATTTGTCCGGATTCTATGATTCCGGGAGAAATTTTGCGTTCCCCATATTTCTTCAGGCGAATGCCATTTTGGGTGATTTTAAGAGAAACAAACTTCAACGACTCATCTGAAATATCGAGTCCAAAAGACGGCATGGAAAGAAAAGTCGGCATCGGAAAAAATCTATTGAACGAATTGCTGAGCATGCCAATATTATATTATATCTTGGCTGTTTCCGCTATTCTTTTTATCCAAAAATCTTTGCAATATCAGCGCGGCGGCCGAAGCATCCACGGAAGTTCCCTTATCTTCGTATCGGCGGGCCTCGACGGAAGTAAAAAATTCTTTTTCGCGATGTGTAGAAAGCTTGAATTTTCTATTTAAATTTGAAATAAAAAATTCTATTTCCTTCTGGAGGATATTCGGCAAGCCGGCAAAGTCGAGCGATTCGCCAACCACTATCTCCGCAATCTTTTCTTTGGAAATTATCTCCCCGATTTTCCGCATTAGCTCACCGTTGTTTTTGACCACTTCCTTCGGGAAAGCCAACCGGCCATTCAAATCCGAAACCGCAAGCCCGATTCGCTTGGTACCGTAATCAATGCCAAGATATCTCATGAAAAAATGCTAGCATAAAAAGTTGTTTTTTGATAACATCGAAACGGAAAGGAGGGCTCGCCTAATGGTATGGCAATAGTCTTGAAAACTATCGGGAGTAATCCCTTAGAGGTTCGACTCCTCTGCCCTCCGCCAGAATTCAAAATCCGAATTCCCGCCAAAAACGGGGTCGGCGCAAAGCGCCGACGAATGAGCTGAATTCCCGCCGAATCCAGAATCCAAAAGGGTTTTCCACGCTCCGCGTGGCTCAAAAAGTACGGTTCGATCCTTAATTTGAAAGTTCGAACCGATTTTTTTGAACAAATGAAGTAATTCTTCATTTGTTCTATCGTTTGCCAATTCCGTGTTGGTAATATTGTCATTTAGGAATCTGTCAGTGAGTTCGAACCGATTATGAGATTTTTTCTCAAAATCAGATAATTTCTCTTTGAGAAGCTGTTTAGAGCTTACCAGCTTGTTTTTAGACTCACGATATTCGTCTAACGAAAGTACATTTTCTAAATATAAATTCATCAGCTTCTCAACTTTTGTATCCAAAAGAGAAATTTCCTCTTTTGTCTTTTGAGAAAAAATCTCACTCGATTGAATTTCGGATGATTGATCTTTTCTGTTTTCCTCAATCATCCATTTTGCCCAATCGAGTGGCAAAGAAACTTTTTTGATTTCCTCTTGGATTTGGGAAGTGATGATTTCTTCACGCATGTAAGGTTGAGTACAAGGATTTTTCCGTTTCGTACAGCGGAGATAGTGATGTCCTTTTTGCGCTTCAGTGGTTATGAAACAGCCACATTCTCCACAACGGAAAAATCCCCGATAAATATACGGATGAAACCCTTTTCTCTGTGGTTTAGATTTTCTTTTCATCACTTCCTGACAAATATCAAAAAGTTTCTTTGTGATAATCGGTTTGTGCTTACCCTCATGTATTTCACCGTTGTAACGCATTAAACCAGTGTATATTGGATTTTTCAACATATTCTGATAATTTGAAATGGAAAGTTCCTTATCGCTTTTTGTTTTTAAACCAAGAGCGTTAAATTTTTCGCGGACTTCCCGCAAAGTGAAATTTCCAGTTGAATATGCCTCAAATGTTTTGCGGATAAGTGGGGCTAAATCGGGGTTAGGAATAATTCCACCACCCTTCACATTCACATATCCAATCGGAGACATTTGAGGCCATATTCCATCCTTCACTTTGTTTCGATGTCCGCGTTTGATATTTTCAGACAGATTGTCTACATAGTATTTTGATTGAGAAAAAGCGATGCTCAACATGAACTTTCCTTGTGGTGTAGGGTCAAACCAGAAAGTTGGAAATTTTAATTCTTTTATCACTTCGGTATCAACGAGGTAGATAATTTTTCCTCCATCTACCGAGTTGCGAGCAAGACGATCGGGGTGCCATGCGAGAATACCGGAAGCCTCACCGGCTTCAAGTCTCGAAGTCATTTCATTAAAAATTGGCCGACCCGGAATCTTGGCGGTTTGTTTTTCCACGAACACATCTACAACATCAATATTTTCTTTAACCGCTAACTCTTTTAATTCGGCCAATTGATCTGAAATGCTTCGGACTTGGCGATCTTCTGTGTCAGTAGACTTGCGAGTGTAAATGAAAAATTTTCTGGTTTGATTATTCATATTGTTCAATATTACCTTTTAATAATTTGTATTGGTAAACGATGAGCCACGCGGAGCGTGGAAAACCCTTTTGGATTCTGGATTCGGCGGGAATTCAGCTCATTCGTCGGCGCTTTGCGCCGACCCCGTTTTTGGCGGGAA
>Ga0209541_10011184_pt1 | contig 14095 bp, 14 predicted proteins | sample RifCSPlowO2_01_FD_184027 | JGI IMG/M metagenome (GOLD analysis project Ga0209541, IMG submission 184027) | Groundwater microbial communities from Rifle, Colorado - Rifle CSP2_plank lowO2_0.1 (SPAdes) (version 2) | ecosystem: Environmental > Aquatic > Deep subsurface > Groundwater | place... | reverse complement strand
AGACGCGGCCGGTCTTGCCGCGGACCAGTTCGGGCACGTCCGGATTTTTCTTCTGCGGCATCATGCTGCTGCCCGTGCAGAAGGCATCCGGCAGTTCCACGAACCGGAATTCCTGCGACGACCACAGGATCAACTCTTCGCTCAGGCGCGAGAGGTGCATGATCAGGATCGCCAGCGACGAGAGCGCTTCGATCACGAAGTCCCGGTCGGACACCGCGTCCAGGCTGTTCTGCGTCACGCCGGCAAAGCCGAGCAACTGGGCCACGTAGGTGCGGTCCACCGGATAATTGGTGCCGGCCAGCGCGCCCGAGCCCAGTGGCATCTCGTCCAGCCGCGCCAGGACATCACGCATCCGTCCCTTGTCCCGCTCCGTCATTTCCACGTAGGCCAGCAGGTGGTGCGCAAACAGGACCGGCTGCGCCCGCTGGAGATGCGTATAGCCGGGCATCGCGACATCCAGGTTCCGGCGCGCCTGGTCCAGCAGCGCCTGTTGAAACTGGCGCGTGGTCCTGACGAGCGCGCCGAGCGCGTCGCGGAGGTACAGGCGCAGGTCGAGCGCGACCTGGTCGTTCCGGCTCCGCCCCGTATGCAGCTTGCCGCCGACCGGCCCGATGAGGTCCGTCAGCCGCCGCTCGATCGCCATGTGGATGTCTTCGTCCGTCGGCGCGAAGGGGAACCGGTCCTTCTCGATCTCGGTGCGGATCTGTTCGAGGCCCCGGATGATCGCTTTCGCTTCCTGCGTCGTCAGGACGCCGGCCTGCTCCAGTCCTTTTGAGTGGGCGATGCTGCCCTGGATGTCCTGCCTGTACATCCGCCGGTCGAACGCCAGCGACGAGCTGAAGGTATCCATCAGCCGGTGCGTCTTGGTCCGAAACCGGCCGGACCAGGCCTTCTCCGTTTTTGCCACCCCGGGCTTTTTGTTTTTCTTCGTCATGTCGTCGTGCACTCACTAAGGAACGTTCGTCTGCGAGACGCGCGGGACGAGCGCGACTTGCGCGACTCGTCCATCTTGCCTTTCCCGCTTTTCTCGCTCGTCGCGCCTTTCTCGCGGAGTCTTATTTCTTTTTCCGTCTCTGTGTCCGGATCGCCAGCCGGAGCGCGTTCAGCCTGATGAACCCTTCCGCGTCCTTCTGCCGGTAGACGTCGTCTTCTTCGAACGTCGCGATGTCCAGGCGGTAGAGCGACCGGTCCGATTTCCGTCCCGTCACCGTGCAGCTGCCCTTGTACAGCTTGACGCGGGCCGTTCCTGTCACGTCCTTCTGCGCCTCGTCGATCGCCACCTGCAGCATTTCCCGCTCCGGCGCGTACCAGTAGCCGTAGTAGATCAGCTCCGCGTAGCGCGGAATGAGCGAGTCCCGCAGGTGCAGCACCTCGCGGTCCAGCGTCAGCGACTCCAGGCCGCGATGGGCGACGTGTAAAATTGTTCCGCCCGGCGTTTCATACACGCCGCGCGATTTCATCCCGACGTAGCGGTTTTCGACCAGATCCACCCGGCCGATCCCGTGTTCGCCGCCCAGTTTGTTCAAATGCGCCAGCAGCGTGGCGGGACTCATCTTTTTGCCGTCCACTGCGATCGGGTTGCCCTGCTCATACTCGATTTCCACTTCGCGCGGCTTGTTCGGCGCCTTCTCGGGCGACACGGTCAGTTGGAAAATCTCGTCCGGCGGCGCCGCCCAGGGGTCTTCCAGAATCCCGCCCTCGTAGCTGATGTGGAACAGGTTCGGGTCCGTGCTGTAGGGCTTGGCCTTTGTCGCCGTCACCGGGATGCCGTGCGTCTCGGCATACTCGATCAACTCGCGGCGCGAGCGCATCGTCCATTCCCGCCAGGGCGCGATGATCTTGACCGTCGGGTCGAGCGCCTGATACGTCAGTTCGAACCGCACCTGGTCGTTGCCCTTGCCCGTCGAGCCGTGCGAGACCGCATCCGCGCCTTCCTTGGCGGCAATCTCCATCTGCCGCTTGGCAATCAGGGGCCTGGCAATGGATGTGCCCAATAGATAAGTGCCCTCGTACACGGCGCAGCCGCGCAGCATCGGAAACACGTGATCCTTCACGAAGGTCTCGCGCAGGTCCTCCACGTAGGCTTTCGAAGCCCCGACGGCGAGCGCCTTCTTTTTGACCGCCTGCAGGTCTTCACCCTGGCCGAGGTCGGCGCAGAAGGCCACGACCTGACAGTCGTAAGTCTCCAGCAGCCATTTCAGGATCACCGACGTGTCGAGGCCGCCCGAATAGGCCAGCACCACCTTCTTAACTGCCGCACGCTTCATTTTCTTCTCACCTTTCATGATGGGCACGAGGCACGGGACTGCAACGTCTATCGTCCTGCGGCCCGAGACCCGCGTTTCGACAGCAGCTCCACAAGGATCGCTTTCTGCATGTGCAGCCGGTTCTCGGCCTGGTCCAGGATGACGGATTGCGGACCGTCGAGCACGGCGGCGGTAATCTCCTGCCCGCGGTGCGCCGGCAGGCAGTGCATGACGATTGCATCCGGCTTTGCGCCCTTCATCAGACGCTCGTTGAGTTGATAGGGCGCCAGGGCTTTCAGCAGATCAGCCTGCTCGCGCTCGTGCCCCATGCTGACCCACACATCCGTGTACACGGCGTCGGCATCCTTGACCGCCACCTGCGGCTGGTCCGTGACCTCGATGGCCGCGCCGGTCCTGGCCGCGTCTTCGCGGGCCTTGTCCAGCACGCCCTGATCGGGCCGGTGATCGCCCGGGCAGCCGACACTGATGACCATTCCCGTCTTGGCGGCCGCCTCGATCAGCGAATTGGCGACGTTGTTGCCGTCGCCGACATACGCGAGCTTCACGCCCTTGAGCCGGCCTTTCCGTTCCTGAATCGTCAGCAGGTCCGAGAGCGCCTGGCAGGGATGACACAGGTCCGTCAGGCCGTTGATGACCGGTATGGTGGCGTGGCGCGCCCAGTCCTCGACGATCGCCTGGTCGAACGTCCGCACGACCAGCGCGTCGAGGTACCGCGACAGCACGGCGGCGGTGTCCGCGATCGTTTCGCCCCGGGACAGTTGAATGTTGTCCAGCGACAGAAACAGCGATTGCCCGCCGAGCTGGTTCATGCCCGTCTCGAACGAGACGCGCGTCCGCGTCGAGGGCTTCTCGAACAGCAGCCCCAGCGTCATGCCGGCGAGCGGCTGGTAGCGCGCCCCCCTGCGCCGCAGCGCTTTCAGCTTGCGCGCGGACTCCAGCAGGCGCGCGATCGCCTGGCCGGGGATCGCGCTGACAGTCAGCAGGTCCTTGCCGAAACCCGTACGACTGGCTCGACGGGCGGTCTGTCGTGGCCGAGCGGCCATAGCACTCCTTAGATGCGTTTGCCGAGAACTTGATTGAGGATATCCAGCAGGCGGTCAATGTCGGCCTGCGTGATGATCAGCGGCGGCACGAAACGCAGCACCCGCTCCGCCGTGCAGTTGATCAGCAGGCCGCGGGCGAGACAGTCGGTCACGACGGACTTGCCGTCCACCGTCAGCTCCATCCCCTGCAGCAGGCCGAGCCCGCGCACTTCTTTCACGATCGGCAGGCGGTCCTTTATGTCCTGCAGGCCGTGGGCCAGATAGTCGCCCATGCGCCGGCCGTGCTCCAGCACCCGGCCTTCCAGCAGGGTGCGCAGGACGGCCAGCCCCGCCGCGCAGCTCACCGGGTTGCCGCCGAACGTGGAGGCATGGGTGCCGGGCTCCAACGCCGCCGCGGCTTCCTCGGTGGCGAGACAGGCGCCGATGGGCAATCCGCCTCCGAGTCCCTTGCCGAGCGTCATGACATCCGGCGCAACGCCGAGCTGCTCGTAGGCGAACAGGGTGCCGGTCCGCCCCACGCCGGTCTGCACTTCGTCGAAGATCAGCAGAAGATCCCGCTGGCGACAGAGCTCGCGCAGGCCCTTCAAATAGGATTTGTCCGCGACCCGCACGCCGCCTTCGCCCTGGACCGGCTCCAGCAGGATGGCGGCGGTCTTGCTGCTGACGGCCTGCTCGACGGCGGACAGATTGTTGAACGGCACGTAGGTGAAGCCGGGCAGGAGCGGCTCGAAGCCCTTCTGGACCTTCTCCTGGCCGGTGGCCGTGAGCGTCGCCATGGTCCGGCCGTGGAACGACTGGAGCATGGTGATGATCTCGTAGCGCTCGGCCCCGTATTTCTGATGCGCGTAGCGCCGCGCCAGCTTGATGGCCGTCTCGTTCGCCTCCGCGCCGCTGTTGCAGAAAAAGACTTTCTTCGCAAACGAATGCTCCACCAGCATCTTCGCCAGCTTCGTCTGCGGCTCGGTGTAATACAGGTTGGACGCATGCAGCAGTTGCTGCGCCTGTTTCTGGATCGCCGCGACCAGGTCCGGATGGCCGTGTCCCAGCACGTTCACGGCGATGCCGGCGACGAAATCCAGGTATTCCCGGCCTTCCAGGTCGTACACCTTGCTGCCCCGTCCACGCACGATGGAGATCGGCGAGCGGGCATAGGTGTTCATCAAGTACCGGTCGGCATCCTGTCTGAGTTCTTCTGTCGGCATGGCCCTTACACCCTCGAAGGAATTTTTAAAACGTAACACATCGTCAGCATGAACGCAACAGAGCGGAGTGGCCTATCTATCCGTCAGCATTGAGGAAATTCGCTCTTTGGGCCTTACCCACATGATCCATGAACGCTTCTCCTGCAACCGCCGATACGCTGCTGCGACAAGCTGGGGCACGGGGAAAAGCATCTAAGCCTATTGGAGGCAAAGGACCTCTCCGCCGCGATTTGATCGAACGCGGCGGCTCAAGCGAAGCTTGGTATGGCGGGCAGGCTCGCCCCTCGCGACCTCAACGTGCTGTTTCAAGCACGCATCGGCCTCTCGGGAGCTCCGCGTGCCCGTCTCGCGACGCGTCTCGGCGGTTTCGGTCACGAACCGTCATGAATCATGTGGGTTGAGCCGGCACCGGTGGAATGTTATAAGACCTGCGCATGAAACCCTGCCCGAAATGCGAACAGCAGAATCCCGACGACGCCAATTTCTGCGGACAGTGCGGCGCCCCCTTTCCCGTTGCCGAATCCTCTCCGCTGTTGACCGACGACGAACTCTGGCGCGCCTTCATCGGCCCGAACGCCGGCCGCTATCTCGAGCAATTCAAGAAGTTCGCCTTCACCGGCAGGCCGCGCTATAACCTGACCTGGCACTGGCCGGCGTTTCTGTTCATTCCCTTTCTCTGGTTCCTCTACCGCAAGATGTATCTCTACGCCTTCGTGTACGCGGTGGGGCCGGCCGTCTCGACGTTCCTGACCAACGATCTGATGGCCGGCCTTGTCTGGAGCATCATGGCGGGGGTCAGCGCCAACTACGTCTATTACTGGCATGTGCGTGAGGAAGTGGGCGAGATCAAAAAGAAGCCCTGGCTGAGCCGCGAGGCGCAGGCGCAGGCGATCCGGGAGGCCGGCGGCGTGCAGCCCTATGTCATCGGAGTCGGCGTGGTGCTCTACGCGCTCTTCTTCGCGGCCCTCTTCCAGGCGATCCAGGAAGGTCCGACGGAAGGAGAAAAATTTCCCCCGGCCCGTCCCCGTCCGTCATCGGAGCGCAGTCTGTTATAGCGGGTGCGGATTGCAACTGGTGCGATGATTGCGTATCCTGTGCGCGGTCGCAGTCGAAAAGTCTGAAAGTCGTAACGTCATCAAGTCTAAGACTCCGGAGACGTTAAAACTTTCGACTTGACGACTTTAAGACGTGCCTGGAGGAGTTGAAAATGCCCAAATTAGTGCTGCTGCGGCACGGCGAGTCGCAGTGGAACCTGGAAAACCGGTTCACCGGCTGGGTGGACGTGCCGCTTTCGCCGAAAGGCGAACAGGAAGCCAGGGCTGCCGGCCAGAAGCTGGCCGGCATCAAGTTCGATCGGGCCTACACCTCCGTGCTGAAGCGCGCGATCGACACGCTGTCGATCGTGCTGGAGGAGATCGGGCAAGCCGGTCTTCCGATTGAACAGGACAAGGCGCTCAACGAACGCAAGTACGGCGAGCTGCAGGGATTGAACAAGACCGAGACGGCGCAGAAATACGGCGAGCAACAGGTCAAGATCTGGCGACGCAGCTACGACGTCCCGCCGCCCGGTGGTGAAAGCTTAAAGGATACGGCCGACCGCGTGCTCCCCTATTATGAACAACAGATCCGGCCGCAGATTCTGGCAGGGGAGAACATTCTCATCGCCGCCCACGGCAACAGCCTGCGCGCGCTGGTGATGCAACTGGACAAGCTGTCCAGGGAAGCGGTGCTGGAGTTGAACATTCCGACCGGCGCGCCGCTGCTGTATGAGTTCGACAAGGCCGGGAAGGTTCTCAGCCACCGGTATCTCTAGACGGGCTGCTGAAAAAGCCCTACCGCCCGGATTGTCCCTGAACACTTCTGCTGCAGTCGCGCATACGCTACTGTGACCGGCGGGCTCGCCGCTCGGTCGGTCAACGTCCTGCTGGCCGGGACGCCTCCCTCCCTCGCGCCTCCACGCGCCTGTCTCGTGACGCGTCTCCGCGACTTCGCGACGAACTGCCAGGAACAACCCGAGCTTGCTTCGTTCTCGGTCGCGGCGGCCTTGCCACGGGAAAGGCGCGCATATTGGCGCGCGTGGGGTGGGCTGGGTGGTACAAAGACTTTTTGAGCAGCCTGAAGAAACTAGTCCGAGATTTCTAATTCCTCGACAGCTTGCCCCAACTCGTCCGCAGGAACCAGGTCAACCAGCAGTGCCAGCAACTTTTGGCGATCCTCCGGCTCGATCAGCGAGTCTGCCTCCATGACACCGGCCGCTTCGGCCGCCACGGCGGCGGGTTCGGCGCCCTCGCGCGTCAGGTTTTCGTACAGGCGACGCCGCTGGGCAAACTCGGACAGGTAGCCGTCGAAGTCCTGCGGAGGAAGTCCCAATTCGGCCGCCCAGGCTTCCTTGATGCGATGCGCAAGCGCCGCCCACACACGGTCGCGATCCTTGTCGGACAGCCCGGAGTCGAGCGCCGACCAGACCCAGAAGAGACAGAGCGTCAGCAGTTCGCGCAGGATCCGGTCTCCCTGCTCGCGCGATAGGGACAGGCCGTAGTCCTCCAGCGCGGCGCCAGAGAGCGCGCGGGACATAATGTGATGCAGATTCTGCGCGGCGTCGGTTGGCGACAGGCGCGGCATCTTTGGTCTCCAAGAAGGCTCAGGTTAAGGTTGAGGCTGAGACTGAACTCCCGTAGCGATTTCTTAACCTCAGCCAGGGCCTTGACCTGCTTCCAGCGGGCGCAGCATAACGCAACCACTGGGGCCGAACAACTGGCGGGCCTGCGGCCGATGGTGTCCGCGCGCCTTGTCGGTCTGTAGATCGTGTGGTATACAGACGCTCACGGATTGTACACACGCAGGAGGATCACACGATGAGCAGAGGGAATATTCGCATGACTAAGGCCGCGCTGATCCTGGTGCTGGCGCTTCTGGCCGGCAGCCAGGAACCAGCGCAGGCGGAGGAAAAAGGGTGGGGTTTCGGCACCGACCTGGGGTTCATTTCCGGGACGACGAACAATACGGTGTTCGCGCTCAACTTCCAGGCCGACTATTACCTGGCGAAGGAATTTTCGATCGGGCCGATGTTCCAGTGGGTGCCGTCCGGCGACTTGAAGCAGTACGCTTTTGCCGGCGTGGCCCGTTATCACTATGAGGTGAACGATCGTGTCAACATCGTGCCCTTTGCCGGCATCGGTTTCATTCACGCGGACCTGAGCAGCAGCAGTGTCGACCGCAACGATACCAGCCACTACATCCCGCTTGGCGCGACGTTCGAATACCAGGTGTCGCCGAAGCTCGCCCTTGCCAATACGGTGATGCTGAATCTGTACGACATTAATTTCTCGCCCGCACCGGTACGGGATACCACGAGCGTCGCCGTGTTCTTCGGCCTGCGGTTCAGACCATAAAGACCTGGCGCAAAGGAAATAAAAAGGCCGGAGCGGGTCCGCGCCCGCTCCGGCCCTTGTCTGTTCACACTTCTCGGTTACTTATGCAACCGCACCACTACCGCTCCCATCAGATCGCCCTTCTTGAAGTCTTTTTTCGGGCTGCTCGGATGGGTGTTGTGACAATCGGCGCAGCCCTGGGCTATCGCAAAATCAGCCGATAACCCTTTGAACTGATCCCCGTCCGCAAACGTTACAACCTTCAGATCAGGTTGCGCGGCCAGTTTTTTCAACGCATCAGCTTCCGCCTTGGTTTTGGGGAGATTAGACTTGTAAATAGGCGTGAGCCCGATCAAGCTGAGTTCGAAGTCTTTAATTTCTGCTCCGGCAGCTTTAATGAATTGCGCCGGAAGCATGATCGCGTGCTCGTTGTCCTTCCAGTTTTCTGCCGGCTTCACCCCTCCCCGTTTCGCCTCCTCGACGATGTCTTTCGCATACACCGAGCGGAAGGCTTTGGCCGTGGCCAGGAGATAACGGACGACCTGATCTTGCGATAGGTCGGCTGCGGACACGAACGGAGTGACGATGGCCAGTGTTACCAGCACGGCGACACTGGCTTTGATGCGAATGGCGTACTTCATTGCGGCCTCCTGGTGAAAGGTAATGAATGCAAACAGGCCGTATGAGAGGCACAAGGAATGAAGCGCACGAATGAACAAGTGAAGATATTAGAAAGAAAGTGGAAGGTCAAATCAAGACATTTCGCTGCAGACGACAAATTGCGACCAGAGCCGGCATCATTTCACGTTCAACGATACTGGTGGCAAAGTAATACGAAACACTGAAGGGTTTTACCCGTCGGCATCCATTGGGAAAACGCGATAAAGAGCCGACGGTTCAGAGGGCAGTCGTGTCACGCGGTCCTCGTCAGGCTATCGCACAGACGCATCCATTCCGGCTCGCCGCTTTCTATCTGTTCGACCCTGAATCCGACGTGGTGCCCTTTGGTCATTTCCTTACGATAGACCGGTCGTGCTCGCAGGGTGATCTCCTCGGGGGATTGAACCGGAGATTCACGAAGCGGGGAAATGTGGATGCGGACTTCCCCCTTGATCAAGTCGGCACCCTGCGGGAGCAAGATACCGATGCCTCCATAGGACGCATCGATGACCTTGCCGAAAACCAGGCGATCTTCATAAGCGACCTCGCACGTCATGTAGATCTTCCGCCTCGGATGTGCCCGTTCGTGGGATTGCTTTTCAGTCATCGCGACAACCGTGCTCCTTCACAAAAATGTGACAGAAACCATTTTCCGATTCGCTTGAATCAGGGATAACCTAAAGCATTTCTCAGCATCTGCGCAAGCGAAGAATAGAAACTGTCTGGAGCAAAATGCCCAGAATTACTGGATGGGTTTTCAGGCTTGCGATTTGTGCGATATGACGATGAAGAGCACACCGTTCAAACGAAGTTTAATATGAAAAAGACGAGAATTAAATTAAGGGTTTTCTCCACTGACATCCATTGCGAAAAAGCGATAAAGAGCCGACGGCACTAGCAAAGCGTGTAATCGGAAAAGATCACTGTAGGCACTTACTCAAGCACCCTCATATTTAAAGGGCGCTTGACCTCGCTAGCGCGATTCCTAAAAACCAGAAAATCAAATCAAGGTGTTTATCCGCCGGCGACAATTACGATAAAGCGATGAAGAGCCGGCGGTTCAACCGAAGGTTGGTCTGGCGCGCCCGGAGGGACTTGAACCCCCAACCCTCGGATCCGAAGTCCGATGCTCTATCCATTGAGCTACGGGCGCACAAAAGTTATTCATGCCCTTGCCACGATCAACACTGCGACGCCTGCAGAAGAGCCTGAATGGCATCGGCGATCTCGACCACGGTCTTGCCGTCCGTCGCAATCACATGGTCTGCCGCGGCCTTGTATTTCGGCGTGCGCTCGCGAAGGACCTCTTCGATTTCCTCGACGAAGGATTTGGCGCCGGTGAGGGACGGTCGCTGCGTGTCCCCGCCGATGCGGCGGCTGATGGTCGGCACCTCGGCGGTGAGCCAGAACAGGATGCCGTTGGACTTCAAATGCGCGGCGTTCTCTTCTCGTAAAATGGCCCCGCCGCCCGTATCAATGATCAATTGAGCTCTTCCAGCCAGATCGCGGCAGACCTCCGACTCGATGCCCCGGAAATGGTCCCAGCCATGCTGTTTGACGATCTCCGGAATGGACTGCCCGGCGCGACGGACGATCTCGTCGTCCGTGGAAACGAGCGTGCGGCCGGAACGTTCGGCGAGCAGCTTGCCGACGCTGCTCTTACCGGTGCCGCGGTAGCCGATGAGAACAATATTCACGCGAAGCGGGACTCCAGGACTTTTCGCATCACGTCGGCCGGCGCCTTTTGCTTTGTCCAGAGCTCGAACTGCCCGACCGCCTGATTGAGGAACATTTCGATCCCACGGATCGTCTTGCAGCCGGCCGCTCTTGCGTCCGCAAGCAGCTTGGTGTCGAGCGGGTTGTAGACGATGTCCATGACGGTGAGGTGCGGCTTCAGCAACGAGGCCGGCACGCAACTCTCGTGCACGTTCGGATGCATGCCCAGCGGTGTGCAGTGGAGCAGCACCTTCGTCTCCTCGATCGCGCGCCGGAGGGCGTCGTCGGTGATCGTGCCATCGGAGATCTGCAGCGAGGTTTTCGCCTTAAGATCCTTCACCAGTCCGGTCCGTTCTTTGTCGTCGATGCCGAGCAGCGTCAGCTTGGCGATGCCGGCGCCGGCGGCCAGCGCGAAGGCGATGGCTCTCGCCGCCCCGCCCGATCCCAGCATCAGGACTTTCTCTCCGCGAAGCGCCGCACCCGCTTCCGTGAGCGCGCGCAGCGCGCCGGACGCGTCGGTATTGGAGCCGATCAACCGGCCGTTCTCGATCACGATCGTGTTGACGGCGCCGATGTTCTTGGCCGTCTGGTCCACTTCATCCAGCAGGGGAATGATCGAAACCTTGTGTGGAATCGTCACGCTGAAGCCGCGCAGGTTCCCGAGCGAACGGAGACCCTTGACGGCGCCGGGCAGGTCTTCGACCTTGAAGGCCAGGTAGACGAAGTTCAGTCCCAGCTTTTCGAAGGCGGCGTTGTGAATGGCCGGCGAGAGGGAATGCTCGACCGGATTGCCGAGCAGGCCGCAGAGCTGCGTGTGGGCGTTAATTTCCATCTTGCTATTCGCTATCAGCTATTAGCTATTTGCTCTTGGCTATCTTTTGCGCAACGTACTGGCTGCCCATGACGATGTAGCTGACCGTGACCGCATCCCCCGCCTTGATGTCTTTCAGCGCCTTGATCCCGGCATATTTGGTCCGTCCGTCCACGACGAAGGTGAACCGCGTCCCGTCCTTTTTTACCGTCAGCTTGCCGGCCGCCTCATCGACCTTCAGCACCGTGCCCGGAAAGTCCACGACGTTCTGGGCGAGAGCCGGTGCGCCGATGACCGCAACACATGCCAGAAGCGCGCTTACTGCGAGAGTCACTCCGATGTGTTTCATGATCAGTTCTCTCCCTTCGACCGCTTGCTTCACTCCGAGCGGGGACAGACCTATCAGCGGTCTGTCCCCGCCCTCACTCCTTTTACTAGGGGCGACGTGGCTGATTCGCAACTGCGCGCGTCCAACGAGGGCCTTCTGAGGCCGCGCGTTGCGCGAGCACGGCGAGTCAGCCAGGGAGCCTCTTCTTCACACCCGCCACGCCCATGCCCCTAGTGTGCCGTCATGCCGCCGTCGATGGGAATCACCGAGCCGGTCATCCAGGCCGATTCATCGGACGCCAGGTAGAGAATGAGCTTGGCGACTTCCTCCGACGTGCCATACCGGCCTAGCGGATAGGCGGTCATGATCTGGGCCAGGGCGTCCTTGTTGTCGATCAACCCCGACGCCATCGGCGTATCCACCAGTCCGGGGCAGACTGAGTTGCAGCGGATTTTCTGCTGGGCGTAGTCCATGGCCACGCAGCGGGTCAGGGCATCCATCCCGCCTTTCGAGGCGCTGTAGGCTGCGGTCATGGGAATGCCGACGAGCGAGGCAATGGAGGAGACGTTCACGATTGAGCCGCCTCCGGCCTTGATCATCTCCGGCACCGCGGCCTTGATCATCCGGTAGGTGCCGGTCAGATTGATCGCCAGCATCTCGTTCCAGGTCGCCTCGTCCGTTTCGTGCAGCAGTTTGCCGAACGCGCCGGCGCCGGCGTTGTTGACGAGGATATCGAGCTTGCCGTAACTCCGCACTGCCTGAGCCACGGCTGCCTGCGCATGGGCCTCGTCGGTCACCGAACCGGCCACAGCCAGCGCACGGCCTTTGTTCTTCTCGATGTCCTTGACGACTGTCTCCAGTGCATCCTTGCGGCGTCCGGTGATCACAACCGCCGCGCCCTCCTGCGCGAACAGCCTGGCGCAGGCCGCGCCGATGCCGGTGCCGCCGCCGGTGATGAGCGCGACTTTACCGTCGAGCCGTTTCACGTTGCGGACCCCTCATCGTCGTTCCCGTCCGGTTCGTCATCCGCCGGCACGGCCGTTTGTCCGGGAGTCCATAAGCCCGCCTCGACTTTGCGCGCGACGGTGATGAAACCGGAGTGCGCCACCATCCGGTGATCCGGCCGCACGCTGCGGCCCTGGATGTTCCAAGTGCGCAGCAACGTCTCGAAGGTCTGGATCAGGCCGAAGACGGCGGCCCGCTCCAGCGCCTCGACCGTCTGCATCACCTGGGGGACGGTCGGCACGAAACTCAGGTAGAGTCCGCCGGACCGCAAGGCATTCACGGCGTGCGGCACGACGCGCCAGGGTTCCGGCAGATCCAGCACGACGCGGTCGAACGGCGCATCGGCGGAATCGATGCCCTCGTAGGTGTCACGCTTGCGCACAGTCAGGGTGGCGACCGGTCCCAGATAGCGCTCGATATTGGTCATGGCGGTGCGGGCGAAATCATCGCGCGCTTCGTAGCTGACGACCGAGCCCCGCTCGCCGACCGCGCGCAGCAGCGCCATGGTCAGGGCGCCGGAGCCGGTTCCCGACTCGAAGACCCGCGCGCCGGGATAGATGTCGGCCCAGATCGTGATCATGGCGAGATCCTTGGGATAGATCACCTGGGCGCCGCGAGGCATTTTCAGCACGTATTCGCTGAGGGTGGGCCGGAGCGCCAGCATGCGCTTGCCGCGCGAGAGCGTGACCAGCGAGCCGTCGGCCTTGCCGATCAACTCGTCGTGCACGATGGTCTGGCCGCTGTACTGGAACGTTTCGCCGGCCTTCAGCGTCAGGGCGTACTGCCGCCCCTTCTTGTCGACGAAGTGAATCCGTTCGCCGTTTTTGAGTGTGCTCATAATCAGGCATTCTAGAGGCCTGGTGCAGGCTTTGCAACACGGAGCACAGGAGCTGACAAGCAAACAAGTTGCAAGCTGACAGGGCCAAACTTGTCAGCATCTCATTCTCTGTTCCTTGACTCCGTTCTAGGTGGGCCGTATGATCGATTGGGACTTTCCACGAGCGTCGTTGTATCGTTCCGGGCGAGCGGAAGTCCGAGCCCGCATTATTCATGACGGTTTGTCGCGAAATTGCGGAGTCGCCTGGCGAGACGGACGCGCGGAGCCGAGGGGACTGGCTCCCGCCGAAGCTTCACTAGGCGGGTGCCTGTCCCCAACAATATGTTGACCGACTGAATGGCGAGCCCGTCCGTCGGCATGCCGCACAAGCTGCATGCCGACTTGTCGCAGTCGCGAATCCGCGATTGCAGCAGAAGCGCTCATGAATGATGCGGGCTAAGGAGTCGCCCATGCGCCGTCTTCCCTATCGCCTGTTTCTCATTGCCAGCCTATTGATCGGGCCCCTGGCGAGTCTCGGCTCCCTGTGGCTTGTCTCTGCGTCAGGCGCCGGGTCGCACGTTGTCGTGGCGACCTACGAGGGCGTCATCAACCCGGTGGCGGCGGAGTACCTGCACGATGCGCTGGCCGTCGCGGAAGCCGGTCACGCGCAGGCGTTGATCGTGAAGCTGGATACGCCGGGCGGCCTCGACACCTCCATGCGGATGATTATCAAGGACATGACGAATGCCGCGCTTCCGGTGGTGGTCTACGTCTCGCCTTCGGGCGGCCGTGCCGCCTCGGCCGGAGTCTTCATCACGATGGCGGCGCACGTGGCGGCCATGGCGCCGGGCACCAACATCGGCGCGGCACATCCG
>Ga0209541_10011182_pt1 | contig 14095 bp, 17 predicted proteins | sample RifCSPlowO2_01_FD_184027 | JGI IMG/M metagenome (GOLD analysis project Ga0209541, IMG submission 184027) | Groundwater microbial communities from Rifle, Colorado - Rifle CSP2_plank lowO2_0.1 (SPAdes) (version 2) | ecosystem: Environmental > Aquatic > Deep subsurface > Groundwater | place... | reverse complement strand
AAATCAAATCCTAATCTTCGGTACATAGCTTAGCCCCGATAATTTGCGGCGCAAAGTCTCTTGACGAGTGAGCTGTTACGCACTCTTTAAAGGATGGCTGCTTCTAAGCCAACCTCCTCGCTGTTTATGAAACTTCACCACCTTCTTTGCACTTAGCTATGATTTAGGGACCTTAGATTTAGATCTGGGCTGTTTCCCTTTCGACCGACGGAGCTTAGCCCCCGTAGTCTGACTAGATTCTTTTTAACACCGGGCATTCGGAGTTTAGTAGGTCGGTCGAGATTGCTCCCTGTACAGACCTTCTAGTAGCTCTACCTCCCGGTTTGCAGAATCCGCTAGCCCTAAAGCTATTTCGGAGAGAACCAGCTATTACAAGGTTCGATTAGCTTTTCACTCCTTACCACAGCTCGTCCGATAGTTTTGAACGGCTAAACGGTTCGGGCCTTCCCCCGGATTTCTCCGGGGTTCACCCTGGCCATGGTAAGCTCACCTTGCTTCGGGTCTATTGTTTTATGCCTATATTTCGCGCTATTAACACTTGGTTTCCCTGTGTCTCCGGGCATTACGCCCTTAGACGAGCAAAAAACAATAACTCGTTGGCTCATTCTTCAATAGGCACGCCGTTACCGAGCCGCATTACTGCGGCCGGCTTCGACTCCTTGTAGGCATATGGTTTCAGGTACTATTTCATCGCCCTCACCGGGCTACTTTTCAACTTTCCCTCACGGTACTTGTTCACTATCGATGATAAATGGTATTTAGCCTTACCCGCTCGTGCGGGCAGATTCCCCCGAACTATACATTTTTCGAGGTACTCAAGTAAGGTCCAAAGAATATAGATTGATTTTCGCTTACGGGGCTATTACCCTCTTTGGCCGGCCTTTCCAGGGCCGTTCTACTAATAATCCAATTTTCTTCATCATTAAAGACTAGGACCAAACTTACTACTTCCGCGACTTCCACTTAATAAATTAAATAAAAATCGGGATCTGGGCTCTTCCCTTTTCGCTCGCCGCTACTAAGAGAATGGACAAATCTTTTTTCCAAACATTGAAATTTCAAACGCTTGGAAAAAAGTTTTGCATTGTTTTCTTTTCCTCTAGGTACTGAAATGTTTTACTTCCCTAGGTTCGCTCATACGATTTTTTAAAACCGCAGAATACCGAATTAAAATTTCGGCATAGGTTTCCCCATTCGGAAATCTTCGGATCAAAGGTTGCTCGACACCTCCCCGAAGCATATCGCCGTCACGCCGCGTCCTTCTTCGCCCATATATCTCGAGTCATCCGCCATACGCCCTTATATCGCTCTTTACGCGATCGCCACAAATTTGTCCGCCGCATAGCGGACACGGTTGTGGTCCAACCGTTTTGTTAGAAAATGCACTTACGAATTTATCCCGTTAGAGAATTTACAGCCGTCTAAAATGTCACTAACGACTTCTACCTGCATAGAAATCTTTTGTAATACTAAAGACCGATATAAATTCTCTAACGGGATTTACTCCCGGACTCCGACAAAAAGACCTCTCAACCCCGCAACTGCGGGGCAAACTGGAGTATCCGGGTTAAGATTTCAAAGAAGTTCTTCTGCCCTCCTTCGCTAAAGCTACGGACGGGCCAACATATGCATAGCATATGAGACAAACGGATGTAAACCTTTTTTAACTTAAAAACCCGCCGTGGAGGCGGATTCTAGGTATCAGCTAAAAAAAAGCTAGTGCCCACCGCAGCCTCCAGATTGGTTAAAGTTGAATTGGTTAAACATAGTTTGTGTAAGGCCATTATACTCCTCCTATAAATGGCGTCAAGTGCCTCAAAATAGGGGTATTTTGGGGTTAAATGTGGATAACAAAGCACAAAGCCCCGCATAAAGCGGGGCTTTGAATACAATTTCAGAAAAATTTAGCGTGATGAAATATCGCTCTTCAGTCTGTCCAAGAATTTGGAAGCGTGTTCTTTGCCGCCCAAGCCAAAAGCGAGGCCTCCTGCCAAAGCGAGCATCGCCACGAACGCGGTAAACAATGTCTGAACGAACGGTCCGGCAATACCCAGTTGGTAAAGCGCGGTTAATATCGCAAAAATCCAGATTGACCATTTAGCCATTCCTCCCAAAAGCCCTGACGAAGGAAGGTGCGCCGCTTTCGCGGAGCCTTCCACGACTTTTTGGGCCACATCAGACAACAAAGCCGCGGCCACCAATATCAAAGCGGCAACGATTATCTGCGGAATGTATACCAAGACAACTCCTCTTAAAAATTCCGTCACCTGCGTAAGACCGAATACGTCTATCGCGGCGAGCACGAATACCAAGATAACAAACCAGCGCACTAATCCGCCAAGAAATTCTCCCGCATTGAGCTTCATTCCGGCTCTTTCCAAGGGCTCTTCTGCACCGACGCTCTTTAGCGCAACGTCTACCTTAAGGGCTTTAACGATTTGTTCAACAACCTTGCCCAAAGCAACTGCGACTACCCAGCCGATAATAAAGATGACAAGAGCAATTATCAGCTTTGGAACAAATAGGACTACTCCCATCCAAAGCTCTTGGAATGAATTGTTCAGAACATCACCCCATGTTTGTACTATCATATATAGTTATTTATTTGTTTAATTTTTTGACTATTAATCTATTTAACAAGAGGCCTCGAGAACCCCTCGTTCTATGACCAAAAATAAGCCTATTTATCGACCACGGGCTTAAAATCGGGCCTTTAGCCTTATTTTATCATAAATAGCCCTCTCCTGTGGGCAGGTTGTGGATAAAGGCTAAAGCCTAAAAACTCTTGTATTTAAAAGCTAACACTGCTAAAACTTAGTCAGAAAGCGGATAAGCCTAGTGTTTAAAAGCGCAAAAGAAGAAATTGAAAAAAATAAGAGGCTTGTTGCGGATACAAAAACCGCGATAAACGCGCTCATCAAGAACGGCAAAAAAATCCATATAATCTGGGATTTTGACGGGGTTTTGGCGGACAGCAGAAGCGACGATGTGTTTAAACTGCTTAATTGCGATATCAAAAAATATTTTGAATACGAAGAGCGCCTGCTTTTCCAAAGCCCCGGACCGGGTCAATGGCTTCTGCCAATAGCGCACAATACCGGCGCAGGAATACATTTTCCGCCTGAACAATTTACGCAGGACATCGTAACGGCGCGTTCGAGTTATCCGGCAATGAGAGTGCAAATATTCTGTCTGTCATGGAACGTGCCGACCAGATGGATGCTTTTTCTCGGACATCAGCCGAAAGAAGGGTCTTACCGCATTATTTTAGAATCGTTAAAGCCGGACCCTGATACGCATATTTTTTGCGTGGACGATTCCCAAAAGCATATCGACACATTCAACAGCGTGTGCGCCGAACTGAACATGGAAAGCCGTTCAACAGGAATATTTTCACCGGCCATACGAGCTTACACAAAAACCGAGCTGAAAAAACATATTAAAAGCGTTTTGTCGGCCAAAGGGAAAAAACCTTTGCGGGTCAGGGATCCTTCCGATGATATGCGCGGATTTATCGTACTGCCTGATGGAATTGTTCAATTCCGGGAACAGATTAATGGCGCGGTAGACCGGCAAAGCACGGAAGGTCACACGGCTGAACTGCGCAATGCTTTTGTAAATGCATATGGAGAAGTTGGTATCGGGCGCTTCAAAACCGAAATAGAACTGGAAGACGCGATGCGTCAATTTATCATAGATAAACACACATAAAACAGAGAGTTATCCGCCCTCTGTTTTTTTAATTTGGTACTGCAGACGTTGTGCGCCCTGGAGGTATCGAACCTCCGACCCCTGCAATGTGAATGCAGTGCTCTACCACTGAGCTAAGGGCGCAAGTTATTATTGAAAGTAAACCATACCAATAATCGCAAAAATAAATACTACCATCGCTATTGAAGCAGGCTTATACCAAAAAAGGGCTTTGAAAATACGCTCCGTTAAAATGGGGTCTGCCGACGACTTAAGGTATTCGCCCAACATTCTAAACAATAAGCTTGTATTTACGCCGTAAAAAGTATATACATCTTTATTTATAACAGACTTATAAAGTTCAAAATAATTTTTCTTTAAAAAAACCAAGAAATTAATAATAATTAAAATGCCGTGTAATCCGATCAGGAAACTTAAAATAGAAACTGTGATCAAAATCATCGCTTATTTAATCCAACCCCAGTTTATTTATCAAAAATTCGTGCGGAAAATCCAAAAGGTCGCGGAGAAGTTTGTCGTGCATTGATATCCGATGATCAAATTCCAGCGACGAAAGCACGGCCCAATTGAGCTCCTTGCCTATTTCAGATTCAAGTTCGCGGATAAAATGCTCTGCCTGCCCTTTTTTAAGGTCGCCCACAACCAAAATATCAAGTTTGGTGCCGTCTCCCCTGAATCCGCCCTGAAGGTCGTCGGAAAATACTCCGCCCAAAGCGACCAATTTTATTTTACCCCTGCTCCTGAAAAATTGCGTCATTTTTTCGCGCGATATCGGCCGCGCCGTAATCAATAAATTACGCAGAGCCAAAATTAAAGGGAATGTGGAAGAAAGCTGCCGCCCTTCCACCTTTTTTTTGAATATTCTTATTTGATTGCGTCTTTTTACCTCTATCCGGTCGCGCCGTGCCGTTTTCTTGATAAAACCAAGGGAGGTCAGCGATCTCATCTCACCTGATACGGCTTCCGGCGAAGCTTTAATTACCTTCGCCGCCTCCAAGGAAGTAAACACTTTCTCGGGAGAAAGCAAAAACAACCTCAAAAGCTTGACCCTAGTACCGGACCCGAAAAGTTTTTCTAGTGTTGTCATTTATGTTTTAAAATAAGCCAACCTATTTTTATCGCGACATGTCTGTCAATAAAACTAGTTTGGCTTATTTTTTTACTTAATTCAACTACACAAACCCGGTAATATAAGCTAAAATATATCTATTGACAATATTAATGTAATATGATACACTTCTAACTAGAACTGGCAGACCTTTGGCGCAGGGCGGGTTACCAGGCCCATAGGTCGTGCATTCCGAACTCATGCTTCGGGTGCAACAGCGTTTAATAAAAACCCAAGGGGTAGTCAAACGGCTACCCCTTTCCCATTTCTATTACCTTTATTTCAACTCAACAGTGGCACCGGCATCCTCCAATTTCTTTTTCAGTTCTTCGGCCGCGGCCTTGTCCATGCCTTCTTTTACAATTTTCGGCGCCGCGTCAGCCACTCCTTTTGCCTCGGCTAATCCAAGGCCCAAAGCCTCTCTCAAAACCTTGATAACGGCGATTTTTGTGCCTCCGGCCGATTTCAATTCAAGGTTGAAAGTGCTCTTCTCTTCTTTCGCTTCCTCTCCCCCTCCGGCAGCAGCAGCCATTACTGGCATCGCTGCTGATACGCCAAATTTCTCTTCGATTTTTTTAACCAAGTCCGACAATTCCAAAGCCGTAAGCTTTGATACCTCTTCCACAATTTTTTCTAAGTCTGCCATATATTTATTATTTAACTATTAATTTTGACCTTTTTGTTCGCCAACTTTATTTAATACTCTCGCTAAACTAGCTACCGGCTGGGAAAGCATAAATGCGAGCTGTGTAAGCAATACTTCGCGCGACGGAATAGCCGCGAGTTTTTTTACTTCCGCCGCGTCCACCCACGCCTTATTCCAAATTCCGCCGATTATTTTTAAAATATCTTTATTCTTTTTGGCAAAATTGGCAATCTCCCTGGCAACCGCCAAAACAGAGTCTTCGTTTTTTCCGCCCGTAGCAACCCCTATCTCGCCTTCAAGTTTTGCCTTATCAATTTCCAGTCCGGTCTCCTTTGCGGCAACTCCGAGCAAAGTTTTTTTTGCCACGAAATAGCTTCCTTCCGCTTTCCGGAGCGCACGGCGGAGCAAAGAAGCTTTTGCCACCGAAAGTCCGTGGAAATTCAGAAAAACGGCAAAGTCGGACGAGCCGAGCTTGTCTTTTATCATTTTTACCGACTCTTCTTTTTGTTTTCGTGTAATCATATTTTCTTGTTATAAAACGAATAAAACGGCCAAAAGCCGTTTCCTTTACCTAGCGAGGGCTTAAAGTATGCCTGCCTCGCGTCTACGGCTTATGAAAGAAGGTTAGCAGATTAAGATAATAATGCAAGTCCTTGACAGATTAAACATAATTATGCTAAATTAGCTTTTAGAAATCTTTATATTTTGGAGGAAAAATATGCAGATCATTGAAAGGCCTGTAAAGACGGAAAAATATCCGCTCTATCAAACACCGCCGGTTGTCATTAAAGTCGATAAAAACGAATCTGTAATGAAACTCGCTGTGCGTATTGCCGTTGGAGCAATCCTTAACTCGCCAATCGCAGTAGGGATGGGAGTGTTACAGGAAAGCGAATTTAATATGTGCCCAGTAAGCTTAGAAGACATTGATTCGCTGGTTAAAGAGGTCGAACAATACGGCAAGCTAAATATCGATTACTGGAAGGGCCGGCCGGTAAAATTACATCTTCGGGCAGAAAACGATAAGATAATTATCAATACCGTCGGATGGACTGATAGGTGGAATTGCATCGGAAACCAGCATACTCTGGAGTTTGTAATTGATGTTTTAGATGAAGTTATCAGTTGGGCTACAAATTGGAAGACGCCTGAAACGTATTTTAATAAATATGTTCTTACCAAAGCCGAAGTTGCGGAAACGGCGAAAAAACCGAGTTTACCGGGTAGAAAGCCAAATGCAGTTCAAAATATCTGGAAAGTTGATTTCGATCGTTTTTTATGGCTTGTGGAGTATATCGAAGAGCCCTTCCCTGAAGACATTCTGCACCGTTTGAAGATTTTTTACCGCGCTTTTAATCCGTACGAAAAAAAGATTTACATTAGCCATGAAAATCTTCTAAGTTATCCGAAGAACGAGGTTGATTCGTTCAGCGTTAAAGCCGCTGTAGTTTTTCCAAACCGTTATGGACATATCCTGGAGATAGCCTTAGAACACACGGGTAATCGCCGCTCTTCACTTGACCTGGGTTTTCTTGAAAAAAAAGAAAATACTCATAAAATCTCTGTGCCTCTATGGAATCTTAACAGGTCCAATCTTGGTGTTCCGTATTATAAAGTTTTCGATTCAAAACATTAAGCCCCTTCGGGCTTTTTTTATTTATCCCCAAAGCAACATGTATGAGGCGGTGATTGCCGCGGTCTCCGCACGGAACGTAAGGCGGCCCAAAGAGACTATCTCAAAGTTTTGATTGCGATGCGCGGCAAATTCTTCGCGCTCTTCCCATCCGCCCTCGGGGCCGATAAATAAATTGACTACGCGCTCGCCCACCCCGCGTATCATGTTTTCTTTTTCGGCCGTGGAAGCAAAATAAGTTTTTACACTCGATACTCGAGCATGTTCCACCGCTTTTTCAAAAAAGAGCACGTTTTGTAATTTTGGGATTAACGCTCTTCCTGATTGCTCGGCGGCTTCTTTTAAAATCGCGTCGCACCGCTCCTGATTTAAGGTTTTCTTTTCTGACCTGGCTGATAGTACGGGAATAATTTCACTTACGCCTATTTCGGTTGCTTTAGCCAGCACCCACTCAAAATTATCTTTTTTTATCAAAGATTGATATAAAACCAATTTTCTTGAAGGCTCGCGAGTGTTTTCAATGCGCTCTCTAAACATGAAAGTGACGCTCCCCGTTTCAATCCCCTTAATCTCGACTATATAGTCATAGCCGACATACTCTGATTTGTCGCTGAAAAAAGCGATTTTATCGGATTTCTTCAGCCTCAAAACATCGCGCATCTGGTGCACCATGGCGCGGTCCTTGATTATTGTTATCTCTTTATCGGGTTGTCCCGTAAAATAAAATCTATGCATTTGAAATTATTATTACAAATTCCCCCCTTTGCTTCTCGCCCTCAAAATATTTTTCAGCGTCAGACAATGTCCCGCGGAAAACTTCTTCATATATTTTTGTAAGTTCCCTTCCGATATTCGCATGCCTGTCTCCGCAAAATTTCCTGAGCTGTGAGAGCGTTTTTAATATGCGGTGGGGAGATTCAAAAATAATGACGGGGTATTTGCTTCCCGCGATATTCTTAAAAAACGTTTCCCTTCCTTTTTTGTGCGGCGGGAAACCCAAAAACGTAAATTCAGAAAGATTAATGTCGCTCAAAGAAATGATTGCCGCCAGAGAAGACGGCCCGGGAATTGTAACAATTTCGGCCAAAGTAGCCGCTTCTTTTATCAGTCTCTGCCCGGGGTCGGATATTCCGGGCGTACCGGCATCTGTAACCAATGCCAGATTTTTGCCTTCTTCCAGCAATCCGGTTATCCGTTCCAGTACTTTCGGCGAAGAATGTTCCTGAAACGAAATAAGCGGCTTAGATATATTCAGATGCGAAAGCAGTTTTTTGGTAACTCTGGTATCTTCCGCCAAAACAAAATCAACCGTTCTCAGCGTTTCAATTGCGCGGAGCGTAATATCCCCTAAATTTCCGATGGGGGTAGCAACTACATAAAGCTTTGCCATGGAGAAATAATAAAATAAAAAAAGCACGGAGTCTATGCTTCGTGCGATTTAAAATATTCCTCTCTGTAACTTAAAAATTTTTCCTTGAGTGTTTGTGTGTAAGTATTTTCCGGAGAAACCCTGAAAGAATACACTGTACCTCCCGAACTTGTTATGCTTGCTACCGGCGCAACGCCCAGCGTAGTTGAGGTAAGAAAAACTTCCCGGCAGAGACTTTCATGAAGCTGATAAACATGCACTGACTGCTCAATAACATCTTTGAAAATTCCGGACTGTTTCGCCAAATCCATTACTATTGTTCTGGTAATGCCCGGAAGTATATTGTGCCGGGGAGCAATCAACACTCCGTCAGGAGTCACACAAAAAATGTTTTCAAAAGGACATTCGGCAATGCCGTATTTATCGTCCCTATAGAGACAGCTGTCATATCCTGCCGATTGAGCTTCTTCTATAAACGCTAATCCAAACCCATATCCGGCGGTAAGCTTTATATTCGGCAACGGCCTTGTGAAATTCTTGATTACCAGTTTAAATGGCTCGGGGCTGCGCTTCGTTAACGGATTTACTTTTAAAGTAAACGTCGGCTGGCCGTCCGGCACTTTAAGATTTTTTGATTTGCCTTTGGAGGCAAGCATCATAACAAGCGATTCATCCGAAGAAAAAGAAAGCAGCTTCGTTGCATGCTTTAAAATATTTTCAAAAGACGGAAACTCCGGTTCCGTTATCGGAATCCCGTAATCTTTGCACGCGCGGATTAATCTTTCGGAATGAAAGTCCCAGTGGAACATTTTCGCGCGCCTCGCCTCGAGAACTTCGAGAATGCCGCTGGCGCGCCAAAGTGCTAAATCGTCAATATAATCCGGCTTAATCAGCCAAAGACCGTTGCAATACGTGAGTGAATTCATTTAAAGGCTCCAATCTCCGGAAATGTTAGCAAAAACGCTTCCAAAAATCAAAGTGCCCGTACTATTTTTTTGAAAACATCTCCCCGCTCGTCATACCCTGAAAACTGGTCGAAAGACGCGGAAGCGGGAGACAAAATAATAACATCGCCTTCTCCGGCTCTTCTAAAAGCCAAATTAACTGCTGACCATAAATCTTTAACCAGTATAGTAGGCGCAGCCTTACTAACCCCGCCTTCGCCAAGGCTTCGGCGGGCAAGCGCGTTGCTAATTTCTTTTTTATTTTGGCCGTAAAGAATAACAAACTTTGTGCCAGAATTTTTCAGCGCCTTGCCTATCGGCCTGTAATCCAGATTTTTTCCCGCGCCACCAGCTATCAAAATTTTAGGCCCCTTAAACGCGCTAAGTGCGGCAACAGTTGCACCGGGGTTTGTTGACGCGGAATCATTATAAAATTTTACACCGCGCACTTCGCGTACAAATTCCAGCCGGTGCGGGAGACCTTTAAAATTTTGAATAGTTTTTTTAAGAACCGCTTCCTTCATGCCCAAAGCGTGCCCAATGGCGGCGGCCATAGATGCATTCTTAAGATTGTGTGCTCCGGGGATTTTTAATTTTAAACGCCTGTCGGCAATAACGCCAATTTTCCTGCCTTTGCCTTTTTGGGCGATTTGCTTTGAAAATTTATTGTCGGGGAAGAAAAACGCCGCTGCCTTGCCGTCAAACTTTTCAAGACCCGCATATTCGCCTGCTGACGAATTGCTAAGTCTCGCGCCGTCGCGCTGCGAAAAGTCTTGAAAAGCTTGTGGCTTCGGCAGCGGTAATTGCGCGAGCTTGCTGGTTTTGTTTTTTACCAATTGCGCTTTCGCCTCCAAATACTCCTTAAAACTCCTGTGATAATTCAGATGGTCCGGCGAAATGTCCAAAACAACGGCAATGTGCGGGGAGGAGTCCATATCCTGCAACTGAAAACTGGAAAGCTCCAAAATGCTAACGGAATTTTCATTGAGCTTCGGCAATTCATCGAGCATCGGAATGCCCATGTTCCCTATCAAATGGATATTTCTTTTACTTAGGTCTCGGGAACCTAAGTTGGCTGCTTTCAATATTTGATAAAGTAAAGTCGCTGTAGTCCCTTTGCCTTTTGTCCCCGTAATCCCGACCAAAATACCTTTGGCGTTTTGGAAAAACAACTTAGTAGTGCTCGTAATTTCAACCCCTGCTTTCTTTGCCTTCTGTATCTCCGGACTCAAATACGGAATCCCGGGCGACCGAACAACCATATCAAATTTTTCCAGATTTTTTAGATAATTCTTTCCCTGTTTTTTAACATCACGGATTTCAATTTGGAACTTAGACGTCCGACGTCTAAGCGAAGTTTTTAGAAACTTCGCCGCCGACTTCCCTTCTACGCCGTAGCCTAAAATTGCTATTCTCATATCTATATGATATACATAAATCAGATTCTATAAAAAAAGGAACCGTCATGCCAAAATTACACAATGTAGCAGAAACAAGAAAAGACCGTAAAAAATTTGAGTATTTATATAGAACATTTGAAAATGCTGCCCCAAAGCACAAGGCATTTGCCGAGGTTGAGGGGCTCCGAAGGGAATTTGCAATGGTCGCGACAAGTGCTTGGCTGCGAATACTGCGTCTGTCATCTTTAAGTAGCGCCCACCCATTAACAAAGCATTTATTACCTTGCGATGAAGATGCGACACAAATACTCGCTTCTCTGACGCATTTTGAAATGACCGAAAGAACAGTCTGTAACCTGTTATTAAAATTCAAGCGAGGGTTGCTCAAAAATGTATCACAAGTAAGCTTACCGTTCAACATGTTCATCACAAAAAAAGATAGTAAATATTTTTTAGCACAACACAAGCCTGAATAAATCCGGCTTTTATTTTTGGCTTAAAAAACCTTAGAGAGGCCTATAATTTGTTGTCCGAGAATCTTAACAGCCTGAATATGAATCTTGCTGGATTTGTCAGAAAATTACGGGCTTTTCTAAAGCCTTAATATGGATGGTTAATTGATTAGCTAGACCGAGAAACCGTCAATTACCTGTAAGTATAGCATATCCACAGATGCCGTCAAGCGGCACTGTCGCGGAACCCCACTTGGCGGTTCAACCGCCAAGTTATCAAATCGGTGACCCCGGGCACAGGTCCTGCAATATTATCTTTGATTTTGCTGATTCGCGGGAGGCGCGCGAGCGCATTTCGCGGTTGAAATCTATGATACGGTAAGTTGTGGAGAACCAATCTTTTTTTGGAATTAATTTCATCAAATCCTGCTCAATTTTATTCGGGTCGTGCTCAAAAGACAGCGCGCAATAATTGGCAAATTGACGGACATGTGTGTCCACCGCAATCCCCTCAACCACGCCATATGCATTGCCCAAAACAATGTTCGCTGTTTTTCTTGCCACACCGGGCAACTTCATAATCTCATGCATGGTTTTCGGTATTCTCCCGCCAAAATCTTTTTTGAGCATTTTACACGCGGAAATTATATTCTTTGATTTCGCATTATAAAATCCGGCTGACCTGATTTCCTGCGAGAACGTTTTAAGATCCGCTTTTGCAAAATCATCAACGGTTTTATATTTTTTGAACAATTTTTCCGTAACCTCATTCACTTTTTTATCCGTACACTGGGCTGAAAGTATAACAGCCGCCAAAAGCTGGATATTGTTGCCGTATTTGAGCGCGATTTTTGCTTTCGGATACGCACCTTTCAAGCGCAACATAATTTTTGCGGCCCGTTTTCGGCGCGCTTCAGGAGTTTCCTTTTTTGCTTCTTCAAAATTCATTGCGCGGTTAATATTTCAAAAATATCATCGCTATCGTAAACATTTTGTCCGTCGCCATTCGGGCCAAACGAACCGATTACGGCGGCCCACTGCGTTCCGGCTGTCGGATCTATATCATAATCGGTATCAAAAAAATAATCATTTCCCCATGGGTCCTTCGGCATAACATTCATATACGGTCCGCTCCAGCGTGCAAAATTACCGTCAGTCGCAATTATGCCTGCGGCCTGCACGGAAAGGTCCCACATTTCATTATTGCTGACTCCGGTTTCTATATCATCCAGTGTTTTGTGCCCGGGCCATTCCCCGCTGTCGCCCTCGAGCAACACTACGGCTGTTCTTATTTGTTTTACCTCAGCCCGTGCTCTGACTATTTTCGCTTTCTCTCTGGCAAGGTTCAGCCTTACCAATATTATTGATGCCAAAATACCGATAATGCCGACGACCACTAGCAATTCTATAAGAGTAAACCCTCTTTTCATATCACAATAATAACATGCTTTACATCAGCCATTGGACGCGCCCGACCGAGCCGTCTGTGAGACGCACCTTAATACCACGGGGGTGGTTTTCACGGGGGCTTAAAACATCTTTAACAATTCCCTGCTTATAATTATTCGTCCCATAATTTTCTTTCTCAATTATCCAAACCGCGCTTCCATTTTTTATTTCCGAATGCTTCGGCGGGTTCGGATTATCATAATCATTTTCCCGCATATTTATTTTTTAACCATTTATAGCCCATTTATTTTTTGCTAATCGGCGATAAACCCAAATCTTTGCAAATTTTTACTGCCAGGAAATTATTGATTTCGCTATGACGCGGGACGGTTGAGGTACGCTCTTCTTTTGGATTCACAAAAGCAGAATGCCTCTTTCCTTCGCGGATCAAGAGGCATCCATGCTCATGCAAATATTTTAAAAACAGAAGCCGCTTCATGTAAATTATGCGGGTACGGCTATACGAAAAGATTCCCGCTTGGTTTCAATTGCCCGGCCCAAAGCCAAAGTCCGATTCGCCTCCAAAATAAGCTGAAGCGCCTCTTTAAGATTTTCCTTTGCTTCTTTTTGTGTGCGCCCCTGCGTATTTACCCCGGGGATTTCCTCTACCCAAGCGATTGTCCACTTGCCCTTTTTTTGGTATATAGCTGTAAATTCTCGTTGATTCATATGCTTATAATATCAATAATTATGATTTTTGCAAGAACACAAAACTCACCATACATTTTTTGAATTTCTCTTCTACATCATCCGCATTATCTACATTCGTAACTAGTTTCCCACCTATCAGTTGAATATAATTCTTGACCGGGCTCACATGGATTGCTCGAACTCAAAAAATCTGTCCATCCCCATAACTTATTAACCAACTCAGAACCTCCAATTAAATAGGTAACAAACATCAGCAACAGCATTACTATTCCTAGTATAATGAGTAAAGTTATAATAACCTCTATATAATCAATTATTTTCTCTGACATAATTTTATTTTCCGCGGCAATGTTTAAATTTTTTGCCGGAACCGTCCGCCTTCGCATAAAGCCTCGGCGAGACTCCGCTATCGTTTATGATGTATGGCATTGATGAGTCCGCAATTTTTATATTTATAAACTTTTCCGGTTGCAGGATTTACCGCTCCGCACGGACAAGGATCGTTTCTTCCAATTTGCCCGCCTGCAACGCCATGCGTAGCATTGCGGGCAGGGCTCGCGCTTTCTCCATTGTTCAAATTCAATTTAAGTCCCTGATTTTTAGTTGGGGTCGCGGATATGCCTGCCGAAGGCCCGATTTTAAATATCAGATTCGCAATATAGGCGTCAATATGTCCTCCCAATTGCTGAAACATTTTCGCGCCTTCGTTCTTGTATTCAACTAGCGGGTCGC
>Ga0209541_10011180_pt1 | contig 14096 bp, 17 predicted proteins | sample RifCSPlowO2_01_FD_184027 | JGI IMG/M metagenome (GOLD analysis project Ga0209541, IMG submission 184027) | Groundwater microbial communities from Rifle, Colorado - Rifle CSP2_plank lowO2_0.1 (SPAdes) (version 2) | ecosystem: Environmental > Aquatic > Deep subsurface > Groundwater | place... | reverse complement strand
CGAGTTCATCAAATTTAAAAACAAGAACTCGGAGAGGAAGCGAGCCGAACCAATGAATAGCGGGGATCATAAGGGGCGGAGCCCCTTATTGTCATTCTACACTATTTCTTGCAAACGGTGTAGAGCTGGTTGGGGGGGTCATGTATACACAACAGAAATTTTAAAACAAAAAATAGATTTGGCAAAACAGAATTTTAAGGAGTCTGGGCTTGAAAACATGATTACCTTATTTGAGAAAGACATAAAGAATGTTCTCAGAAGCTGGAGAAAATCTTTGCCAATCGATTTGATTTTCATGGATGCAGACAAAGAAAACTATCTAGTCTATTATGAAATGATGTTACCTTTATTGAGAACGGGGGGGCTTATTATAGTTGATAATGCCGGAAGAGTGAAAATGCCAGACGGAAGTTATGTGGACTGTAAGCACATACACAAGTTTGTTGAGATAGTAAAGTCAGATAAAAGAGTTGCAAGCACATATCTCGATTTCGATAACGGTATATTACTCGCTTATAAGAAGTGACTATTTGATACCTAACTGCTTATCCAAAGGTGGGTCTGAAAAATAAGCTCTCACATGAAATTCTGGATCCATCAGTTCCAACATCTCAAAATCCTCACGCCTTTTTATTAAACCAAACCCATTTTTTGGTAGGTATTTTTTCTTGAAATCTGGATAATTTGAAACAGTAAAATCTGCATCTCCTCTTTCAGCACGCGTAACATCTGGAATTCGTATTTTAAGTAGTTGTAATTTACCTGCTATTGTATCTAGCGGTTTGATTTGAAATAGAAGTCCAGTTTTCATCTCTTCTACAACCTTTCCAATTTTCAGTGCGGTTTCAATCAAATCATCATATTCCTCTTTGCTCTGAGAAAAAATACAGGCATAATTTACAGGCGCATTTTTCTGGTCTGTGTGTTTATCCTTCAAAGCGCGCGCTTGTTCAACAATTTCTTGAACCATTTTTTCCAGACTTTCCACATGCATATACTACCTATTTAATTTTGTCTAAATCTCCGTCAAGAATTATTGGTTTTATTCCGATAAGCTCTTCATAGTGCGGATGATTTTCTCCAATTTTGTTTAGTAAGAAAATTTTCTTTCCTAAATAAAATGCAATAGACAATTCTATCAAAGTGTTGGATCCAAAATAGCCTTTAACGCCCCTCTTTTCATGATTTATGATGAGAATGGCGTCGGATCCCTCTATTTTCTTAAAGTGATTTTTGGTCCACGTGGGCTTCATTTCCAAAAGCTTCTCTCTGCCGTGTTTTGCTTGATATTCTTCTTCTGTAATCAAATAATCCGGAGTGAATGCTTCATGCCCCAGTTTCTTCAGATGTTCCTGGGCCTTTTCCATTTCTTTACAGAACATTTGGCTTCCGCATATCGTGATTTTCATATTTATTTACCCACATTCTGTGCTTTAGTTTACAACATTAGTTGGCTTGCCCTTCAAGAAATTCTCAATGTTTTCAACAAATATGTTTTGTTTGTTCACGCTGGCCTCTTTGCTTATGTAACCAATAGGCGGATAAACTACGCAATTTTCGTATTTAGAAATTTTATCGAGATCTTCCTTTTTCATTTCATCAGAATGGTCAAGAATAAAAGTTATGCCCCCCCCATCGCGGTCAACCTTTGTTCCAGCGCACCCAAATCAACAAGTTCCATCGGCGAAGTATTAACAACAATTGCCCCGTTTTTCAGGGAATGTATCCTCTTTGCATTTAGGAAATTCTCTGTTTCTTTTGTCAATGCCAAGTTCAAGGAAATAATGTCGCTTTCTGTAAATAACCTATCAACATCTTCATATTTAATCCCATTAGATTCTAGATCTTTTTTTCTGCTTCTATTCCAATATTTAACATTTGCCCCAAATCCTTGGGCAATTTCTGCAACTCTCGTTCCGATTTTACCAGCACCAATCACGCCAAAAACCTTGTCTTTGATCTCAGTTGCAGAAAATCCTGATTCAGAGTAATTGCCTTCTTTTGCTTGTCTCTTTGCTCTTCCGAGGTGCCTAATATTCTTCAAAATTACTGCAAAAACAAACTCAGCAACAGATTCCGTAGAGTATCCAGGAACATTTGTGACAACTACACACCTGTTTTTGGCAACCTCAAGAGCAACTTTTCCGTATCCAGTGGCTAGAACTCCAATATATTTTAGGTTTGGTGCAGCTTTGATCCAATCTTCTGTAACTGGATTAAATTTTACAAGCAAGCAATCGGCGTTTGCAAGATGTTGCTTTATTTCAGGGCTGTCTTTTGGAAGAAATATTTTTTGTTCAGAAACAGAATCAATACGCTTCCAAAATTCCGGAGAAAGCTCGGATTCTTCAAAACCAGTCACCAAAATTTTCTTGAAAGCCATAATAAGAGTATGAGGTTAAAACTTAAATATATAGTTATAGGTCTCCGATGACACGCATAAGATTTACTTAACCAAACTAACCTTCTTCATCGTCACGGGTGTGACCGGCCCGTCGTCCTCGTCCCTGTCAACCAAACTGATCTTCTCAACCACATCATAACCTTCCACAACCTTGCCAAATATCGCGTGTTTGCCGTCGAGCCAAGGTGTTTGAGCCACTGTGACAAAGAATTGGCTGCCGCCTGTGTTGGGACCAGAATTTGCCATTGACAAAAGGCCGCTTACATTGTGCTTCAATCCTGGGGCAAACTCATCCTTGATTGTGTAACCAGGGCCGCCTGTGCCATCGCCTTTAGGGTCGCCGCCCTGTATCATGAAATCTGGGATCACCCTGTGAAAAACAATACCATTGTAAAACCCCTTCTCAACCAGCTTGATGAAATTTCCAGTTGTCAAAGGCGCCTTGTCCTCAAAGAGTTCAGCCTTGAAATTACCCATGCTCGTCTCAAATAAAACTTTTCTATTTCCCATATTAACACCATCCGCAGGTTGAGTTGCACAACCGCTGACTAATAATGTAGCGACCAAGGCCGCAAATAGCCATCTCATACAAGACTTTAATAAAACGGGAATAAATACTTTTACTATGCCTAAAAAAACTAAAACACTCCAAATAATCCACCTCCTCAAAAAACAATACCCAGATGTAAAGTGTAGCTTGGAGTTCAAAAACAATCTCCAGATGATGGTCTCTGCGATGCTATCTGCGCAGTGCTCAGATGTGGCTGTTAACAAGGTAACTCCGGCCTTGTTTTCTAAATTTAAGACAGCCAGAGATTTTGCAGATTCCAAAGTAGGAGAAATAGAAAAATATATCAAAACACTTGGCCTTTACAAAACCAAGGCCAAAAATATCAAAGCCTCTTGCGAACTTCTAGTTGAAAAACATAGCTGTCAGGTTCCTAATAAATATGAAGATTTGATAGAACTGCCTGGAATAGGCAGGAAAATTGCCACTGTTATTCTATCCACTTGTTTTGGTAAACTAGAGGGAATTACAATAGACACCCATAACATCAGGTTAGCCTACAGGCTCGGATTAACCAAACACAAAGACGCAAAAAGGATAGAGCAAGACCTCCTCCCAATTGTCCCAAAAAAATACTGGGACCAGTGGTCTTTGCTGATGATTTACCATGGGAGGGAGATTTGCAAGGCTAGAAATCCATTTTGTGGAAAATGTGTACTGAACAAGTTGTGTCCGAAAGTTAATGTGATAAAATTTTAGAAGTCTCTTCCAGGTAAAGCAGCAACCTTGCAGCAAAATCCTTTTGTATATATATCCTCCCGGCTTCCTATAGACTCAAGCGGGAATGGATACATCCCTTCTCTTTTTGTGCCCTCGGCGCACTGACCTTGTTTCAAATATTCATCGATTTCCTCTTCAGTGCCGCTGGCCTCTTCATCTGTGCATTTAGATAATTTGTCTGTATTGTTTTGGCTGGTTACATTTGGCACTGTTGCATTAGAATATAACTCCGGGCTCTTCACTGCTTCTGACACATCAGGCAAACGCGTGTTGTTTGGAGTTGTAGAATACTCTGGTTTGTTCTGTACACAACCGCTAAAAACCAATAACACTATCAATAAAATAAAATACTTTGTCATATCAAACTAAAGGTTGCAAAACCCCATAAGCAACCAATGCCTTCTCAATCAGGCTTATCGCAACAGCTGCTGTGATCAAACCCATTATCCTTGTCAATATTTTCAAACCGCTACTGCCAAGAACTCTTGATATTAGACGGCCGCCGTACAAGAAAAGGAAGCAGATAACGAAAACCGCAACCAGAGAGGCAGCAACAACCAAAAAACCAACTTGTTCTGAGAGATAAATAGACGTGGTTATTGCGCCAGGCCCAGCTAGCATTGGCGTACCAATTGGTACAATGGCATCAGAAGCCTTTAGCTCGAAATTCCTTGATTTTGCAGGACCGCCTTTAATAAAATCAAATGATAGAGCAAGCAATAAAATTCCTCCAGCAATCATAAATGCTGGAATAGAAATACCCAGTATGTTAAGTAAAGCCACACCGCCTGCAGCAAAAATTAAAAGCAAAACAAGTGCAGCAATACTGATTTCAAGCGCAGCCTTCCTCTGCATAGGCTTTTTGGCCTTCCCAAACATTATAAGGAAAATAGGTATAGCCCCAAAAGGCTCAATTATCGCAAAAAGTGTCACTATCGTGCTAATAGCATCTACTACCATAATATACTATTTTAATTGGAGCCTATAATAAATCTATAGCGTGTAAACCCTGAACTATCTCGCGACTATTTAGGTTAACTATGTTGTTTGAAATTGCTGTTGTGTGGACGTGGCTGGTTTTCATAGTTGAGGTGGCAGCGTTTTCAGATGCCCTAAACTTCAAGGAAAAAATAATAAGGATATCGAAAAAATTCAATTACACATACACGCCTTTTGCAAGCGTTATAATCGCCTTTAAGGGGATTGATCCAGGTCTCGAGGAAAACCTTGCTGCAATCCTAAAACAAGATTATCCAAAAAAGGAGTACATTTTTGTCCTTGATAATTTCAAGGACCCAACCTACAAAATACTGAAGAAGTTCAAAAGTAAAACTGTAAAAATCGCAATAGCCAGGTCAGTAAAAAACTGCCCAGGAAAATTAGCCGCCTTGATAACCGGTTCCAAAATGGCAAATGGTGAAGTCCTGGTTTTTGGCGACTCCGACATCAGACCTGGGAAAAACTGGTTATCAGAGCTTGTCAGGCCATTAAAAGATTCTAGTGTGGGAGCGGTAACAGCGTATAGGTGGTATTTCCCAACAGACAAAAACTTCGCCTCTCACCTACGCTCTGCGTGGTCCAGCATAGGTTACTGGATGATGTTGGGCAAACATACCTTCGTCTGGGGTGGCAGTTTTGGGTTGACCAGAAAAAACTTTGATAAGTTCAAGATAACAGAAAGGTGGAAAACAGCGATTGCAGATGATGTGGAAATCTCCAGAGCATGCAAAAAGTTTGGCTGCAAAATCCAATTTGTACCCACAGCTGTTGTGGGGACTTTTGAAAATTGTACATGGTCTCAACTAAAAGAGTTTTCCAATCGCCAAACGTGGCTGTCAAAGTTAGGCAGCAAAAAAGGCGCAAGAATAGGATTATTTATTTACTCCACACTCAACTTCATGTTTCTGACAGGTGTACTGTTTTTAGCTGCTGGTTTCTGGAAGCCATACTTGCTAACTCCAGGATTGGTGATCGTGTTGTTGCAATTGCTCGCGCCTGTGCGCGCCTACCTAAAACAAAAGGCACTGGAATTTGCTGTCCCCCACTATAAACCATACTTCAGACAAAACAGATTGCGCTCTCTTGTAACTGAATTTCTAGTCCGTCCTCTTGGCAACTACAACCTCATCAAAGCAAAATACATGAAAGGTATAGAGTGGAGAGGCAGGAAGTATTCCGCAGACATTTAAAGCGTAATCTATTCAAAGACTATTATATGAAATTTGTCATGTTCCATGGGTCCTTTGGCAGCCCTGAAGGAAATTGGTTCCCTGAGCTAAAAGAAAAGCTATTGCATTTTGGTCAAGAGGTTATAGTACCTGATTTTCCAGTTGAGAGTTGGGAGGAATTGACAAATAATCCTGAAAAATCCCTCAAACAGAGCTTGGATAGTTGGTTAGCAGCCTTTGATAAAATTTACAAAACGTTTAAAAAAGATGATAAGTTGTGTTTTGTTGGCCATTCCCTTGGATGCCTCTTCATTCTGCATGCAGTTTCAAAATACAATATAAAACTTGACAGCGTAATTTTTGTGTCCCCATTTCTAGAGAAATTAAATAAGCAGTGGCAGATTGACTTGGTAAACAAAACATTCTATAAAAAGGATTTCGACTTCGAAAAGCTGAAGGCCCTTATACCAGTTTCTTATGTCCTATATTCAGACAACGACCCATATGTAGACAAAAAATACCCATTAGATTTTGCTAAATCCATAAACAGCTCACCGATATTTGTCAAGAAGGCAGGCCACATGAACCTGGAGGTCAACCTAAATGAATTTCCTCTTGTGTATGAGCTGTGCAAAACAAGGCTCGACCTTTCCTTGTATCAAAGCTATCTTGCCCATAGGAGAGAGCTTTTTTCAGTTGATTACACAAAAGGAAAAACAGAGGAGATAATATTTATTGACCCCAAAGACGTGTTTGATGAGGGTGTATTCCATTTCAGAAACCTCAGAAAAAGCGGCTTCTGCACGTTTTATACAGCTTTGGACTTCGCAGACCCAACGTCAATATATATGGTAGAAGCTAGAAAAGCTGCCAAAAGAATAAACGACCTTACTAGGGTTTTTATAATAAGCAAACTCTCAGACATGGAAAAAGAGGCGTTTAAGCAGCAGGTAAACCTTGACGTCCAATCTGGGATAAATGTCTACTTCTGTATGTTTGATTTGGTCAGGGATTTGACAGAAGTGGATTTTGGTATTTGGGACGAGGATTATTTGTGTATTGTTAATTTCGACAAGAGCAAAGTAACGGGGGTAAAACTAACAAGCAGGAAAAAAGACATAGCAGAATCAATAAAGTGGAAAAATAAAATACTCAAAGCAGCATCGAGGATAAAGTCAGAGTCGGACATTGAAGATTTCAAAAGAAGATTAAAGTGATTTTATTAAATCTATAGTCTATTTAAAATCAAAATACAAAGATTACTATGCCTTTAGAAGTTATAGTGGGATCGATGTTTTCTGGAAAATCCGAAGAGCTTATTAGAAGGGTCAGGAGATCAATAATCGCTGGCCAGAAAGTCCAGGTTTTCAAGCCAGGAATTGACGCTAGGCGAAGCTTGTACCATGTAACAACATATGATGGGATAAGGATAGATGCCTTTCCTGTGAAGGATAGCAAGGAAATATTGGAGAAACTGGAAAAGGATACTGATGTTGTTGCAATCGATGAGGCACAGTTTTTTGATGATGGTGTAATAGAGACAGTCGAGCTTCTTGCAAAGATGAACAAGATAGTAATAGTATCGTGCCTAAACCTCGATTTCAGGGGCGAGCCATTCCCATTAAAAGAGTCAAAGAAAAATATTGGAGAAATTATCACGCGCGCAGACACAGTGGATAAGCTAACAGGCATATGCACACACAAAGTGGATAAAGAAGGTAAAATAACCATCTGCGGTGCTAGAGCTGTATTTACACAAAGAATAATCGATGGAAAGCCAGCCCCTTATGATGCGCCTACAATACTTTTGGGTTCGCAAGAAGCATATGAAGCAAGGTGCCGCGACCACTTTCTGACACCAGGAAAACCAGAGAACAGCTTGACTAAGTTTATTAAATTCTAGACTGGAGAAAAAAGAAAACATTTACTTAATAACTCAATATGATTTCAGAAAAATCGGCTGGGGCAATACTCTTCAGGAAAGAAGGAGAAACAAGATTATATTTATTACTCAACTACACTGGTGGCCACTGGGATTTCCCAAAAGGAAATATTGAGCAAGGCGAGAAAGAAGAGGAGACAACAAAAAGGGAAATACAGGAAGAGACAGGGATATCAGACATTTCTTTTTTTCCTGGTTTCAAAGAGAAAATAAGATACTTCTACAGGAGGGAAGGCCAACAAGTTAGTAAAGAAGTAATCTACTTTTTAGCTGAGACAAAAATAGCTGAAGTAAAAATCTCCTGGGAACACAAAGGCTTCGAATGGCTGATGTTTAAGGACGCCTTGGAACGAACAACATTCAACAATAGCAAGGCAATCCTTAAAAAAGCAGAGGAGGTTTTATCCGGCTCAAAAGGACTTGGTAAATTTTTACAGAAGTAGCTAGTCACCGCCACCATACCTACCTTTTTTAGTATACTGTGATGATTTAGAGCTGTAAACACTTCCAGAGCCGCCTACATAGCCGCCAACAGATTTTTCTCCCCCATACCTTCCTAAATTTCTGCCTTCTCCATACCTGATTCCCTGCTTCTCAAGCCTGTTCTGTTCCAGTTCAAAAATAGTGCCTTTAACTGAAGAGCCTTCAACACTGACGCCTGTGAGAACAGCGCCAGAAAAGTCGGAGTTGTCCAAATCACATATTGACAAGTCTGCGCCCGTGAGGTTTGCCCCGACAAACTTCGCAGAGATTATGTTAGAGTTGTTCATATTGCAAGATGTCAGGAAGGCGCCCTGGAAATCAGATCTTGAAAGGTCGGACATCGAGAAATTTGCACCGCCAGCAGAGCACCCAATGAACTTGGTTCCAATTGCCACGATCATGCTACAGTCAGCTCCACCAAGCCTTGCGCCAGAAAAATCCGCATCGCTCAACAAAGAAAACACAAACTTGCAGTTTGACAGATCGCAGTTTTTGAATTTGGTCCTGGAAAGATTGGAAACAGAAAAATCAACACCATGAAAGTCCATGCCTGAAAAATCACCGCCCTGTAATATTGTCCATGCAAGCTTCCTGTCTATCGAATTCAAATCCTTCTGCAAATCCACGGGTTTGTTATTATAATAACCCTTCAACAATTTCACGGCAACAGCCATTTGCTTGTCAGACAACTCGACCTTTGCAGGTATATCAAAATCCAAAGTCCCGCTAAACTTTATCTCATCCGGTATTTCCGGGTTTGCCAAAATCTTCTCCCTCATCTGGCTCTTCAACTTGTTTACCAGCTTCGGATCAACCTCAAATCCCATATTAAATTATAAGACACCATTATATTATATATGTCAACCAACAAATCCATCGCCGAGATATTCTACCAGATAGCGGAAATCCTGGAATTGAAGGGGCAGGTCTGGGAATCCCGCGCCTACCAAAAGGCAGCCAGGACAATTGAAATGTTTTCTAAGGATGTTTCAGATATTTACAAAGAAAAGGGTTTGGAAGGCTTGATGGATATTCCAGGTGTTGGAGAGGGGTTGGCCAAAAAAATTGAAGAGTTTGTAAATTCTGGCAAAATAAAAAAGCACCAGGAGGTTTTAAAATCAATACCAAGCGGACTTGTGGAAATAATGTCAATACCAGGCATGGGGCCGAAAAAAGCAGCAAAGCTGAATAAAGAGCTGAAAATAGATTCTGTTGAAAAGCTGGAAAAGGCAGCCAAAGACGGGGAAATAAGGAATTTAGAGGGTTTTGGTGAAAAAAGCGAGCAGGACATTATAAAGAACATTGAAGTTTTCAAGAGAGGACTGGAACGGATGTTTTTGGGCGAGGCTTTGGTTCTTGCAAAAGATATTTTGGGTAGGCTAAAAGCCCTGAAAGAAGTTGAAGCAGCGGAAATTGCCGGCTCGATAAGGAGGAGAAAAGAGACAATAGGCGACATAGATATATTAGTCATCTCCAAAAACCCTGGAAAAGTGATGGATTTTTTTGTCAAAATGCATAATGTTGATTTTGTCCAATCAAAGGGCGACACAAAATCCTCTGTAACCTTGAAAGAGGGCCTAGACTGTGATTTGAGGGTTTTGGATGAAAGAAGTTTTGGCGCAGCCCTAAATTACTTTACCGGATCCAAAGAGCATAATGTGCGCCTCAGGCAGATTGCAATCACAAAAGGCTGGAAGCTCTCTGAGTATGGATTGTTTGACAAATCAGGTAAACAAATCTCTGGAAAAACAGAAGAGGAAATCTACAAAAAACTTGGAATGGGTTATATTGAGCCAGAGTTGAGGGAAAACCAAGGTGAGATAGAAGCTGCGCAAAAAAGAACTTTACCAAAACTAGTTCCCTACAACTCAATAAAAGGCGACCTCCATATGCACACAAACTGGTCAGATGGTGAAAGCACAATTGAAGGGATGGTGAAGGCCTGTTCTGGTCTGGGTTACCAATACATTTCAATAACCGACCACTCAAAATCAGAGAGGATAGCAAATGGATTGGACGAGAAGAGGGTTTTGAAATACATAGAAGAGATAGAAAGGGCTGGGAAAAAATTCCCGGAAATACAAATTCTTGCAGGTTCTGAAGTCAGTATACTAAAAGACGGTAAACTTGATTTCCCAAAACAGACGCTAGAAAAATTAGATTGGGTAGTTGGCTCAATCCATTCTGGTTTTAAAATGCCTGAAAAAGAGATGACATCAAGGGTTTTGAAAGCGCTAGATAGTGGCCATATAAATTTACTAGGTCATCCAACAGGAAGGATAGTAAATAGAAGGGAACCATTTCAGGTGGACTTGGAAAAGGTTTTTGAGAAAGCCAAAGAAAAAAATGTGTTAATGGAAATAAATTCAAACCGCAGGCTCGACTTGAGTGACCACAACATACGAAAAGCAGCGGAGTTCGGGTTGAAGTTTTGCATAGACACAGATGCCCATTCAATCAACCAGATAAAATTGATGGAACTTGGAGTATCACAAGCAAGAAGGGGTTGGCTAGAAGAAAAAGATGTTGTAAACTCCTGGAATTGGGAAAAATTCAAGAAGTTGTTAAAATAAACTAAACCCAACTTGGCAACCAAGTGAGTAATCTGTATGTATTCTCATCCAACTGCCATCCATAAGTAAGCGGACTGAAGTAGATGAAGGCAAAAATTGCCAACCCTATTATCGCCCAGTAAACATATCTGCCTCTGGACTTCTTGTTTGTGAGCCGACTATCAAATAGCAAACAAAGCAATATTATCCCGAAAACCAAGGAAGGGAAATAATGGTACATGAATACAACCCTCCCAATGAATATGTAGGTGAACAGGTTGAGGAGGTATGCGAGCAGTATAGCTATTTTCAGCCACTGTTTTTCCAATATATCAAACTCCAGTTTAACAATCCTGAGGAAAATATAGACAACAAAAAATGCAACTGCAGCCAGAACCAGCCACCAGATGAACGGGTTCCCAATTAAATAAATCCTGGCCATCGATATGCTGTCACCCTTGTTCCAATAGTATATCGACCTCCACATGGCAGGCATCTCATACCATTTTATTGAATATGAATGTGGATTGGTGATCCTGTTGTTTGCAGATAACATCTCTTTATTCAGCTCAAAAAGCTTTTCCAGGAATCCGACGTTTGCCTCTGGTTTATAATTTGTGTTGTTAACCAAGGTTGACTGGAACTTCTGTGTCATGAATGCGTCGCCCTCCCCTGAATGCGGAAGCAGCGAGAAGTGGATTGCAAAAGAAGCCATATAAACCAGCATCGGTATGATTACCAAACACACAATAAACAAAACAATTGGTTTCAGTTTAGTGGATTTTATTGATAGGTGTTTGCACAAGCTGACAAAACCCATAAGCAGGACAATGAACCAGAAAACCAGCCCATTCCATTTAATACTGATAGTTGTCCCAATACTCAGTCCGGTTAATATTAGGTAAACCAGTCTGTTCCTGTTGGTTGGAGAGTTTCTAGCGCGCAGGTAAAACAACAAACCGAGGAAACCAAAGAACAGTGTGAGAATGTCTATGTGCATTATCCTTGACTGGGCAAGCATGGAGTTTTCAAATATAACAAGCACCATGCCGAGTATTGATATTTTCCTAGAGCCGCCTAGCGACCTTATGACCAAATAAATAATGAGTGGAAATAGTGAGCCAAACAGTGCTGGGAAAAACCTCAACCCATAATAAGAATTATCTGGAAAAACCTCGCCTATACTGCCAAATGTGTAGTTTGCTCCAGTAAATCCAGTAAGCTCGCCGCCGACAGTCAGGATAAGCTTGCCCAATGGCGGGTGTATATCGAAAAAGTAGTTTCCACTGAGATAATATTTTGACCACTTCCCGTAGTAAACCTCATCAAAAACAATGCTGTTTGGATAATCCAGTCCCCAGAAGTGGAGGAAAAAAGAGACTACTAGAAGAAAAATTATTACATAAGAGCTTTTATCCCTCAGCATCTTTAGAGTTGTACGAGGTCAAATATAAGTATTTAATTCTTATAGTCCAATAGAAACTCACTCGTATAGTATCTCTACATATATGTCAACAATTTTGGTTACAGGCGCAACAGGGAAGGTGGGTTCAGAAGTAGTGAAACAGCTTTCAGCATCAAAAGTCCCTTTCCGCGCAGCCATACACACGCCAGCCAATGCAGCCAACCTAAAAGGTCTGGTTACAGATGGTGTGGAGTTTGATTTTAACAAAGCCCAGACAATGAAGAAAGCCCTGCAGGGGGTCGAAAAAGTATTCTTGATTACACCTGTATCTGACAAGATGGTTGAGATGACATCCAATTTTGTGAAAGCGGCAAAAGAAGCTGGTGTCAAGCACATCGTAAAATTATCTTCTTTGAGCGCTTCCCATGAAACAACAACTCTAGGTAAATGGCATGCAGAGTCCGAAAAAATAATCCAGCAATCAGGGATTCCATACACTTTTCTGCGCCCAACATTCTTCATGCAAAATTTCACAAGCTCATATTTAGAGGATATAAAATTGCAAGGGGCTTTCTACATGCCTTGCGGATCTGGTAAAATAAGCCTGATAGATGTGAGGGATGTGGCCGCTGTAGCTGTGTCTGTGTTAACAAGGCCTAGCCACGAAAACAAAACTTACAACCTAACAGGGCCTGAAGCATTAACACTCACAGAAATCGCAGACATATTCACAGAAAAGTTGAATAAGATGGTCACCTACCTTGACATTGCAGAAGAGGGTTATGATAATGATCCGCAAAAAAGGAAGGAGGGCGCCAAGAGCATGATGAAAGCGAAGGGGTTGCCAGACTGGTTGGTTGATTCAATGATTGAAAATTACAGAACCATAAAATCAGGTAACCAAGGCACTGTGACAACCACAGTCCAGGAAATAACGGGGAGGCCAGCCACAAAATTCTCACAATTCGCAACTGACAGCAAGCCTTTGTTTATGGTTGATTCAAGCTTGAAGCCAAGGGCATATGATCTGCTGGATAGGAAAACAAAAATACCCCTCGAAAAAAAATCTAGGACAGGCGATGAGACTAGAAAAGATTACGATGTGACCTATGAGCATGACAAGATGGTTAAGAAGGTGTTCAAGATAAAAATCGTCTACAACATGAATGGGTGCACAGGATCGGGCCATTGCGCGCTTTCAGACATCTATGACTTCTCCATTAGAGAGGACTTCAAAGGCGTTTTAGTCGGCGGCAAAGAAATTGCCCCAGGCGTCTTTGTAAAGGAAGTTGAAACAACCGAACCCCATTTAGCAATCAATGCAGCCAAAACCTGCACACCGAAGGTGATTGCAGTGATTGATGTTGAAACCGGGAAAAGGATTGCTCCGTAGCTTTTTTGTAAATATGCGAAATCCAATATCTGCTAGTTGCAAGTTTTTTGATGATGCTGTAATGTATGGAGTAAATAAAGCAGTTTATGCGTGGAACTGGACAACGGGTTACACAAAGGAGGATCTGTCAAATGCCCTAAATCTTGTTGGATATCCGCTTTTGTGCAGTTCTGTTTTTTATAAATATCCTTTAGCTTCTGTTGCTGCAACATCCTTTGGTGTACTAGCCGCTTTAGCCACACGCTCTATGAATTTAGATTATGGAGATAGGGAACGGCAGGCCATTGATAAAGGCATGCTTGATCCCAAAGTCGAAATGCACAAGAAAAATTGCAAAGCCAATGGGTATGTGTTGACTTTTGGTGACATGTTTCTGGCTATTTGTCGAACCAATGGACCCAACAGCCAAGAGTACTGCGCGGTCTGGTTGAACCAATAGAATAAAGGAAGACCCGCAGGGA
>Ga0209541_10011179_pt1 | contig 14097 bp, 12 predicted proteins | sample RifCSPlowO2_01_FD_184027 | JGI IMG/M metagenome (GOLD analysis project Ga0209541, IMG submission 184027) | Groundwater microbial communities from Rifle, Colorado - Rifle CSP2_plank lowO2_0.1 (SPAdes) (version 2) | ecosystem: Environmental > Aquatic > Deep subsurface > Groundwater | place... | reverse complement strand
CCGCCGCGATCGCGCGGGCGATGGCTTCCCCCGTCGCGCGGGCTTCGCCCGCGAGGGCCGAATCTTTAATTGTTGCCGTGAGGCCGAGCGAGGGGGCGAGGTCGGCCATCGCCCGCAGGGGCACCGCGTTGGTTAAAATTAGCATGTTCGTCACCCGTTCAAAATATTTTTGCTCTTTGGGTGTTTCAATTAAATGCTCGAGAATCAAATTACATTCGCCGTCATTATCGCACTCGCCAATCACTTTTTTCGCATCTTCAATTGTTGTGGTATCAAGCACCGTCGGACCAGAAGCAACTACGCCGATGTCATTTCCGGGAACATCGGAAAAAATCAGGGACACCACGCGCGCCGGGTAAGCGTATTTAGCCAGATAGCCGCCGCGAGCGAGAGACAAATGTTTCCGCACGGTGTTTAATTCGCCGATGGTCGCGCCACTTCGAAAAAGATGTTTGATCACCGCCACCTCTTCAAGGCAAGTATGATCGCCAGGTTGGCAAAGAAGCGCCGACCCGCCGCCGGAGATTATGAAGATAACCAGATCATCCTGATTAACCTGCGCCAAGAGTTTGATAATCTCGGCGGTGGCATTGATATTATTCTCGGTCGGGAAAGGATGATCGCCGAGGTAGAAACGCACGCGTTTGGGAGATTCGTAACGTCGAACATCGACAACGACCCCATCGGTAATCCGTTCCCCGAGAATTTGTTCAAGCTCGAGTACCGCCTCAAGCGAACACTTCCCGACTCCGACAACGAACACTCGACCCTTGTCCGCGAGCGGGAAAGTAGCATCCGAGACCCGCAACTCGCCAGCGACGAGAGAGACCGCTCGCCGAACAATCGCCCTTGTATCAAGCGCTTGGAAGGCGACCTCGGCTAGCTTAAGTGCCGCTTCTCGAGCGGGATTCTGGGCGAGCGCCGCGAAATTCTTGATCCGATGCGGCGGGGTCACAGGACAGTTCCGTCTTCCATCTGCTTGGGCTGGCTGCTCCCGGCGACGGTGTCATTGCGCGGGATCACCTCCGGCGCGGGCGTTGTCGAACCAAACTTCCGGCCGGCAAAATACCAAACCGCCACACCAATAACAATCAAGACAACAATAATCACCACCAACTTTTTCATATTACATATTCTAGCACATCGGAAAGAACGTCAAAAAATATGGATGTTGACTTCCGTGAGCCAGTCGGATAGGATAGTCTGGTAGCTTAAGAGCCATTGAAAGCGCGAATTCGCATCAACCATCAGATCACCGCCCCCACCTTGCGCGTCATTAACGAGACGGGCGTTAGTTTGGGTGTTTTGTCTTTGTCGGAGGCTCTCAACAAAGCCATCGACCTTGGCTCAGACTTGATCGAAGTATCGGCGGCGGCCAATCCGCCGGTGGCCAAGATCATGAGCTACGGCAAGTTTCAGTACCTCGAGAATAAGAAACAAAAGCAGGCGCGAGCCAACGCTCATCAGACGGAGACTAAATCGCTCCAGATTAAGATCGGCACGGGTGATCACGATCTGGAGATCAAAGCGGTCAAGGCTTCAACCTTCCTCGGCGAGGGGCACCGCGTCAAACTCGAATTGTATCTTCGCGGGCGGGCGAAATATTTCGACCAGGACTTCCTGCGCGGCCGCCTCGATCGTTTGCTCAAGTTTATCACCGTGAGCCACCGTATCGCCAGCGGACCGGAGCGCGGACCGAAAGGACTTTCGATTATCATTGAACGAGCCAAATAAAATGCCATGAGTATCAAGACCAACAAATCCTACGCCAAACGCCTCAAAATTACCCGTACGGGGAAGGTTCTCGCGCGCCGCGGCGGACAAAATCATTTCAATGCCAAAGAGCGCCGGCGGGCGCAGATGGCCGCGAAGCGACTAACCCCTTTTCGGATCAGCCGGAAAATGCTTGGGCACTACTTGCCGACAATCTGAAACCATGCCACGAGTAAAACGAGGGGTCCCCGCCGCCAGACGCCGCCGCCGAATTCTCAAACGGGTGAAGGGTTATCGTTTCGGCCGAAGCAAGAAAGAGCGCGAAGCGAAAACGGCCCTGCTTCACGCCGGCGCGCATGCCTTCCGCCATCGGCGCGAGAAAAAGCGCGCCGCCCGGGCGCTGTGGCAAATTCAGATCAACGCCGCCGTCCGCCCGCTCGGCCTCTCTTATAGCCGCTTCACGGGTCTCTTGAAAAAAAATAAGATTGAATTGGATCGCAAAATTTTGGCCCAACTGGCCGAACACGAGCCGGCTACCTTCCGACGAATTGTGGAGAGTTTAAATCCAGACAAATAAAATTATTTTTGTCATTCAGATTTTGTTTGACCACTTCTGGAAAGTGGTTAATCAATAACTACTACTTAATATAGAAGAAACGCAGTTCACCGCTTTTATCTTTGAGTACTGTGAATGCTTTTCCATCCCCCATTCCATCAGCGGTGAGTGGAATAATCACTTGTCAAAGTGGTAACGCTACCACTTACCACTTACCATTATACACCTGTAAAAGTCAATAGCAATGTTAAGGGAAACCATTAGCATTGGAAAATGACTAAAAATAAGGTTATTCTAACTGGCCTTCTCTTTTTCCACCAACTCAATCACGCGGGCGACGAGATCCTTGGGGTCGGCATCAAAAATAACTTTGTCGTTGGGTCGATGACCCTTCTTCATAATATCGCGAATCACTTCCGCCGTTGGACCGCATCCTTCCAGTACGCCAATTGGTTTCCCATCTTCAAAAGCGACCGTGAACTCATTGAGTGTGCCAACTCGGCCGCAACCGATCAAGACCGCGTCCGATGCCCGCGTGAGCAGAAGGTTGCGGCCGGAGTAACCGAAACCGGTATAAATAACGAGATCGAGATAATCGAGTGGCAACTTGTAGAATTCAATGTGCTCGCGTTCGGTTGAGGCCGGCGAGAGACCAAGCGAAATTCCGCCAGCCTCTTTCGCCCCCTTGGCCGCCCAGAGCGGAAAGCCGGTCGTCGCCCCGGTCACCAGCACGGCACCCTGCTCCACTATTTCCCGTCCGAGCGCCGCGGCCTGCTCGAGCACGCCGTCGCCGCAGTGGCCGGTCTCGGCCGCGCCCGAAACGCAAATTTTAATCCGCGAATGTCCGTGTTTATTTTCAGATTTATTATTATCAGCTAACATCGTCCAGACAATATATCTCAAAATTAACAAAACTACAAATCGAGATTGGTTGATTCACCGAGACGGGGAACGGCCGCCTTAATCCCGAGATAATCGCGAATCCGTTGAACTAGGAAGAGCGAGGATTTTGGTTCACCCATCACCGCGTAGACCATTTCCAGCGATTCGCCGGCTTCATGAACGAACTCAAGCAAATGCGGCCCGTCGCGATGCGCCGAGTAACCGGAGAGGGGAAGCACGGCCGCCCGGACGGGCACACGCGAGCCAAGAATCGTTACTTCCCTTGCCCCTTCTTCGAGCCGGCGGCCGAGACTGCCGGCCGCCTGATAACCGATGAGGAGAAGAGCCGTCGAAGAATTAGAAAGATAGTGTTTCTCATGATGGATAATCCGGCCACCGTTCGACATCCCCGAACCGGCGATAATTATTTTCCGGCCCGGCACATCGGCAATCGCTCGCGACTCTTCGGTGGTTAAAGTTTTGTGAAGATTAGGGAAATTAAATACCCCGTCGCGAAGATGATCGGGGTCAGAAACAGCGGAGTTGAAAAAGGATCGGAAACGTTTGTAGATCTCGGTTACTTTGATCGCGAGCGGGGAATCAAGATAAACCGGCACGGGCGGGACACGACCCTCGGCGGTCATGTGTTCGATCTCGTAGAGAAGCTCTTGGGTCCGCTCAATGGAAAAAGCCGGAATAAGCAGGACGCCATTTTGGCGCATCGTATTCTCGATCACATCCTCCAGCCGATCGCGGCGCGTCGCCGTCGGCTCATGCTCGCGGTCGCCGTAAACGCTCTCCATCACTAAATAATTAATGCCTTTCACAATCTCGGTATCATTAAGCAGGGGTGACGGCGAATTGCCTAGATCGCCGGTAAAAAGAATCCGCCGTTCGTGACCCGCTTCACCACGTACAATCTCATACATCGCCGAGCCGAGAATATGACCGGCATCATGAGGAATCAGAGTGGCGCCTGACCCAGCGAGAGAAAACGGCGAACGATATTCAATCGTCTGCCAGCGCGCGAGCGCGGCGATAATATCGGCCGGTTCATAGAGCGGCGGACGACCGCTCCCTTTCGCCTCCTTCCCCATTATCCCGAGACTGTCTTCGAGAATCAGGGCGGCAATCTCTTTCGTCGGCGCGGTGGAATAAATTGTCCCGCGAAAACCTTGGCGCACCAAACTGGGAATTCGGCCGACGTGATCAAGATGAGCGTGAGTGATAAAAAGGTAATCAACCGTCGCCGGATCATAAAGGAAAGGTTCCTGGTTCTGATCTTCGAACACTTTGCCGCCTTGGTAGAGACCGCAATCGACAAGCAGGCGGACCGGGCGACCGCCGGGGGTCAGTGGTTTAATCTCTAATAAAAAATTAGCGCCGGTCACCGTTCCGGCTCCGCCGTGGAAAGTCAAAACTGATTGTGCGCTTGCTACCATTCTTAAGCTTTAGTATACAAAAATAAAGGCCCGTCGGGAAACGGGCCTATTTTCGATCCCAACAGAGACACTTACCCAATGTAACGTTCGTGAACATAACGACGTCTAGTATCGGCCTGCCCTTGCTGTATGGTGCCCAGATGATCAAAACGTACTTGTGTGCGTCGGACTTCATCCAAACGTCTTTCGTCATCTGTTTTCTTATTCTCCGCTTCCACTATTCGTTTTGCCGCCGCCGCCGCTTTCTTGGCATAATCATTATCATTTGCCATAATTACCCGTCTCCTTTTCGTAAAACAAAGATCGTTTCTACAAAAAATATAGCATGGCAAAATCGTTAAAGCAAATTGCGGAATTCGTTTTCGGATAAATCGGCTTGTTTGATTATCTTTTTGAGCAAGCCGCGGTCAACATCGCCGGGGTGAATCGGAACCGAGGTCATCAATTCTTTTTGCTCCTGCCAAAAGTAAGCATGACTGCCACGTTGATGATGAAAAACAAAACCAGCCCGTTTGAGGGCGATAATAACCTTCCTGGGTGCTAAGTTGGGTAAACGGCTCATTAAACCGCTAGCAATCTGGCTCGAGCGGAATTGATTTGAACCCCAACCGCCAATTTCTTTGGCAATTTATTTTCGCGAGGAACAGGTTGACCAGCTTTGTGAAGGGCCTCAATAAAACCGATGATGGCCTCCTCGGCATTCTCAACTGCCTCAGAATAAGTTTCGCCTTGAGTAAAACAACCCGGCAAAGCGGGGACCGAAACGATATAGCCGTGATCTTCGCCAGGTTCAATTTTGATAGTGTACGTAAGTGTTTTCATGACTTCAGGATACTCTTGGAAACTCTCGACGTCAATAGGACATGTAAAACAAAAACCGCCCCCGACTTGTCCGCCGGCTGGCGGGGAAGGGAGGGATTTTAATGAGGCTGCCTGAGCGAATTAACCTAGAGTAAATCCAGGTGGGTTCCCGCAACCCAGCGCCACGACGCTAGATATGTGAGGATCCCAAAATTTATATTATTTGATCTAGATAATACCCCAGACAACCTCACTCTGATTGTACTACTGCTATTGATTGAAAAACAAGGAGGTGATCCAACGATAGCCAGCGACCATTTCCACACTAAACATACCACATCCCGCCAAAAACAAAAATCACTCCCGAAACCGGAAACTTTTACTAAAGCTGGCTGTGGTAGAGCGCTTCGTTGATCGAGGCCACGGCTTCGGGTTGGCAGGCCGCTGTCGCGGTCAGAAGGTCATGGCTCCAAACCTCCGGGGTTAGCAACGTTTCGAGCGCCAGCGTCCGGCGGCCGTAACCGAGACGAGACAAGAGCCGCCAGACGGCGGTGATTTCATATTGTTCCCGCTCCTGAACGGAGAGATGATGCCGGGCCAAAAAATAAATTGCCGCCCGAACCTCCTCATAGAGTCGAGGATCAGCCGAGGTTTCATCATTCGGCAAGAGGCGGCGGAGAAGCAGCGCCAAGCGAGCCACGAGCGTTCGGCAATTATAATCCATCATGAGTTTGGCCACGTCGAAATCAACAATTGGCTCCGCACCGACCAAGCGCCAAAACTCTCGTCCGCGCACCAAAGTAGCCTGGATGAAAGTAAGATCGGATAATTGATAACGAAGTTTGGACCGCAACTCGCGCGACCCTTGGGCCAAGATTGACACTCGCCCGAACCGATCAGTCACCAAATCGAGCCAGCGGCTCCCTTCACCAATCGGTCGGCTGCCAATGATAAAAGCTTCTGACCGATGAAGATAGTGAGGCATTAGACGCGCTCGAGGCGGGGTGAGACCATACCGCTCTCGTCCCAACGAATATCAGTCACGCCGACCGCCCGGCTAATCTCAACTCGTTCGGCTTCAATCAACGCTCGATCGGGATGCGAAAAAGAAAGGAAGAGCCGGGCGCGATCGCAGGGAGACAAGCCAGATTGCTTTCGCAGATCTTGAACTTGTCGGATGAACTCGCGCACTTGTCCTTCTGCCTTGAGTTCCGGAGTAATCTCAAGATCGAGTATCACTGGTTCAACGAGATCTTCCTGCCACTTCACCTCTTTCACATTTACTTCTTCTTTAATTAAAGAAACCAGTTCAGGAATCATCGTCGCCGGTTGCGAACCGCGAATTGCGAGTGACTGGAGCGGCTGGCGCACCTTAATCCCCGACTTCGATCGTTCTTCTAAGGCGAGCGACACGAGCCGGCGCACTTCTGACATTTGGGCAATAAGTTTAGTATCAGCGCTCTCGACGACCGGCCAATCTTCCAAATGGACACTGACAAGATCTTTTGAGTTTCGCAGGGCTTGATAAATTTCTTCGGCGACGAAAGGAATGATCGGAGCGACAATTTTAGCCAAAGTCAGCAACGCCCCGCGCAAAGCATTCATCGCCTCGGTCCTTGTTTTTTCATTTTCCGACTTAAAACGAACCCGCGATCGGCGCAAATACCAAGTAGACAGATCGTCCACAAATTCATCAATCGGTTTGCCAACTTTATCAACTTCATAAGCATCAAGGGCTTGGGAAACTGCTCGATTTAACTCCGATAGTCGCGAGCCGATCCACAAATCCAACCGGCGGGGAGTTTCAGTAACCGCCCCCGCGGGAAAATTTTCCGGGGCATAGAGTTGATAAAAAGCCAGAACATTCTTGAGCCGCATTACCACTCGACGCATCACCTCGCTCAAACCGCGCTCGGAGAAACTAAATTCTTCCGCCCGCGCCGCCGGCGACGATAGGAGATAGAAGCGCAGGGAGTCAGCCCCATATTTATTTATCGTTGAATTAGGATCGGGATAATTATTGAGCCGCTTCGACATCTTCTGCCCGTCTTCAGCCAAGATGAGACCATTAACCACGACATTCTTGTACGGACTTCTATCGAAGAGACCAACTCCGAGAACGAGCAGAGAATAGAACCAGCCGCGCGTCTGGTCCACACCTTCGGCGATGAAATCGGCGGGGTAAGATAAAATTTTTGAGTCAAAAGGATAATGAACCTGACCGTAAGGCATGGACCCCGACTCGAACCAAACATCAAACACATCTTCTATTCTTTTCATCTCATCGCCGCAAACACATTTTAGTTTGATTTCATCAATCCCCGGTCGGTGAAAGTCAAGCTCGTAATCGGCATTGTGCGGCAGAGGCACAAAATCAAGTTTGTAGGGCTTGGCCAATGGTGATTCAAAGGTGTCTATAATCTGTTTTGATTCTTTGGCATCAGCCCCACGGATAATTGCTTCAAAAACCTCTAAACCAATACCGTGGGTGACAATCAAGATTGTCTCATCAGAAAGTTTCGACTCCAATTCATAAATAAAATCGCCAAAACGACGTTTGGCTTCGAGATAACTCTCGCCACCAGCGATCGAATCGGCATAGTTTGGCATATTCTTTTCTTCGTATTCTATAGATTCCGCAAAGGGGCGACCGTTAAACTGCCCATAATTAAGTTCACCTAGACGAGCATCAAAAATTATTTGCTCGGGCGAGAGACCAAATCCCGCCACCATAATCTCCGCCGATTGACGAGTCCGGACGAAAGGCGAAGCAAAAACTTTAGATATCTTTTCTGGCTTAAGTCTGACAGTGGCTTCTGTAACCTGCTGACGGCCCAATTTAGTCAATTCGTATTTATCGCGAACGCCAGAACTAATCAGGTTCTGGACATTATTCTCCGCCTCGCCATGTCTCATTACAAAATATTGATTGCCGGAAGTTTTTGTATTTTTTTTCAGCTCCTCAATCGAGCCGACGATTTTAAACTTTTTGCACTCCCCACACTGCCAAACCGGCAGAGGCGCCCCCCAGAAACGTTGGCGCGACACCGCCCAGTCGCGCGCGCCGGCGAGCCACTTACCGAAACGACCGTCTTTGATATGTTCGGGAATCCAATTAACTTCCTGATTCTCGGCCAAAAGTTTCTCTTTCAAGTCCGTGACTTTAACGAACCACGAGGAAGCGGCATAATTCAGAAGTGGCGTGTCACAACGCCAGCAGTGCGGATAAGAGTGGACGATTTTCTCTTTATGAAACAAAAGATTCTTACCGGCTAAATATTTTATAATCAGAATATCAGTGGACTGGTGATCATCTTTGGGCTTCACGAAGAGACCGGTAAAATCTGTCACCTCCGGTTTAAACTTCCCGTCACGCGACACATGTTGGATAAAGGGCAATTTTTTTTCTTCCCCCAATTTCATATCATCTTCACCGAAAGCCGGCGCCACATGAACGATTCCCGTCCCCTCCTCGATCGTCACAAAATCCGCGCTGTAAATTTTCCAGCCAGTCTCCTGATTTAAGGTTCGACCTTGAGCATCCTTTAAGGTCGAACCTTGGTAGTAATCAAAAATTGGTTTGTATTTTTTGCCGACCAGTTCCCTCCCTAAAAATTCTTCAACAATTTCAAATTCTTTATCTTTCAAAACTTCTACAATTTTGTCTTTGGCTAGAATATAAAAATTATTTTCGAGCTTTATTTTACAATAAGTAACTTTTTCATTAACCGCCAGCGCCGCGTTGCCCGGCAAGGTCCACGGCGTTGTGGTCCAAACAAGTAAATTTGTTCCGGGTTCATCAATTAATTCAAACTTCACGTAAACCGAAATATCGGTAATGTCTTTATACCCCAAATTAACTTCGAAATTGGCGAGGGTCGTCTCGCAACGCGGACAAAGATGCATGGACTTATATCCTTCATATGCCAGACTCTTGTCATAGAGAGACTTGAAGACCCACCAGACCGATTCGGTATAAGTTGGGTCCATTGTCCGATAACTATCCTCCATATCCACCCAGCGGCCGAGGCGCGGGATAATCTTCTGCCATTCGTCAACGTAACGGAGAACGCTCGCGCGCGCCTTCTGGTTGAAGAGCGCGAGACCGTATTTTTCAATATCCTTCTTCGTCTCCAAACCGAGCTCTTTCTCGACCAAATTCTCAACCGGCAAACCATGACAATCCCAGCCCCATTGCCGGCGCACGCGCCAGCCGCGCATCGTCTGATAACGGGGAATAACATCCTTGATTGAGGTCGGCAAGAGATGGCCGAAGTGCGGCCGGCCGGTGGCAAACGGCGGCCCGTCGTAAAAAACAAACTCGCCGTTTGGCGCTGGCTTGACCAGGGTCTGCTCAAAAATTTTATTATCTTGCCAAAACTTGAGAATTTCTTCCTCCCGTTTGGCTAAGTCGGATTTCTCAACTTCCATTGGCTTATCCTACCATTTTTCTGGCAGATTTTGAATTAATCTTTGATTGCAATTTGTGAGTATTCCCCTGCCCCAACAACCCAAGATAAGACTGTGTCACTTCTGGCTTGTTGTTTGCATCTTTTAATTTCCTAAACATTCTTTCCTTGGTGGTCGTTCGCAACACTCGATGGTTGGGAAAATTAACCCAGCCGAGGAAATCAACACCTGACGTGGCGGTTTGTAAAAATATCTTGTCTGAATGAAGAGTTAGTTTTAGTTTCTCCTCTAAAAAACCACGCACCAGAGACAAGACCTCTAATAACCCGCCTCGATCATGAGACATGAATACAAAATCATCAGCATAACGCAGGTAATATCTTTGTTTAAGCACATGTTTTGCAAACTGGTCGAAGTCGTTCATATAAACATTCACTAGCAATTGCGAGGTAAGATTGCCGAGTGGCAATCCTTTGCTCGGGCCAGTACTTTGAAAACTTTCGACCACTCGCTCGATAAGCCAGACCGTGTTGGGATCAGAAATATGTTTTTTCACAACCTCGATTAGGGTGATCTGATCAATCGAGGCGAAAAACTTCCGCACATCACATTTCAAAATCCAACATACTCGGCTATCACTCTCCGAGACTTGACACACAAATTGATTAAAACGGTTAAGAGCTCGGTGCGTCCCTTTGCCATACCGACAGGAATAAGAATCGTAAACAAATTTGAGGTCAAAATGCCAATACAAAACTCGATAAATAGCATGGTGAAGAAGTCGATCGCGAACAGTGGCTTTATGAATGCTCCTCGGCTTCGGGTCATTTATTTGAAAAGCTTTATAACCGCCATGTTGGTAAGTCTTGCTTCGTAAATCATCGTGAAGTTGGAAAATATTTTGTGAAAGATTAAGAGAAAACTCGGCAACATCTTTCTTCAATTTCTTCCCCCGAACAAATTCCCGCCAGGCCTCGCACAAGTTATTGATAGCTATGATATTGTTATAGGTATAAAGAGGCTTATCGTTGCTGGTTAGCTCTCCATCGGGACTTCCCGCGTGTCGAACGTTTGGGCCTCGGGCAAAAAATTGAGCATGGTTTTCTTGATTTATTGGAACTCACTTTTTCCTCGGCATACTTACCAATCGAACCAAAAATTGTTTGTTTGAGTCGGGCAATTAGCAAGCTCGACATCCTTAGATTCTTTATCCAACTCGCTTGGGAAAGTGACCTAATCACAACCGAGAAGTATTCTGTTTTATTAGCCCAACTTGGCGAGATCGGCCGGCAACTCGGTGGCTGGAAGAAAGGGCTGCAAACAAAAACTCCCCAACCATAGGTCGAGGAGAAAAATAACAGTTTCGAGAGAACACACGGTTGCCATCGTTCCACTCGTTCGGGTTCTCAACGGCGTTCGCATTCACGTTCCAATCGTCGTCGTTCCAGTTCACGTAGACCACGCGAAGCACGCCGGCATTATTGTACGTGTGACTATCCAGATCACCACCCACCAAATCATGACGGGTTGAATTTTATTCGGGACGTCGAAGTCCACCAGTCTCACGCACCAATTCTTGTTATTTTTTGAAAATACTTTTCTCACTCTCACGCAAGGCGTCCCCAGCGCAATTCTCGGGAAAAATATCTTAAGACCATGACACGGAAGCTCATCTGGTCAGTCTGGCAGACTGTAACCGCCGCGTTGCGCATGATTTCAAGAATCAGTATACCAAATTTAATTTGAAAATATAAAAAATGACCCCCAGTCTGCCGAAGCAAACCAAGGGTCAAAGAATCCAAGTGTCAGAGGGTCAGCTTTAGACCACCGCAGTGACAAAGGATTTGAGCGCAGAATTGCGAGAGAACACACGGCCGCCACCGCCCCACACGCGCGGGCTCTCAACGGCGTACGCAGACACGAACCAATCGCCGTCGCACCAGCGCACGAAGACCACGCGAAGCACGCCGGCAAGGTCTCGGATATAGAAGATGTTTGCCCAACCATTGGTGAGCAGAATACCTTCTTCGCCGTGTCCCTGCTTCTCCAGCAGAGAGAACATCTCGGAGAGAATGGCTTCAGCTTTCGCTTCGCCACCGAGCTCCTTGATAATCGGACCATTCGCTGATGACTTGCGCAACTTGTGACAGCAGAACGTCTGGGCACTGATTGGGTCTTCAATTTTGCTGTCACCCGAGAGGAACCAGCCAGTGAAGTTGTCGCCGAGAGAGCTGATCTTGACCGAAGCGTTGCGCTTGGTATTGATCACGAATTTGTCCTTGGCGACAAATTTGGCGATAGTGGCGGGAATCACGACGGTCGAAACAAGCTCGAGGATGGATTTGGGGACAACCGCCTTGGTTGGGAGAATTAACCCCTCGACCAACTGATCAAGTGCAAAACTGTTGCCAATCCAATCTTGAACTGTACCGGCGTCCAAACGACCGCGGAGTTTGTTGAACGACTTCTCAACACAAATCCTTAATTCATCAAACTGACCCTCACTGGCGAGTTGGACATTCCCTGACATGGGGCATTTCCTTTCTGTAAATACCAATTGAAACCTTGAGTGCGACTACTACTTTTCATCACACTCATGACGAAGAACTGCTACATTATATGCATACTATAGCTTGGGTGTCAAGAAAAAATACAAAATATGGCTTAAAACAACAGTATCTACATCTTCTCCAAATGACGGTTTGCTAGGGGTGTAAATTGTTTACGACCGTTAGAATTTTACACCCCGACATTAATTTATGGTTCAATTTGCTTAACTTACATTTTCTCCAACACGGGTAGGGCGAGGAGAGTTAGGCCAGATTTGAGGACTTGGGAAAAAACGGCAGTCAGAGCGAGACGATAGGGCGAGAACGGGTCAGACGCGTCAACAATTTTTTGGGCGGCGTAATAAGTATTGAAGGTGCTGGCCAACTCGGTGAGGTAAGTAACCAAGAGATTCGGAGCATAAAGTGCCGCGGCGCGGGCGGCCACTTCGGGGAAACGAAAAAAGCGGCGTTCCAATTCGCTAATCTCGCTCGGCGGTTGATCAAGATTAGTAGAAATATTTTCTGCGGTCGCTTTCTCAAGCACGGCCCGCGCCCGAACATAAGCGTACTGGAGATACGGCCCCGAATCGCCCTCGAGCGACAGGGATTTCGTTAGATCGAAAATAATATCCCGCCCGGGCGATTGTTTGAGAATGGAATACTTCACCGCCGCGATCGCCACCGCCTCGACAATCACCGCGCGCTCGGCGGTAGCGAAATCGCGGGCGGCGATTTTCTGACTAACCGCTGTTTTGATCTCGACTAATAAGCTCTCGGCAGTAATGACGGAACCGGTTCGCGAAGACATCTTACCCGTCGGCAGTCGGAGCATGCCGTGTGGCAAATGTTTGGTTTTTGGGGCCAGATCGGGCAAAATTAATTCCAAAACTTTTTTAAGCACCGCGAAGTAACTTGCCACCTCGTTGCCGGTGATCACCACCGACTGATCGTAAGAGTAGCGCTCGAATTTCAGTTTCGCCAGGCCGAGTTCTTTGGCTTCATAAGTTGGCAAACCTCCAGAGTTTAAGAAAACGCGGGTGTGAAGATTATATTTTTCGCCCCGAAAAATAATCGCTCCATCACTTCTTTCGAAAACCTTGCCAAAATTTTCTTCCACCAATTTTTTGCCAAGTTCGCCAGTCTCGCTCTCAAAAAAATAATAATCAAATTTAGTTCCCAGTCGTTTATAAATCGTCTCAAAATATTTGAGACTAACTCGGCGACCCCAATCATATAATTTATTTATCGTTTCGTTAGATCGTTCATAAATTGATTGATTCAGATCTTGCAAACCGCGTTTCCATTTATCTTGACCACCGCTCGGTTCAATCGACCCGGCAACGTAGGCCAAACCTAAAAATTTCGCCTTGTCAGATAAAGAGGCTTGATCGGGAGGGAATTTGCTTTCCTCCAAACGCATACCATAAATGGCTTTGGCCACATGCAATCCGACATCACCTTGGTAACAAGCGCGCTTGACCTCGGCTCCCTGCGATTCAATCAGCCGCGAGATGGCCTCGCCGATCGTGTTGGACATCAAATGCCCGAGATGAAATTCTTTGAAGGGATTGGGGTCGGTATATTCCACCATCACTTTCCCCCCCTCTCTAACTTTCCCTTTCCCATACCCATCTCCTTTTTCCAAAACTTGTTTAAATTCGTCAGTGAAAAAATCTCGGGTGAGAAAAAAGTTTATGAAACCAGGCGGGGCAACTTCTATTTTTTCTACCCAAGGCCTCGTCCG
>Ga0209541_10011178_pt1 | contig 14097 bp, 14 predicted proteins | sample RifCSPlowO2_01_FD_184027 | JGI IMG/M metagenome (GOLD analysis project Ga0209541, IMG submission 184027) | Groundwater microbial communities from Rifle, Colorado - Rifle CSP2_plank lowO2_0.1 (SPAdes) (version 2) | ecosystem: Environmental > Aquatic > Deep subsurface > Groundwater | place... | reverse complement strand
TATGGTCTTCGTGAATCAATCGCCCGGTATCTTCTTCCAGATGGATTCTGCGAATTTTGATTTTCTTACTAAATCCGGGAACAACTAATTCTCCGCCGAGACAAATCGGTTCGTCATACTGGGAAATCTGGTATCCCTTCGGCAAATCGGGATAAAAATAATTTTTTCTATCCCATTTGGTGATTTCAGCAATCTTGCTTTCAAGCGCCAAGCCGACCTTAATAACATGATATACCGCTTCTTTATTAATGACCGGAAGCGTTCCGGGCTGGCCGGTGCAAACGGGGCAAATATTAACATTGGGATGTCGTTCATCCGGATCATTTTTGGACGCGCAAAACATTTTTGTTTTGGTTTTTAGCTCCGTGTGTATTTCCAAACCTATTACCGGTTCGTATGTAGCCATAAATCTAAAATACCACAATATTTTAATAAAAAAAACCCCGCGAGGGCGGGGCTATCTGTTCAAAATTCCAATAATATCGTCAAATATTTCATTTATACTGCGATTGCCGTCAATATAGATTACAAGCCCGAAACTAGCAAAATGTCTTATAACTTTTTTGACATCGGTTTCATACCAGCCAAAAATTTTTTTTATCGCTTCGCGGCTCATATTTTCACTGCGGGCCGTAAGCGGCCCGCCGCATTGCTCGCAAACCGGATTTTCAACAAATTTCTTGCCGCAATAAGAAACTTCACAGCTGTCGCAATTCCGCCGCAGAGCAATTCTCTGATTTGAAAGGTTTTCATTGATTTCTATTACAATTACCGTCGGCCTCCGATTCAAGAGAGTTAAAATTTTCATAAGCCCCCTGGCTTCCCTGATTTTTTTGGGGCTGCCGGAAAAAACAATCGGTTCAAATTGTTCAAGCTTCATTAATTTTGATGCCATCAAATAATTAATGATAATTTCCGGCGCCAAATTGCCGCGGCTCAAACTGTGCCCTAAAATAGGAAATTTAACGCCGAGCTGACGCAATTCCAGACCGCCGCCAAAAACCTTAAACCCGCATAGACGCTGAAGCAACCGACTTTGAGTGTCTTTGCCGCACCCCGGCCGGCCGTAGAGAATAACAGTTTTTCCTTCAAATTTTTCGTCCCAAAGCGGCTTCGGCCGATCGTTAATGTGATGATCGGCTCTTTTAATATCAGCGATAAGCTCGCGAATAGCGTTGCGGCCTTTACGGAAAATTTCAATGTGATTTCTGATAAAATCAATAACATCGTTTTCAGTATCAAAAACCAAGCCATATCGGTCCGTAAGCATTCTAAGCATAAAAGTAGAATCATTGTCCAAAAGCCCTTCGTGATGGCGTCCGATAATTACAAGTTTTGGGATTCCTTTAAGCCACGACATAACTGTTTCGCTGGTTGTGCCGCCGCTGGCAGTTTGCGATGGACGAGAAATTATAAAAGCGGCTTGTCTAACTTTTCTCAAGCTCATTATCAAGAGTAATTCTTTTTCAGAGTATTCGTAAATTAGTCCCCGGTCTCGAAGTCTTTTTAATTTTACGCCGTACTCTACCTGTGGACATCCCTTTTCTTTCAAGTACTCAAAAGGATCTCCGATAATTTCAAAACCTTCTTTTATCAAAAATTCATCAACTTGATTTTGGGTATGAAATGAAGCATCGGGATCGCGTTCGATTGGTCCTGAACGGTAGTAGGTTACCATGATAAATCCTTTCTCTCGGGATATTTTTTGTAGATAAAATCAAAAAACTCTTCTGTGCTTTTGAAAAATCCAGTATTGAAAAAACTGATAAAGGGACTTCTTGATTTTCTAAGATACAAGGAAAATTCATCTTTGGTTCTGACATAAGTCCTGTGGGTTTCGTGATCAACGCCCGGCGAAGGAACTTCCTGTTCGGGCCATATATCAACGCCGAAATCGCATTGTTCCACAAACCAATCTAGGTCTCTATGTACAACGTGATTATCAATTATTTGAATTTCTTCGTCATCAAATTTGTTTACTGGGGTCGAACCGACAACTTCACACGAAAGAGGATTAAAGACATTAAAGGGCTTATCTAATTCTCTGATTAATTCATTTATAACTTCTCGTTCCTCTGGTTTTTGAAAATGAGAAATCGGCATTTTGACATAGACAGTTTCTATTTCCGGATGAAAAATTAGTTTATAAAGCGTCCAGTCAGGTTGCCCCGTTGGCAGGGCGAAAAATGGCTTATGATGTATGTTCGCCAATCCCCTGGTAGACTCAACTTCAATATTTTGCCAATGAAGAATCTTAGCGTATGTTAATTTATCCTTCCTCCACTGTTCTCTCGGAGTCAAACGATTAGAAATATGCCTAAAATCATCAATAAAAGTAATGTATAAATCAGCCGGAAATTCATTTAAAAACGTATCAACAAATCGATCATAAATTTGCCATGAGAGATCTTTGTCAAATAACCAATAATGCATATTAATGATAACCGCATCATAAAAGTGTAAGCTCGTATTGATTTCATTCGCGATATTTGTAAATACAGCCGAGCGCAAAGCGGCAAGATAGGCCTTATCGGCATGAAGAACATTTGTAGGATTTAAAGGATAACCAATATCATAAGAGTGTTGAATAATCATTCCGCCGATATTAAAAACCCAGATTTTTTTTCCGCGGCTTGCGCTATATTTTGCGCTTCTTTCGCTATATCCCTTTTTATCGCAACCAGAAATTCCAGTAGTAAATATGATCTTCATTTTTTACCTCCGCTCTATTAAATTATTAAAGAACAAAAATTTATTTAATTATTACTAACATAAAAAAATAAAAAAAACAACCCCGCTAAGCGGGGCATAAATCTAAGTGGTTATGCTGTTACTACATTTCTTTTCTTCTTTGAGCCGCTTCCGATTCGGCTCGGCTCCAGAAATAATCATTATAGTCAACAAATTCCATTAAGTGAGCAATAAAAGCATCCTTTGTTAAAAGTTTGCTGTGCATTTCTTGGACTAAATGGCGATAAGAAGGATGACCTTGAGGAATGGTTCTTAATTCCATAAGATGAAAAGCTTCTCTATAATTCATCCCAATATACCAGCGGATGTTGAAGATATTCAAAACTGCATATTGTGCTATCTCTTCATCGCAGGCGTCGCGCAGAAGTTCATAAAGTTCGACCGACTTTTTAATACAACTTTCAACCTGACTGGAAAAGCCGGCATCGCGTAACTCCTCCGGAATCTTATAACCAAGATACGGGCTTAAGAGCTGCCGCTGTTGAGTCAGCATCCTGTGGCGTTGAAGATCGCGGTAAATACCGAAATCGCCGATTAAATCAAAAGTGATGGGATAACCGAATTCCAGGGCCCGACTCGGCTTGTTGCGGCGATTGCCGCGTACATTTTTGTGCTGGCAGTAAGTTTCTACCACCAGAAATTGTTCCTCAAGAGTCAAATAAGCGGCGAAAGAATAAAGATTTTCTAAAGAAAGATTGGTGTAAGGATAAAGAATATGGGCAACGACCATCTGCCGCAGTACCCATTGGCCAGCATAAAATAAATCAACTTTCGCATCTGGCAGTTTGTCCAACTGACGGAGTTTGCCCTCAAATTCGGTTACTAATCTTTTCATTTCCCTGTTAACAGTTTTCAGATACCCGTTTTCCCGCGCCCGCTCTACATACTGGGGAATTACTTGATAATGAGAAAGCGCCTTTTTAGCGCTAACGCCTAATTGATTCATTTCCACTAGATTGTGGCTTAAAAGCTTGGTCAGCATATTTTGATAAGTCAAACCATTGCCGTTAAAACCAACATTGGTTAGGGTGGCCGCCGGCAAAAGCACTCTGATGGTGTCGCCAGTTTTGGTGCGAATATCTTCGCGGTAGGTTCTTTGCCAAGCTTTGATTTTATTATCATCAGTAAGTTCCGCGAGCTTGTACTTTTTAGTGTCGCCGGCCTTAATAGCATATTCGGCTTCTGATTCGGGTTTTAATTTTCTGAAATAGTCAGACATCGGAGCAACTAAGTCGACATAGGTTTGAAAAATAAAATCCATCGCGGCTTCATATTTTTCAAGAAGACCGGCAGAAATCACTTCCTGCGGCCGCAAATACCGCCATTCCCCCAACCTGTTTTTTTGATCGTAAATAACATAGCGCGTGCTCTGTTCAATAGGCGACACGAGGCGACAATCTTCAAGTATTTTCGTCGCCAAGTTAGAAACATTTTCGCAAGCCAGATGGGCGTTTTCTTGCTCACCCACAGAGTCATCTCCGAAAGCAATTAAAACTCTTTCAATAATGCCCCTTAATTTTTCTATATGCAGTTCGCCTTCCGAATCCAAAAACTCTTTCAACAACCTGACCTTGGCGCCGCCTGGCGCTCTAGAATAGCGGGCAAAAAGCGCGCCGCCAAAGCCGCTCAAAGACGGCAAAAGACAGAAAACATCTGATTCTGGATCGGTAACGTATTGTCTTAATATCCCAATTTCTTCAGGACTGAAAATCGGATCATAGTCGTTGCCTTGCATCACTTTCTACCTCTGTTGGTGTTGATAAAGAAATTCCAAAATCGCTTCACGGACTTCTTCAAACACTGTTTCCGCCGGTTTGGAAGCATCAATAATAACCCATTTTTTGTCCGGATCATTTTTGGCTTGCTTAAGATAACCGTTTCTTACGCGCTTATGAAATTCAATATTCTCGAGTTCAAATCGGTTTTTGGACTCTTTGCGCTGCAGGCCGATCACTGGGTCTATATCAAAAAGAATTGTCAAATCAGGACTGATATTCTGCCGAGCTTGGGCATCTTTCGCCAAAATCATAGTCAAATCCAATCCGCGACCATGATGCTGATAGGCCTTGGTGGATTCAGAAAAACGGTCGCACAGTACTATCTTTCCCTTTTTCAGAGAAGGTTTAATAAGTTCTCTGACATGTTCAGCGCGGTTTCTGATGAACAAATCTAATTCCTGTTCCGGGCTGGGTTTGATTTCGGGATGGGTATCTAATAATCTTTTCCTATATTCTCCGAATGGTTCTTTTGTTTCAACAACTACGTAACCGATTTGTCTTAGATAAGCGGCAATTAGTTTTAATATTGTCGACTTGCCGCCGCCTTCGCAGCCCTCACCAACAATAAATCTTCCCAGACATTCATGCGGCATGTTCGTCCTCCTTTCTCAGAGTCTAATTCTTAATTTTTCAGTAATAAATTGGCGAATTTGTAACCTTAAATCATCAAATGTCCCCGAATTATCAATTTTGAAATCGGCCATTTTGCCGATTTCCGGAATTTCAATTTCGTTAACGGCTTTTTCTTCCCTTAAAAATTGATCAAAGGATTCTCCTTCGCCTTCGTAAGCCGTTCTCTTATCGGCTTGCTGCTTTCTTATTTTCTCGCGCTCAAACCTGATTTCAACCGACGCGGTAACATAAATCAAAAAATTATTAGGGAAACTTCTTAAAACCGGGAGATCGGAATCTTTCCAGCGAATACCGCCGAGTATTACAAAATTGGCTTTACTTTCCAAAACCCGCGCTTTGACGACATTAGCCAAAACATCGTTCCCGTAAGCCGGTCGCATGGCCACCGGCAGCTTTTGGAGATTTTCTCTCGTTACCGGAATGCGCCAATTTTTAAGCGTCTCAACCAAAATATCAGAAAAACGAAGATGGGCGAAGGTGCAGCGCTCCCAAAAACAATATTGAAGTACTCCTTGGCTTTTAAGCAACTCTTCAACTAAAAGTTTCTGAACGGTGTCTTTTCCGGCGCACTTTTCGCCGACAAGTCCGATAACGGCAAGCGGAGTTTTCATATTATTACTTCTCTTCCGATTTGATCATTATTTTAGGGAGATTTTTGAATGCTCCGCCCGGACCCTGAAGAAACTCGATCGCTTTCCGCAATGTTGGGAGAACTTCTTTTACATCAACATATTCGACAACCACACCCCTTCGCCGACAAAGTTCTTCAACTTTATCGCCTCCAAGGGGATTATCGTAAGTTCCGATATAGCGCAAGCGTTTGATTTTCTTCGAAAGAATTTTTCGAACGCAATTATAACAAGGACTGCCGACAATTGTAGTTGTTCCCTCTCTTATACGCATGAGGTCAATACAATTAAGAAGAGCATTTTCTTCGCCATGATTGGTTCTTACGCAGTGGTTTTCAACCATCTCGTGACCAATATCGTCACAATGAGGATCGCCGGAAAGAGCACCATTGTAGCCAGCGCCGATTAAAATATTTTCTTTATCCCTAATGATAGTAGCAGTGCGCAAACGATCACAAGTTCCGCGACAAGTATAGAAAATAGCAAGCAAATCAAAAAGTTCATCAAATGTTAAGCGCTGCGGTCTTTCCATTTCTGCATTCCCTTATTTAATTTTTAAACAACAAGTTTTAAAATTTTATCTTATTAAAAATTTAAAAACAATATTGACAAAATATTTTTTTATTTTTAAATAACTAAAACAAAATCTACGCATTTCGCTAACGATCGTTCAAGAAGTGGGTAGATTTTAAATTAAAAAAATAGAAATTTGTTATTTTAAAATTTCAATTCCCATTGAGCGAGCAGTCCCCATCACGATCTTTTCGGCCGCTTTTATGTCATTCGCATTTAAATCAGCAAGTTTTTTTGCGGCGATTTCCCGAACTTGCGCCATTGTTACTTTGCCAACTTTATCTTTTTTAGGGTTGCCGCTGCCTTTTTCAATTCCGGCCGCTTTTTTTAATAGTGCCGCCGCCGGCGAAGTTTTAAATTTCATATCATAAGTCCGGTCTTCGTAAACCGTAAGTTCAACCGGAATGATATCTCCGGTTTTATCTTTGGTTGCCGCGTTAAATTTGCTGACAAACTCGCCGATATTCAAGCCGTGCGGTCCCAAAGCGGTGCCCACCGGCGGCGCTGCCGTCGCCCCGCCTGCGGGCAGTTGAAGTTTAATTATTGTTTTAATTTTCTTTGCCATATTTTTCTAAAAATTAATATTTTTAGCTAAAAATATGAGCTATCCCGCCGAAGCTCCGCCGAGCGGGGCGAAGGCGGATGCCCACATTATTAAAGTTTTTTAATCTGCAGCGAATCAAGCTCCACCGCCGTCTCGCGGCCGAACATGGAAATCATTACTTTAACTTTGCCGCGCTCTTCATCAACCTCATTTACCTTGCCGTCAAAATCTTTAAACGGCCCATCGGTAATTTTAACCGGATCGCCGACGACAAATTCAATTTTATAGCGCGATTCTCCGGAGCCCATTCTTTTTTGCAGTTCCTTCATCTCTTCCGAGGAAACCGGAATCGGCAAGGTCCCCGCTCCGATAAAACCGGTAACGCGCGGGGTGTTCCTCACCACGTACCAGGAATCATCGGTAACAATCATTTCAACCAAAACATAGCCCTGATAAATTTTTTCTTCAACTACCCGGCGCTTTCCGTTTTTTATTTTTATTTTTTTCTCTTTCGGAACCAAAACATTAAAAATTTTATCCTGCATATCCATGGATTCAATTCTTTGCTTCAAATTGCGCGCCACCGCGTCTTCATACCCGGAATAAGTGTGGAGCACGTACCAGTTCCTGCCTTGTGAAGTTTGCTTAGCCATAATTTATTTAAATAAGAAAAAGTTTACCCCCAGACCGAAAATATAATCTAAAGCGCCGAGAATGACTGCCACCGCCGCCGAAACGCCAACAACCACCATCGTGTAATTTATGGTTTCTTTGTTGGTTGGCCATTTCACCCGGGCCATTTCCACCTTAACCTCGCTGAAATATTGTTTTATTCGCTCAAACATACTTTTGGGGTATTTTTAAAAAGCCCGCGGGCTTTTATATAGTAAGTCCATGTTATCAGTAAATTAATTTTTTGTCAAATATCCAAATTCCTCACCGTCTTGGCGTGCATCTGGATGAAGCGTTTCCGCGGCGCTACTTCGTCGCCCATTAAAATATCAAAAATTTTATTGGCTTTTTCGGCGTCTTCAACGGTTACTTTTTTCATTGAGCGGTTTTCGGGATTCATGGTGGTTTCCCATAACTGTTCCGGATTCATTTCCCCTAAGCCCTTGTAGCGCTGGATGTTGGGGCTTAACGCTCTCTCTTTTCTAAACGCATCAAGAATTTCTTCTTTATCATTATCGGTATAGGCATATTCCGCTCTTTTGCCGCTGGAAATTTTATAAAGCGGCGGTTCGGCGATATAAATATGGCCTTGATTTATAAGTTCGGGGAAATAACGGAAGAAAAGCGTTAAAAGAAGAGTCCTGATGTGAGCGCCGTCAACGTCGGCATCGGTCATAATAATTACTCTATGATATCTTAAATTTGAAATATTAAATTCTTCGGCGATAGCGGTGCCCAGGGCAATGACCAGCGCCCGAATTTCTTTAAACGCTAAGATTTTATCAATGCGGGCTTTTTCAACATTTAAAATTTTTCCGCGCAGAGGCAAAATCGCCTGAAATTTTCGGTCGCGGCCTTGTTTCGCACTGCCGCCAGCCGAATCGCCTTCAACTAAAAACAACTCTGATTCGGCCGGGTCTTTGCTTGAACAGTCGGCAAGCTTTCCGGGAAGCGCCAGACCTTCCAAAATTCCTTTTCTTAAAACGGTTTCTCTGGCCGCCTTGGCGGCTTTCCGGGCTTTAGACGCCAAAATCGTTTTTTCTAAAATTTTTCTGGCATCAGCCGGATTTTTTTCAAGCCATTCGGCCAAAGATTCTCCGATAACGGCCTCAACTGCCGTTCGGGCTTCCGGATTTCCCAGCCGCGCCTTGGTTTGGCCATCAAACTGGGGTTCGCGAAGTTTAACGCTCAAAATCACCGAAAGTCCTTCCCGCGCGTCATCGCCGGTCAAATTTTCTTCCGATTCTTTAAGATAACTATTTTTCCGCGCGTAATCATTTAAGGTTCTGGTTAAAGCGGTTCGGAATCCGGTCAGGTGCATTCCGCCTTCGCCGGTATGAATGTTATTGGCAAAACCCAATTCTTCCGGCTGAATGTCTTCGGTGTATTGAAATGCCGCTTCAACTAAAATATCATCTGCGGTTTTTGAAACGTAAAAAATATTGTCATGGATCGGGCGCTCATCTTCAACCAAGTATTTCACGAACGAAATAATGCCGCCTTCAAAATAAAACGCATGGGAAAAAACCGGCTCCTTGGTTTCATCGCGAAAAATGATTTTTACGCCTTTGGTGAGATACGACTGTTCGCGAAGATGGTTTAAAATTGTTTTGTCATCAAAACGAATTTCTTTAAATACTTCCGGATCCGGCTCAAAAGTAACGGAGGTACCGGTTTTTTTGCCACAGGTTCCGATTTTTTTAACCTTAGTTTTGGCGGCTCCCTTTTCATATTCTTGCCCCCATATAGAACCATCGCGGCAAACTTCCACCTTCAGCCATTTTGACAAAGCGTTGACTACGGAAACGCCGACACCGTGGAGCCCGCCGGATATTTTATACGATTCGCCTCCGAATTTGCCGCCAGCATGAAGCGTGGTCATCACTGTCTCAAGCGCCGATTTTTTGGTTTGTTTGTGCGTTTCAACCGGAATGCCGCGGCCATCGTCGGTTACTTTCACTTTATTTCCTTCAAAAAGCGCCACTTCAATATTTTTGGCGTACCCGGCCATTGCTTCGTCAATGGAATTGTCCAAAACTTCCCAAATCAGGTGATGCAGGCCGTCAACTCCAGTTGAACCGATATACATTCCCGGCCGTTTTCTTACGGGCTCCAGCCCCTCTAAAACGTAAATATCCTTTGCCGTGTAGGTCGGCTCTTTAAATTTATCTACTTTTATAGTTTTTTCAGTTTTTATTTTTTTCTTTTTCATATTCATCTTAATTCCGCGTTAAATCGTTTCGCAGTCTCGTTATAAATTTTCTTTTGAATTTTATCAACTTCTCCCGATAAAAGCGTTCTGTCGCCGCTTCTGTAGATAATGCGATATGTATAGCTTAATTTGTTGGGCCCGAATTTTTTGGGATTTGAATATTTGTCCAAAAGCCGCACTTCTTCCACTAAATCGCCTCCTAGGTCTCTTATTAAATCAAAGTAGTCATTGGGAACAAATTTTTTACTGACTATAAACGAAATATCGCGGGTAATGGGCGGAAATTTGGAAACCTCTCTATATCTATTTCCCAATTTTAATTGCTTTTTAACTCTTTCATCTTGCGACCGCAAAAGACGAATATCCGGCAAATCCATGCTTATCATTGCCAATCGCTCAAGGCCGAACCCAAACGCCCAGCCGTTATATTCTTTTGGGTCAATGCCAAGATTTTTTAAAACGATTTTTCTCACCACGCCGGCGCCCAAAACTTCTATCCACCGCTTGGAAACTTGAATCTCCATTTCAATTGACGGATCGGTATACGGAAATTCATCTTTATTAAAACGATATTTAGTGTTCTTGCCGAAAACGGCCCGGGCTATTTCAATTAAAACATCTTTTAAATCATTAATAGTTATAACGTGGTCTTTTCGGCGGCACAAATACCAGCCGTCCATCTGATGAAACACGTTCATGTGCTGGCGATCTATTTCGTCTTTACGGTAAACTTTGCCGTAAGATAACGCGCCAATCGGTTGGCCTTTTTTAATTCTATTTTTTACATCAGAAAGAGCGAGATGATAGTACCACATTACCGTGGTATGCGTCCGCAGAACATTATTTTTATCAACAAAATAGGTGTCGGTCGGCTTCCGGGCCGGATGATTTTTAGGAAAATTAAAAAAGTCAAAACTGACATTGTAATCAATAATTTCCGGGACTTTCAAATTCTTAAATTTGGAAAATCTGGGCAAGCTTACAATGCGCTTGACCAACTCCGCCAGCGGACTGCCCGAAGTGCGCGTCAGGTCGGGCATGGCCAAAAAACGCCTTAACCTTAAAGCTTCGGGGTCGCGCCTTTTTTGCAAAGCTTTTATTATTTTTTCTTCAAAATTCTTAATTGCCATGCGATTAAGGTCAAACTTATCAAGCCTAAAACAAAACTAGCGTATAAAACAGCGACGCCAAAAGCGCCGGCGCTTTTGGGATTGGTTAAAAAAATAATGCTAAAAAAAGAAGCCCAGGCCAGAATTGCCGCGAAGAACAAAGCAAACAGATTGGCCTTATTGCCGCTTATAAACATGGTATGATTTTATCAGTTTTTTACGAAAGAAGCAACTTACCCGCACTGAGCGAGCGAAGCGAATCGAAGTGTTGCTTTATACGACCAAATCCGCACCTTTTTCAAATAAAATCTTGAGGCGATATTCGCACTCCGCGTAGCCTATCAGTTCAGAATTGGTATTTTTCGGTCACATATTTTTCTAACTCTTTTGTCAGTTCAAACACAATTTCTTTTTCTTTTGAGTTTGGGCAGCTTTCTAAAAAAGACCTAATGAGTACTATATATTTATCGTGATATGGTTTTTCCGGTTCTCGTCTGCGAATTTCGGTAATACCTCGTAGGTTCGCGGTAAAATCAGCCAGTTTTATCATTTTTGCTTTTGGCGATACACGCTTTAGATGTTCGTAATATTCTAATTGCTGGGCATCGTTGTAATTTTTAGGATGAGAAACTTCTAAAACCAAATCTGCTATTGTTTTTGAAAAAGTATTTTCCAATTCTTGATATGTTGTTTCGGTATCTTCTAAAGTATCGTGAAGAACCGCTCCAACAAGAATATCTGGATTACTAACTCCAAATTCATTTTGAAGTATCGCCAACACATCTAGAAAATGATTTCCTCTTTTTGCTTCGACAAATTTTTTCTTGGCAAATTCTTTTGCTAATTCTACTTTATTTTTTTGTTCCAGTATTTGTTCCATTTCTTATTAATTTTTTACGGAAAAGGCAACATGTTGCGGGGGTTGGATTTGAACCAACGACCTCGAGGTTATGGGCCTCGCGAGCTACCAGACTGCTCTACCCCGCGTAAATATTATAGATAGACGCTGGATAAAAATCAAGAAATCTGATAAAATTCAAAAATAGCCGGCGTAGCTCAATGGCAGAGCGGGGCTCTCATAAGGCCTAGGAAGAGGTCCGATTCCTCTCGTCGGCATAAAACTTAATAAATGGGCCGGTGGTGTAGCCTGATTAACACATTCCCCTGTCACGGGAAAGATCGCGGGTTTAAATCCCGTCCGGCCCGCAGGGCTGAGCACCGGTTCGAGAGACCGATACCGTTGTCAATCTTGTTTTGAAGTAAAATTATGGTAACGATCTAATATTTTACTTCTGATTTTGTAAGTATTCCCATGGCTTAATAGTCCAAGATAAGAATTGATTGTTTCCGGGGTGGAATGCGTATTGATACGCTTGAATGCGCGACGCTTGGTAACAGTTCGTAAAACCTTGTGATCCGGAAAATTGACCCAACCCAGAAAATCAACACCGGAAGATAATGTTTTAATAAAAATTTTTTTGGGATGCAAATATAGTTTTAATTTTTCAGAAAGAAAGTCTCGAATAAGAGGAATAAAATTTTCAAGCTCTTTTTGATTATTTAAAAGTATTATAAAATCATCGGCATATCTGATATAATATTTCACTTTTAATTTATGCTTTATAAACTGGTCAAATTTGTTCATGTAGATATTTACAAACAATTGCGAGGTTAGATTGCCAAGCGGTAAGCCAACTCCCGATTTAACAGAAAAACTTTCTATAATTTCTTTAAGCAGCCAGATAATCTGTTCACTTGGAATGTATGAGTTTAAAATATCTAATAAAACTTTATGATCAATGCTCGCAAAGAATTTTCTAATATCGCATTTTAAAATCCAGCAGGTTTTTGTATTGTTCTTACTGACTTTGTAGGCAAATTCGCGGAATCGATTTAGAGCTTTATGCGTTCCTTTGTTAATCCGGCAGGAAAAAGAATCAGTAATAAACATCTTATCGAAAAAGGGATAAAGCATGCGATAAATCGCGTGATGCAATAATCTGTCTCTCACGCTTGCTTTATGGATGTTTCTTGGTTTAGGATCGGAGATGTTGAATGCCTTATATCCGCCGTGTTTATATTTATCCGAACTCAAATCTTCGCAGAGAACAAAAAGGTTGTCCATCAGTTTTAGTGAAAATTCTTGAACGTCAGATTTTTTTCTTTTTCCTCGAATAAATTCCTTCCATGCTTCAAGTAGATTATCAATATTTATAATATCTCCAAATATATGAACAAATTGCCTTTTCATAATAATGGTTATTCATTTAACCCCCCCCCCCAGACCCTTGCCAGTCATTCAGAGATTGGTTTCGGTATATAAGCTGTGGCTGGAGTTTCAAAATAATATTCCTAAAAAATTACGCCACACGCTTGGAGAGAAAATCGATTCTTATTTTCTTGATACCATCGAGTTATTATTCACGGCAAGCTATTTAGGCAAAGAACAAAAAATTCCATATTTACAGAAAGCCGGAAATAAACTGGACGTTCTGAAATTTTTCTTGCAAATCGCCTGGGAAATAAAAGCGTTGGATAACAAGAAATATATTTTGCTTTCAGAACAGCTAAATGAAATTGGAAAGATGGTCGGGGGCTGGAATAAGGGACTACAAAAGAGAAACCCCGCGCATGGCGGGGAATGAAGCGAGTTTCGGATGGCTAGAAACCGGTAGTTCTCGTTCCACCTGTTCTCAAACCAGTTGAGGTTGAGGTTCCGCTCGTTCGCATTGCTCCAGAGATACGGGACGTTCCGGTAGTCGAGGTGCTGCCAAATTTGTGCAGAATACCATCTATGCCACTGTCCTTTGAATGCTCTCGGAGTTGAATCTTATTCGGGGCCTCGAAGCCCACTAATATTCTGCACCAAGTAGCTTCATTTTTTAGAGATTTATAAATTACGCTAGAAAAAGGCGTACCCGCTTCTATTCTGAATTAATAAATCCCGGAATTTGACCGTTCAAAGCCTTGGCCGTGAACTAAATTAGTCTACTATCCACGAATACTATATCATTAAAAAAGTTTTTTCCAAATATTGGTTTTATTTAAAAATTAAAAAAGAGAAACGCCCTGCCGAGACAAGCTCGGCAGGGCGTCAAGTTCCTAAGGGACTAAGCGCAAGGAATGCGCCAAGATCCCAAGGGTCAAAGGACTGAAGCTACTTGCGGACTGCCAGGAAGCGGCAGCGGTCGCTCCA
>Ga0209541_10011177_pt1 | contig 14099 bp, 21 predicted proteins | sample RifCSPlowO2_01_FD_184027 | JGI IMG/M metagenome (GOLD analysis project Ga0209541, IMG submission 184027) | Groundwater microbial communities from Rifle, Colorado - Rifle CSP2_plank lowO2_0.1 (SPAdes) (version 2) | ecosystem: Environmental > Aquatic > Deep subsurface > Groundwater | place... | reverse complement strand
TCTGTATTTAGAATGCTGCTTTCTGAGTTAAAAAACAAACGCATCCTTATCCTCGGTTTTGGAAGAGAAGGGAGAGACACCCTTTTGTTTTTGAAAAAGAAGTTTCCGAGGCAGAGCTTCGGAATTGCGGATAAGCAATACAGCGTTTCTCGCGGTGGTGAAAAACGCGTCGCGTGGCATGTGGGCAAAAATTACCTCAAGGCAATCCCAAGGTATGACGTTGTGGTGCGGTCTCCGGGCATTCCGCTCTCAAAGATAAAACCGTATCTGCGGAACAACCAAAAGGTCACGTCGCAGACGGCTCTCTTCTTTGCCAACTGCCCAGGAACAATCATTGGCATCACCGGAACGAAAGGCAAAAGCACGACGTCTTCCCTAATATACGGCGCGCTCAAACAAGGCCTGCCTGCGCAGGCAGGGGAAAAGCGCGCGTACCTGGTGGGTAATATTGAGACTCCATCGCTCTCCCTGCTGCAAAAAGCGAGAAAGGGAGACATTTTTGTATACGAACTCTCAAGCTTTCAACTCACGGGCCTCAGGCAAAGTCCGCATATCGCAATAGTCCTCAATATATTCCCGGAGCATCTGGATCACCATGGAACCCTGAAAGAATACCTGAAGGCAAAATCAAACATTTCACGATTCCAAAAAAAAGAAGATATCGTCATATACGACGCAAGCAACAATTATGCAAAAAAGATAGCTCAGCTTTCTTCCGGAAAAAAGGTTCCATTTCGATTTAAGAGAAATGCCGAAGGACTGTGGGTCACTTCTTCTGAGCCAGTATTCTTGGTAGGAAAAATTCTCGACATCCCAAAAGAAACAATTGCCAAGGCGATCAGAAAATTCAAACCGTTGGCTCACCGCTTAGAGCCTGCCGGAACATTTCATGGTATTGCGTTTGTGAACGATTCCGCTTCGACAAATCCCGCGTCAACCATGGCGGCCCTCAAAACCTTGGGTTCTCGCGTGCATACCCTTATTGCAGGAGGATTAGATAGGGGACTGTCGTACCGAGAACTTAGCCGCGAGATTGAAAAAAGCAGCGTTGGCTTTCTTATTCTGTTTCCGGATACCGGCAAGAAAATTCTGCAGGGCTTGAAAAAAAATATTCCGCACCACATAGTTTTTGGTATGAAAGAAGCGGTGCGCCTAAGCTACAGCCACACCCCAAAAGGGAAAATATGCCTGCTTTCGCCGGCGGCGGCTTCCTTCAACATGTTCAAGAATTTCAAGGAGCGGGGAGATCAGTTTAAGCAGTATGTCTTACACCATGCCAAGAAGAACGCGTAAACCCGACCCTGCCTTGATCGTAATCATTCTTCTCCTTGTCTTCCTTGGAATTCTCGTTTTGGCGAGCGTTTCTGCTTCTTTTTCGCGCGCAAAGACGGGAAGCACGCTATTCTTCCTAAATCACCAACTGCTTTTCGGTCTTTTGCCGGGATTGATCCTGGGAATCATTGCCTACGCGCTTCCCCTGAGGTTTTTAAAAGAGAAAAGTCCGCTGCTTCTCTTGGCCAGCCTGGCCGCCATGGGAGCGGTATTTCTTCCCGTTATCGGAGGATCGAGCGGGGGAGCTGCGAGGTGGCTGTTCCTAGGTCCATTTTCATTTCAGCCCGCGGAACTGCTCAAGCTTGCCTTTATCATATATCTTGCGGCCTGGCTGGATAAAAAGAGCTTGCTGGGCCCATTTGCGATTATCCTGGGAGCGGTGGGGTTTCTTCTCATAGCCCAGCCCGACATCGGCACCCTGATAGTCCTTGCCGCGATCGCCTGCATCATGTATTTCTCGGCAAAAACCCCTTTGTGGCATATTCTTGCGCTGGGAGGAACCGGAATAGCAGCTATTCTCCTTCTCATCAAACTTGCCCCGTACCGGCTGGCCCGTCTCCAGGTATTTCTTGATCCGTCGCTGGATCCTTTGGGAAGCGGATACCAAATCAAACAGGCGCTCATCTCCATCGGATCGGGAGGACTGTTCGGAAGGGGACTCGGGCTCAGCGTTCAGAAATTCGGCTTTCTCCCGCAGCCTATGTCAGATTCCATCTTTGCGGTATTCTCAGAAGAAGCAGGGTTCATCGGAGCTTTATTTCTCGTCGTGCTGTTTCTTTTCTTCGCCCTGCGCGGCTATGCCGTTGCATCCAGGGTTGAGGACAATTTCCCGAAGCTTCTCGCCATTGGCGTCGTCTCCTGGATTTCCATACAGGCATTCGTGAACATCGGGGCTTTGACCGGCATTCTTCCGCTCACCGGCATTCCCTTGCCCTTTCTGAGCTATGGGGGATCGGCCCTGGTCTGCGAACTTATCGGCATGGGATTATTACTTAACGTATCAAAAGAACGAACATGAAAATCTTGCTTGCCGGAGGAGGAACCGGAGGACACATCGTGCCGCTCGTGGCCCTCATCAGGGAACTCAGGCGCATCGTGCCCGCAAAAGACCTGAAGTTCCTGTACCTGGGACCAAAAGACGAATTCGCAGAACTCATTCTGTCCAATGAAGGAATCCGGACCGGCACGGTGCTGGCCGGCAAGATCCGAAGATATGGAGGAATTCTTCCGACCATTGAAAATATTCTGGATATAATTCTCAAAACACCCCTGGGGATCGCGCAGGCTTTCTGGAGAATATTCTTTTTTTCTCCCGACCTCGTATTCAGCAAAGGAGGGTACGGAGCTTTGCCAATAACCATCGGGGCCAGGATGCTGGGAGTCCCGGTATTTCTTCATGAGTCTGACGCGGTGCCAGGAAAAGCGAATCTTGTGACGGCCGGCTTTGCGCTCGAAATATTCACGTCCTTTCCCAAGACGCTCGGCTTCAAAAGCTCAAAGGTGATACATGTGGGCAACTTCGTGCGCAGGGAGATGCTGACCGGAAGCAAAGAAGAGGCGTCTTTGATTTTTAATCTTGTGGGTGACAAACCGCTGCTTCTGGTCCTTGGTGGATCGCAGGGATCCCAGCGCATGAACGATATGATTTTAGCCTGCCTGGATGACCTTCTTTCCGATTTTGAAATCATTCATCAGGCAGGATTAAAAAACGCAGACCAGGTGCGCAAGGAAGCCACAGTTGTCATTAATCCCGCCATGGAAAAGTACTACCATGTGGTTTCGTTCATGAGAGAAACCGATCTGCGGCACGCATACGCTGCAGCCGACTTTGTTCTCTCAAGATCCGGGGCCGCCACCATATTTGAGCTTGCTGCCCTGGGAAAACCCGCCATCTTGGTGCCGCTTCCAGAATCCGCCCAGAACCACCAGATGCAGAATGCCTACCGGTATGTAGAGACCGGAGCCGCCCTCGTATTGGAAGAATCAAACCTTACTCCGCGCTTCTTCGTGGAAAAGCTCAGATACCTGTTCGGCCACAAGGAAGAGCTGGAAAAGATGAGTTCGGCCGCCAAATCATTTGCCAGGCCGGACGCGGCCGCCACGGTGGCTCATATCCTGGTTGAATATCTCAAGGGCGTGTGATAGCGTGAACCCATGGTGGCTGCCGTACGCACCAGATTCGCTCCATCTCCAACAGGACCCCTGCACATGGGGAACGCGAGAACCGCTCTCTTCAACTATCTGTTTGCAAAAAAAGAAGGCGGCGTATTTCTTCTGCGCATTGAAGACACGGACAAAGAGCGCTCTGAAAAGAAATGGGAAAAAGATCTCCTGGAAAATCTGACGTGGCTCGGGCTCGCATGGGACGAGGATCTGCTCCGCCAGTCAGCCAGAACCGAGATCTATAAAGAGGCACTGCAAACGCTGTTCCAGGCAGGAAAAGCGTACTACTGTTTTTGCACGCAAGAAGAATTGGAAGCCCTGCGCCAGGATCAGATCAGCAGGGGAGAGGCGCCCAAATACAGCGGCAAATGCAGGACCCTGAACGCAAAAGAGGCCGAGCAAAAACAGAAAAACAAGGAGCCCTCGGTCATACGTTTTGTCCTGGAACCCCGCAAGGTGAAGTTTCACGATCTCATACGGGGAGATATAGAGTTTGATGCAGGCCTCATGGGGGATATCGTCGTTGCGAAGGACTGGGAAACACCCCTGTATAACCTTTCTGCCGTGGTAGACGACGCCGCCATGAACATCACCCACGTCATCCGGGGAGAAGACCACATTTCCAACACCCCAAAGCAGATACTCCTGCAGGAAGCCCTGGGGTTCAAGCGGCCGCTGTATGCCCACCTGCCGCTCATCCTTGGCGAAGACCGGACAAAACTCTCAAAGCGCCACGGCGACTTTTCGGTCACGCATTTCCGCAAACAAGGATACATCGCGCAAGCGGTCGTCAATTTTCTGGCGCTCTTGGGATGGAATCCCGGAACGGAAAAAGAAATCTTCTCGCTTTCTTTTCTTGTCAAAGAATTCTCTCTGGAACGCGTGCAAAAAGGAGGCGCCGTATTCCAGCAGAGCAAGCTGGAATGGATCAATGCGTTTTTCATCAGGCAGATGCCCCTTCAGAAACTATCCGAACTTTGCATTCCGTATCTGAAAGAAGCCGGCCTGCCTGCGCAGGCAGGCCTTGACTCGTCTCCAGAAACCCTGGAACCCATGGTGAAGCTGTATCAGGAACGCATCAAAAAACTTTCCGAAGTTCCTGAACTCTTGGATTTCTTTTTCAAGAAACCTGAATATTCAGCCAACCAGCTCGTCTGGAACGACTTTTCCAAAGAAGACATAGGAAAAGCCCTTCAAGAACTCGAAACGGTATTGCAAGCAATCGAAGAAAAAGATTGGAATAAGGAAACCCTGGAGACAACCATCATGCCGCATGCGGCAAAACAGCAGAGTAGGGGAGTGTGGCTTTGGCCCATGCGCATGGCCCTGACAGGCAAACAGGCCTCGGCAGGACCCTTTGATGTGGCCGCGGTACTTGGCAGGAAAGAAACACTGGAACGTTTAATGATCGCAAGAAAAAAACTATGAAAAAACTATTCGGGGGAGTGATGATAATAGGATTATTCGCGTCTTCTTCCATTCTTGCGCCTCCTCAAACCCTGGACGAGGCAAGGGGAGTGGGAGAGCAGATCCTCCTTTTGCTTCCCAAAACCATGCAGCAGGTGTGGAATGAGGAAGTGCTGCCCATATGGAGCAAGGCGTGGGTCATTGCCCAGGATCTGTGGATAAAATATGTATGGTGGCGCATTGAACCCGAATTCAACAGAAGAAAGGCCCTTATCCCCGGAGAACTGGAAAAAGAAAAAGAGGAGTTGTCTCAGGAGTTCCAGACCGAGCTTGAGTCCCAGGGAGGCCTACAAGGCCTGTGGGAGCGCTTCAAGGTCCTTATTCCGTAAAGGGAGGGGTTGACACCCCTGGGGGATGGCTTATTGTGGATATATAGAGGTTCGCATAATTATACTTAAGCGTATCGCTATATGGAGCAGAGCACAAAACCCATCCCCCGGCACTTTTCTGACTTTCTGGACTGGCTAGAGATAGAAAAAGGATTATCTTCCAAATCTCAGGAAAACTACGCCAGATTTCTGAAAAAGTTTTTAGATTGGCTAAAGATGAGCAATCTGGATAACCTGAAGCCTCACGAACTCACTCCAGAGCATATCCGTGAATATCGCCTCTCTCTGGCAAGATCACCGGGAAAGCCCCTGAAGAAATCTACCCAAAACTACTACCTTATTGCCCTCAGGAGCTTTCTCAACTATTTTGCGGATAGAGACATCACTTCTCTTCCCGCAGAGAAAATAAAGCTCGCAAGAGACAAGGAAGAGCGCCAAGTCCGCTTTCTTAGCCTGGAACAGCTAGAAAAGCTTTTTGAGGCCCCGAATACCTCAACATTCCAAGGATTGCGCGACAGAGCCATACTGGAAACCTTTTTCTCCACGGGGATGAGAATCGCAGAGCTTGTAGCTCTCAATCAGGAACAGATCAAAATAAGGCCTAATACGGACGAACTGGAAATAAGCATAACGGGAAAAGGCGGCAGGGTCCGAACCGTCTATTTTTCGGCCCGCGCTCTCACGTGGCTCCAAAGATACCTCAAAGAGCGAAAAGACAACTACGATGCCCTTTTTGTGGCCTACAGAGGCAAAGGCAAGGACCCCCACCGCCTTACTCCCCGCTCTATCCAGAAGTCCTTAAAACGATATGTCGTGAAATCCGGCATCCCTTCATTCACCACCCCGCACGTCATGCGCCATACGTTCGCTTCTGATCTTCTTGCGCAAGGCGTCGATCTCCGAACGATCCAGGAATTTTTAGGTCACAAAAGCATCACCGCAACCCAAATCTACACTCATATTACAAGCAAGAAACTTCAAGAAATCCATGAAAAATTCCACAGCGGCAAGAACCTTAAATAGCACTCCCCTATCTCCAGAATTTGTTGCGGGATTAACTGCTGGCGAAGGATGCTTTGATCTTCAATTTCGTCGTGAAGTCCGAAAAGAGCGCAACGACAGCCCTGTGTATTATCGCTGGAGCGCTCAATTTGTGATAAACCTTAGAGAGAAAGACCTGGAACTCATTCAGAAGCTTCCTGCAGTATTTCATTGTGGTACCGTCCATACTCCTCATGGCTGGGCACGATTTTCCGTACAGGATATAGGTAATCTCTATCACGTCATATTGCCGTTTTTCCGAAAATATCCGCCGCACGGAAACAAGCAAAGGGACTTTGAGCTGTGGGCAAAAGCGGTAGAGATTCTTTACTTAAATAGAACAATCAAAAGAACCCATAAAGGTACTCGAAGCTTTTTGTGGAAAAAATGGAAACGAAAACCTTTCCAGAGAATTCTCAAACTCCATCAATTGATGCAACCTTATAAATCCACTCGCCCCCAAGGGTATAAATGGATTAAAGAGGCAGAAAGGATCGCCGAAACACTAGAAGATTGAACTAGCATTCCCCTCTTCACCACCCAAATCTATACCCACGTCACCAACAAGAGATTGCGAGATATTCATAGACAATTTCATAGTGGTAAAAATCTAAAATAAAAAGGCCCGGCGGAATGATCTATCCGACGGGCTTGTGGCCGAGAAGGCTTACGCTGCGGTGGCAGCACACACGAGAACGAACTCTTCTGCCGGGAACCTTGGGGCTTCCAGTCTCCCTTCGGGAATGTCCTTGAACTCCAGGAACCACTTCCCGTTTCCTTCGTAATGGACCCTGAAGATCTCGTGTGGTCCTGGAGTTGCGGAAAATCTTGCGCCATCAGCAGACCACACCGCTTGGAGCGACTTGGACTCGACGAGGTCTCTGCGATTGAACGGCGGCTTCTGCCCTTCCAGCCGCGCGAGCAGCACGCTCTTGAGGTAGCGGGCTTCGCTTGCGTGTATTGGACCCATCACGTCAACGACGAGTCCACTGTTTGCTACCCCCGACGCGGCGCAGGTCCGGGCAAACGCCTGGATCAGCTGCTCGTTGGTCATCTCGTACGCCCACGTTGTCATCACAACCTCCTCTTAGGTGTTCTAAGACGATTTCTACCTTAATTGTCAAAAAAAGTCAACCAGCGGCAAATCTCAAGTAGACTTAACCGAGTTAAGTTTTCCACACCTTAATCTCGTTAAGTTTTCAACATAGCTAAGCTCCCTTACCTTTGATCATTCTGTATTCGTGAATAAAAGAGATTTTGTCTTCCGAAAATTGCACGACACTTATACCAAGAAACTCGTGATCTTTCTCGGTTGTCTTACATGCAAAATCCCACTCAAAAAATGCCGTATTTTCTTTTTCTAAAAAATAGAAAGAGGTGACATTCCACTTTAAAACCACCCCGTTCTGTCTCCAATTCTGAAACCATTTCTTTACTTCCTCCACACCGTTATATCTTGGGCCATGAGATTCAATGATAACGCAACTACTGCCTAGCGGATCAGTAATTTTTGCACTATCGCCCTCCTTCCAGCCATCTACATATTTTCGCACAAGCTCTTTTGCTAAGTCTCTGTTCATACCTTAATCCCCTGCTCGTTGGTCTACAATAAATTACGAAACTATACTTAAAAAAGCTTCTAAGATAACTTGATATTCCTTGTCATTATAATGTCCTCTCCCCTGCTCTATAATTGATCTGGCGCCGAGTTTTTCTTGGAACAAAGCATTGTGTTTCACCGAAACAAAAGGATCGTTTGTTGAATGAATGGCTGCAAATTTGCTGCAATGTTTTTTAATCTCTTCCCAATTAACGGGAGCTTGAAAGAAGCTTAGAAGTTCATCCTTATAACCCTCATATTCCAAATTAGAGCCAAAACCCGCCACCAAAACAGTTCCTCCAATTCTTTGATTGTCTTGCAATTTTTCCAGATAACGTAGGATTGTAATGCAACCCAAACTATGACCGATGAAATACGTTTCTTCGTTCTGAACTCCCACAGCCTCAGAAAGATAAGAAACCCAGGCATCCATGTTTGGATTCATAGTATCCGGCATAGCGGGAACAACGACATTAAATGCCCTTTGTTCGAGTTCCTTTCTCATCCACACAAACCAATTTGCTTCGGGATTCCCCTCCCAACCATGTATAACAAATACTCGTTTCATCAACTTATCCTATCCCCTCTCCCAAGCGTCAATAATTGCCTGGTAATGGACAGGGTCGTATCTTTTAATATACTCCATCACTTTTCCTCTTATATTATAGCTTTCAAAACTCAACCCTTGTTTTTCGGCAAACGCGCGGATTCTATCCCCTGCTTCCTCAACCTGATTTTCATCTTCAACCATAAGCTCAATCTCCGCAAGTTCGTATCCATAATCTACGCTGTCTAAATCAATAGTGAATCCCTCTTTTTTATATCTCTCCCGTGTCGTTATTAGAGAAAAAGTAGGGCGATATCCCGCTTCTTTTAGAGCTTCCTTTATTGGTTTTTCTGAAGAAATATTAAAGGCTTCTCGAATTTCTTTATCGGTTTCCAATTCACGATGTTGCGTGACAAGATTCATATTCTTGCTAAGAGCCGCAACACCAATCTTCAACTCAAAATTTCCATTGCGTTCTCGCGGCCACCAATCCTTCTTGGCAAGCGAATAATCTTCGGTATCGTAGTACGTATCATCTACTGTCTGTTTTTTCAGAAACTCGGCGCCTTCAAGCAGTTTTTCCCTGTCTCCCTCTTTCAGAATAAATTTCTTTTCTACTTCTATCATAATACCGCACAATGTTAATCCTCTATTTTGCGGCAACCATGCTAATTTCCACTCTGGCTCCCAATGGTAGCTCCTTGACGCAAACTACCTCTCTTGCAGGAAACGGTTCTTGCATATAACTCCCGTAAATATCGTTGAATGTTTCATATATCCCCATATCGGTAACATAGACGGTTGTTTTTATGACGTGAGCAAATGAAACTCCGGCCTCCTCCAATATCGCTTGAAGATTCTTCATTATCTGATGAATCTGCTCCTCTATGCTCCCCTCAAGCAACTTCCCTTCCGGAGTGAGATAAACCTGCCCTGACGTGAATATGAAATCTCCCACGACAACTGCCTGAGAAAAGGGGCCCGTTGCCTGCGGAGCATTAGCCGTGGTTATTTTTTTCTTCATAGTCTTACTCTACCAAAAAACTACCCTTCTGGCGATTCCACAGCGGCAAAAATTTGAAATAAACTTCCTGACTTGAAGTTCATTTTCTTCTGTTGTAAAAAGCTGAATACTGAATGGCTCGTAGTAGCGGATAGGTTTCTGGCATTGCATCATTCTGGGGATTTTTATTTTTTAATTCAGCGCTAATTTGCTTAAAAAACTTGGGTATGTGCATAACCTCTATTTTTATATCTTTCCAGGGAGACCCAATTGGCGCTGAAGATTTCCAAGAATTCGCTGATGGTGCGGGGCTTAAATTAAAACCCACTAAAGCAATTTGCCTTGGTCTTATATCCATCTCCTTAAAAGGAAAAATTTCCATATAATATTTCCTTGCGTCAGTAAATTTCCTTTCAAATATTTCTTTTCTCCTTAACCAAGTTAGGCCATCTGTTGATGCTTCAATATGGATAAAATCCTTGCTCTTTGGCTCATAAGCGATCACATCTATTTCTCCCAAATGTCCGCCTCTGCCACGAACATTCCTGCCAAATTTTATATTAGTTCGGACTAAATAATCCTTGTGTTGATACCACTCTGCTGTAAGTTGTTCTAAAAAATTCATATCAGAACTCCGGTTTATTTTATCATTTTAAGAATGTCATCAAATCTTACGTCCACGACTCTTAAGTCTGTTGCTTTAAGCGGAATACAATGTCCGATGGCATTGCGGGACGGGATCGCTTTGTTTATCGTTGCGGCAAAAGAATTCTTATCCTTCTCCTTAAGATACAGCAAAAAATAATTCCAATTCTTCCTGTAAATAATAATTTCTTTAAGTTGTCCTAAATGAGTATATTCAAGCTCGTCATTCCTTTTTGCTGCATGATAAGGCGATTTTTTGATAACATCCTCAACTTGTGTCTGTATACGGTTAGGGACATAATTTTTCCACCAATCAACTTTCTGATTAAATACTTTTCTGATTAATTCTCTTAAAGTATTTTCTACAGCATATAAAGCCTGATAGGCGTTTGTCATTTTACCTAGACTCACCTCTATTTTATTAGAAATAGTGAGATCAGAAGAAAGTAAGGGTTTGCTTATCGCCTTCCTATTTTTTTCAATTTTCTGAATTAAATCTTGCACGGTTTTAGATGACCCACCTTTAGTTTTTCTTTTTGACGGCATATAACCCAAAACTCCGGGAATCTTTTTATAAACTCCAAGCTTTAATTTTTTTGCCAAACCAAGCTTTTCCGCTTTTTTGAGCAACCCACTTGCTTTAGTCTTGTGAACACCAACAAGCTTCGCAATTTCTGTATAGTGTCTTTTTCCGTCAGCCACCTTCAGCACTTCTATACTTTTATTGCTTTTGGCATATTCCCTACAATTATTCTTAATAATCTCAATGTTTTCTACCTCCATATCAAGTCGATTTCTTAATCTTTCTAGCGGGCATCATTCTACTAATAATCGTAGGGTCAACCCCTAAGACATTGGCAATATCCTTACCGTGAACGCCTTGACGAATAAGACCCAAAATGAGAAGTTTTTTGATGTCTTTAAGCAGTTGATTTGTTTTTTGATCGTTCATCATAAGATTTTAAATTATGAGGTTTTTTGATACCCTTCAAAATTTTATTCACCCGAACATCGCCCATGCCCATAATCTGGGCAATGTTATTTTGTCCAAGTTTCGTATCTGCGTATAAAAGCCCGACCCCAAAACGTTCTAAAAGATCAATTATGCGATCGTCTCCGGAAAGTTTGGCTCCTTTAGTAGTTATTTTTACTTTTCTAATTTTTTTCTTCGCCATATTATTTTTTCTTTTTACCCTTTATTTTGGCTTTCTTCGGACGATCTTTTGATCTCGTCCCATCTAAGTTATCTGAAGTATTTCTTTCAATACCATCAAGCATTTTATTCACCTTTGCCTTATTAATACCTAAGCGGTCTCGAATTTTGTTGCGATTAAGATTAGTTCGATTTAATTCTAATGCAAGAAGAGCCTCGAGAAGATAAATGACTCGGTCAATTTTTTTACCAAGAGGATTATTGTTAGCTGTTTTTGCCATATCGATTTGGATTGAGGTTTTTAACAATACGACTCACGCGGTACATATCTACGCCTAATACTTCCCTGATTTTGCCTTGCGGGGCACCATTCTGAGCAAGGAGTACTATTAGAATATCTTGAAGTAACTCCGTTTCTGTTTCCGATGATTTTATTTTTTTCTCCATAGATTTATCCTTTCTTATTCTTATTAATTTTTCTAAGTTCGGACAACTCTTTATTTACATAGTTACCCGATCGACCTAAGATTTCTGCTATGTCAATAGGAGCTAACCCTAAACCAGTCAAAACGCTGATCTGGTCTCTTAAACTTGCTACCTTATCCTGGTTATTACCTCGCACAAGTAAAGCAACCATGACTTTGAGCAGCTTATTTGTCTCTTGCAGTGTTTTTTCGTTCATATTAGTATGTAATTGAATAATTTTTTTGGATAATATAATACCTCATTCCCTCTCATTTAAACGTTCGTATATTATCCAGTATCCACTACATTACAAGATGCAAGACATATTGTCAATGCCTTGCCTATGGAGAGTTCGTCATCGACTAGGTCAATCCCGCAATCAATATAACTTTGATCCGGCTTGGACAAGGGCTTTATCTGGAACAACTAAAACGCATCTCCCCTCTTGATCGGGCACTCCAAGCGTTAAGGTTTCAGAAACAAATGAGCCTATATTCCGTGGTGGAAAGTTCACTACGCCCAAAACCAATTTGCCGGTCAATTCCTCTTTAGTATACAAACTCACAAGCTGGGCCGAAGAATTCTTTATCCCAATCCCCTCGCCAAAATCAATCTTCAGCTTATACGACGGCTTTCTTGCCTCCAGGAAATCCTGCACCTCAACTATCTTCCCTACCCTAATATCCAGCTTTTGAAAATCCTCAATCGTTGCCATATATTCATTCTCCTAAATATTCGAAACTTTTTCCGCAATTTTCTTCTTGGCACCTATAAATAGGTATGTAGGGCTGAGAAACAGGGCGACCGGGAATATAGTCTTGAACATAACCTGCGCGACTACCAGTATCTTTTACATTCTCGCTATTACAGAAAGGGCATTTTCTCTCATTACTCGAATCCATAAAAGTTACTTCTTCCAAATAATATGTCCGTTTATACCATGTTTTTCATATATTTCTAAGACATCAGCACAAAACCTTATTAATTCCTCATTCTTGTCGCTCTTAGCTAATTCATAAAGACGGATGAACATTTTCTTTCCGGTTTCAGTCTGGTTGAGCATCTTCTTTTGATAATTATGCGGACCACAAAGAACCTGGCCATTCTCTATTGTAGCTTTTCCTCCTTTATCCTTCGACTTGATATGATCAACATGCAATTCCAAACCCTCTTTTAACCCTTTCCCGCATACAACACATTTATATCCGTCCCTTTTAAGAATTATTGCTTTCTGAGCGGGAGTAAAATCTTCTAGCTCTCTTTTGTAAGCTTTCTTAGGATCATATCTGTAGATTCCTTTTGCAATTTTTATTAGGAAGCCTCGCTGAGCTAAATGACGTATAGCTCTGTCAGGGTCACGAAAGACGTTCCCGGTTCTTTTCTTATATGTTGCTACCACCCAATCTACAACCTCGGGATGTTTTATATCGCGGTTTGGATTTTTCTTAAAGAACTCGATGATGAGATCTTTTTGAACATGATTATTTTTCTTGTCGTTGTTTTTCATAATTTTATTTAGTTGATTGATTTATTTTCGCTTCATTACGCAAGCGATCTATCGCTATATTGCAATACTTTTCATCAATATCAATTCCAATTCCCTTTCTACCATGCAAATAGGAAGCAATCAAAGTTGATCCGCTGCCCAAGAATGGGTCGAGGACCGTGTCGCCAACAAAACTAAATAATTTTATACATCGCCTTGGCAATTCAATTGGAAAGGCCGCAGGATGTCCGCCCGCACCTTTTTTGCTTTGACCATTAAATGTCCATACTCCATTCGTCCAATCCATAAACTCTTTTTTCGTTATATCATTTTTTCTGCTACCACTCGTTTTTTTCCAGTTATCTTTATATAAGACCAATATTAATTCTACTGGCGCAATAACATAAGGGGCTGAAGCTGACATAAAAGAACCCCAAGCGGTACGACGAGATATGTTACCCTCATTCCAGATAATTGTTGAATGATATTTCCAGCCAATATCTTTCGCAATTTTTGTAATATCTGCACCAACAGATTTTTGTCCGCCTTTATTTTTATCAAGTGGAATATTGAGCAAAAATCGTCCTTCGCTTTTTGCCAAGTCAAAACATTTCCTTATCCATTTTTGAGTAAATTCTAGATAATCATCGTAAGTCAGATTATCGGCATGAGAATTATAATGAATATCCACATTATAGGGCGGCGAAGTAATAATTAAGTCAACCGAATTATTGGGTATTGAGTTAATTTTTAGAATATCATCTTTATATATCAAAAGATTGTTTGCTCTAAAGTAGGGCTTACTGGCTGTCTGTTCATTCTCAACCGTTCTCAAAACACTGATCACCTTACCCTGGATAACAACACT
>Ga0209541_10011175_pt1 | contig 14100 bp, 12 predicted proteins | sample RifCSPlowO2_01_FD_184027 | JGI IMG/M metagenome (GOLD analysis project Ga0209541, IMG submission 184027) | Groundwater microbial communities from Rifle, Colorado - Rifle CSP2_plank lowO2_0.1 (SPAdes) (version 2) | ecosystem: Environmental > Aquatic > Deep subsurface > Groundwater | place... | reverse complement strand
CCCTCCCCCTGTCTCTCCCCCCTGCCCGCCTCGCCACTTATTTTTATTTTTTTGAAAAACATTTTAATCTAATTTTATAAAGGTTATATTGATAAAAAATTTCAACGGCGTGGCAGGCGGGCCGATTGGGGGGAGGGACAGGGTGAGGGGTTGAGAGGCGGGTGAAGTATGGTAAAAAAAATCAAACCACCCGCCAAAGCAAAACCGCCAGAATCGCGGCCTGGATTGCCAGGCCGGTTTTAAAAGAAACCGCGAATTTTTTCAAAACGCCGTGAAGCCATAAATGAAAATCGTAATGGAATTTAAGCCATTTGAATTTCAGCAGCTGATAAAACGCGTTTAAAAAATCCGGCAAGATCCCGCCGGCCACGCCAAACAGGACGGCCAAATCAAGCGGCAGGCGGCCTGAATATAGAAGCCCGCCCAATAAAAAAAGCATGGTTAAGCCGTCAATTGACCCGATTTGGGCGATTTTTTTTATTTCCTGCGGGCTGACGTTTTGGTGGTCGGCAATCATTTTTTCGTCGCCGTGCGGAATCATGTCAAAAATATAATGGGAAATCAGGCCAAAAAGAAAAGCCAATAAGGGATTGCCGGTCTGCAGGCCGATAATGGCGCCGGCGGTGCCGTGAACGGTTAGAAACATAACATCAGTTAATAATAACGGCCGCGGATTGCGGTTAATATTATTTTAACAAATTCTTTGACAATTTACAAGAATTAGTTTATAATAAAATCCGTAGCTTAAGCCGAAGTGGCGGAACTGGTAGACGCGCACGACTCAAAATCGTGTAGGGCAACCCCCTGTGAGAGTTCGAGTCTCTCCTTCGGCATGATAAATAACTGTTAACAGTTAACCTTTAACAGTTAACCGGCTGACCGTTAGTCTTGACTTTTAATGTGATATATAGTATTCTTAATAAGTTATGCTACAAGTTAACCTTTGATTGTTAACTGTCATTTATCGCGGGGTAGAGCAGTAGCAGCTCGCCAGGCCCATAACCTGGAGGTCGCGGGTGCAACTCCCGCCCCCGCAACCAGGCAATTACTTTTTTAGATATAAAATTATCACCGCCCGAGGCGAGGTAGCTCAGTTGGTTAGAGCGAAGGAATCATAACCCTTAGGTCGCGGGTTCGACTCCCGCCCTCGCCAGATGTCAAAAAATCATTAAAAAGATAATTAAATCGGGCGGTAGTCCCGACGATCGTCTTAAGCTTAACTAAAGCTTAACTAAAGACGATGTCGGGATCCCGACTTTTCGCTCAAAGCAAAACCAAGGCGCGAAAACGTCGGGACTCAGTTGGTCAGAGCGAAGTCCGACGCATTGCAAAGCGGCAGTTAGGATTCCGATTCTCGCCGAAGGCGGGACATCGGAAGAATCATAACCCCTAGGTCGTGGGTTCAAATCCCACCCTCGGCACCAGAAAGGAAAAGTCAAAGAGTTTTGGTTCGCCTCGCTTCGCTCGGCGACTAATTCGTATTCAATTTTGGGGGTAAAAACGAATTCACGATTTCGCATTTTGGGGGAAGAAAATTTTTTAATCATAAAATCTAAAAATTATTAATTAATAAGCAGTAAATATATGAATATGAATCAAAAAGGTTTTGCAAATATAGTTTTGGTAGTTGTGATTGTTGCTATCGTGGCTGTTGGCGGATATTTTCTTTTATCGAGGAAATCGGCAACACCTCCTGAAACACAACAAACATCAGATAATGGACAAGGTGGCAACCAAATTAACATACCTTCTGATGGCACCGTTGTAGACACCAAGGGTCTCTCGTTGCATAAAAGTGAAAGTTGCGGTTTTGAGGTAAGTTTCCCATCACAGTTTGTGAATTGGAATCGACCAGCGGATCCAAATCCAAAACAATGTCCTAATTCAACTCCTCCTTTAGAGAAGCAGGTAGACGCTTTAAGTTTGAAGTCTAGAGTTGATTGCAACATAAATGGTGCAGGAGAATCTCCGGCGGGATGCAACTTTTTTGAAATAGTGGTTGCGAATAATAAGATTACCGGTCCAACCGTAGAAAACATTTCTGTTGATAACATCCACGCCGAAAAACTTACTATGCTTGACGGTGGTGTTGGTCAGATACTAATCCAATTTGAGAAGAACAAGTTGTGGTATCGCTACACTCACACATTTAGCCCATCAGATGTCAAGGAAGCTAAAAAACTTTCTGACTTGATAATTTCGACCTTTAAATTTACGAAGTAAGTTTTGCGTTCGCTCCGCGAATTTTTGGATTTAATGCCGCCAAAGAAAAACTTGAAATTGTCAGCGGTGCGGCTCCGCCGCCTTTCCGAATTTTCGCGGGGGAACCTCCTCGCCGCCTGCGGCGGCGAAATGCGTTCGGACTATCTTTAGAATACTGCACCACGTAGGAAATTGCAAGCGGTTTTGGTTCGCCTCGCGGAGTTTATCCGCCCTTTCGGCGGACTCGGCGACCAAATCGTATGGATTTTTCGGGGCAAAAAGAAATTCCCGATTCCATTAGAAGCAGAAAAGAAAAATTTAGGTCCGCTTGAATAATTGCTTTCTATCGTAGAGCGCATAAAAAATCTCCAGAAATAATGTCGCCGTCAAAATAATTATGAACAAGAAAACTGTTTTTATTGGACACCCGATCGGAGACGACATAAAAGGCAATGCCGAAAAAGTCTTAAAAATATGCGCGGAGGTGCATACTAAAAATATAATTCCAGTCGCTCCTTATTTAATCTCGCTTCAATATCTCAATGACGAAGTCATTGAGGATCGAGAGCTCGGCATGGAAGCAAACCACGAATGCTTCCATCGGAGGTATGTGGACGAATTATGGTTGTTTGGTGATAGAATATCTGCCGGAATGGAGAAAGAAGTCTTGCTCGCACAAGAGATGAATATTCCGATTATTCCGAAAACCGAGGGAACGAAGCGAGATTTGGAGCGACTGGAGAAAAAGAAATAGTCGCCGCCAAAAATCCTGCCCGCCCAAGCGAGGGCGCGGCGGAAGGGGGGTGTGGGGGGAATTCCGCCGCACCCGAGCCGAAGTCCGCCAGAGGTCGGATAAACTCCGCCCCGCCGCCCTGCTCGTTAAGAGTAGAGTCCCACAAAAAAGTTTTCTTTTCCTTTTACCTGCCCGCATTGCTACGCAAAGCGTTGCAGGCGGGGAAGAAAAAATCCGGCGCGCGCACATCGGGAAAAGCGAAGAAAACTTTTTTGTGGGGTGGCAAGTGTCAGCTCGCGGCGGCGGGGCGGCTCCCTTAGTTCCGTTTAAAGTAGGTTCGCGCAAAGTGTATAATTACAGCACTTTTAATTTTTTTATTTTAATTTTCAGCCATTTTGGCGCGGAGCAAGTAACTCTTAAGTCGTGGGTTCGCCCGCCCCGCACCAATTCAATTTTATCATTCTATAATTTAAGAGGAGCAAGTCGAAGGCTTATTCGCGCGCAAAAAAGCTGGCTAATAAACAAAGATACTCGCGGAATTGGTGCGGGGACTCCCGCCCTCGCCACCAAAAATTTAATTTAAATAAAAATTAACGGCGGTGCCGTTTTTTTGTTAAAAAAAAGTCAAGAGGGTTTGCGAAATAAATTCAATAGGACACGGATGAACACGGATAAAACAGATTGGCACGGATTTAATATCCGTTTGAATCCGTTTTATCCGTGTTCATCCGTGTCCTATCCGTTGGGCTCATTTTTTGACTTTTATCAATAAACATAGTATAATTTATTATAAACCAGTATGTTCACCGCCGAGAAATTGAAGAAAAAATATTTGGAATTTTTTCAGGCCAAGGGGCATGCTATCATTCCCTCGGCTTCTTTGATTCCGGAAAACGATCCGACCGTGCTTTTTACCAGCGCCGGCATGCATCCATTGGTCCCGTATCTGCTGGGCGAGAAGCATCCGGTCGGCTCGCGGCTTTGCAATGTCCAAAAATGCCTCCGCCTCGGCGATATTGACGAGGTCGGCGACAGCCGCCACCTGACTTTTTTTGAAATGCTGGGCAATTGGTCTTTGGGCGAATATTGGAAAAAAGAAGCGATTGAAATGAGCTTTGAATTTTTAGCCAAAGTTTTAGAGATTCCTTTGGAAAAATTGGCAATTTCCTGCTTTGCCGGGGAGCCGGAAAACAATATCCCCCAAGACGGAGAATCAGCCGAAATTTGGAAATTATTGGGCTTGCCGGCGGAAAGAATCGCTTTTTTGGGCCGGCAAGACAACTGGTGGGGTCCGGCCGGCCAGACCGGCCCCTGCGGTCCGGATACGGAAATGTATTATTGGACCGGCCCGGGTCCGGCGCCGAAGGTATTTGACGTCAAAGACAGAAACTGGCTGGAAATCTGGAACGATGTTTTCATGCAGTACAATAAAACCGCCGACGGAAAATATGAAGAATTGAAGCAGAAAAACGTGGATACCGGCCTGGGCGTGGAGCGGACCGCGGCGGCCTTAAACGGCTTTGACAATGTTTATGAGATTGAGTCGTTTCAGGCAATTATTAAAAAGATTGAAGAATTATCGGGCAAGAGATACCAAGAACACCAAAAAGAATTCAGAATCATCGCCGACCATTTGCGCGCCGCGACTTTTATTTTGGGCGACCAAAAAGGAATTATCCCTGCTAATCTTGATCAAGGGTATGTCTTGCGCCGCTTGATTCGGCGGGCGGTAAGGCACGGCCGCTTAATTGGCATTAAAGAAATTTTTACTTTTAAAATCGCCGAAGTAGTGATTAAAAATTACTCGGCCGACTATCAGGAATTGAAAAAGAACCGGGATTTTATCGTTGAACAGCTGATCCGCGAGGAAGAAAAGTTTTTGCAGACTTTGGAAAAGGGCATGAAAGAATTCAATAAACTGGCGACAAAAGATATTTCCGGTTATGATGCTTTTATTTTATTTTCCTCCTACGGTTTTCCCTTGGAAATGACCAAAGAGCTGGCCGAAGAAAAGGGGATTAAAATTGATGAGGCGGGTTTTGACAAAGAATTCAAAAAACACCAGGACTTATCCCGCGCCGGAGCCGAGCAGAAATTCAAAGGCGGTTTGGCCGACAATTCCGAAACCAGCGCCCGGATGCACACGGCGGCTCATCTGCTGCTGGCCGCCTTGCGCCAAGTCCTGGGGGACCAGGTTTTTCAAAAGGGCTCAAATATCACGCCGGAAAGAATCAGGTTTGATTTTTCTTACGGGGAAAAGATGACTCCGGAGCAGATTAAGCGGGTTGAGAACCTGGTGAACGAACAAATACAAAAGGAAATTCCGGTTATTTGCGAGGAGATGCCTTTAGAAGAGGCGAAAAAGCGAGGCGCCATGGGAGTTTTTGAGCATAAATACGGCGATAAAGTAAAAGTTTATACCATAGGCGGTTTCAGCTCCGAGATTTGCGGCGGCCCGCATACCAAAAATACCGCTGATTTAAGCCATTTTAAGATTCTTAAGGAAGAATCAAGCAGCGCCGGCGTGCGAAGGATTAAGGCCGTTATTGGCTAATCCTTCCAATCTTTTCTGCTTTTCCCGCCTCTCGGTTAGGGAGCATTAACTCTACAAAACTTGGCTTAATCGTATCAATATGATACGATTAATATGCCTAAATGATACGAAAATGGTAAAATTAAGCCAAAAACAACAAAGAATTATTTTAATACTCCTTGAAAAAGGGATTTTGCCGTCATCGCAAATCCGCGCGGAAATGGCTAAAACCGGAGAAAACGTTTCGTTAGTGACCGTTAAAAGAGCTTTATCGGAAATGGCCAAAGCCGGGTTTCTGACTGTTTCCGGTTCCGGCCGTTCCACGAGCTATATTTTAAGCGCGGCTGGCCGAATATTTGCCGACATTGACGCAAAAAAATATTGCGCCGTTGAACCGGACAAGCGCTTTGGCCTGAATTATTACAATTTTGATTTATTTTCGGCCTGGCCGGCGGAAATTTTTTCCGCCGAGGAGTCAGAAATTTTGAATAATGCCACCGCCGAATATCAAAGACGGATTAAAGATTTGCCGCCGGCCATTCAAAAAAAGGAGCTGGAGCGGCTGATTATTGAATTGTCATGGAAGTCGTCAAAAATTGAAGGCAACACTTATACCTTACTTGACACGGAAAAATTGATTTTGGAAAATAAAGAAGCGCCCGGGCACGATAAAAAAGAAGCGAAAATGATTTTAAACCACAAGGAAGCGTTTAATTATATCCGAAAAAACGCGGGCCGATTCAAAACTCTTACTCGGAAAAATCTTGAGGAACTGCACGCCATTTTAGTCAAAGATTTAACCGTCGGCCTGGGCCTGCGGCAGAAGCCGGTGGGCGTTCTTGGTTCGATTTATCGCCCGCTTGACAATATTCATCAGATTAACGAGGCCATAGATATTTTGGGCCGGACGGCGGCAAAAACGACTAATCCTTGCGCTAAAGCGCTTCTGGCGCTTTTAGGCCTAAGCTATATTCAGCCGTTTGAAGACGGCAACAAGAGAACAGCGCGCCTTTTTGGCAACGCTTTGCTTTTGGCGCACGGTTTGGCGCCGCTTTCTTATCGCAGCGTTGAGGAAAGCGATTATCGCGAAGCGATGCTGGTTTTTTACGAATTGAATTCCATGCTGCCTTTTAAAAGAATTTTTATCGGGCAGTATGAATTCGCGGCCAAGAATTACGCGGTAAAGTAAAATTTTTTGAGATGCCGGCCATTAGCCAATCCGGCGCCAAAAACACCGGCGATCTGATTATTAAGGAAGAATCAAGCATTGCCGGGGTGAGGCGGATTAAAGCCGCCATCGCTTAATTAGGCGAGATAGATTTGCCGGACAAAACCTTATTTTGTTAATTAAAACCCCCTGTCTGGGGGCCTTTTAAATCCGGGGTTTTATATATTGAGATGACTGCAAAAACAGCAATAAAAACCTAAAATAAGACAAAATTATTTAATTTTGGCAACCTGTTGTAATTGCCAAAGCCGGCTTTTTTTATTATAATTAAGCTAAGGTTTAACTTTAAAGTCCCGGCTTCTCATGGCCAGAGTAATTTCCATCGTCAATCAAAAGGGCGGCGTGGGTTTTGGGTTTATGATAGCAAGAGTTGGTTCATTAATGAAGCCGCGCGCAAGACAATACGGAAGTTGAAAGCGAAGCGGCGCGTATTGCCGCCTTAGTAAGAGAATTTGACTTTTTAACCAGTTTTAAGTATACTTAAAATATAACAATAAATTGGCATTAATTTTAAGTATGAATAAAACATATCAAAAACGGCCATATTACCTTAATAAAATCACGCCTTACATTGGAGCCGATTTGATTAAAGTGCTTGTCGGCCAGCGCCGCGTCGGCAAAAGCTATATCTTGTTGCAGCTAATGGACGCGATAAAAGCCAAAGACAAACGAGCCAATATTATTTATATAAATAAAGAAGAGAACGAATATGACGCGATTGTTAATTATCGGGATTTGATTGTTTATGTTGAAAAGCGAGCCGCAAAGGGAAGCAGTAATTATTTGTTTATTGATGAAATTCAGGAGATAGAGAATTTTGAAAAAGCTTTGCGGCATCTTTTCTCTAAAAAAACTTTTGATCTTTATTGCACCGGCAGCAATGCCCGCCTGCTTTCTTCCGAAATCGCGACCGGTTTGTCCGGGCGCTATATTGAAATTCCGATTCACGCCTTGTCTTATCAGGAATTTCTGCGGTTTCATCGCTTGAAATCCGGCGAAGGCGCGCTGTTAAAATATATCCGTTATGGCGGCTTGCCTTTTATCGCTAACTTGGAATTGACGGATGAAATTGTTTATGGCTATTTACAGAGCATTTATAATACGATTATTTTAAAAGACGTGGTGGCGCGTTTTAAAATCAGAAACGTCAATTTTCTTAATCGTCTTTTGGAATATTTAGCGGATAATATCGGGTCGCTAGTCTCGGCCAACCGCATTAGCGATTTTTTGAAATCGCAGAAAATCAAGACTACGCCCAATATAGTTTTAGATTATCTGTCGTATTTATCTTCCAGCTTTATTATTCGCGAGGTTAATCGGGCGAACATCAAGGGCAAGAAAATTTTTGAAATTAATGAGAAATATTATTGGGAAGATTTAGGATTAAGAAATTCGCTGGTTGGCTACAAGGCGGTAGAAATCGGGCAGATGCTGGAAAATTTGGTGTTTTCGCATTTATCGCGCTTGGGATTCAAAATTCATATTGGCCAGCTGGAAAACAAAGAAATTGATTTTGTCGCGGAAAAAGACGGCCAAAAAATATATATTCAGGCAGCTTATTTAATCGGCGATAAAACAACCAAAGATCGGGAGTTCGGCAATTTGCTGGCGATTCCCGATAATTATCAAAAAATAGTGGTTTCCATGGACAAGCTGATTGGCCGTGATTACCAGGGAATTCAGCACCGGCAAATCATTGATTTTTTACAAAATGATAAATTGTTATAAGGAGAAGCTTTAGGAAGCAAGATAAGTTTTCAGCCCGCTTCGACCGCGAAGCGTGGCGAGCAAGATAAGCAAGATAAGAACAAAGTTTAACTCATATCTTGCCTATCTTGCTTATCTCGCTTATCTTGCTCGTTTTTTGTCTTGCTAACCTAGGGTTTTTCTATTATAATTAAGCTATACTTCACTTCTAAAGCCCCAAGCTTCTCATGGCCAGAGTAATTTCCATCGTCAATCAGAAGGGCGGCGTGGGCAAGACGACCACCGCCGTCAACCTCGGCGCTTATCTGGCCAGCCGGGGCAAATTTGTTTTATTGGTGGATATTGATCCGCAGGCCAACGCGACCTCGGGTTTGGGCGTGGAGCAGGACAAATTGGAAAAAGGAGTTTACCATGCCTTGATTGAGCCGCTTTCTTTGCGGGAAATTATCCAGGGCACGGGTCATCCGGGCTACAAAGTCGCGCCGGCCACGCCGGACTTGGCGGGCGCCAGAGTCGAGCTGGTCAACCTGGACCGCCGAGAGTTTTTACTGGCCGAAAAAATTCTGGAAATTAAAAATGATTACGATTATATTCTAATTGACTGTCCGCCGTCCCTTGATTTACTAACGATTAACGGCCTGGTGGCCTCCGAAGAGATTCTAATTCCGGTTCAGGCCGAATATCTGGCTCTGGAGGGGCTGGGACAGCTTTTAGGCACGATTAATCTGATTAAAGACAATCTGAAGCCGAATTTGGCCATTATGGGCGCGGTCGTCACCATGTATGACAAAAGAAACCGGCTTTCGGAACAAGTGACGGCTGATTTGCGCCAGAATTTTCCCCATCGCGTTTTTAACGTTGTTATTCCCCGCAATGTCCGCCTGACCGAAGCGCCAAGCTACGGCCAGTCCATTCTGTCTTACGACCCGAAATCATCCGGCGGCCGGGCGTACGAAGAGCTGGCCAGAGAGATTATTGAGCAGGAATATTTTGTCGTTTAGTGAGTAGGTTGTAGTGAGTAGTGAGTAGGATTTTATTAGTTTCATATACAATCAACATAGCGCCATTTATTATTAATTTTAATAAATATGGGCTATGTTGAAGAAGAAAATTACAAATTTCAAGCACCAAATTCCAAACCCGCCTGCCCGCCATGCCGTTTAGATTTTTTTATAAATAAACCCATTAAAACCGGATTAAAATATTCATTAAATAATCCAAGTTAATGGCGAGGCAGGCGGGTTTGGAATTTGAGATTTGGAATTTGGTGCTTAGAAAAATTTATAAATTAATCTAATTATTTCCGAAAAGAGCAGCCCCTACTCACTACTTACTACTCACTAATATGCCCAAAACTCACGGCCTGGGAAAAGGCTTAAGCTCCTTAATCCCGCCGAAAATCGATAAGGAAATTTTCAGCAAGGCCTCGGCCATATTGCCGGGCGAGGAAAGAATCAGCCAAATTCCGGTGGATAAAATCAAAGCCAACCCCCACCAGCCCCGTTCCAATTTTGATCATGAAAGCCTGGAAGATCTGACCAATTCCATCAAAGAGCACGGCATTTTGCAGCCGCTGATTTTAGCGCCGGCCGGAAATAATTATCAGGTCATTGCCGGCGAGCGGCGCTGGCGCGCGGCCCAGCTTTTGAATTTAAAAACCGTGCCGGCCGTGGTGCGGGAGATGGAAGAACAGCAAAAATTGGAACTGGCCCTGGTGGAAAATATCCAGCGCCAGGATTTGAATCCGATTGAAGAAGCCGTGGCTTTCCAGCGCCTGATTGACGAATTCAGCCTGACGCAGGAAGAAGTTTCCCGGCGCGTGGGCAAAAGCCGCGCGGCCGTGGCCAATACTCTGCGCCTGCTTTCTTTGCCGGCCGCAATCCAAAAGGCGCTGATGTCGGGCAAGATAAATTTCAGCGCCGCCAGAATCATTGCCGGCTTGCCGCCGGCCGAGCGCCTGAAATTTTTTGAAAAAATAATCAAGCAGGATTTGACCGTGCGCGCCGCCGAGACTCATGCCAAAAAGATCTCCGGCAAAAGCCGCGCGGGGAAAGCTAAAGATCCGAATGTCGCGGCCTTGGAGGATAAATTGCAGGCCGCCCTGGGCACGAAAGTCCTGATAAAAAAATCCGGCGAAGCCGGGCAGGTGATAATTGAGTTTTATTCGGCCGAGGATTTGCAGGCGCTAGCTAGGAGAATCGCGTAAGTGACAAAAAAGCAATAAAACAATAAAGCAATAAAACAATCGTTTTTAATTTTTGCTTTATGGTTTTATTGCTTTATTGTTTTATTGATCTTACTTCGCCGCCGCCGACTTGATTTTGGCCCGCGCCGCCTGGGTTTTAACGGATTTCAGCCAGTCGCGGTTGGGGCCTTTTTTGTTTTTTTCCGTGATAATTTCTATGACGTCGCCGTTTTTCAGCCTATCATCGCAGCCGGCCATCTGGCCGTTGATTTTGGCGCCGGCGCAATGATTGCCGATCCAGGTATGGACGTGGTAGGCGAAATCAACCGGCGTGGCCTCTTCGGGCAGGTCAATGACGTCGCCTTTGGGCGTAAAAACAAAAATCCGGTTATGGAAAAAATCAAGCGTCAGGGAATCAAGATATTGCTTATTGTCGTGGATTTCTTTCTGCCAATTGACCAAATCCTCAACCCATTGCATTTTTTTCGGCAGCATGTAGCCCTTTTCCCCGATTTTTTTGGGCTGGCGGCCGCTTTCTTTATAATGCCAGTGGGCGGCAATGCCGTATTCGGCCTGCTCATGCATTTCCAGAGTGCGGATTTGAATCTCAACGATTTTGCCGTCCAGGCAAAAAACCGTGGAATGAAGCGACTGGTAGCCGTTGGGCTTGGGCTGGGCGATATAATCCTTGATCCGGCCCGGCAGGGGCTTCCAGAGCCGGTGAATCAAACCCAGAGTCTGGTAGCAGTCGGCCACGGTCGGCACGATAATGCGAATGGCCACCAGATCGTAAATTTTTGACGCGTCGCCGTTATAATGCGGTTTTTGCAGTTTTTGGTACAGGCTGTATAATCGTTTGGCCCGGCCGTGAATGGAAATGACCTTTAAATTTTCTTTGGCCAGTTCCTTTTTAATCACTTCAATCACTTTTTTGACGTATTCCATTTTCAGCTCAATGGCCGGCAGAATTTCTTTTTTCAGCCAGGCGTATTTTTCCGGGTAAACATAAGGAAAAGCCAGATCCTCCAGCTCGCCTTTGACGCCGCCCATGCCTAAGCGGTTGGCGATCGGCGCGTAAATTTCCAGGCTTTCGCGGGCGATTCTTTTCTGTTTTTCTTCGGGCAGGGCTTTTAGGGTTTTTAAATTATGCAGGCGGTCGGCCATTTTTATCAGAATAATCCTGATATCCTGGGCCATGGCCACAAACATCCGCCGCAGGTTTTCGGCGTATTTTTCCAGGCCGCGGTATTTAATCATGCCTAATTTGGTGATGCCGGAAACCAGTTTGGCCACTTCCGGGCCGAAGTTTTTTTCAATTTCCACCAAAGAAGAGCTGGTGTCTTCGGGCACGTCGTGCAAAAGCCCGGCGATGATGGAATCCTGGTCCAGGCCCATTTGGGCCAGGGTGATGGCCGTGGCCAAGGGGTGTTCAATATAGGATTCTCCGGATTTGCGGATTTGGCCTTTGTGCGCCTGTTCGGCGAAATCATAAGCCAGCCGGATTAAAATCAAATCATAATCGGCTTTATGGCGCCTGAAAGCCGGGAAAATCGGCACGCGATTGGTCCCTTTTTTATTGTTTTGCTCAAGAATTTTTAGCAGGTCGTTGAGGGTGGGCATGTATGGTTAGTATAGGTTTTAGTTTAATAAATGTAAAGGTTGTAGAGAAAATTGAAATATGTTTTTTGGGATAAAAGGGAAATTACAAATTCCAAATCACAAATTCCAAACAAATCTCAAATCACAAATTTCAAATTCAAAACGCTATTTATTAAGGTTTGTGATTTGGAATTTGGGATTTAGGCCGGTTATTTTTTAGACAAATTAAAATAATTTTTAGTATTTTAAATTTTTACGCTTGACAATTCCAACCGGTTATGCTATAATGATTTCATGAGGTAGATAAGTGTCTACTTTTTTTAAAACAAAAAAGACCCCCCTTGGCCGGCTTTAGACAAACTTAAGGCGGTCTCGGGGCAAAAACAAATGAAATTTCGCGAGCTTAACCTAAAAAATGCGGCTTTTAGCGGTATTTTTTTTGCGCCATATTCGTGCTATAATTAAATTAATCTTAATTAACCTAAAATTATATCTATGGAGAATGTTTTAGAGTCAACCGCGCCAAATTTTTCTCTTTTATCTTTATTAAGCCAGAATTTCTTTTGGGGTTTGATTATTACCGCCGCCATTGCCGCGGCGCTTTATTTTATCTGGCAGAAAAAAGGCGGGGTTTTAATGAAATTAAGCGGCAATATCACCCCGACCTTGTCCCTTTACTCCCGCGACCTGACCCAGGCGGCCAGGGAAGGGAAAATTGACCCGGTCGTGGGCCGCGAAGAAGAAATTGAGCGGGTAATTCAGGTTTTATGCCGGCGGACGAAAAATAACCCGGTTTTGGTGGGCAAGGCCGGCGTGGGCAAGACGGCGATCGCCGAAGGGCTGGCTCACCGCATTATTGAGGGCAGGGTTCCAAAAATTTTATTGGAAAAAAAAGTGCTGGCCCTGGACTTGACCAACATCGTGGCCGGCACGAAATACCGCGGCGAATTTGAAAAAAGATTCAAGCAGATTGCCGAAGAGCTGGCCGCGTCCAAAAGAAGCATTATTCTGTTTATTGACGAAATCCATACCCTGGCCGAAGCCGGCGGCGCCGAAGGTTCGCTTGACGCCGACGATATCTTAAAGCCCGCCCTGGCGCGCGGCGAATTGCAGGTTATCGGCGCCACCACGGCCGAAGAATACAAGCAGTTCATCCAAAAAGACGTGACTTTGGACCGGCGCCTGCATCCGATTTTAGTGGACGAGCCGACTAAGGAAGAAACAGTAGAAATTTTAAAGGGCATCCGGCGCAAATACGAGCAGTTTCATAAAGTCAAAATCACCGACGAAGCGATTATGGCCGCGGTTCATCTGGCCGCCGAGCACATCAAAGACAAGTCCTTTCCGGACAAGGCGATTGATTTAATGGACGAAGCCGCGTCCAAAGTCAATATTGAAAATCTTGACAGCAAGCCGGAAAGCGAATGGCCGCAAGTCGGCGTCGGCGAAGTCCAGGCCGTGATGCAGGAGTGGCTGGAGAGCAAGATGGTGTAGAGAGTGTCGTTGTAGAGACGAGGCACTGCCTCGTCTCGGGCACGCCCGCCTTCGCCCTCTTCTTTACTTCATTCAGGGTCGGGCTACGGCGTGGCGAAGCGATAAACTTGACATTTACAGGGGGGGGGTAAAATTAAAGAAGAGTTATCTACTCCCTATTCTCTGAAATCGTGGCTAACAATTGATAATATTTTTAAAAAACCTCTAAAATTTAAAAAATCTATGCCAATGCAAGCAGTGGTAAAAACCAAAGTTAAATCAAAAACCGCTTTATTGGCGGTCGCGGCCGTGATCGCGGTTTCCGCGGTGGCCGTCGGCATCAGCGTGTTTTCCGGCGGCGGCCTTTTCGGCGTCGTTTCCATTCCGGGCGCGACTTATACTTGTGCGGAATCAAACGAAACCGCCAATAATGTTGATCC